>Ga0081455_10000525_pt1 | contig 49722 bp, 50 predicted proteins | sample TabmetS3T2R1_FD_70207 | JGI IMG/M metagenome (GOLD analysis project Ga0081455, IMG submission 70207) | Tabebuia heterophylla rhizosphere microbial communities from the University of Puerto Rico - S3T2R1 | ecosystem: Host-associated > Plants > Roots > Rhizosphere ...
AGCTGCTGTCCGGCTGGCCGCCGTAGGGACTCTGCTGATCGCCGTACGGACTCTGCGGATCGCCGTACGGACTCTGCGGATCGCCGTACGGACTCTGCGGATCGCCGTAGGGACTCTGCTGGCCCGCGTAGGGAGGTTGCTGGCCGGAGTACGGATCCGGTGGGAACGGTGCCTGCGGCGCCGCTTGCTGTGACGGTGCGGTCCGGGCCGGCCGTCGCAGCCCCAGGGCACCCAGCAGCAGGCCGACCGCCATCGCGGCGAAGGCCGGCCCGGCGACCAGGTAGCCGGTCACCGCGTCACCGGCCTCGCTGACGTCGTCGACGCCGTTGACGAGCAGGCAGCCCCAGGTGGCGGCGAGGGCACCGAGGACGACCAACAGCGCTCCGGTGATGCCGAGCACGTTGCGGCCACGACGGGCGCTGATCATCGCGACGATCAAGAGCACGAAGGCGATGCCGACCAGCAGGCCCGCGGCCCACAGACCGATGGCGTTGATGTTGTCGCTGTTCTTGGCATCGTCCTCGGTCACCGAGGCCGGGTCGTCCTCGAGATCGGCGTAGACACCGCGCCGCAAGGTCAGGGCGAACCCGGCGTACCCCAGGGCAGCGAGGGCTCCGATCACGGCGAGCAGGATCGCGGTCGTCACGAGGCCCGAGCGCTCGGTGCCTCTGCTCTCGATGATGTCGGCAGGCATCTGCTGGGTCTGGGCGGGGTACTGGGCGGTCGGCTGCTGCGGCGGCGGTCCGGACCGCGGAGGGAACAGACCAGGCTGCTGCTGCTGCTGCGGCGGTGGCGGCGAGCCTGGAGGGGTCGGCGGCCCACCCGACCGTTGCGGCAGACCGGGCTGGGGCGCGGTGGGAGGCGGCGAGCCCTGGTGCGGGCCTTGGGGCGCGGCGTGGGGTGTGGGCAGCCCGCAGCGCGAACAGGCGCGGGCACCCGGCGCGTTCTCGGAGCCACAACGTGGACACTGCATCTCGGCCCCTCTCGTCAACCTCGACGGGGTGAGCCTAAGGCATCTATGCCAGTGAGGCGCCAGAGCGTTGACCGCGAAGATAGGCACCGAAGTGCGGCACCGTGAATGCGACCGAGCCGCGCTCGCCCGAGAAGACCAGGCCTTTCTTGATCAGCCCGTCTCGGGCCGGCGACAGACTCTGGGGTCGACGACCGAGCATCCGCGCCACCTCTGACGTCGCGACGGTGTCATTGCGGGCGTCGGCGCCGAGGTCCGCGATCGCCTGCATGTACTCCCGTTCGGCGGGCGTCGCCCGTTCGTACCGGGCGCCGAAGAACCCCACGGCGAGCTCGTCCTCGGCCTCCGGAGCGGCCTCCTTGACGTCGACGACCCGGATCGGACTGCGTGGCGCGACGTCCCAGACGGTCTTGCCGTAGGCCTGGACGAAGTACGGGTAGCCGTCGGTCAGCCGATGCAGCTCGTCCAGCGCGGCGGGCTCGTACTCCACGTCCTCGGTCGCGGCCGGCACGATCAGGGCCCGGTCGGCGTCGGCGCGTTCGAGCCGGTCGACGACCACATAGTGGAACAACCGCTCGGCGTACGACTTGCTCGCGGCCAGCGTCACGGGCAGGTGCGGTAACCCGGCCCCGACGATGATCAGTGGCGCCGCCGCCTGGCTCATCTCGTGGCAGGCGCCGCACATCGCGGCCAGCTCCGGGAGGGCGATGTCTTGCATCTCGTCGACGAACAGCGCGATGCCGACGCTGAGGTCCGCGGCGATCCCAGCCACGTCGCCGAACAGCTCGATCAGGTCCAGCTCGAGGTCTCCGGAGTCGGCCCGTCCCTTGGCGGCGGCGACGTCGGTCGGCGGCTGCCACCGAAAGCCCTTGCGATCGGGGAGCTGCGTACGGAGGGCGAACGCCTTGAGTACGGCCGCGATGTCGTCGACCCGCTCGGGATCGCGATGCCGGTGGGCGACCTCGCGGATGGCGGCATGGACCGCCTGGGCGATCGGCAGCCGGACGCTCTGCTCGGGGCGCGCCTCGATCTTGCCGGTGCCCCAGGCCCGGTTGATCGCGCGGCTGCGCATCGCGTTGAGCAGCACGGTCTTGCCGACACCGCGCAGCCCGGACAGCACCATCGACCGCTCCGGCCGGCCGAGGGCGATGCGCTCCAGGGTCACGTCGAACCGGTCGAGGGGCCGCCCGCGGCCGGCCAGCTCCGGCGGCCGTTGCCCCGCGCCCGGCGCATAGGGATTCCGGATCGGGTCCACGATCGCACTGTATGAGCCCGTCTATCGGATTCCGTAGATTTCCCTAGCGAGTCGCAGAATCCGTTGCCGACGCCCCGGCCCACTGGCGGTAGCCGCATTGCGAGACACGCCGGGCGTGTTTCGCAATTCGGCTCCCCTCACGGGGCGGGCGGGGTACGCGACGGGTCCCGCACCGGACGGCTACTTGAGGAGACGAGACATCCGCCGATCGGCCAGCGGTTTGCCGCCGGTCTGGCAGGTCGGGCAGTACTGCAACGAGGAGTCGGCGAACGACACCTCGCGGATCGTGTCGCCGCACACCGGGCACGCCTCGCCGGTCCGGCCGTGGACGCGCAGGCCGGTCTTCTTCTCCTTCTTGAGCTCCGACGCCGCCGAGCCCTCGGACCGCTCGACCGCATCGTGCAGCGTCGACCCGATCGCGTCGTAGAGTGTGGCGAGGTCGGCCTGGTCGAAGGACGCCGCGGGCTTGTACGGCGACATCTTCGCCACATGCAGGATCTCGTCGGAGTAGGCGTTGCCGATGCCGGCGATGACCGACTGATTACGCAGGACACCCTTGATCTGGGACCGCCCGGCCGAGTCGAGGATCCCCTTCAACGTCTCGAGGGTGAACGCGTCGTCCAGCGGATCCGGCCCTAGTCGCGCGATGCCCGGCACGTCGGCCAGGTCGCGCACGATGTAGACCGCAAGCCGCTTCTGGGTGCCGCCCTCGGTGAGGTCGAAGCCGCTGTCGTCGTCGAGCCACACCCGCATCGCGATCCCGCTCTTGCCGCCGGGCCGGGGCGGCTTGCTCGGCACCGCATCGTGCCATCGCAGCCAGCCGCCACGCGCGAGGTGGATGACCAGGTGCAGTCCGCCGGCCTCCAGGTCGAGGAACTTCCCGTGCCGTCGTACGCCGTCGACCATCAGTCCGGCAAGGGAGTCGACCGGAGGGTCGTACGTCTTGAGCGCGCTTATCGCCACCGGCAGCAGCCGGGCGAAGGCATGGCCGTCGAGGCGACCGCGCAGGTCACCGGCGAGCGCTTCGACCTCGGGCAGTTCGGGCACGGGTACCAGTCTGCCGCGTCCGGCGGACCGACGATGGTCACACCGGTGACAGACCCGGACAAGCCGTGCGACGATGGCCGACATGGCGGCGGTCGCGTCGCTCCCGGCGAGCGGCGATGTCTACTTCGATGCGCGCGGTGAGGGCCGGACCCTCCGCGTCTCGTGGCATCACGCCGACGGCCTGGTCATCCTGTCCCTCTGGCACGACAACGTGTGCGTCGGATCGTTCCGGCTGGCGGCTGATGATGTGCCCGCCCTCGTCGAGACGCTCGTTGCCGGTCTGGGCGACGGCTACCTGCCGCTCTTCGCGCCCCGCGCCAGCTGAGCGCCGACCGACATCGCCGCCCGGTGGGTCGACTCGCTCGGTTTCCCATGAGGTCATGGGAAACCGTACTCCTCATCGGTTGCAACCCATGATGCGTGCAGTTTCCCATGACCTCATGGGAAACCAGAGGCGCATGCGCCTCGCGCCTCCGCGCCAGCTGACTCGATCGGCGGCTACCGCCACGGTTCCGGCAGGGGTACGTCGGCGATCAGCGACGGCAGTCCGGCGAGGTAGTCGGCGCGACTCATCTCGGTGACGCCGAGCGTCTCCAGGTGCGGCGTCTGCCATTGCACGTCGATCAGCCGCCGGTCGGCGTACTCGTCGCGCAGCAACTCGACCAGCCCGGCCAGGGCCACCTTCGAGGCGTCGCGGCGGCGATAGAACATCGACTCGCCGGCGAACAGACCGCCGATCGCCACGCCGTACAGACCGCCGGCCAACTCGCCGTCCGATGCCCACGCCTCGACCGAGTGCACCCAGCCCAGCTCGTGGAGATCGCGGTAGGCGGCGAGCATCTCGTGATTGATCCAGGCACCGGGTCGACGCGGATCGGCACAGCTCTCGATCACCTCGTCGAAGGCGGTGTCGACCCGGATCTCGTACCGGCGCATCGAACGCCGCAGCGACCGGCTGACCACGAGGTCGTCGGGCCGGAGCACGCCGCGCCGCAACGGTGACCACCACACCATCGGGGCCACGTCGTCCAGCGGCATCGGGAAGACACCGGTGGAGTACGCCGAGACGACTGTCGCCGGCGCCAGGTCGGCCCCCACCGCGACACAGTCGTCCACCGGCCACCGTGCCGGGTCGAACTCCCAATGGCTGGGCGACAGCGAATGCGGCATCAGTCGATCATGTCGAGAATGCCGGATGCTCGAGGAGCGTCGTCAGCCAGAACGTGGCCGAGTCGCCCCACTCGGCCCGCTCGGCGGCATCGGCGGAGCGCAGCACGCGCCGCCAGCACTCACTCCGGTTGATCCGCCCGAGCTGCCGGGCCGGGTCGACCGCAGCGCGCAACGTCGCCGGGTCGGCCAGGTCGCTCCAGATCTCGAGGTACGCGTCGACGACCCGGCGCAGCCTCGGATCATCTTCGCCGGTCGAGAGCTCGTGTGCCAGCACGTTGAGGGGGATGAGTAGCGAGCTGAACGGATGGCCGACGACGGCGTCGCCGAAGTCGAAGAACCGCAGGTGCTCCTCGCCGGGCCGGGGAGCGAAGGCGTTGCCGGAGTGCAGGTCGTTGTGGTCGAGCGTCATCGGGAGTCCGGTCGCCGCCACCTGGTCGGCCCACCGCTCGACCGTGGGCAGTCCGGACCGCAGCCGAGCAGCGTCGCCGGCGTCGAGGTGAGCCGGATCGTCGGGAGGCAGCGCGGCGAACTCCTCGGCCCGTTCGGCGACCAGAGCAGCCATGTCGAGCGGCGGCACCGACGGGATGCCGACGGCGATCAGCCGGTCGGCGTGGTCGGCGACCCGGCGCTGCAGATCGGCCCAGTTGGCGGCCAGCCGCTCCCACAAGTCCTCGCCCTCGCCGGCGGCCCGAAGCGTTGGACCCGCGTCCGGGCTCAGCAGCCAGCCCCGTTCCGGCTCGACCGCGATCGGCGTCACGACGTGGTCCGGCACCAGCTCGGCGAGCATCTCGACCAGGCCGGCCTCGTACGCCTGACCTGGGCAGTTCTCCTTGAACCACAGCTGGCCGGCGTCGGTGGGGACGGTCAGCTGGGTCGCCCAGAATCGCACCCGCGGCTGCTCGATCTCGCCGGTACGGGTCAGGCCCCGGTCCCGCAGGATCCGCTCGATCGAGGCGTACGCTTCATCTCGCCATGCGGACGTGCCCCACCGCAGGCTGGTCGACTCGGTCACCGCTGACACGAGCGCATCCTAGGCGGGTCGCGCTAGTGTCAGCAGCGTGATTGTCGTGTCGGCGGCCCTGAAGGGCGGCGTGGGGAAGACCACGACGTCGGTCTACCTCGCCGCTCTGGCTGCGGACGGTCGCTCGCCGACCTTGATCGACGCGGATCCGCAAGCCAGTGCCGCGGAGTGGGTCGAGCAGTCTACCGAGCGTCGGTTCGAGAAGATCAACGTCGTCGAAGCACCCACCGCACGGCTGCTCACGAAGTCCCTCGAAGGCGTCGGTTCGGGAGACGTCGCCTTCGTCGATCTGCCACCCACCCACGAGCAACTGCTCGCCAAGGCACTCGAGCACGCGACCGTCGCGGTCATCCCGACCCGGGTCGGCGGCGTCGAAGCCCGCCAGGTCGAGGCAGCACTCGACCTGATCCCGGACGGCCTGCCTACCGGCGTGGTGATCTGCTCGGCCCGCCCCTACACCGTCGACTACCGCGACGCGCTGGTCGAATGGGCGCAGGAGGACATCGCGGTGTGGGGTGCGGTCCCCGAACGGGTCGCGATCGCCTCCGGGCCGGAGCGTCCGCTGTCGTCCGACGGTCTCGAGGCGTACAAGATGGTCTGGCGCGAGATTCAGCGCGCGGCCCGGACCAACTGATGGGCGTCGGGCGCTCCGCGGCCAAGGCCCTGGCGCCGGTGGCCCGCAAGACCGCACCACTCCTGACGTCGACGTACGTCCGCGAGATCCTCGAACGCGCCATCGACGGCACCGGACCCTTCAAGGGCGCCGCGGCCGCTGCCGACGCGCGGCTGGTGCAGGCGCGCGGCGATGTCGAGAACGCGGTCAACGACCTGATCGACAATCACGTCCGGATGGCCGGCGTCCAAGGCTTCCTCACCAACATCGGTGGCGCCGTCACGCTGCCCGTGATGATCCCGGCCAACGTCACGGGGCTCGCGCTGCTGCAATGTCATCTGGTCGCCGGCATCGCGCATCTGCGCGGCTACGACCTCGACGATCCGCGAGTACGCAACGCGATCATGGCCTGTCTGCTCGGCGAGGACATCGTCGGCGTTCTCGTACGCCGCAAGCGGCTGCCGTCGACTCCGATGGCGCTGGCCACCTCGCCGGTCTACGACCCGCAGATCGACCGGCGGATCGGGACGATCGTGACCGCGGAGCTGGTCTCGCGGATCACCGGCCGCCGGGCCGCGCTGCTGGTCGGTCGCCGGGTGCCCTTGCTGGGCGGAGGGGTCGGTGCCCTTGCGGACGGCATCTCGACCTACCAGGTCGGCAGCTACGCCGAACGGGAGCTTCGCGACCGGCGCCGTCTTCGCAAGTCGAGCTGAGCCTGCTGCGATACCACGTTCTCGTGGTGTCTTGACACTTCGCATGGCGTCGAGCCCATGCAGAGTGCGTCGTCACCACGCGAACGTGGTATCCGAGTGACGACGCACCCGAGACGGCCGGATCAGCGGCGACGGACCTTGCGGTACGCCCGCAGCAGCACTGCCAGGCTGCGATGCCGGCCGGCGGCCGCGATCAGACGTTCCTTGGTGCGCTGTCGACGGCTCCGGCGCCGCTCCGGCTCCGGCTGCTCCGCCTCCAGCCGACGGATCTCGAGCAAGAGCGTTTCGATCGCGGAGTACGCCACACGCAGCTGATCGTCGGCCAGTGCGCGGTCGGGGTCGTACCACGGCTCGTCACTTCGGTGCAGCTCGAGCTCACCGAGATCGCCGACGACGTCGTAGCCCGCGGCCGATACGTCCTCGATCCATCGCCGGGTGGTCGCCACCGCCCAGTCGACAAGTTCGGGCGCCAACTGGATCCGCGCGCTCCGACTGGACCGGGCGAGCGTCTGATGGACGAGGACCTCGCGTACGTAGTGTCGATAGATCGGACCCGCCAGCCGGTCCGGCGGAAGCATCTCGTTGATCCGCCGGATCACCTCGGTCTCCGCGCCACCGAGACTCACGTTGGCCCGCTCACTCTCGAGCGGCAGCCAGCCCGGATCGATCTCGAGCAGGTCGAGGAACCGCTGCATCAGGGTCGACCGGGGCGACTCCGGCGGCGGCACGGTGACCAGATGGACCCGGTCGGACGGGAGCGTCGCGGTCCATCGGGTCAGGACGTCCGGCCAGTCCTGCACCGTCCAGAACCACTTCGCCATCGGAGTCTTCGGCCGCTCGGCGGTCAGGTCGGCGCAGAACTTCGCGTACGTCAGCTGCCGTCGGTGCTTGACACCCTCCTGCCACTCTGCGGGTATCTGCCGAGCCAGGTCGCGGGCGGAGTACACGACATGCACTTCGCCGTCGAGCGCCTCGATCGCGGCTTTGGCCTGCTCGGCCGAGGCACCGGCGAACACCTCGTGCGACACGACGACGCTGCCGTCGAACCCGTTCGCCTGGTCGACCAGCCAGGCCCACGACCCGTCGGCCTCCGCTTCGAGTCCACCCCAGCTCTTGCCGATCAGATCCAGTGCCGCGAGGAACTGGTGGTCGAACCGCTCGGCGGGATAGAGCACGCCCTTGGCCCGCAGCCCCTCGCGGTTGATGTAGAGCAGGTCCTGCAACTGCGAGGTGCCGGTCTTGGGCGCACCGACGTGGAGGAAGACCTTTTTCATGGTGGATGTCAGCCTACGGCGCGGCCGAGGGGAGATCTGCAGATGTCGTGGCCATGGCGACCCGGACTGCTATTCGTCGGTCGGCGCCAGCGCCTGTACGACGCGCGACGGACTCGGCCGGCCGAGCTGCTGGGCCATCCAGGCGCTGATCCGCACCAGCGCCTCGAGGTCGACGCCATGATCGATGCCGAGTCCGGTCAGGAACCACACGAGGTCCTCGGTGGCGAGGTTGCCGGTGGCACTTTCGGCGTACGGGCAGCCGCCGAGCCCACCGGCTGACGCGTCGTACGTCGTGACTCCGCTCCGCAGGGCAGCGAGGACGTTGGTCAGCGCCTGCCCGTACGTGTCGTGGAAGTGCATCGCGAGGGCCCCGGTCCCGACGCCAACGGACGCGAAGGAGTCGATGAGCGCCGTGACGTGGCCAGCGGTGCCGACGCCGATGGTGTCGCCGAGCGAGAGCTGGGTCGCGCCGAGATCGAGCAGCCGCTTGCCGGCGCCGACGACCTGTTCCACCGGCACGGCGCCTTCCCAGGGATCCCCGAAACACATCGAGAGGTATGCACGCACCTGCAGGTCTGCTGCACGGGCTCGGGCAACCACGGGTTCGAACATGGCGTACTGATCGTCGAGGCTGCGGTTGAGGTTGCGCTGCGCGAACGACTCGGTGGCGCTGCCGAAGATCGCGATGTGGCTGACGCCAGCGGCCAGCGCCCGGTCGAGACCACGCTCGTTGGGCACCAGGACCGGCAGCGGCGCCGGGCCGGTCAGGTCGAGCTGCGCCACGAGCTGAGCCGCATCGGCGAGCTGCGGCACCCAGGCCGGGTGGACGAAGCTGGTCGCCTCGACGATCGGCAGTCCGGCGTCGACGAGGCGGTGGACGAGATGGACCTTGACGTCGAGCGGCACGATGGCCGACTCGTTCTGCAGACCGTCCCGCGGACCCACTTCGTAGATCGTCACGGCCGACGGCAGGCTCGGATCCGGCACAACCATCGGCAGGCTCATCAACGCTCCTTCGGAGTTGTCAGCCGCCACTCACGTCCTAGCGTGACATGGGGCTGACAACTGCGGTGTTGACCCTGACACAGTGTGAGGTCGTAGACCAGGAGCCGTCATGTTCACCATCGGAGACTTCGCCAGCTACGGCCGGGTGTCGGTACGCATGCTGCGGCACTACGACGCCATCGGCCTGCTGCCGCCAGCCCATGTCGACCAGGCCACCGGCTATCGGTCGTACGACGCCAACCAGCTCGCCCGGCTCAACCGGATCGTCGCGCTGAAGGACCTCGGATTCACCCTCGAACAGGTGCAATCCATCCTCGACGACAAGGTCGGCGCCGAGGAGCTGCGTGGCATGCTGCGGCTGCGGCGGGCCGAGCTGCAAACGCAGATCACCGCCGACAGCGATCGGCTGCGCCAGGTCGAGGCGAGGCTCCACCTCATCGAACAGGAGGGCGCGATGCCGACCGACGATGTACAGATCAAGCAACTTCCAGGAGTACGGCTCGCCGAGCTCACCGACACCGCCGACGGCTTCGAGCCGGCCTCGATCAGCCCGGTCATCCAACCGCTGTACGAACAGCTGATGGGCCAGCTCGAACGCGCAGGAGTGACCCCGAAGGGCCCGGCTCTGGCCTACTACGAACAGTCCGCCAACGGCGACAAGGTCACCGTCCACGCCGGAGTGCCCGTCAGCGTCGGCCCGAGCGACTCGTACGAGTTCTCGATCGTCGACCTGCCGCCGGTCGAGCGGGCCGCGACCATCGTGCATCGCGGGCCGATGGACGACGTCATGCCCACGATCCAGGCCATGGGCCGATGGATCGACGCCAACGGCCATCGCGCGACCGGCTACAACCGCGAGCTCTACCTCGACTACGGATGCGGCGACGACCCCAGCGCGTGGACCACGGAGCTCCAGCAGCCGCTGGAATGACCCGACCCGGTTCTGCGCACGTCGATGTATTCGCAAGTGGCCAAAGCGACGCAGATGTGCGCAGAACCGTTCGGGGGTCCTCGGACCGGACGGGACGAGCCCTAGACGGGTTACCAGATTTCCGACATTCTGGGTCGGCATGTTCGACCCGAACGAGGACGAGGCTTACGTATTCGCGACCCTTGACGAACTGCTCGGGGACGAGGAGGACGAACTCATCGACGCCGAACCGGCCTAGAGCGTGTCTTCCTGTCCCGGTTCGAAGTCCGCCGCGGGACCGGCAGAGACGCCCTAGGCTTCTGGCGCCTCGACGACAAACAGCGTCGCGCCGAGACTGACCTGCTGTCCGGTGATCGCGTCGACGGTCGTGACCGTACCGTCGTGGGGCGCCGTGAGCGCCAGCTCCATCTTCATCGCTTCCAGCACGCCGAGGGTGTCGCCGGCGCGTACCGTCTCGCCCACCTTGGCCCGGACGTCAAGCACGGTGCCGGGCATCGGGGCCGTCACCGATCCGCCGGTCGACGTGGTCGCCGCGGTCGGACCGAAGGCGTCCGGTCGGGAGAGCATATGCGGCTGGCCCCGGTAGCCGACCGTGACCGTATGCGCATCGACCTCGACGTACGCCTCGTGGATGACCCCGTCGACCTCGAGCCGTCTGGCGAGCCCCGGGCCCGCGACGGGACGTACCCGCCAGGTCCGATCCGCCATCGCGACGGTTCCGGCACCCCGATCGACCGTGGCGACGACGTCGTCGAGCTCGACCAGGATCGGCGTCGCCGGTCCGGCCAGCCGCCAGCCGTCGGCCGCGCCGAAGGGGTGCGACGGGTCGGCCGCGGTCTCGTGATCGGCCAGCCACCACGCACCGATCACAGCGACCTGCGCCGGCGCCTCAAGGACGAACTCGTCGAGATGCCGATCCAGCCAGGCGGTGTCGATCGTGGCGTCGCGGAACGCGTCGGACGCGGCGAGCTGCCGTAGGAAGCCGACATTGGTCGTGAGCCCCAGGATCGCGGTGTCGTCGAGCGCCTGCAGCAGGGCCTGCCGAGCGGCCTCCCGGGTGGCGCCGTGGACGATGATCTTGCCGAGCAGCGGATCGTAGGCCGTCCCGACTTCCTGACCGGACTCCAGCGCAGCGTCGATCCGGGCCGTCTCGGGCCAGACCACCGTCGAGGCGAGGCCGGCCTGGGGCAGGAATCCGGAGTACGGATCCTCCGCGTAGACCCGGGCCTCGATCGCATGTCCGTCCGGGGTCACGTCGGCCTGGTCGAACGGCAGCGGATCGCCGGCCGCGATCGACAGCTGGAGCCGCACCAGGTCGAGTCCCGTGATCGCCTCGGTGACCGGGTGCTCCACCTGGAGGCGCGTGTTCATCTCGAGGAAGTACGCCTGCTCATCGGCCTCGTCGACGAGGAGCTCGACCGTACCCGCGCCGACGTAGCCGACCTCCTTGGCGAGGGCGACGGCCCACTCGTGCAACCGCGCCCGGGTCTCGGCCGAGATCGTGGGCGCCGGTGCTTCCTCGATGACCTTCTGGTGCCGGCGCTGGGTGGAGCAGTCGCGCTCGAGCAGGTGGACGACGTTGCCGTGCCGATCGCCGAGGATCTGGACCTCGACATGGCGGCCGCGCTCGACGTAGCGCTCGATCAGCAGCGTGTCGTCGCCGAAGGCAGCAGCGGCCTCGCGACCCGCGGCGGCAAGGGCGGTGTCCAAGTCGGCGGGGTCGAGCACGATCCGCATGCCCTTGCCGCCGCCACCGGCCGCCGCCTTGACGAGCACGGGATAGGCCACCGTCGCGACCGGCGCCTCGAACCGTGGCACGACCGGGACGCCAGCCCGTTCGGCGATCTCGCGAGCCCGGACCTTCTGGCCCATGGCCTCCATGACCTGCGCCGACGGCCCGACGAACACCAGCCTGGCCTCGTCCACCGCCTTGGCGAACTCGGCCCGCTCCGACAGGAAGCCGTAGCCCGGATGCACGGCATCGGCGCCCGACACCTCGGCGGCTCGCAGCAGCGCCTCGATCGAGAGGTAGGACTCCGTCGCGGGGGCCGGTCCGATGCGGACCGCCGTGTCGGCCTCACGTACGTGCGGCGCCGACCGGTCCGCGTCGGAGTAGACCGCGACCGTACGCAGTCCGGCCGCTCGCGCCGCCCGGATCACTCGGATCGCGATCTCACCGCGGTTGGCGACCAGCAGCGTCGAGAACGCCCGGCTCGTGTCAGTCGGATCGGCCATGTCACATCCGCCAGATGCCGTACGACGGCTCGGGGATCGGGGCATTCGCAGCGGCGGCGAGTCCGAGCCCGAGCACCCGCCGGGTGTCCGCCGGGTCGATGATGCCGTCGTCCCACAGCCGCGCGGTCGAATAGTAAGGCGCGCCCTGCGTCTCGTACTGATCCCGGATCGGCGCCTTGAACGCCTCCTCGTCCTCGTCCGACCACGACCCGCCCCGGGCCTCGAGGCCATCGCGCCGCACCGTCGCCAGCACCGACGCGGCCTGCTCGCCGCCCATCACCGAGATCCGGGCGTTCGGCCACATCCACAGGAAGCGCGGGTCGTACGCCCGTCCACACATGCCGTAGTTGCCAGCCCCGAAGGAGCCGCCGATGACCACAGTGAACTTCGGAACGACCGAGCACGACACCGCAGTCACAAGCTTCGCGCCGTCCTTGGCGATCCCGCGATTCTCGTACTCCCGACCGACCATGAAACCGGTGATGTTTTGCAGGAACACCAGCGGAATCCCCCGTGCATTGGCCAACTCGATGAAGTGCGCTCCCTTCAGCGCCGACTCCGAGAACAAGATGCCGTTGTTCGCGAGCAGCGCCACCGGATACCCCCACACCCTCGCGAACCCACACACCAACGTCTCCCCGTACAACGCCTTGAACTCATGCAACCGACTCCCATCGACGATGCGCCGAATGACTTCCCGCACGTCATAAGGCGTCCGCGAATCAACAGGGACGATGTCGTAAAGCTCAGCGGGATCCTCGACGGGCTCCTCGGGCGCTCCGGGAGCAGCGAGCGAAAGCGCCGAAGCGGACGGCGATGATGAAGCCGACGGAAACCCGGCACCGAGCGGCCCGGCTATGTCGCTTGCGGGACGTGGATGGGCCTGGCCGCCGAGCGAGGTACGAGCGAGGCTGGTTGTCCCGGAAGCGACATAGCCGGGCCGCTCGCCAACGGATCCCACGCGCTCGAGGATCCCGACAATCGATCGAACGATGGAAAGCGCTTCTGCATCATCGGCCGCCAGGTGGTCGACGACGCCGGAGGTACGCGCATGCACGTCACCCCCACCGAGCTCTTCCGCCGTCACGACTTCGCCCGTCGCCGCCTTCACCAACGGCGGCCCCCCGAGAAAGATGGTGCCCTCGTCGCGCACGATCACCGACTCGTCCGACATGGCCGGCACGTACGCACCGCCGGCGGTGCACGACCCCATGACGGCAGCGATCTGCGGGATGCCGCCGGCCGACAGCGTGGCCTGGTTGTAGAAGATCCGGCCGAAGTGCTCGCGGTCCGGGAACACCTCGTCCTGCATAGGCAGGAAGGCGCCGCCGGAGTCGACGAGGTAGACGCACGGCAGATGGTTGTCGGCGGCGACCTGCTGCGCCCGGAGGTGCTTCTTGACCGTCATCGGGTAGTAGGTGCCGCCCTTGACGGTGGCGTCGTTGGCGACCACGACGCATTCGCGGCCGCTGATCCGTCCGATGCCGGTGACGATGCCCGCGGCGGGTACGGCGTCCTCGTACATCCCGATGGCGGCAAGCGGGCTCAGCTCGAGAAACGGCGACCCTGGATCGAGCAGCCGATCGACCCGATCGCGGGCCAGCAGCTTCCCACGAGCGATGTGCTTCTCGCGGGCAGCGGGGGAGCCGCCCTCGCGGACGCGGGCCAGCCGTTCGCGGAGCTCGTCGACCAGCTCACGCATCGAAGCCTCCGAGTCTCGATGTTAACAACCGTTAACCACTCTGCTCTACCATCGGACTCGTGGCAAGTTCGCGGCGTGAGCAGATCCTCGCCTCGGCGGCGGAGCTGTTCGCCGAGCGCGGCTTCCACGGGGTCTCCGTCCACGACATCGGCGCGGCCTGCGACATCTCGGGCCCGGCGCTCTATCGCCACTTCGCCGGCAAGGACGCCATCCTCAGCGAGATGCTGATCAGCATCAGTGAGGAGCTGCTGGCCGAGGGCCGCCGCCGCGCCGCCGACGCCGAGTCGCCGGAGCTCGCGCTGCGGGCGCTGGTCGACTGGCACATCGAGTTCGCGCTCCGGCATCCGGCGCTGATCGTGGTCCAGGAGCGGGAGTGGTCCAACCTGCCGGCCGACGGTCGCGCTGCGGTGCGTTCGCTGCAGCTGTCCTACGTGGACCTCTGGGTCGACGTCGTACGTCGGCTGCGCCCCGACCTCGATCGGCCGACCGCGCGGGCCGCCGTACAGATCGGCTTCGGGCTGCTCAACTCGACACCGCACAGCGCCCGGATCAGCGCGGCCGCGATGCGATCGCTGCTGGAGCGGATGGCGCTGGCGGCGCTGCTCGACCAGCCGCTCGAGGCGGTCGGATGAGCCCGCTAGCGTCGAACACACCTCGCCCGAACCGGTATCCGAGCTGCCGGTTGTCCGCGAGGCGTGCAACACTGACCTAACCGTAAGCGATTGGGTATCAGGTTAACCGCCTCGAGGCAGGGGAGCACCATGCAGAGCGTCGCCCGCGCCGCACTAGCCGTTGCACTGCTCGTTGCCGCCGCAGCGTGTTCGTCGTCCGGCGACGACGACCAAGCCGATGACAGCTCGTCGCCGGCGTCGGCCGCCACGGGGGACGCGTCGCCGGACGCACAGGTGTCGGTGATCCAAACCCGCACCAAGGAGAACACCCGCAAGATCGCCCTCCGGATCACCAACCGCGGCGACGCGCCGTTCACGATCGACGCCATCCACCTGGTGTGGCCCGGCATGCCCGAGACGACCTGGACGCACAAGGGCAGCGTCTTCGCTCCGGGCCAGACGATCGACCTGACGTTCCTCTACGGCGACCCGGACTGTTCCGGCTACCCGACCATTCCGCAACAGGCGCCTGCTGCGGAGCTGCGGTTCGCCGGCGACGACCAGCCCGTCACCGAGCAGGTGGACGCTCAAGGCGTGGGCTGGGTGCATAGCCTCTATCGGCACGAGTGCGAGACCGCAGCGCTCCAAGCCGTCGCCAGCATTCAGCTGGTCGGTCCGTGGACGCGAACCGAGGTGGACGGCGAGCCACAGATGCGCGGCTTCGTCGAGCTCGACCGGGTCGGGGGCAAGGAGCCGGTCACGGTGGATTCGGTGTTCGGCAGCATCCTCGTGCGCATGGCGCCAGTCCACGGCGGCCACCCGGTCGGCACACTCGCCGGCAACGCGTCGAAGCTGCGGATTCCGCTCCTGTTCGGATCCACCAACCGCTGTGACGACCACGGACTGTCCGGCGCGACCCAGAGCTTCCTGCTCAGCATCTTCGCCCGACACGGCAACGCCCCGATCCAACGCGTCATCGTGTCGCCGCCGCTGCACGTGCAGAGCGAGATTCTCGACGTCGTACACGACGCCTGCAAGGGCTAGCTAGCCGCCAGCTATCAGTCCGGCTCGAAGGTCGTGGCGTCCGGCCAGTAGGGCCACTCCTCGAAGTGGCAGCAGCGGCCATCGGTGGCGAACCGCATGATCCACAGGTCGAGGAACTCCTGCGGCACCGGGTCGCCGTAGTTCACCTCGACGCGGACCACTGCGGTGTCGCCGTCGACCGCGACCAGGTCGTAGGACATCGTGAACGCTTCGTCGGCGCCGGCCCGCTCGGCCTCCCACATCTCGCCGATCGCGGCGAGTCCGACGACCGGCGGGTGATAGGGACCCTGCCGATAGCTGGCGTCGTCGGTGAACAGCGCCGGCAGCGGCTCGACACCGGCGGTGCGCCAGGCCCGCTCGTACGCGTCGATCCAGTCGCGGACCTGCTGCCGATCGGTCACTCCTCGGCGACCTTCGGTGCGACCTGATCGGCGATCAGCCCGAGATGGTCCAGGTCGCTCAGATCGAGAACCTGGAGGTACGCCCGAGTCGCACCTGCCTCGGCGAAGGTGCCGAGCTTGTCGACGACCTCCTGCGGCGTGCCCGCGATGCCGTTCGCTCGCAGCTCGTCGACGTCGTAGCCGATCGCATCGGCCCGTCGGCGTACCTCGGCGTCATCGCGACCGATGCCGACGGTCTGCGCGACCGAGAACCGCATCGAGTCCAGCGGCCGACCGACCGCCTCGCATGCCTCCCGGACCCGGCCGTACGCCTCGCGGGTCGGCTCAAGATTGTGGAACGGCACGTTGAACTCGTCGGCGTAGCGGGCGGCCAGCGCCGGAGTACGACGGGGGCCGACGCCGCCCACGATGACCGGCGGCCGCGGCCGCTGCGTCGGCTTTGGGAGCGCCGGTGCGTCCTGCAGCTGGTAGTGCTGCCCCTCGTAGGAGAAGGTCTCGCCGTCGGGGGTCTCCCAGAGCCCGGTCAGGATCGCCAGCTGCTCCTCGAGCCGGTCGAAGCGCTCGCGAGTCGAGGGGAACGGGATCCCGTACGAGTCGTGCTCCTCCTGGAACCAGCCGGCGCCGATCCCGAACTCGACACGTCCGCCGCTCATCTGGTCGACCTGGGCCACCGCGATCGCGAGCGGCCCCGGCAGCCGGAAGGTCGCCGCCGTCATCAAGGTGCCGAGCCGGATCCGCGACGTCTCGCGGGCCAGCCCACCCAAGGTCACCCAGGCGTCGGTCGGACCGGGCCGACCATCGACGCCCATCGCCAGGTAGTGATCGGAGCGGAAGAACGCGCCGAAGCCCAGGTCCTCGGTCGCCTTGGCGATCCGGAGCAGCTCGTCGTAACTGGCGCCCTGCTGGGGCTCGGTGAAGATCCGCAGCTCCATGGAGCTAGTCGATCCGGGTCGCGATCGGCGCGCCGCTCTCGACCGTACGACCGACGGTGCACAGCCGGTCGTGGGACTTCTCGATGGCATCGGGCAGGATCGCCCGGGCGACGTCGCCCTCCTTGCCCTCGGGGAAGAGGATCTTGAAGATCACCGCGATGTCGGTCAGATGGTTGCCGATCTCGTCGCGCACCTTGTTCGCATTGACCTCGACCCGGAACGCCTCCGGCTCCGCCCGGCGCGAGGTCAGGATGTCCACGTCGACCGCCGTACACGCGCCGAGCGCGCCGAGGAACAGCTCGGTCGGCGTGAAGTCGGCATCATCGCCGGTGCCTATCGTGACGTGGCCGTTGCGGGCGTTGGTGATGGTGAACCGCCCGTTCGCCTTGCGTTCGATGGACACGTTGCGGTGAGCGCGGGTGTGGGCCATGTCGGCCACTCTGCCAGACGGTTCAGTCAGAGTGGAGCCGCCCGCGGCCGCCGTGCGATCTCCTCGAGATCGTCATTTCCCTCGGCCACGCTCATCACCAGCTTGAACGCTTCCTCGTCGTCGACGCCCGTCGTGTGCCGGTTGATGTCCAAGAACACGACGGTTGCGAGCCAGGCCAGTCGCTTGTTCCCATCGACCAGCGCGTGGTTGCGCGCGATGGAGTGCAGCAGGGCCGCAGCCTTCAGCTCCAGCGTGGGATAGGCGTCTGCGCCGAAGGCACTCGAACGTGGCCGGGCGGCAGCAGAGTCGAGAAGTCCGATGTCGCGGACGGGTCCGGCTTCCAGATCGCGTACGAGTCGCAACAGGTCCTCGAGATCGAGGAACTCGACGTCGCTCACACTGTGCCCAGGCGGTCGAGCACGTCAGCCCAGCGCTCGCGCATCCGGGCCGATGCCTCGCCGACTCGGCTGGAGTGCCTCGATCGCTCGTAGCGCTCGAGCACCGAACGCCGGATGACCTCCTGGCGCGAGGTGCCTTCTTCCTCGGCGAGGGCGGACAGGGCCGCCTCGAGCTCGCCATCAGTGCGCAATGTCAGTGCCATGAGTCCATGGTATCAACTTGATACCAAGGACACGCGGCCTGGCGTCTCGACCCGGCCGGGCGGGACCCAAGAAGATAAGGCGCGTGGATGCGCCCGATCCCCCCGCGACCCCGACCAAGACGCAGACTCCGACGCCCCGCACCCGCCCACTCGATCCGGCACCCGCCGTCCGATGGCTGTCGCCGACCGAGCTCGGCCGCACCGGAGTCAAGGTGCTGCTCGGTTCGCTGTTCGGCCAGTACGTCGACAAGCGCGAGATCCAGCAGGGTCCGAGCTTCGACCAGGGGAAGTACTTCGACCACACCCGCGACACCGCCGTCGACGAGCCGTACTGGCTGGACTACGTCAGCGACATCGGCGACGGCTTCGACGCGACGTACTCCGTGGCGAGCCTGCTCGCGGGCGACCTCGACGAGCTCGACGGCAGCGACCGCGATGTGCTCCCGCGCGGGTCGATCCTGGTCATGGGTGGCGACGAGGTGTACCCGACCGGCGACGTCCGCAACTACGAGCGACGCACCACCGACGTCTATGCGGCGGCACTGCCCGACGGCGGCGACCCACGGCCGGTCGCGTACGCGGTCCCGGGCAATCATGACTGGTACGACGGACTCACGTCGTTCCTGCGGGTGTTCGGCCAGACCCAGGCGATGGGCGGATGGGACACCCATCAGCTCAGGTCCTACTTCGCTCTCCGGCTGCCGCACCGCTGGTGGCTGTTCGGCCTCGACATCCAGCTCGACACCTACATCGACCGGCCGCAGCTGGAGTACTTCCGCGAGGTTGGGGAGCAGATGGCCGACGGCGACCGGCTGATCCTGTGCACCGCCAAGCCGGCGTGGTATCACTTCGATCCCGAGAAGCACGCCGGCATGAACCAGCTGACCCACTTCCTCAAGTACGCACTCGCCGGTCGCGACGTACGCATCCCGCTCATCCTCACCGGCGACGTCCATCACTACGCCCGCTACTCGACCCACATCGACGGCGATCGGCCGCAGACGCTGATCACCTCGGGCCACGGCGGCGCCTATCTGGCGGCAACGGATCCGCTGGCCGAGGAGCTGGACGTGCCGCTGCGCCTCGCCGACCCGAAGGCCTCGCGCCACGACACCCGGTCCTATCGGCTGCGGTCGCGGTGGCCGAGCGCCGAGCGGTCCCGGAAGCTGGCGCGTGGGCGTCTGGCGGCTCCCGTTCCGCCGGGGCTGCCCTGGCTGCTGGCGTTGTGGCAGGCGGGGATCATCTCCGCCACGATGCGCGATCTGCTGTCGGTGCTCGTCGGACTGGTGGCGCTTGTGGTCGTCGCCTGCCTGACGTTCGCCCGGCCGCGACGCACCGAGTCGTGGGCCAGGCGGCTCTGGGACGTCTCGCTCGCGGTGCTGCAGCTCGCCCTGTCGTTCGGCGTGGCCGAGATCTGTGACGTCCTGAGCGACGGCTGGTCGGACGCCGCCACCGGCTATCTGTCCGCCGAGGTGCTCGCGCTGTGGCTACTCGTCGTGGGTCGCTTCGGCGTCAACGTCAACGAGCTGTTCGCGGCGCAGTCGATCGAGGACTACACGGGCTTCCTGCGACTGCGGATCGATCCGGACGGCAGCCTGACGGTCTATCCGATCGGGCTTGAGCGGCGAGTACGCCACTGGCTGCCGGCCGGCGATGGCGGCGGACCCCGCCAGATCCCGGCGCAGGGCGAGCGGCTCGACCCGATGCTCCTCGAGCCGCCCGTCCAACTGCGCTGACGATCGGCCGGTGGCTCAGGAGTGGCCGAGCACCGGGTGCGGCGCGTACGGCTCCTCGAGTCGCGCGACCTCGTCGTCGGTGAGCTCCACCTCGACAGCGGCGACGGCGTCGTCGACGTGGTGGGACTTCGACGCCCCGATGATCGGCGCGGTGACGCCGGGCCGTGACAGCAACCAGGCCAAGGCGATCTGCGCCATCGGCAGTCCACGCGCCTCGGCGAGCTCGGCGACCCGGTCGGTGACGACGTAGTCGCTGTCCTCGTACATCCGCTGTGCGAAGGCATCCGACCGCGACCGGGCCGTGGCGCCCTCGGCGCTCTCGGACCGGGGCCGAGTCAGCCAGCCACGCGCGAGCGGACTCCACGGGATGACGCCGACGCCCTCGTGCCGGCACAGCGGCAGCATCTCGCGCTCTTCCTCGCGATAGATGAGGTTGTAGTGGTTCTGCATCGACACGAACGGCGTCCAGCCATGCGATCGGGCGGCGTGCTGCATCGAGGCGAACTGCCAGGCGTACATGCTCGATGCGCCGATGTAGCGGGCCTTGCCGGCGCGTACGACGTCGTTGAGCGCCTCCATCGTCTCCTCGACCGGCGTCTCCGAATCGAAGCGATGGATCTGGTAGAGGTCGACGTAGTCGGTCTGGAGCCGGCGCAGCGAGTCGTCGATGCTGGCGAGGATGTGCTTGCGCGACAGGCCACGCTCGTTGGGTCCGTCGCCCATCGTCGAGAACACCTTGGTCGCGAGGACGTAGTCGTCCCGGTTGGCGAACAGCTTGCCGAGCAGATGACCGGTGATCTCCTCGCTGACGCCGCGTGAGTAGACGTCGGCGGTGTCGTAGAACGTGATGCCGGCATCGACGGCCTGGCGCACGATCGGCTCGGCAGCGGTTTCGTCGAGGAACCACTCCCGCTGCGCCGGATCCCCGTACGTCATCATCCCGAGACAGATCCGCGAGACCTTGAGGCCGGTCGTACCGAGGCGGATGTATTCCATGCGGGCTCCTTCGGAGTACGGGTGGGCCGCTGTCCAGCCTGCCACGGCCCGATTCGAAAGAGTTGGCGCGAGATGCAGGATTCGCGCCGAGCAGAAGCTGAATCTCACGCCAACATTTGATGCCGCCGACATGAGAACGCCGCCCCGCCAAGTCGATGGCGGGGCGGCGCGGCTCGGTCAGCTCAGGCGGCCGGGGGCGGGGTCGCCTCTCCGCTGGTCTGGCTGCGACCGGGCAGCTTCTCGCCGCTCTCCTGCGCGCCGAGCGCCACGAAGACCGTGGTGACGATGCACAGCAGCATCAGCAGGTAGCCCACGAAGCCGGGACCGATGTCAACGAACCGGTCCGCTCCCGCGGGCGCGCCCCCGTCATAGGTGAAGCCGTAGATCAGCACCAACAGCGTGGCGAGTCCCCAGACGCCGGTGGTGATCCAACGGACGGGGAGCGACTCCAACTCGGAGCGCCCCAAGATCGCTGCGACGATGCCGGCGACGCCGACCAGCAGGAGCAGCCCGGCCAGCACGCCATAGCTGTGCCAAAGGTTGGCGCCATCGGATGTGTCGAATCCGGCGGCACCGGCCGCGTCCTTGAACTGGTCCTTCAGACTCGCTGTCACCACGCCAGGAATCAGCGCGAAGATGAACGCCAAGATGGCGGCGGCGCCTGCGATCTGGTCGTTCCTCTTGATACTGCCTATATCCACAGGCATTGTGCGGCCTCCTCGACCGACTCGGGTCGGGCGACAGACAGCCGCCCGGCAGACTTCCGCAGGACAGCATGGTGGTTCCGGCACAGGGCCACAACCCCGTTCGGCGCATTGATGACACCGCCGACCGCGATCGGCCGCGACCCGTCCCAGCCAGCGGACTCCACGACGACAAACGCGACGTCCCGCGGCGTGAGTGGAGGTCCACCCACGGTCCGCGGGACGTCGCGCTGAGGTGATCGATCAGCCGACCAGCTCCGGAACCTCGGTCCGGGTCTCGGTCACCGGCTGGCGCTCGATCCGCGACGGCCACCAGGCCGCACGGCCCAGCAGGGCCAGGATCGACGGCAGCATCACGACGCGTACGAGCGTCGCGTCGATCAGGATCGCGGCCGCGAGGCCGACTCCCATCTGCTTCATCTCGAGCATGCCCAGCGTCGCGAAGATGCCGAACACGGCGACCATTACGGCGGCGGCGCTGGTCACGACGCCGGCCGTCTCGGTCACACCGGCCTGGACCGCCTCGCGTGGCGACAGCCCACGACGGATGTTCTCCCGGACCCGGCTCAAGACGAACACGTGGTAGTCCATCGACAGGCCCACCAGGATCACGAAGACGAACAACGGGATCCAGGTGATGACGAACCCGGCGGACGTGAAGCCCAACAGGCCCTCGGCCCAGGTGTGCTGGAAGACCAGCGTCAGGACTCCGAAAGCCGCCGCCGCCGACAGCAGGTTGAGCAGCGTCGTCACCAGGGCGATCACCACACTGCGGAAGGTGATGACCATCATCAGCATGGTCAGCCCGAGCACGAACGCCAGCACCAGCGGCAGGCTGTCGCGCTGGTTCTGCGCGAAGTCCTGCGACTCGGCGACGTCGCCGCCGACGGCCTGCTCCTGCGCATCGACGGGATCGATGTACTGCGGCACCAGGTTGTCGCGCAGATGATGCAGCGCGTTGATGCTGGCGTCGCTGCCATCCTCAGTTGGAGACACCAGGGTGAGTACGGCGGCCGTGTCGTCCTTCGACACGCGGACGGCAGACCCCTGCGGAAGTACGAAGTCACCGTCGGCCACGCCGGCGTCGGCGAGGTCGTGCAGTGCGGCGACCGTGTCGGGCATCCGCTCCGGCGTCGTTTGGACGGCGACGGTGTAGGACGAGCCCTGCGACGGGAAGTGGTCGGTCGTCTTGTTCAGGACCTGGACCGTCGGGATGCTCCTCGGCAGCGTCGTCAGACCACCGTCGTCGATCTTCATCCCGAGTGCGGGAGCCGCGAGCGCACCGAGCGCCACGGTCGACACGACCAGCGCACCGGTCGGGTGGCGCATCACCGGCCCGAGGATGCGACGGCTGACACCGCCAGGACCGATCCGCCGGCTGAGCCGCCACAGCAGCGGCACCCGCGGCCGGTCAACCCAGCGACCGAGCTTGGCCAGCAGCGCCGGCAGCACGGTCACCGAGCCCAGCACCGCCACGGCGACGACCAGGATCGCGCCGGTGGCGATGGACGCGAACTCCCCGACGCCGGTGATATAGAGCCCGGCCATCGACACGATGACCGCGAAGCCCGACACCACGATCGAGCGACCCGACGTCGCAGCGGCGATCTCCACCGCGTCGATCGTGCTCCGGCCCTTGCGCCGCTCCTCGCGTTCACGCTTCAGATAGAACAGCGAGTAGTCGACGCCGACCGCCATGCCCAGCAGCAGCACGACGTTGGCCACACTGCCGCCGTCGGGGACCCAGTACGAGATCGCGGCGTAGATGCCGAGCGCCGCCATCACTGAGGAGAACGCCAGCAGCACAGGGATGGCTGCCGCGATCAGTGCGGCGAACGCGAGCAGCATGATCCCGAACGCGATCGGGAGGCTCAGCCGCTCCGAGGCGGCCAGGTCGCTGCCGACCTGGTCCCAGATCGCCACGTCGAGCGAGGCGGTGCCGCCCTGCTCGACGTCGAGATTCGGATGCTCGGCCTGCACCTTGTCGGTGACGTCGAGCAGTGCCTCGACATCGGTGTCGGCCTGGTCCTCATCAGCGGTGGCGAGCTCGATCGGCACCAGCAGCGCCTGACCGTCCTCGGACCACACCGGCTTTCCGACCTTCCCCACCTCGGAGAGATCGGCCATCTGCTGCCGGACCTCGTGACCGGCGGCCTCGGCGGCCGATCGATCGAGCTGTCCGTTCGGGCTGGTGATCAGGACGTTCTCGGTGAGTGGGTCGTTCAGTCCGCCGTCGGTGACGATCTTGTCTGCCACGCCGGACTCGCCGACGCGGGAGTCGGCTTCGTTCATCTGTTGAGTAGGTACGGCGCTGGCCGTTGCGACCGTGGCGGCCACGAACACCAGCCACAGCAACATGGCACGCCACGGGTGGGTTGCACTCCAGCGCGCCGCCCGCACTGTCATGGATTTCATCGTTGGACCTTTCGGCTCGTTTTCTCCTCCACATCGAGCCTCGGCCTCACGCGTACGAAGAACAGGAGTGCTAGAACCACAACCGAGGTGGGCCTAAGCCCACTGTCCGGACCAGTCCCTCGGTCGACAATGGAGCCATGAGAAGTTTCGGATCGGCGCTGGCCTGGCGCGGCGCACTCGCCGGGTACGCCGGCCTTCAAGTCTTGATGTTCGGCGCCTGTGTTGGCCTGTTCGTCCTCACCGTGGTGGGCCTCCCGCTCATCCTCGTGACGGCGGGCATCGCCCTGCTGCTCGTCTCGATCCCGCTGACACACCAAGTCGCGCGGGCGCATCGGTGGATCGCCGGCCGGGTGCTCGGCGAGCCGATCCCGTCGCCCTACCGTCCGCGCTCCGGCCCGGGCCTGGTCATGCTGCTGCGCGACTGGGCGCGTGACCCCGCGAACTGGCGCGACCTGCTGTGGCTGCTGGTGTCGATGACCGCGGGCTTCGTGCTGTCGGTGCTCGCGCTGTCCCTCATGCTCTCCTTCCTCTGGTACGCGATCTATCCGTTCCTGTTCTGGGTGACGCCGGCCGGCACCTTCAACGACAACTACGGCTTCATCACCATCGACACCCAGGCCGAGGCCTTCCTGGAGTGGATCCCCGCACTGATCGGTCTCGCGCTGGGCTGGTGGGTGTCGCCCGCGCTGATCAAGGCCCGCTGCCACATCGACCGGGCGTTGCTGAAGCCCACGCGCACCGAGGAGCTCGAGACGCGGGTCGCCACCCTCGAGGAGACCCGCGCCGAGACCGTCGACCACTCCGCCTCCGAGCTGCGCCGGATCGAACGCGATCTGCATGACGGAGCGCAGGCCCGCCTGGTGGCGCTCGGCATGAGCCTGGGCCTGGCCGACGAGCTGATGGCCAACAACCCCGAGGAGGCCAAGCGGCTGCTCGCCGAGGCGCGTACGACCACGACCGCCGCCCTCGGCGACCTGCGCTCGGTCGTACGCGGCATCCACCCGCCGGTGCTCGCGGACCGGGGCCTCGCCGGTGCCGTCCAGGCGCTGGCGCTCGACATGGCGATCCCGGTCGTCGTCACCGTACGGCTGGAGGGACGGCCGGAGGCGCCGATCGAGTCTGCGGCGTACTTCGGGGTCGCGGAGTGCCTGGCCAACATCGGCAAGCACAGCGAGGCCCGGCATGCGTGGATCGACCTCGGCTACGAGGACGGCCGGCTTCGGATCGAGGTCGGGGACGACGGTCGCGGTGGGGCCAGGCTCGACGGCGGCACCGGTCTGACCGGCATCGGTCGCCGGCTCGCGGCCTTCGACGGCTCGATGACCGTGTCGAGCCCCGAGGGCGGCCCGACCGTGGTGCGGATGGAGCTCCCCTGCGAGCTGAGCGAGTCGCCCATCCGCTGAGCGTGACGCTCTTGCCGTTGAAACCGTGCTCGGGCGGTAATTGCGTCACGCTCAGCGCCGTGCGGCGTCACCGTAGGCGCGTCGCCAGGTATCGTGCAGCGTCACGTACCTGTGCAGACGGGAGCTGCCGTGCGCGTCGTCCTCGCCGAGGATCTTGCCCTGCTCCGCGACGGTCTGACCCGGATTCTCGAGGCCCACGACTTCGAGGTCGTCGCGGCGGTCGACAATGCGCCGGGCCTGACCCGCGAGCTGCAGAAGCCGGACATCGACGTCGCGGTCGTGGACGTCCGGCTGCCACCCACCTTCACCGACGAGGGTCTACGGGCCGCGATCGAGGCCCGTGCCGAGCGGCCCAGCCTGCCGATCCTGGTGCTCTCGCAGTACGTCGAGCAGCTCTACGCCCGGGAGCTGCTCGGCAGCGGCGACGGGTCGATCGGCTACCTCCTCAAGGACCGGGTCTCCGACGTGGCGCAGTTCGTCGACGCCGTACGCCGGGTGGCCGACGGCGGGACGGTCCTCGACCCCGAGGTCGTGGCGTCGCTGCTGGCCCGGCGGGACCAGGAGGAGCCGATGGGCCGGCTCACCGCGCGCGAGCGCGAGGTACTCGGACTGATGGCCGAGGGCCGGTCCAACGCGGCGATCGCCGGCCGCCTGTTCATCACCGAGAAGGCAGTCAGCAAACACAGCAACGCCATCTTCACCAAGCTCGATCTGGCGGTCTCGGACGACGACAACCGACGCGTACTGGCGGTTTTGGCCTACCTCGGCGTGTAATCCCCGCGGGGGACGCGTATTTTCTTCCTTCGTGGCTCGCCAATCATCCAAGGTCTTCTTGCATATCGGTGCGATGAAGACCGGTACCAGCTACCTCCAAGAAGTGCTCCGCCAGCACAAGGCCGCGCTGGCGGAGGACGGCGTCCTGTTCCCGGGCGCCAACGGCTGGTCCGACCAGGTCATCGGCACCAAGGACGTGCTCGGACTGCATGTCAGTCCCGAGATCGCCCACCGGGCCGACGGCGCCTGGGATCGACTGCGCGACGAGATGCTGCAGCACGACGGCCGGGCCAGCGTGATGTCGATGGAGTTCATGAGCTTCGCGCGACGCGACCGGGTGAAGAAGGTCGTCGACTCCCTGAAGTCGGCCGAGGTCCACGTCATCCTCACCGTCCGCGACGCGTCGCGGGTGATCCCGGCGCAGTGGCAGGAGTCGACCCAGAACCGCGACGTCGCGTCGTGGCAGGAGTACGCGTCCGCCGTACTCGCCGGTGAGGATCGCGACAATCCGGCCTGGCGGGCATTTCAGCGGGCGCTCAACATCCCCCGCATCCTCCGGTCCTGGTCCGGCTCGGTCCCGTCGGAGCGGATCCACGTCGTGCTGGTGCCGGCGCCCGGCGCGCCACCCGACCTGCTGTGGCAGCGGTTCGCCTCGGTGATCGGCGTCGACCCGGAGCGGTTCCCCGCGATGCCCGGCGAGCGCAACGTCTCCTTGGGCTACGCCTCGGCCGATCTGATGCGCCGGATCAACGCCCACCTCACCGACCTGGAGCAGACGACGTACGGCCGTACGATCAAGCGGCATCTGTGCAAGCGCATCCTGGCCGCCCGACGTGACGAGCCAAAGATGTCGATGAACCGGCAGCTCGGCGAGTTCTCCCTCGACTGGAACCGGACCATGGCCGACGCCATCGCCCGGCACCACTGCCCGGTGATCGGCGAGCTCACCGATCTCGATGTCGAGCCCACCACGGTCGAGACGCTCGAGCCGCCCGACCCGGAGCAGGTGCTCGACGCGGCCGCCGACGCCGTGAACGGCATGCAGCTGCTGATCCAGCAGCGTGCCGTCAAGAGCACCCCCGAGATCGAGGCCCGCAAGCCCGTGTCGGCAGATCACTGGGACACCGCGCCGGAGCCGATCGACGCCGCCGTCGACAACGTCGTCGCGCTGGTCCGCGAGGCCATCGAGCTCCGTCGCCGCCGCCAGCAGCCCGGCAAGCGCTGAGCCTTCCAGGCCCGCGCGTACGCCCGCGTCCGGGCCCCCGCGTACGCCGATCCGAAGCCTGGCCGGGTTCGAGACCATAAGTTCATCGAAATAGGGGCCGTTCGGACCTAGCGCAGGTCCGACATGCCGTGTTTAATGGCGCCGCAAGTCACGAGAGCGGGGTTGTTTCGGTGCGTCCACTCGGACGACGTATCGGCAGCCGCGTTGCGTAGGGGCCCCATCGCCAGCTCTCTTCGACTCGTTCCCTTCGCACCGCCCGCGCGACAGCGCGCCACCATGGCGTCAGCATCGGCTGCCGCCCCGACTCTCGAGGAGAGAACCCCCATGCTCAGACGATGCATTGGCGTGGCCGCCGTCGCGGCCGCACTCGTCGCGTCCATCTCGATCGCGACGAGCCCGGCATCGGCCGCCAAGGCCGTCGAGTGCGATGGCACCCTCAGTCTCGGCAACGCGCCGAAGACCCGGGTCATCGTGCCCGCCGGCGCTTCCTGCACCGTCGTCGACTCCACCATCAAGAGCCTCCGCGCGCTGCCCGGCTCGGTGGACGTCTTCGTCGTCGACTCCGACGTCACTCGCAACCTCATGGTCCGAGGCGCCACCGGCACCGTCCACATCGGCCCGGCGGACTGCAAGTTCGACCCGAACGTGGGCAACAACGTCGTCGTCCGCAACTCGCACAACGTCCTGATCTGCCTGATGTCGGTCGACAACAACATCACGGTCCGCAACAACGACGGCCGGGTCACGGTCCGCGACAGCTCGTCCGGCAACAACATCAAGGTCAACCGCAACCTGGCGTACGCCCCGCAGGCCGGTGACCCGACTCACGTCAACGCGGGCGCGATCCGCATCCTCCGCAACACCGCCGACAACCACATCGTCGCCCGCGGCAATGACGCCTCCCGCGACGTCATCGCCCGCGACAACGCCCCGGTCGCCCTCGTCGTCTGACCGAACACCACGTTCTCGTGGTGCCTAGGCACTCTGCATGGGCTCGGGACCATGCAGAGTGCCTACGGGCCGTGCAGAGTGGATGCGCGGCCCGTACGGCGTTGCGGTGCCCGCACTGACAGTTATCCACGGCGTCGTGCGCCTCTCGCGCGATCCACAGATCGGGTGACGAACCCGCAAGGTGCAAATGAGTGCGGCCAGGGTCGGGGCGTGGATACGGCACTCGAACAGCTGGCGGTCCGCCGCGGCGGCTACTTCACTCGCTCCGAAGCGCATGACTGCGGCTACGACGACCGTGCGATCCAAGCCGCCATACGCGCAGGTGAATGGACGCGAGTACGACGTGGCTACTACTCGCCCAGCCCGCTCTATGACGACCTCGACGATGCCGGCAAGCATCTCGTGCTCGGTCGCATCGTCCAGCGTCGGATGGGCGATCGCGTTGCGATCACGCACGCATCTGCTTCGACGGCCTGGGGCCACGATCAGTGGGGCTGGGACATGTCAGTCGTCCATGTCACCCGCCTCGACGGCGGCGCCGGGCGCATCGAAGCCGGGATCCGGCACCATCGGGCCAAGATCGACGAGAGCGAACTCGTCTGGATCAACGGCCTCCGCGTCCCGAGCGAGTCGCGGTCGGTCTTCGAAGCCTGCACCGGCGTGTCAGTTGAGAGCGGGCTCTGCGTCGTGAGTTCGGCCCTGAGATCAGGCCGGATCACCAAGGAGGACCTGGAGGAGTACGGCCAGAGGTCCCGCAGCCTCGCCTGGCCGCGCTCCCGGAACGCCCGAATCGCGATTCGACTCGGCGACGGACGACTGGAGTCGGTCGGCGAGTCCCGGTCGTTCGCCATGTTCTACCGCCATGCCATGCCGAGACCGGAGCTGCAGTACGAGATGCGCGCCGCACGTGACGGCCGGCTGCTGGGCTACAACGACTTCGCCTGGCCGGACTACTGCCACCTCGGTGAGTTCGACGGCAAACGCAAGTACACCCGCGACATCAAGCCCGATGAGGAGCCAGGCGAGGTCGTCTTTCGGGAGAAGCGGCGCGAGGACGATATGCGTCGCGAAGGTGCCGGAATGTCTCGCTGGATCTGGCGCGACCTCGAGGAGTCTCGGCAGGCGACGACAGTGCGACAGATCGAGAGCGAGATGCGTGAATCCCGGCGACGGTACGGCCACAATCGCACGATCATCGCTTGAGTCGGACCGTACTCTGCATGGCATACCCGCACTTTGCACGGCATCGACGCCATGCAGAGTGGGCAGACACCACGAGAACGTGGTATCCGACTGGTGCGCGAGGGGGGAGTTGAACCCCCACGCCCTCTCGGGCACACGGACCTGAACCGTGCGCGTCTGCCTATTCCGCCACTCGCGCGTGCACTGTCGGGGTGGTCGGAACAGTCCGACCGAAGGCAAAGCCTAACACCCGCGTTGCTCGGCCGAGTGGGCCAGATGCCACCATGCCCGAGCGGCTCGTTTCACCGCAGACCGGACAGGTTGGAACGCGCCCGATACGATCGCAGAGAAGGGAAAGGAGGGTCGGTCATGGGTGTGCTCCACCGCTTCGAACAGCGGCTCGAGCAGGTGGTCACGGGAGCATTCGCCCGTGCCTTCCGCAGTGCTGTGCAGCCGGTCGAGATCGCTGCCGCCCTGCAACGCGAGATCGACAACTCCGTACAGATCCTGTCTCGCGACCGACTCCTTGCGCCCAACAGCTTCCATGTCGAGCTCTCGGCGGCCGACTTCGATCGGCTGGCGCCCTACGGCGACACGCTCTCGGCCGAGCTCGCCACCTTGGTTCGCGAACACGTGCAGGAGCAGCGCTACACACTCGCCGGGCGGCTCGACATCTCGTTCGGGCGGTCCGAGAGCCTGACGACCGGCCGTTTCCGCGTACGCAGTCGGGCCAATGCCGAGGTGACCCCCATCGCAGGTCAGCGTCGGGGCAGCCAACCGGCGCCGGTCGTGCTCGAGGTCAATGGGCAGCGCCACCCGCTCCAGCCGCCTGGTGTCGTCGTCGGACGGGGCAATGACGCCGACCTTCGGATCAACGATCCGGGAGTGTCACGCCGGCATGTGGAGATCCGAGTTGACGTGAGCGGTGGTCAGGTTACGGTGAGCGCCATCGACCTTGGTTCCACCAACGGCACCAGCATGGACGGTCGACGTGTCCAGCAGGCCCAGCTGCACGACGGCTCCTCGATCGTCATCGGAAACACGACCATGATTGTCCGAGACCCCAACACACCGAACCAGAGATCGGGGTGAACGAGTGTCAGAGTTGACGCTGACGCTGATCAAGTTGGGGTTCTTGGCGGTCTTGTGGCTCTTCGTACTTTCCGCGGTGTCGGTCATCCGATCGGACATCTTCGGCACTCGGGTCGATACGCCCAAGGTGGCCAAACAGCCGAGGCCGACCAAACAGCCCAAGCCGAAGAAGCAGCCCCGTGGCGCACCCCGCACGCTGACCGTCACCGAGGGGCCCAACGCCGGGCAGATCATCCCCCTCGACGGCCAGCCGATTCTCATCGGCCGGGGAGCCGATGCGACGCTCCGACTCGACGACGACTATGTTTCAACGCGCCATGCGCGGATCGCTACCAACGGCGAGCAGTGGTTCGTCGAGGACCTGGGGTCGACCAACGGCACCTACCTCGGCAGCCAACGTGTCGTCGCGCCCACACCCATCGCGGTGGGAACCCCGGTACGCATCGGCAAGACCGTCGTCGAACTCCGGAAGTAGTCCCCGATGACGATCTCGTTGCGCTATGCCGCGCTGTCCGATATCGGGCGAGTGCGCAAGAAGAACCAGGACTCTGGGTACGCCAGCTCACGCCTCCTCATCCAGGCCGATGGCATGGGCGGCCCGCCGGCCGGAGATGTGGCCTCGGCGATCACGGTCCAGACCATGCGACGCCTCGACGAGCCGGTCAACGGCGATCTGGTCGAGGCGCTGGCGGGTGCGGTGCATCGGGCGAACGACCGGCTCAGCGAGATGGTCGAGTCCGACCCCTCGGTCGAGGGCATGGGCACCACGGTCGACGCCATCCTGACCGACGGGACACAGGTCGCGCTGGCGCATATCGGCGACTCGCGGGCCTACCTCCTGCGCGACGGCTTGATCAGTCAGCTGACCACGGACCACACGTTCGTCCAGACGCTGGTCGACGAGGGCCGGATCACCCTCGACGAAGCGCGTACGCATCCGCACCGCTCGCTGATGATCCGAGCGCTCGACGGACGTAACGAGCTCGAGCCCGACATCGTCCATCTGGATGTACGCCCGGGCGACCGGATCATGCTGTGCAGCGACGGGCTGAGCGGCTTCGTCGAAGACCACGTGATCGCCCAGCTCATGGGCGCCGGGAGCGTCGACGCCGCCGTCGTCGCGCTGGTTCGCGCTGCCCTCGACGCGGGCAGCAATGACAACGTGACCTGCATCCTGGCCGAGGTCGTCGACGAGGAGTTCACAGCGCACCATCCGCTGATCGTCGGCGCGGCGGCCGAGCAGATGAGTCGGGGCTCCGACACGTCCCGCCAGGCGCCGGTCATCGACGACGGTGACGACGAGTTCCGCGATCCGGAGGAGATGCGCTACGCCCCGTTGGCTCCGCGCCGGTTTCGCTGGGTGCGTCGCCTGATCATTCTGGCCGTGATCCTGGCCGCAGTGGGCATCGGGACGAAGTGGCTCTACGACTGGACCCAGCGGCAGTACTACGTCGGCGAGCACGAGGGCCAGGTCGTCATCTTCAAGGGCCTGGACGGAAGCGTCGTCGGTTTCCACCTGTCCGACGTCTACGAGAATCCAGTCCCGCCACTCGACGTCTCGACGCTCAACCAGGTGTGGCGAGACCGGGTCGACGAGGGTATCGAGGCCGACGACCTCGCCGACGCCCGCAAGACCGTCGAGGACCTCCGCACCACCGTCACGGAGTCCAACCAGCCCGGCCAGACGCCCACCGGGCCGACCCAGTCCGGGCCGACCAGTCCGGGTCAATCACCGTCGGGCCAGCAGTCCCCGTCCAAGCAGAAGAACCAGGGCGGCCGATCATGACCGCGGGCGCTCGGGGCGAGCCATGAGCACGGCGACGCCCGCGAAGCTGATGCCGCGCAAGCGTCGCGGTGCAGAGCTCTTCTTGCTGATCCTGGCGCTGATCGTCGGCGTCGGGGCCTACGTCGCGGTCGGCCTCGGCTTCAACGGTGAGGTACCGTCCGACACGATCACGCTGGCCGGCGGCATGGCAGCGCTGGCGGTCATCGCGCACATCACGGTCCGCTACTTCGCGCCGTACGCCGATCCGGTGCTGCTGCCGCTGATCGTCTCGCTCAACGGGCTCGGTCTCGCGATGATCCACCGGATCGACCTGAGTCTGGAGGCCGAGGACAGCATCTTCGGCCCGTACGCCGGCAACCAGTTGCTGTGGACCCTGATCGGCGTCATCGGGTTCATCGGCGTGCTGGTCGTCGTGCGCGACCACCGGCGGCTGCAGGCGTTCACCTACACCTTCGGCCTGGTGGCACTCGGGCTGCTGCTGCTGCCGCTCGTCCCGGGCCTCGGCGCCAACATCAACGGCGCCCGGATCTGGATCCAGCTCGGTCCGATGAGCTTCCAGCCCGGCGAGGTCGCCAAGCTCTGCCTGGTCGTGTTCTTCGCCGGCTACCTCGTCGTCAAGCGGGATGCTCTGGCACTGGCCGGCCGGCGCGTCCTCGGCGTCGACCTGCCCCGCGGCCGCGACCTCGGGCCGATCCTGGTCGCCTGGCTGGTCAGCCTCGGCGTGCTCGTCTTCCAGCGCGACCTCGGATCGTCGTTGCTGTTCTTCGGCCTGTTCCTGGTGCTGCTCTACGTCGCGACCGAGCGGCCGGGCTGGCTGGTGGTCGGCGCGTCGCTGTTCGCCGCGGGCGCCTACTTCAGCTACCTCACCTTCGGACACGTCCAGGAGCGAGTGCACGGCTGGACCGACACGTTCGCGATGTACAACAGCGGTCCCTACGCCGGCACGTACAAATACGCCCAGGTCGTCGACGGCCTGTTCGGCATGGGCTACGGCGGACTGATCGGTCGAGGGCTCGGCCAGGGCGACCCGACCGAGACGTCGTACTCCTGGTCGGACTTCATCACCGCCTCGCTCGGTGAGGAGCTCGGCCTCGCCGGCCTGATGGCGATCCTGATGATCTACGCGCTCCTGGTCGAGCGGGGTCTGCGAACCGCTTTGGTCTGCCGCGACGCGTTCGGCAAGCTGGTAGCGGTCGGTCTCGCAGTGTCATTCGCACTGCAGGTGTTCGTGGTGGTCGGTGGAGTCACCCGGCTCATCCCGCTCACCGGACTGACCGCACCATTCTTGTCGTACGGGGGGTCCTCACTCGTGGTCAACTGGGCGATCGTCGCCTTACTCCTGCGAATCAGCGATCAGGCGCGCCGTCCGGTGCCCGAGGTCGTGCCGCTGGCCCAGGATGAAGCGACTCAGGTGGTGAAGCTGCGATGAACCGGCCGATCCGGGTGATGGCGATCGCCTGCCTCGTACTCTTCGTCGCGTTGATGGCCAACATCAACTACGTCCAGTACGTCGACGCCGACGACCTCAACGCGCGGCCCGGCAACAACCGGGTGCTCCACGACGAGTTCTCCCGCGACCGCGGCCCGATCATCGTCGGACGCCATCAGATCGCGCTGAGCGTCCCGGTCAACGACGAGTTCGACTACCAGCGGACCTACCGGCAGGTGAACCTCTACGCCAACCTGACCGGCTTCTACTCCTACATCAACGGCTCGACCGACCTCGAGAGCAGCCAGAACAGCATCCTTTCCGGCAGCGACCCACGGCTGTTCGTCAACCGGGTCATCGACCTGCTGAGCAGTGAGCAGTCCAAGGGCGGCAGCGTCGAGCTGACGATCAACCCACAGGCGCAGCGGGCGGCGTACGACGGGCTGCGGAACCTGGCCGAGGGGAGCAAGGGCGCCGTCGTCGCGCTCAACCCGAGCACCGGCGCCATCCAGGCCATGGTCAGCGTGCCCGGCTACAACCCGAACAAGCTGGCCAGCCACAACTTCAACGCCGCGGCCGAGGCCTACCAGAAGCTGATCAAGGATCCGGAGAACCCACTGCGCGATCGCAGCCGCGAGGAGATCTACCCACCCGGATCGACCTTCAAGCTCGTCACCGCGGCCGCCGCGCTGGCCAACGGCTACGACGCGGACTCGGCCGTCGACGGCAACGACTCGCTGTCGTTCCCCGGCATCGACTACACGCTGCGCAACGAGATTCCCTGCGGCGGCGGTCAGATCACCATGGCGGCAGCACTCGCCAACTCCTGCAACGTCGCGTTCGGCGACCTGGGTCTCAAGCTCGGGCCGAAGAAGATCCAGGCCCAGGCCGAGGCGTTCGGCTTCGGCGACAGCAGCTACCTCGACGGACTGTCGGTGGCGCCGAGTCAGTTCATCGCACCCGGCCAACCCGATCCCGAGGGGCCGCAGCTCGCCCAGAGCGCGATCGGGCAGTACAACACGGCGGCAACGCCACTGCAGATGGCGTTGGTCGCGGCCGGCATCGCCAACGACGGCGTCGTCATGAAGCCCTACATCGTGTCGGAGGTGCGCTCGCCGGACGCGGAGGTGCTCGAGCGTACGACGCCCGACGACCTGTCCGACGCTATGACCAGCGACGATGCCCAGCAGCTCACCCAGATGATGCAGGGGGTCGTCACGTCGGGCACGGCGGACGGGGTCGCCAACCTGCCCCCGGACACCGCCGCCAAGACCGGCACCGCGCAGCGCGCCGCATCGCAGAACCCGTACGCGTGGTTCGTCGCCTTCGCGCCGGCCTCCGATCCGCAGGTGGCGGTCGCGGTCTTCGTCCAGGACGCCTCCGGGGTCGCCCGCGACGACATCTCGGGCAGCGGGCTGGCCGGTCCGATCGCGGCCGACGTGATGAATGCGGTGCTCAGCAGTGAGTGAGCCAACGAGCGAACGGCTCGGCAGGCGAGCCGCTGGCGGCAGCGAGGCGGTGTCCGGGTGATCGGATCCCTGGCCGGCGGTCGCTACACCATCGACCGGCACCTCGCCACAGGCGGCATGGGGACCGTCTACGTCGCCACCGATACGGCGCTGAACCGGACGGTCGCGATCAAGATCCTGAAGGCGGAGTACGCCAGCGACCGCGCCTTCCGTACTCGCTTCGAGACCGAGGCCCAGCATGCGGCAGGGCTGGACCATCCCGGCATCGCCAAGGTCTACGACTTCGGCGAGACCGCCGACGACGACACGCCCCGGCCGTACCTGGTGATGGAGTACGTCGACGGCCAGCCGCTGTCGGTGTTGCTCGCGCCCCGGCGCCCACTCGAGCCGGAGCGGGTCGTCGACCTGATCGCGCAGGCCGCGGTCGCGTTGCAGGCCGCCCACGACAAGGGCATCGTGCACCGCGATGTGAAGCCGGCCAACCTCCTGATCACGCCGGACGCTCGGGTCAAGGTCACCGACTTCGGCATCGCCAAGGCCGCCTCCGACGCGCCGATCACCCAGACCGGCACCATCATCGGCACCGCCCACTACCTGCCGCCGGAGCAGGCCGAGGGCCTGCCGGCCACGCCGCGCAGTGACATCTATGCCCTCGGGGTCGTGCTCTACGAGTGCCTCGCGGGCACCCGGCCGTTCGTCGGCGACAACCCGGTCGGAATCGCGATCGCCCACGTGCGCGAGGCGCCGCCGCCGCTGCCCGACACGATCGCCCCCTGGCTCGCGGCGTTGACGATGCGGATGCTGGCCAAGAACCCCGACGATCGGCCGGCCAGTGCCGGCGAGCTCGCCAGGGAGCTGCGGGCCGGCGGCGCCGGTGTCCCGGACAACGCCCGGACCAGTGTCCTACCGGCGGGGGCTCCCCTTCCCCTGACCGATGACACCGGCGGGACCCAGGTGATGGCGCCGTTGTCCGAGACGGACCCCGCCGACGAGCGCCGTCGCAAGATGCTGATCGCCGCTGCCGTGATCGGCGGCCTGATCCTGCTGGCTCTGCTCATCATCGGCGCGGTCGCGCTGTTCGGCGGCGGAGATGGGGGAAACTCGCCTGAAGAGCCGGCTCCGACTGCGACCCGCAACACCGGGCCGAACAACAACAATAACGGCAATCAAGGCAACCAGAACGGCAACGGGAACGGGAACGGGAACCAACCGACCCAGGAGCCGACGACCGAGCCGACCACGGAACCAACGACGGAGCCGACGACCGAACCCACCACGGAGCCAACGACCGAACCGACCACCGAGCCGACGACCGAACCCACGCCGACCGACGCGACAACGTCCCAACCCTCGAAGCGGACGACGGAGCCCACAACCCAACCCACGACGACGCAGACGACGTCGAGGCGTCCCCCCACCAGCTCAGCGGGCACCCCCGATCAGGAAGCCAGCACACCATGACGACGCAGCCTCCAACCGACGGCAGCAGCCCGAGCCGGCTGGGCGAACGGTACGAGCTCGGCGCGCTGATCGGTCGCGGTGGCATGGCCGATGTCCGGGCTGGTCGCGACCTGCGTCTTGGTCGCACCGTGGCGATCAAGCGGCTGCGTACTGACCTCGCCAGCGACCCGACCTTCCAGGCTCGCTTCCGTCGCGAGGCGCAGTCGGCCGCATCGTTGAACCATCCGTCGATCGTCGCGGTCTACGACACCGCCGAGGAATCCGACAGCGAGGGCCACCTGCTGCCGTACATCGTCATGGAGTACGTCGAGGGCCGGACGCTTCGCGAAGTCCTCCGCGAGGGCCGCAAGATCCTGCCGGAGCGGGCGCTCGAGATCACCGCGGACGTGCTGTCGGCACTGGACTACAGCCACCGGGCCGGCATCGTGCACCGCGACATCAAGCCGGCCAACGTGATGCTGACGCCGAACGGCCAGGTCAAGGTCATGGACTTCGGCATCGCCCGGGCGGTGGCCGACTCGTCGGCGACGATGACTCAGACCGCGGCCGTGCTCGGCACCGCGCAGTACCTGTCGCCGGAGCAGGCCCGCGGCGAGCCGGTCGACGCCCGCAGCGACATCTACTCCACCGGCTGCCTGCTCTACGAGCTGCTGACCGGTCGCCCCCCGTTCATCGGCGACAGCCCGGTGTCGGTGGCCTACCAGCACGTACGCGAGACGCCCGAGCGTCCGTCGCTCTACAACCCCGAGGTCACCGACGACGTCGACGCCATCGTCGCCAAGGCACTCACCAAGCGGATCGAGAACCGCTACCAGAGCGCGGCGGAGATGCGGGCCGACATCGAGCGCGCCCTCGCCGGTCAGTCGGTGACCGCCCCGGCCGTGATCGGCGATCCGGGCAACCCCGGACCTCCGGGCGACGACTCTGCGACCGCGGTGGTGCCGGCGCTGTCGGACTACGACGAGGAGCCGCCAGGGCGCCGCAAGTGGCCCTGGATCGTGCTCGTTCTGCTGATCCTGGCGCTGATCGCGGCGTTCTTCATCATCCCGGCGGTCTTCGGCGGCGGTGGCGACGACGAGCCCACCCAGTCGGTCCCGAACGTGGTCGGCGACCGGCTCCCGGACGCGCGGAAGGCGATCGAGCAAGAAGAGCTCGAGGTCGGCAAGATCACGCGCGAGCCGAACGCGACGGTCGGCAAGGGCAGGGTGATCAGTCAGGATCCGGACGCCACCGAGTTCCTCAACAAGGGCGATCCGGTCGACCTGGTGGTCAGCACCGGCCCGAAGATGGTCGCGGTGCCGGACAACCTGATCGGGATGCCGCTCAACCAGGCGAAGCAGGCGCTCGAAGCCGTCGGACTCGACTGGAATGTCGAACGAGAGCAGAGCAACCAGCCGAAGAACGAGGTGCTGGGCACCGACCCGCAAAGCGGCACGCAGGTCAGGCCCCACTCGACCGTGACGTTGACTGTCGCCGCACCATACCCCTTGGTGCCGGACGTCGTCGGAGACAGCGAGGACGAAGCGGTCGACAAGATCAAGGCCGCAGGTTTCGAGTTCAAAACCGTCGAGCAGACGACCGACAAGGCCGACGAGGGCACGGTCATCGACCAATCGCCGGCCGGCGGCGAGCGGGCACTCCCGGGCTCCACGGTCACGATCTTCATCGCGGTCGCGCCGACCGAGACCACGCCGCCGACGACCGAGACGCCGCCGACCACACCGACGACGCCGACCTCGCCGACCATCTCGCTGCCCACGTTCGGCGGCGACCAGAACGGCGGCTGACCGATCGCTGGTCGCTAGTTCAGCGGCTTGGCGTACTCGAGCTGCGGCGTGACGTTGTAGGCCGGAATGTCGAGGCTGGTAGAGTCCTCGACCGACAACCCGAGGTCGTACGCGTTGACGTACTCCTCGTAGATCTGCACGGACTGGGACTCGGCGAGGCTCGCCCGCATCATGTTGATGTCGCCGACGGCCTCGATCCGGTACGGCGGGGAGTACGGCACGCCCTCGAGTACGACGGTGTTGCCGACGCATTTGATTCCGGTCGTCGAGATCAGGCGCTGGCCCTGCAGGCTGATCGCCTGGGCACCGGCCGCCCAGAGTGCGTTGACGAAGGCCTGGATGTCTTGCTGATGGACCACGAGAAGGTTCGGATCCACGCCCGGATGTTCGTCGAGGCGCGACTGGGGTGCGTCGTCGAGAGACACGACCAGGCCGGGCCCGCTGACCGGATCCATCCCGGCCGGTCCCTCCAGGCGCTGCGTCTCGTCCAGGGCCTGCTCGACCCCGATGTCGTTGACCTCTGCCCGGAGGTCCGCCACGTCCTTGGCCAGCGAGGCCTTGTCGGCGTTGAGGTCGGCGACCTGGTCGGCCCGCTCGGCGACAAGGGTGGCCGGATCGGTCGTCGTACTGCGCAGATCGGTGCCGTCGGCGGTGAAAGCGCTCGCCGCGAACAGGATGCCGGCCATCGCGGCGACCGCGGGCACAGCCCACCCCCAGCCCCGCGTAAGCTTCATGGCCGACCGCATGCGAGTTACGCTAGCCGAAGTACGCAACACCGATCAGATCAGGAGCACTCGTGCCCGAGTCGCGCTCACGCAAGAAGTCCGACTACACGCCGCCGACCGCCAAGAAGCGCACCGCGGCGAAGATCGGCAACCGCTGGGCAGCGCCGGCGATGCTGGTCTGCTGGCTGGTCGGCCTCGCCTGGGTCTCGGTGTTCTACATCGCAGGCGACAAGATCCCCGTCATGGACGGCCTCGGCAACTGGAACATCATCATCGGCATGGGCCTGATCGCCGCGGGGTTCATCTTCGCCACCAAGTGGGAGTAGGGCACCGAATCACACCAGTGTGATTCTCCACAGGGCTTATCCACACTGTGGATGGGTCTCGTCGCGCCCTAACGTTCGCTCAGTTCAGGGCATTCGTACGCGCGATGATCAGCACGATCAGCACCACCCAGATGGCAGCGAACGCCGTGCCTTGGACGAGCACCTGATGTCGTCGCGGCGTGTACGCCAGCAGCGCACCGAGTCCGAGTCCGCAGACCAACCCGCCGATGTGGCCCTGCCAGCTGATGTCCGGGATGGCGAACGTGATGACCAGGTTCAGCCCGAGCAGCATCAGCAGCGGCGTGATGTCTTGTCCTCGCTTCATCAACACCGCGAACGACGCGCCGAACAGCCCGAAGATCGCGCCGGACGCACCGAGGGTCGGCTGGTCGACCGGGCTCAGCCAGTAGACCGCCACCGACGACGCCATCGTTGCCGTGAGATAGAGCCCGATGAACCGGACGTACCCGATCGCCTGCTCGAGCATCGGGCCGAACAGCGCCAACGCGTACATGTTGAACAGGATGTGCAGGATCGACGCGTGCAGGAAGGCCGCCGTCAGCAGCCGCCAGTAGGCACCCTCGGCCACGCCGTCGAGCACACCGACCCCGAGGAACCCGGTGCGCTCGGAGATCATGACGCCGTAGGCCTCGACCTTGCTCCAACCGCCCGGGATGTCACTCGGCGTCAGCGCCACCGCGAAGTAGGCCAGGACGTTCATCCCGATGATGGTCCAACTGATGTAGCCCGCCCGGGTCGGCACCAGCGACCCGCCGAGGTTCCGAGGCGCCCGCACCGTCCGGCTGCCCTGCGCGATGCACTCCGGACACTGGAACCCAACCGAGGCCGAGTTCATGCAGTCCGGGCAGATCGGCCGGCCGCACCGCTGGCAGCTGATCCAGGTCTCGCGATCGGGATGGCGATAGCAGTGCGGTACGGCCGGGGCGGAGCCGGGCGGCGGGCCGGAGCCGGACGGCGGGTTTGACATCAGCTGCGCTCGATCGTCACCGACTCGATCACAACTGGGTGGCGCGGACGGTCGGCGCCGTCGGTCGCGGTCACGCCGATCTCGTCCACGACGCGGCGGCTGGCCTCGTCGGTGACCTCGCCGAAGATCGTGTGCTTGCGGGTGAGCCACTCGGTCGGCGCGACCGTGATGAAGAACTGCGAGCCGTTGGTGCCCGGACCGGCGTTGGCCATCGCCAGCAGGTACGGCCGGTCGAAGGTCAGGTCGGTGCGGAACTCGTCCTTGAACTGGTAGCCGGGGCCGCCGGTGCCGTCGCCGAGCGGGCAGCCGCCCTGCAGCATGAAGCCCTCGATCACGCGGTGGAAGGTGAGCCCGTTATAGAACGGCTCGGTCGACGGCTGGTTCGTCTTGGGGTCGGTCCACTGCTTGGTGCCCTCGGCGAGGCCGACGAAGTTCTGGACCGTCGCCGGTGCTTGATTGGGGAACAGGTCGATCTTGATGTCGCCACGATTGGTCGTCAGCGTCGCGGTCAGCTGCTCGGCCACTACTGGATCCTCCTCGCATATTGCCCCGGCAATACGCCAGGCTCGCCTCGATCCTGCCACGCTCATCGGAGCGGTCCACGACAGGCACCGGTAACCCTGGCGAAACGGACACGACGTACGCGCCGAACTGGGCGATTGTCGATACGGTGTGTCCTAGGAGGTAACGATGAGCAAACGGAAGAAGGAAGCCGAGGCGGCTGCGGCCGAAGCCGAAGGCGCCGAAGAAGAGGCTCCCAAAAAGAAGAAGCACCGCATCCGCAAGCTCGCGATCATCGCGGGTCTCGCCGGCGCGGTGGCCGTAGCGAAGAAGAAACTCGGGGGCGGCTCCCAGCCCGAAGAGCCCTCATCTAGCGACTCTCCGTCATAGCCTCCGAGCGCATGAACTGACGGGTACGCGCGGTGGCCCTGCGTTCGGCATAGAACGTGACGAACGGCAACAGTCCGCTGACCAGGGTCACCGCCGTGAACCCGATGCTCCATCGCGCCGCCCGCGCCAACAGGGCGACGCAGATCAAGAACACCATGTAGAGCCAGCCGTGGGCGATCCCGACGTAGGTCGTGATCCACTCGCCGGCGTCATGCGCGCTGGTGCCGGCATCGGTGAGGTACTTCAGCGGCAGCCCGATGCAGACCAGGATGACGAGCAGCGTCCCCACGATGTAGGCCATCACGCGATAGCGAAGCAGCGTCCGACTCACCGGGTCAGGCTACTCGCGTCGCTCGGCTGCTCCTCGGCAGGGCTGCTCTCTCGCTTGGCGATCAGGTCCTCGCAGACGCGCCACCACATGAACAGCGAGAACGCGGCGAAGACCCACCACTGCAAGGCGTACGCGAGATTGCGCAGTCCGTCGGTCCACGGCACGTTCGGTGCCGACGGGTCGACCGGGGCCAGTCCGTCGGTCGGCTTCGGCTCCTCCGCGGTACGGATCAGCACCGCGCTGTAGAGGTCGAAGGGCATGACGCCGACGAGCGACGGAATCCGGATGCTGTCGACGATCCGACCGGGTCCGGGGAGCGAGTCGACGCCGGGCTCCTCGCCAGGCTGCAACGCCCCCGTCACGGTCACCGGCGTCGTGGGAACCGGAGGCGCCGATGCCTGCGGAGTCCAGCCCCGGACGACCAGGATCGCCGAGCCGTTGTCGAGCAGCAGCGGACTCACGACCCAGTAGCCACTGCGTCCCTGGCGACTGCGATCGGAGACAAGGAACTGCTGCGCGTTCGGCGCGTACTGACCCTCTGCGGTGACCGGTGCGCCGAGGAACTCGTTGGTGAGCCCCGCGTCGGGTCCGAGCGCCGTGGTCAGTGGCACCGGCGTCGCCGACGCGAGCGCATCCTGCTGGTCGGCCTGCTCCGACTCGTACACGCCGAGCTGCCAGAGTCCGAGAACGACGCAGACGGCGATGGCGAGCAGCGCGAACAGGTGCACCGCCAGCAGGTGCGGCCGCAGCAGGGCCCGCGCGTCGTTCACCCCTGCATTTTGCCTCTGACGCCTACATCACCGACGGTCAGGGAGGCTTGTCAGCCCGTATTTGCCCCCTGGCGCAACGTGGGGCTGACAACTTGGTGCGGGCTATCGGCAAGAGTAGATTGTTGACAATCATGACCGGCTTCTTCCCCGAGTCGGCAATCACCGACCTCACCGAGAGCGATCCCGACGCCCCGGAGTTCGCGCCCGAGGAGTACGCCACCCGCATGCACGCGGTGCGCGCCTCGCTGACCATGGCCGACTGCCCGATCGGCCTGCTCACGAGCCCGGAGAGCATCTACTACTGCACCGGGCTCAACCATCAGGGGCACTTCGCCTTCACGGCGCTGGTGCTGCCGGTCGACGGGGAGCCGGTCCTCGTGGCGCGTGAGATGGAGCGACCGACCGTCGAGGCACAGGCGACCGCCTGCCACTTCTTCGGCTACACCGACTCCGACGACCCGGCGTTCGCCGTCGTCCGCGCCATCGCCCAGGTCGGCGGCTCGGCCCGCGTCGGTGTCGAGCTCGGCTCGATGTCGTTCCCTCCGCGGCTATGGCACCGGATCTCCGACAGCCTCCCCGAGGTGAGCTGGGTCGACGTGTCCGAGGCGGTTTCGGAGGTACGCGCGGTCAAGTCGCCGACCGAGCTGGCGCAGGTACGGCGGGCGGCCCGGCTGTCCGACAAGGCCATGCGTACCGGCATCGCCGCCGCGGGGGAGGGCGTCCGACCAAGCACGATCGCGGCCCACGTCTATCGGGCGATGATCGCCGGCGGCAGCGGCTATCCCGGCTTCGCGCCACTGATCCGGTCGGCCGACCGGGTGCGCTACGAGCACGTGACCTGGAACCACCGGCCGCTCCACGACGGGGACGCGGTCTTCCTCGAACTGTCAGCCGTGTGCGCCCGCTACCACGCACCGCTGACCCGGATGGTGCACGTCGGACGGGCTCCATCGGACATCCAGCACTCTGCCGATCTCGCCGTCGCGGGTCTGAAGGCGGTCGCCGAGGCGCTTGGGCCGGGTGCCGTGGCCGCCGATGTCTACGCCAGCTGGCAGCGAGTGATCGACGACGGCCTCGGCCACCAGGACTATCGCCGCCACCACTGCGGCTACAGCGTCGGCATCGGATTCCCGCCGAGCTGGACCGGCGGCGCGTCGGTGATCGGTCTGCGCGGCGACAGCGATCTGGTCATCTCCGCCGGCATGACCTTCCACGTGCTCTCGTGGATCCTCGGCCAGCAGATCCCGGACTACGCGGTGTCCGACACGGTGCTCGTGACCGAGGCGGGCGGCGAGTTGCTCACCCACACAGATCGCAACCCGATGACGGTCTGAACCCCCGAGCAAAAGGAGGCGCCGATGCGCATCACCGGACTACGGGCGACACCGCTCGCCGTTCCCTTCGTGACCGACGAGGTCTGGGCGTACGGCCGTCGCTCCGGTCTGATCAGCGTCCTGATCCAGGTCGACACGGACGAGGGTCCCGTCGGCATCGGCGAAGCCGCGGCGTACCCGAGCACCGACATCGTGCTTGCCGTCCTGCACTCGATCGAGCCGCTCGTCATCGGTGAGGACCCGTTCCGGATCGAGCGGATCATGAAGCGGATCAACGTGGTCGGCACCTGGCATCACGTCAAGGCGACCAGTCCGGCGATCGCCGCGGTCGAGATGGCCTGCTGGGACATCGTGGGCAAGGCCTGCGGGCAACCGCTGGCCAACCTGTTCGGCGGCCGGGTGCGCGACGAGGTCGACTACTTCTACTACCTCGGTCAGCGGTCGCCGGATGAGCTCGTCGACGCCGCGAAGGCCGGTCGGGAGCGAGGCTTTCGGACCTTCTATCTCAAGGTCGGCTCGGACGATCCGCGGGTCGACATCGCCCGGGTCGAGGCGATCCGCAAGGGCGCCGGCGACGATGCGCTGATCCGGATCGACGCCAACGAGGCCTGGTCGTCGGCCGCCGCGATCCGGATCATCCGCGAGATGGAGCAGGTCGGGCTGGAGTTGGTCGAACAGCCGGTGTCGGGTCGCAACCTGCCCGAGATGGCCCACGTGCGTGGCCAGATCGGCACGCCGCTGCTGGCGAACGAGGCGTCGTGGACCCGATGGGACCAGCTCGCCGTGATCCAGCACGGCGCCGCCGATGTCGTGTCGGTCGACAACCAGATGGACGGCGGACTGGCGAACCTGCGACACGGTGCCGCGATGTGCGAGGTCGCCGGGCTGCCGGTGTTAAAGCACTCCCTCGGCGAACTCGGGATCGCGACGTACGCCGGGCTGCACGTCCTCGCGGCAACGCCGAACGTCACGTACGCGAGTCAGGGCTACGGGTCCTTGCTGGCCGACAACATCGTCGCGGACCGGTCGCCGCTGCCGTACGTCGACGGCCGGCTCGCGGTCCCCGAGGCGCCGGGCATCGGCGTCGAACTCGACCAGGACCGGGTGGCCCGCGCGGCGGAGCGCTACGAGCGAGAGGCCGAGGAGTATGCGTTCCACGATCCGAGGGCGATGGCAGCGACCCCGGTACTCCCCAAGTTCTGACCGAGTTGTCGGGCGCCACTCGGCCCATCGCACGACTAGCGCCTGACAACCTGTCGGGTCGTGGACCTACGGTGACGGCATGACCGAGCCGCTGCGGATCGAGACGTACGAGATCCACGTCGGCGACGACGTGCTTGACGACCTCCGGGACCGAATCCGTCGCACCCGCTGGCCACCGGAGACGCCGGCCAAGCCGTGGCAGCAGGGCACCGACCTGACCTACCTGCGCGAGGTGCTGGCCTATTGGGCCGACGGCTTCGACTGGCGAGCGCAGGAGCTGGAGCTCAATCGCCACGCGCACTTCCGGGCCGAGATCGATGGCGTCCAGGTCCATTTCGTGCATCAGCGGGCCCGCGGCGGCGACGGCATCCCGCTGATCCTCACGCACGGCTGGCCCAGCTCGTTCGTGGAGTTGCTGTCCCTGGTGCCGTGGCTGACCGACCCGGCGGCGCACGGCATCGACGGGCCAGCCTTCGACGTCGTGATCCCGTCCCTGCCCGGCTACGCTTCTCCGAGCGGCCCGACCGCACCGGCGTCACGACCCGCGCGACCGCGGCGACCTGGCACCGACTCATGCAGGGGCTCGGCTACGACCGCTTCGGCGCCCAGGGCGGCGACTTCGGTGCGGCCGTGTCGACCTACCTCGCGCTCGATCGACCCGAGTCGGTGATCGGGCTGCATCTGACCAACATCGACAACGCGCCGTACACCGGGCCCGGCTCGCGGCCCTTGTCGGAGGCGGAGACCGCGTACCTCGCGCAGTTCCAGCACTGGCTCGACACCGACCGCGGCTACGGCGCGATCCAGTCGACCCGGCCGCAGACCCTGTCGTACGGGCTCAACGACTCACCGGCGGGTCTCGCAGGATGGATCCTCGAGAAGTGGCGAGCGTGGGGCGACACCGGCGGTGACATCGAGGGCAGCTTCGACCGTGACCTCCTGCTGACCATCGTCACGATCTATTGGGCCACCCAGACGATCGGGCCGTCGATGCGCGACTACGTCGACAACAGGTGGTTCCTCGAGCCGCTCGGCCCGGACGACATCGTCACGGTGCCGACCGGGATCGCGCTGTTCGCGAACCAGCATGTCGACGACGGGTCGCCGCCACGGGAGTGGGTCGAGCGGCTCTACAACGTCGTGCGCTGGACGCCGATGTCGACCGGCGGCCACTTCGCAGCGGCCGAGCAGCCAGAGCTCGTGGCACGCGACATCGCGGCCTTCTTCGCCGACCTCTGAGCCGTCAGCTCAGCCGCCTGGGCATGACCCCTCGATTGCCAATCGGCTCCGGCTAGCGGTGCGATACTCGCACCGAGTGAGCGCGATGACGGAGGTGTCGGGCCATGGCGACGGTGAGTGTTCGCTACATCGTGCACGACGTCGACGCCGCGATCGCCCTCTACCGTGACCAGTTGGGCTTCGAGGAGCTGATGCATCCGGCTCCGACGTTCGCGATGCTGGCCAGGGGCGACCTGCGACTGGCGTTGAGCGCGCCGGGTGGCCCTGGTGGCGGAGGGCTGGCGATGCCCGACGGCCAAGTGCCGACGCCCGGCGGCTGGAATCGGTTCTCCATCGAGGTCGCTGATCTCGCCGCTACCGTCGACCGGCTCCGCGCGGTCGGGGTGAGCTTCCGCAGCGACCTCATCACCGGTGTCGGCGGCAACCAGGTCCTGATCGAGGACCCGTCCGGCAACCCGGTCGAACTCTTCGAGCCCACCCGCTCGGAGGCCCGGCTCGACAGAGGGCCAACGGCGGCAACGCTGCCGGCGCATGGCAATGGTGGGCTTCAACCGGACGTGGATCTGAGCGACCAGGCGTAGCTCGCGGTACCTGCCCGGCGACACCGCTCCGCACCGTGGCGGTCCGCGCCCGCCTCCCTCACGTCCGCGTGGTTTCGCGCCCGACATGTCGGGTATGCGGCGCACATGCAGGAGGGAGGTGGGCGCGTCAGTGGCATACCGGGCGCCGCGTACTCCTCGGCGGCGCGCGGTGTTGTTCTGACCGAGTCGTCAGCCCTAGCCGGTGGGCCAGCCGGGGATCGGGTACGGCCGGACGAACTCGACGACCTCACCCTTGATCCGGGACAGGGTGTCCTCGTCCTCGCGCTTCGCGGCCTCGACCGCCTCGGCCATCCAGGCCGCGATCTGCGGCATGTGGTCCTCGGTGAGGCCACGGGTCGTGACCGACGGAGTGCCGAGCCGCATGCCGGACGGGTCGAAGGGCTTGCGAGTGTCGTAAGGCACCGTGTTGTAGTTGAGCTCGATGCCGGCCCGGTCGAGTGCCTGCGCTGCCGGCTTGCCACCGATGTCCTTGTTGGTCAGGTCGACCAGGATCAGATGGTTGTCGGTGCCGCCGGAGACGAGATCGAACCCCTGCTCGGTCAGCGCGGTCGCGAGCGCCTTGGCATTGGTCACAATCTGCTGCGCGTACGCCTGGAACTCCTGGGTCGCAGCCTCCCGCAGCGCCACGGCGATGGCGGCCGTCGTGTGGTTGTGCGGACCGCCCTGCAGGCCCGGGAACACCGCCCTGTCGAGCGCCTTGGCGTGGTCGGCGTCCGACATCAGCATCGCGCCCCGCGGACCGCGTAGGGTCTTGTGCGTCGTCGTCGAGATGACCTCGGCATGACCGACCGGCGACGGGTGCGCGCCGCCCGCGATCAGACCGGCGATGTGCGCGATGTCGGCGACCAGGATCGCGTCGATGTCCCTCGCGATCTTGGCGAACTGCTCGAACTCGATGGTGCGCGGGATCGCGGTGCCGCCGCAGAAGATCAGCTTCGGACGCTCCTTCTCGGCGAGCTCGCGTACCTCGTCGAAGTCGATCCGACCGGTGTCGCGGCGCACGCCGTATTGCACGGAGTTGAACCACTTCCCGGTCGCCGACACGCTCCAGCCGTGGGTGAGATGCCCGCCCATCGGCAGCGACATACCCATCATGGTGTCGCCCGGCTGGAGGAACGCCAGGTAGATCGCGAGGTTGGCCGGCGAGCCGGAGTACGGCTGCACGTTGGCGTGGTCGACGCCGAACAGCGACTTCGCCCGCTCGATGGCCAGCTCCTCGACCTGGTCGATGATCTGCTGGCCCTCGTAGTAGCGGCGCCGGGCATAGCCCTCGGAGTACTTGTTGGTCAGCAGCGTCCCGGTCGCCTCGAGTACGGCCTGGGACACGTAGTTCTCGCTCGGAATCAGCCGAATCGACTCGCTTTGTCGGCGCCCTTCGGCATCGACGAGGCGGGCGATCTCGGGATCGGCGTCGGCGAGGTGGGCGGTCAGCGCGGCGAGAGACTCCGTCATGCGCTCAGGCTAACCGTCCCGACCCGGCCACGGTCCCGCTGAGGGTGGGCAAATCCCGAGACACGCCGGCGTGTTTCGGGATTTGGCTACCGCCAGTGGAGCGGAACGTCAGTGGCCGCGTTCGATCCAGGTCGGCAGGTCGGGGCGCTCGCTGCCGATCGTCGTGGTGTCGCCGTGGCCGGTGTGGACGACGGTCTCGGTCGGCAGCGTCAGGAGCCTGTAACGGATCGAGTCGACGATCGTGTAGAAGTCGGAGTACGACCGGCCGGTCGCACCCGGGCCGCCGGCGAACAGGGTGTCGCCGGTGAACACGGCATTGAGCTGCGGCGCGAACAGGCACACCGACCCGGGCGAGTGGCCCGGAGTGTGCAGGACCTGCAGCACCACGTCCTCGATCTCGAACCGGCCGCCATCGACGATGTCGTGATCGGGCGGGACCGAGTGTTCGGCGTCCCAGAGCATCCGGTCGCCCGGGTGCAGCCAGATCGGGGCGCCGGTGGCCTCGCGCAGCTCGACCGCCGCGTTGATGTGGTCATTGTGCCCATGCGTACACACGATCGCCGCGACTTGGCGGCCGCCGATGCCGGCGAGGATCGCCTCAGCGTTGTGCGCCGCGTCGATCACGATGACGCCGGTGTCGTCGCCGACCAGCCAAACGTTGTTGTCCACCGTCCAGGATCCGCCGTCGAGCCGGAACTCACCCGACGTGACGACCCGGTCGATCCGTACGCCGCCGGTCACCACACCACCACCGAACGGAGCACCTCGCCCTGCTGCATCCGGTCGAAGGCCGCCTCGACACCGTCGATGCCGATCGTCTCGGACACGAACGCGTCCAGGTCGAGCCGGCCCTGCCGGTAGAGGTCGATCAGCATCGGGAAGTCCCGACTCGGCAGGCAGTCGCCGTACCAGGACGACTTGAGCGCGCCGCCCCGGCCAAAGAAGTCGAGCAGCGGCATCTCGATCCGCATGTCGGGAGTGGGTACACCGACCAGGACGACCGTCCCGGCCAGATCCCGGGCATAGAACGCTTGCTTCCAGGTCTCGGGCCGGCCCACCGCGTCGATGACGACATCGGCGCCGAAGCCGTCGGTGAAGTCCTGCACCGCCGTCACGACGTCGTCGACCTGGCTCGCGTCGATCGCATGCGTGGCGCCGAGGCTGCGAGCCCAGTCCAGCTTCATCGGGTCGATGTCGACGGCGATGATCCGGCGAGCGCCGGCCAGCCGCGCCCCCGCGACGGACGCACACCCGACGCCACCGCAGCCGATCACCGCCACCGTGTCGCCGCGGCCGACGTTGCCGGTGTTGATGGCGGCGCCGAAGCCGGCCATCACGCCACAGCCGAGCAATCCGGCCGTCGCCGCCGGCGCCTCAGAATCGACATTGGTGCACTGTCCGGCGGCGACCAGTGTCTTGTCGGCGAAGGCGCCGATGCCGAGCGCCGGCGAGAGCGGGGCGCCGTCGGCGAGGGTCATCTGCTGCCTGGCGTTGTG
>Ga0081455_10000526_pt1 | contig 49583 bp, 51 predicted proteins | sample TabmetS3T2R1_FD_70207 | JGI IMG/M metagenome (GOLD analysis project Ga0081455, IMG submission 70207) | Tabebuia heterophylla rhizosphere microbial communities from the University of Puerto Rico - S3T2R1 | ecosystem: Host-associated > Plants > Roots > Rhizosphere ...
GAACTGGGTGAGGAAGCGCCGGGCGGGCTCGTCCTTGTCCTGGAAGTTGACGCCTACCACCACGAGCCCGCGGTCCCGGTAGCTCTTCCACGCCCGCTCGAGGCTCGGCGCCTCCTCGTAGCAGGCGGGATAGCACCACGAGGCCCAGAAGTTCACCACGACCACGCGCCCGCGCAGCGATTCGAGCGCCACCGGCTTGCCGTCGAAGGCGGTGAGGGCGAAGGGCGAGGCCGGCCGGCCCAGCAGCGGCGAGGGGATCTCGCGTGGATCGGTGCGGAAGCCATAGGCCAGCAGCACCAGCACCGGCACCACCGCGAGCGGGATCGCCCAGCGCAGCACGCGCGTGCGCCCGCTCATGCCACCACGCGCTCGGCCGCCGGCGGCAGGGCCGGCGCGCGGCGCCGCTCGGGGGCGATGGCCAGCGCGGCGCCCAGGGTCAGCACGAAGCCGCCGATCCAGAGCCAGGAGACCATGCGGTTGACCTGCAGCTTGATGGTCGCGTGCGAGCCGTCGCGCGCGAACTCGCCCAGGACGAGGTAGAGGTCCTCCCAGAGCCCGAGGCGGTAATCCACCGCCGCGATCGGCGTCTGCTCGCGCGGGTAGAACTTCTTGGCGGGGGCTAGCACCGTGATCAGCCGTTGGCCCTGCGCTACCGAGAAGGTGCCGGTGACCTTGAAGTGGTTGGACTCCTCCGCGGCTTGCAGACCGTGGAAGCGGAGCGTGTAGCCCGCGAGGTCCATCGTCTCGCCGCGATTGAGTGTCGCCTCGGTCTGGGTGGACCACGCCTGTGAGCCGGCCACGCCGACCGCGACGAGCAGGATGCCCAGGTGGACCACGAACCCACCGTACCGGCGGTTCTGGCGCAGCAGCAGCCCCCAGGTGGCCTCGAGCCAGCCGTCGCCGGTGCGGCGCCGGGCGCGGCAGGCCCGGGTGAAGTCGAGCACCACGGTGCCGGTCACGAACACCACGAGCCCCAGGCACAGCAGCACGAGGGTGTTGCCCACGCCCAGTACGCGGAAGACCGCGGCGCCGACGATGCCGGCCACCACGGGGCCGAGAAAGTTGCGGCGGAGGTTCTCCGCCGAGGCGCGGCGCCACGCGATGAGCGGGCCCACGCCCATCAGGAAAATCAGGGTGAGGAAGATCGGAATGTTGACCAGGTTGAAGTACGGCGTGCCCACGCTGACCTTCTCGCCCTTCACCGCTTCCGAGAGCAGCGGGAACACGGTGCCGAAGAAGACGGTGAAGGCCGCCGCCACCAGGAAGAGGTTGTTGAGCAGGAAGACGGACTCGCGGGAGAGGATCGAGTCCAGCTCGCCCTGCGCGCGCAGCCGGTCGACGCGCCAGGCGAGCAGCGAGAAGGCGCCGAGCACGACCAGGGCCAGGAAGGCCAGGAAGAACTGTCCGACCGAGCCCTGGCTGAAGGCGTGGACCGAGCCGATGATGCCGGAGCGGGTGAGGAAGGTGCCGAAGAGGGTCAAGCTGAAGGTCAGGATGATCAGGGTGAGGTTCCAGAGCTTCAGCATGCGCCGCCGCTCCTGGATCATCACCGAGTGCAGGAACGCGGTCGCGGTGAGCCACGGCATGAAGGCCGCGTTCTCCACCGGATCCCACGCCCAGTAGCCGCCCCAGCCGAGCACGTGATAGCTCCACCAGCCGCCGATGAGCAGGCCGAGCGAGAGGAAGTACCACGCCACGATCGTCCAGCGGCGGGTGATCGTGATCCACTCGTCGCCGGTGCGGCCGACGATCAGCGCGGCCATCGCAAAGGCGAACGGCACCGTGAAGCCGGTGAACCCCAGGTAGAGCGCCACCGGGTGGGTGATCATCCCCGAGTCCTCGAGCAGCGGGTTGAGGCCGCGGCCGTCCGCCGGGATCGGGGACAGCCGCTCGAAGGGCGGCGCCGGGATCGCCATGACGAGGAGGAAGAAGGCGGCGATCGAGAGCATCACCGCGAGCGCCCACGGGTAGAGCTGCGGCTGGGTGCGGCGGTACCGCGCCACCATGATCAGGGTGTAGAGCGACAGCATCCAGGCCCAGAGCACGATCGAGCCCTCGAGCGCGCCCCACAGCGCGGTGATGCGGTAGTAGAAGGGCGTGCCCAGGTTCGTGTTGCTCGCCACGTACCGCACCGAGAAGTCGAAGCCGAGGAACGCGTGGACCAGCACCAGCATGCACGCGGTGATCAGGAGCCACACCCCGATGGCGGCGCGCTCGGCGGAGGCGCGCAGGGCGGGTCGATGCGCGCGTGCGCTCCACGCCGCGGCGCCGGCGCCGTAGAGGGCCAGCACCAGCGCGGCGACGGTCGCCGCGTATCCCAATTCTGGAGTCATTCCGAGCCCTCGGCGGGAGAAGACTTCGGTGGACGGTTGGGCCTCTTCGCCCCGGCGGGGCTCATCGGGGCGGCCGAGACGGCCGCGGGGCATGCGCACATCGGGCTACCGCCCATCTGTCCCTTTCAAGGTCTTCAGCAATTCCTGGTAGCCGGCCTGATTGGCGTCGTGGGGAGCCTTGTACTCTTCGGAGTGCTTGGCCAGGATCGTGCTCGCCTGGAAGTAGCCGTCGCGGCTCCAGGTGCCCTCGACCACCGCGCCGCGGCTCTCCGCGAACAGATCGGGTGGCGTGCCGCGGTGGCGCACCGGGACCGAGGTCTGCCCGTCGGAGAGCGTGAAGCGCAGATCCAGGCTCTTCGGGTCCCAGCGAAGCGTGCCCGGCAGCACCATGCCGCCCAGACGATACGCCTTGCCCGGCACCGGTGCGGCGCCCAGCTCGGTCGGGGTGACGAAGTAGACCACGGACTGGCTGACGCCCGCGTAGATGAGGTAGGCCAGCGCGGCCACGATCACGAGGCCGCCCGCGAGGAACTTCCCCTTGCGGCTCATGCGGTCCGCGCGCGGGCGAGCGGCCGCGCGGCGAGGGCCCGGGCCCGGCGCGCGAGGTGGCGCCAGTAGCCGAACAGCGCGACGGCGGCGATGCCGTACGCGGCGATCACGTATCCCCAGTTGGCCGGCATCAGGTCTGCTCCTCGAGCCGCGCGATCTCCATCCGCCGCGACAGGAAGTAGGCGAACAGCAGCGTGAAGGCGATCCAGTTGACGAACAGCGCGAGCCCGATCGCGGGATCGATGGGCGAGGGCTCGGGCCCGAGGATGGTCGAGGGCTGGTGGAGCGCCCGCCACCACTTCACCGAGAAGTGCACGATCGGGATGTTGACCGCCCCGAGGATGCCGACCACCGCCGCGTAGCGGCCGCGGGTGTCCGGGTCCTCGACCAGGCTGCGCAGCAGCAGGTACCCCATGTAGACGCAGAACAGCACCGCGGTCGAGGTGAGCCGCGCGTCCCACGTCCACCAGGTGCCCCAGGTGGGTTTGCCCCAGATCGAGCCCGACACGATGGTGAGCCCGGTGAAGAGTACGCCGATCTCGCCGGCTGCGCCCGCCAGCCGGTCCCAGCCCGGACGGCGCGTGGCCAGGTAGGCGATGCTGCCGATCAGCACGAGCCCGAAGGCCAGGTAGGCGGTGAGCACCGACGGCACGTGCAGGTACATGATGCGCTGCACGTTGCCCTGGATGGCCTCGCGGGGCGCGTAGCCGAAGCCGGCCACGAACCCCGCGAGCAGTCCGATCGCGGCGAGCCAGCCGAGCGTGCGGGTCATGGGAGCGTTGGCCTCATGCCTCGAGCACGAACTCGAAGGTGAGCAGGCCGACCGTGACGTACACGAGGTCGGCGCCCGCGAGGAGCTTGAGCCAGTGCGCCGCGTCGGCCAGCGGCTGGCCCAGGAGCAGTGTCTGCGTGGCGCTCACGGTGGCCAGCAGCACCGGTACCTGCACGGGCAGCAGCAGCACCGGGAAGAGCAGCTCACGGGCGCGGACGTGGGTGGTCATCGCGGCGAAGAGCGTGCCGACCGCGGCGAGCCCGACGGTGCCGAGGGCCAGCACCAAGGCCAGCGGCGCGGCGGGCGTCCAGAGGTCGACGTCGTAGAACACCCCGAAGAGTACCACCAGGATGATCTCCACCGCGGTCATCAGCACGCAGTTGCCCGCGAGCTTGCCGAGGTAGATGGCCGACTTGTCGCCCGGGCTGAGGCGCAGGCCCTCCCAGCAGTCGTTCTCGCGCTCGGCGAGGAAGCTGCGCCCGAGGCCGAGGAGGCCGGCCAGGACGAAGCCGAGCCAGAGCAGCCCGGGTAGCACCGCGGCGCGCTGCTCGCGATCGGGGCCGAGGGCGAACTGGAAGATGAAGAGCAGCAACAGGCAGAAGAACAGCAGCGCGTTGAGCTGCTCCTTGGAGCGCCGCTCCACCAGGAGATCCTTCCAGAGCACGATCCACGCCCGCCGCGCGTAGGTCACGGCGCCTCCTCGGCCGAATCGGTGAGGCTTTCGTAGAGTCGGTGCAGCTCCGGGGGCGAGAGATCGCCGGCCGGGCGCTCCACCAGCACGCGGCCGCCGCCGAGAATGCACACGCGATCGGCCACCCCGAGCCCGCCGTCGAAGCTGTGGGTGGCCAGGACCGCGGCTCCGCCGCGCGCCTTGAATCCGAGCAGGAACTCGTTGACCCACTTGCGGCCGCGGCGGTCCAGGCCGGTGAACGGCTCGTCCAGCAGCAGCACGCGCGCCTGGCCCAGGAGCACGCGGGCCAGGGCGAGGCGGCGCTTCATGCCGGCCGAGAACGTGCGCACCCGCACGTCGGCCACATTGTCCAGCTCGACCTCGGTCAGCGCGGACAGCAGGCGGGCCGGCGCCGGGTCGCCGCCCCGCAGCGTCTCCCAGAAGCGCAGGTTCTCGCGCGCGGTGAGGTCCTCGTACACGTGGGATCCGTGGGCCACGATCGACAAGAGCGGCCGCACCCGCTCGGGCTCGCGCAGCGCGTCCACCTGATCGATCCGGAGCGTGCCGGTGGTCGGGCGGAGCAGCGTGGCCAGGATCCGGAGCAGGGTCGTCTTGCCCGCGCCGTTCGGACCCAGCAGGGCCAGACACTGGCCGCCGGGGACCGTGAGCGACACGCCGTCGAGCACGACGTTACCGCCATAGAGCTTCCGAAGCTGGTGCGCCGCGATCATGTCCGCGAAAAAGGGGAGACGGTCATCCGTCTCCCCCGAACGCCCCGTGAGTGACGGAGCCGCGATCGGCTACCGAGCCTGGGTCCTGGACATGGCCCGCAGGCGCGCGATCCGCTCCGCGATGGGAGGATGCGTCGAGAACAGGGTCGTCCAGCCGCCCCCGGTGAGCGGGTTGACGATGAACAGATGCGCGGTCGCCGGAGTGGCGTCCTGCATGGGTACCATCTTCGACGCCATGTCGAGCTTCTCGAGCGCCTTGGCGAGCCCCCACGGCTGCCCGGCCATCTGCGCCCCGCTGGCGTCGGCCTGGTACTCGCGCGAGCGCGAGACCGCGAGCTGGATCAAGGTGGCCGCGATCGGCGCCAGCACCACCATGAGCAGGCCGCCCAGCGCGCCGCCGGCTCCGGAGTCGTGGTCGTCGCTGTCGCGCCGGCCGCCGCCGAAGATCATCGCCCACTGGGCCATGTGAGCGACGTAGGTGATCGCCCCGGCCAGGGTGGCCGCGATCGCCATGATCAGGGTGTCCCGGTTCTGCACGTGGGAGAGCTCGTGGGCCAGCACGCCCTCCAGCTCCTCCTCGCTCATGATGCGCATGATGCCGTCGGTCACCGCGACCGCGGCGTGCTGGGGATTGCGGCCGGTCGCGAACGCGTTCGGCGTCTCGTCCGGCAGCAGATAGACCCGCGGCATCGGGATGCCGGCCCGGGTGGCCAGGGTCCGGACGATGCGGTAGAGGCCGGGAGCCTGGGCCTCGTCGACCGGCTGGGCCCGGTACATGGCCAGCACGATCCGGTCGGAGAACCAGTAGCTGCCGAAGTTCATCACCATGGCCATGACGAAGGCCAGGACCATGCCGTGCTGCCCGCCGAGCGCCCCGCCGATGAGCACGAGCAGCACCGTCAGCGCCGCCAGCAGGACACCGGTTTTCACGAGGTTGCCCATGGATTCCTCCTCGGCACGGAATGTAGCAGTCGGTACCGAGAGCGTCAAGCCGACGGGCATTTACGGGCTTTTCGGTTGACAAGGCGCAACCCGGTGCATATACTGACCCGTCCGTACAGAAAACGCCTTAGTTGATAGAAACTTACGCCACGAAACCGCTTACAGGAAGCGCCTAGAGGTCCTCAGTGCTGATCCGCGTCGCCGACATTCCTGCCGAGGGTCTGCGCATCGATGGAGTTGCGGAATTTCCGCGCCCGTTCCAGGATGCCGCGTGGACGCTGGACGATCTGTCGCTGACGGTCGAGAAGGATGGAGACGTGGTGTTCGTCCGCGGAGGCTTCACGGCCCGCGTGCCGCAGAGCTGCGGGCGATGCCTCGAGTCCTACGACGTGACCGTGCACCCGACGGTGGACGCTCGCTTCGTGCCGGCCCCGGCCACCCGGGGCGAGGAGCGCGAGCTCGGCGCCGACGACCTGGAGACCGACGTCTACCGCAATGGCGAGCTCGACCTCACCGCGCTGCTCGAGACGGAGGCGACCCTGGCCCTACCCATGAGGCCGCTGTGCCGCGAAGACTGCCGGGGCCTCTGCCCGGTGTGCGGCGGCAACCGCAACGTCACGCGCTGCGCGTGCGAGCCGCACGCGCCCGATCCGCGATGGGCGGCCCTCCGGGACTGGGCCGAGCGCCCGAGATAGGAGACCACCGATGCCTCTGCCGAAGCGACGACATTCCAAGACGCGCGGCCGCAAGCGGCGCACCCACTACAAGATGGCCGCGCCGACCCGCTCGCTCTGCCCGCAGTGCCGCGAGGTCAAGCCGCCGCATCGCATCTGCCCGCACTGCGGCTTCTACAAGGGACGCGAAGTCATCTCGGTCGAGGGAGAATAGTTCCTTCCGACTGGCCCGGGCGTGCCATAAGATCGGCGCCATGAAGATCGCGGTCGACGCCATGGGAGGCGATTTCGGTCCCGCCGTCGTCGTCGAGGGAGCGGTGACGGCGTGCCGCGAGTTCGGCCTCGAGTCGGTGCTGGTGGGCGACAAGTCGGCCATCGAGCGGGAGCTCACCCGCCTCAGGGCCCAGGGCCTGCCGGTCACGGTGCGCCACGCCTCGCAGGTGGTGGGCATGGCGGAATCGCCGTCGCAGGCGCTGCGTCGCAAGCGCGACTCCTCGCTGCGGATCGCCGCCGAGCTGGTGAAGGAGGGCGAGTGTGGCGCGGTGGTGTCGGCGGGCAACACCGGGGCCGCGATGGCGATCAGCATGTTCGTGATGGGGGTGCTGCCCGGCGTGGATCGGCCGGCGATCGCCGCGCCCCTGCCGAGCCTCTCCGGCTACACCGTGCTCATCGACGCGGGGGCCAACGTCGATCCCAAGCCGCGGCACCTGTTCCAGTTCGCGGTGATGGGGCACATCTACTCGCGGCATATCGTGGGCAAGGACAACCCGCGGGTGGGGCTGCTCTCGGTGGGGGAAGAAGAAGGCAAGGGCAACGAGCTGACCAAGGAAGCCTACGAGGAGCTCCGCGGCTCGTCGCTGAACTTCATCGGCAACATCGAGGGGCGCGACATCTACAACGGGCGCTGCGACGTGGTGGTGACCGACGGCTTCACCGGCAACGTGTGCCTGAAGGTCTCGGAGAGCCTGGCCGAGATGCTCACCGCGATGATCCGGGAGGAGCTGTCGCGCGACATGCTGTCGGTGGCGGGCGCCGCGCTTTCGAAGCGCGCCTTCGCGCGGCTCAAGAAGCGGGTCGACTACACCGAGATGGGCGGGGCTCCCCTCCTCGGCATGAACGGCGCGGCCATCATCTGTCACGGTGCCTCGCCGGTGAAGGCGATCAAGAACGCGGTCCGGGTGGCGGCGGAGTGGGTCCGCAACGACGTGAACCAGCACATCAAGACCGCCCTCGAGGCCGAAGCGGTGCTGGCCGAGGGGCGGGAGGGAGGCCGCGAATGAACCGGGCCCGCATCATCGGTGTCGGCTCCTACGCCCCCCAGCGGATCCTCACCAACCAGGAGCTGGAGAAGATGGTCGACACCTCCGACGAGTGGATCGTCCAGCGCACCGGCATCCGGGAGCGTCGCATCGTCGCGGAGGGTGAGGGGCCGTCGGATCTGGCCATCCGCGCGGCCCGCCAGGCGATGGACCGGGCGCAGGTGGGACCGGACGAGATCGACTTCATCGTGGTCGGCACCACCGCGGGCGACATGCACTTTCCCACCACCGCGAACCTGGTGCAGCACAAGCTGGGCTGCCGCAACGCGGGCTCGGTGGACGTGTACGCGGCCTGCGCCGGATCCGTCTACAGCTTGTCCATCGGGGCCCAGTACGTGCAGACCGGGAAATACCGCACCGTGCTCTGCATCGGAGCGGAGTGTCTGTCCCGCATCACCGATTTCACCGACCGCGGCACGTGCATCCTCCTCGCGGACGCGGCGGGGGCGGCGGTGCTGCGGCCGTCCACCGAGGACGGCGCCGGGATCATCGATACCGATCTCTACTCCGACGGCCGCTACGGCGAGCTGCTGATCCAGCCGGCGGGCGGCTCGCTCCGTCCGGCCACCCACGAGACGGTGGACCAGCGCCAGCACTTCGCGCGCATGAAGGGCAACGAGGTGTTCAAGGTGGCGGTGCGCATGTTCGGCGACTGCGCCGACCGCATCCTCAAGAACAACGGCTTCACCGCGGCGGACCTCGATCTCTTCGTGCCGCATCAGGCGAACCTGCGCATCATCGAGGCGGCGGTGAAGCGGCTCAAGGTGCCGATGGAGCGGGTGATGATCAACGTCGACCGCTACGGCAACACCGGCGCCGCGTCGGTGTACGTGGCGATGACGGAAGCCTTCGACGCCGGGCGCATCAAGCCCCACGATCTGGTGCTGCTCGCCGCCTTCGGGGGCGGCTTCACCTGGGGGGCGGTGCTGCTGCGATGGTAGCCGGCTCGACCGCCTTCCTCTTCCCCGGCCAGGGCTCGCAGGAGGTCGGGATGGGCCAGGCGCTCGCGGAGGCCTCCAAGGCCGCGGCCGCGGTGTGGGCCGAGGCGGACGCCGCGTTGGGCTTCGCGCTGTCGCGCCTCTGCTTCGACGGGCCCGAGGCCGAGCTCGCGTTGACCGCCAACACCCAGCCCGCGGTGCTGACCGCGAGCGTGGCCGCCGCCGCCGCGCTGGCCGAGCGCGGCGTGACGCCGCGGCTCGCCGCGGGCCACAGCCTGGGCGAGTACTCGGCGCTGGTGTGCGCCGGCGCGCTCGCGTTCGCGGACGCGGTGCGGCTCGTGCGCCGGCGCGGCGAGTTCATGCAGGAGGCGGTGCCGGTGGGCACCGGGGCGATGGCCGCGCTGCTCGGGGTGGACCTCGCCACCGCGGAGCAGGTGTGCGCGGAGGCCGCGGAGGGCGAGGTGGTCGGGGTGGCGAACATCAATTCGCCGGGGCAGATCGCCATCGCCGGGCACCGCGCCGCGGTGGAGCGCGCGGTGGCCGCCGCGGCCGCCCGCGGGGCCAAGAAGAGCGTGATGCTGCCGGTGAGCGCACCGTTTCATTGCGCGCTGATGAAGCCGGCCGCGGATCGCCTGGCCGCCGAGCTGGAGCGGGTGCCGGTGAGCGCCCCCCGGATCGGGGTGGTGCGGAACGTCGACGCGGGCCTGACCACCATCGCCGACGAGGTGAAGCCGTTCCTGGTGCAGCAGGTGGCGAGCCCGGTGCGCTGGACCGACTGCACCGAGCGGCTGCAACGGGAGGGCGCGACCGCGTTCGTGGAGGTCGGGCCCGGACGGGTGCTGACCGGCCTGCTCAAGCGCACCCTGGACTCAGTCCGCGGCCACAGCGTGGAGGATCCGGCGTCGCTCGAGAAGGCGGTCGCGGCCCTGCAGGCCGGTGCGGTGTGACCGACGCCAAGTCCCTGGCCGGAAAGATCGCGATCGTCACCGGCGGCAGCCGCGGCATCGGCCTCGCGATCGCCCGCTCGCTGGCAGACGACGGCGCCTCCGTGGTAGTCTCTGGCCGCGACGCGGCGCGTCTCGACGCGGCGGTGAAGGAGCTGGAGGCGCTGGGCGCGCCCGCGCTGGCGGTGCCGGCGGACGCGGCGAAGCGCGAGGACGTCGATCGCCTCGTGGACGCGACCCGGGAGCGCTTCGGCCGCGTCGACGTGGCGGTCAACAACGCGGGCATCACGCGCGACCAGCTCCTGGTCCGGATGAAGGACGACGACTGGGACCAGGTGCTCGACACGAACCTGCGCGGGGTGTTCCTGATGACCCGCGCGGTGGGCAAGGTGATGATGAGGCAGAAGAGTGGACGCATCATCAATATCGCGTCCACCGCCGGGGCCATGGGCAACCCCGGTCAGATCAATTACTCGGCGGCCAAGGCCGGAGTGATCGGGCTCACCAAGGCCGCCGCGCGCGAGCTCGCGCACTGGAACATCCTGGTGAACGCGGTGGCTCCCGGGCTCATCGAGACCGACATGGCGGCCGCCATCCCGGCCGAGGCGCGGGAGGCGATGCTGCAGCAGGTGCCGCTCAAGCGGATCGGGCAGGGGCGTGAGGTGGCGGAGGTGGTGCGGTTCCTGGCCGGCGATGGCGCCAGCTATATCACCGGCCAGACGATTCACGTCAACGGCGGGCTGTACGTCTGACCACGGAGCGGTTCAGCTCAAGCGAAGTCAGTCAGGGAGGGAGGGCATGGCCAAGCCGGTCGAGGAGCGGGTGAAGGAGATCATCGTCGAGCAGCTCGGGGTCGAGGAGGATGAGGTGTTGCCGGCCGCGAAGTTCATCGAGGACCTCGGGGCGGACTCGCTCGACACGGTGGAGCTGGTGATGGCCTTCGAGGAGGAGTTCGACCTCGAGATTCCCGACGAGGACGCCGAGAAGATCGCCACCGTCGGCGACGCCATCAGCTACATCAAAGAGAACTCCTAGGCGGCGGAGGCGGCCGTCGTGGACGCGCGTCGAGTCGTCGTCACCGGGGTCGGGGCGGTCACGCCGGTGGGCAACACGGCCGAGGAGTTCTGGGCCGCGCTGCTCCAGGGCAAGTCGGGCATCGGCCCCATCACGCGGTTCGACGCGAGCCCGCTGCCCACGAAGATCGCGGGCGAGGTGAAGGGCTTCGACTCCCTCCGCTACATCGACAAGAAGGACGATCGCAAGCTCGACCCGTTCCTCAAGTACGCCATCGCCTGTGCGGTGATGGCGGTGGAGGACGCGGGGTTGAACGTGGAGCGGGTCGACCGCACGCGCTTCGGGGTGCTGGTCGGCTCCGGCATCGGCGGCATCAGCACGCTGCTCGACACCCACAAGATCCTGCTCGACAAGGGGCCGGACCGGGTGTCGCCCTTTTTCATCCCGATGCTGATCATCAACATGGCCTCGGGGCTGATCTCGATGCGCTTCGGGGCCAAGGGCCCGAACTCGTCTGTGGTCACCGCCTGCGCCACCGGCAACCACGCCATCGGCGATGCGCTGAAGATCATCCAGCGCAACGACGCCGACGTCATGATCGCGGGCGGGTCGGAGGCGATCATCGTCCCCCTGACCTTCGCGGGCTTCTGTCAGATGAAGGCCATGTCGACTCGAAACGATGACCCGCCCCGCGCGAGCCGGCCGTTCGACGCGGGCCGCGACGGCTTCGTGTGCGGAGAGGGCGGCGGCCTGCTGGTGCTGGAATCGCTCGAGCACGCCCTCGCGCGCGACGCGCGCATCTACGCGGAGGTGGTCGGCTACGGGATGACCGGCGACGCCTACCACATGACCGCGCCGGATCCGGACGCGGACGGGGCCGCGAGGGCCATGAGCCTGGCGGTGCGCGACGCGGGGATCGAGCCCTCGACGGTCGGCTACATCAACGCCCACGGCACCTCGACGCCCTACAACGACAAGTCGGAGACGATGGCGATCAAGCGGGTGTTCGGCGAGCACGCGCGCAAGCTGGCCGTCTCGTCCACGAAGTCGATGACCGGGCACCTGCTGGGCGCGGCGGGGGGGATCGAGGCCATCGCCACCACCCTGGCCATCCATCACGGGGTGCTGCCCCCGACCATCAACTACGAGAAGCCGGATCCGGACTGTGATCTCGACTACGTGCCCAACCAGGCGCGCAAGCAGGACGTCGACGTCGCGCTCAGCAACGCGTTCGGCTTCGGCGGCACCAACGCCACCGTCGTCTTCCGCAAGTATCGCCCCTAGTTTGTCCGCGGGAGATCCGCGGGAGACGCTGGGCCGGCGCCTCGGCCACGTCTTTCGCGATCGCGACCTGCTGCGAGATGCGCTCACCCATCGCTCCTTCGCCAACGAGAATCCGGGGGCGACCGACAACGAGCGCCTCGCCCTGCTCGGCGACGCGGTGCTGGCCCTCGTGGTCGCCGAGCATCTGCTCGCGACCGCGCCCGCCGAGCCGGTCGGGGTGCTGACCCCGCGGCGCGCGGCCCTGGTGTCCGGCGAGAACCTGGCCCGCTGGGCGCAGGGACTCGGCCTCGGCGCGCACCTCCGGCTCGGGCGCGGCGAGGAGCAGACCGGCGGACGCGACAGGGAATCGGTGCTCGCCACCGCGCTGGAGGCGGTGCTCGGCGTGATCTATCGCGAGGGCGGGCTCGAGGCGTCCCGGCGGGCGGTGGCCGCGTTGGCCGTGTGGTAACCTGCAGCCATGCGCCTCTGGCCGTTTTCGTCGACCGCGCACGAGCTGAACGGCGCGCCGCCCGCGGGCTACCCGGTCATGGAGGATCTGCTGCGTCGCAACGTGGAGGACATCTTCCGCGTCGAGCGGCAGGAGGTGCGCGGCGCGACGTTCGGGTGGGGCGGGACGCTGCTGGTCGAGCCGGCGCGCGCGCTCGCGCTCATCGAGCCGCGCTTCAAGTCGTTCGGCTACACCCCGTTCCTGGGCCGACAGGGCGACCTGGTGTGGATCCGCGCGGTGCCGCTCGCCGAGGTGGGCGAGCGGGGCCGGTCCAGCACCAACATCGTGCTGTTCGCGCTCACCGTGCTCTCCACGCTCGCCGCCGGCTTCATGTTGAACGGCTCGTTCCCATTCGTCACGTTCAATCCCCTCCTGCAGCCCGCCAAGCTGCTCGACGGCTTCCCCTTCGCGTTCACCTTGCTCGCGATCCTCGGCACCCACGAGTTCGGGCACTACTTCACGGCCCGCCTCTACGGGGCCTCGGTGAGCCTTCCGTTCTTCATCCCGGCCCCGCCGCCGATCTTCCTCTTCGGCACCATGGGCGCGGTGATCCGGATGCGCTCGCCCGCGCGCGACCGCAACTCGCTCTTCGACATCGCGGTGGCCGGGCCGCTGGCCGGGCTGGTGGTGGCGATTCCCGCGCTGCTGCTCGGGCTCAGCTGGTCGCGGGTGGGGATGGTGCTGCCCCAGCACAGCATCACCTTCGGGGACTCGCTGCTGATGCGGGGCTTGACCTGGCTGGTCTTCGGGCCGATCCCGGAGGGCATGGACGTCTTCGTGCACCCGGTCGCGCTGGCGGGCTGGGTCGGCCTGTTCGTCACCGCGCTGAACCTGTTCCCGGTGGGCCAGCTCGACGGCGGGCGCATCGTCTACGCCCTGTTCGGGCCGTGGCACCGGCAGGTCTCCATCGCGACCTTCGTGGGGCTGATGGCGCTGGGCGCGCTGTTCCGCTCGCCGAACTGGATCGTGTTCGCGGGGCTGATCCTGCTCCTGATGGGCTTCCACCACGCCCCGCCCCTGGACGACCTGACCCCCATCTCCCGGCGCCGCTACGTCCTCGGCGTCTTCTGCCTGATCCTCCTCGTCCTCCTGATCCCGCCCGTCCCCATCAGCTAGTGAGTCGGAGGGGGCCTCGACGGCTCCCTCCGAGCCTCCCCCAGGACCAGGATGGCGCGGGCGGAGCCCGCGCTCGGACCGAGGCGACTCAGAGGCGTCTCAGTCCGGGGTCAGGTCGTACATTCCGACATTTCCGTTGTAAGATTGCCGCGCCTTGCGCCTGCTCGTCACCGTCCGTATCCACGGGGAGACATTCGCGCGTGCCTGAAGATCGGGCCGACCCAAAGGGCCTCGAGTCGCTGATCCGCAAGGGCGAGGTGGACACGGTGCTCACCGTGTTCGCCGACGGCATGGGGCGGCTGATGGGCAAGCGCGTGGTCGGCCGCTACTTCCTCGACCACGTCCTCCACGACGGCGTCCGCGCCTGCATCTACCTCTTCACGGTCGACATGGAGATGGAGCCGCTGCCCGGCTTCACGCTCACCTCGTGGGAGCGCGGCTACGGCGACATGAAGCTTCAGCCCGACCCGGCCACGTGGCGGGTGCTGCCCTGGCTGCCCAAGACCGCGCTGGTGTTCTGCGACGTGTACACCGAGGAGGGCGAGCCCATCGAGGAGGCGCCCCGCTGGGTGCTGCGGCGTCAGCTCGAGCGGGCGGCGAAGATGGGCTACCGGGTGAAGACCGCCTCCGAGCTCGAGCTGTATCTCTTCAAGGAGTCGTTCGACGAGGCGCGGGCCAAGCGCTTCCACGGCCTCACCCCGGTCTCGAGCTACCTCGAGGACTACCACATTCTCCAGACCTCGAAAGAGGAGCCGCTGGTGCGGGCCATCCGCAACGGGATGGAGGCGGCGCGGGTCCCGGTCGAGTTCTCCAAGGGCGAGTGGGGGCGGGGACAGGAGGAGATCAACTTGCGCTACGCGGACGCGCTCGAGATGGCCGACCGGCACGTGCTCTACAAGCACGGGGTCAAGGAGATCGCCTGGCAGCAGGGCTGCTCGGTGACGTTCATGGCCAAATATGACATGGGCGCGGCGGGCTCCTCGTGCCATCTCCACTCCTCGGTGTGGGACCCGGCGGCCCGTCGCAACCTCTTCGCCGCCAAGGCCTCGCGCGAGGGCACGCCGCTCTTCCGGCAGTGGCTCGCCGGCCAGATGGCGATGGCGCGCGAGCTGGCCTATTTCTACGCGCCCACCATCAACGCCTACAAGCGCTACCAGGCGGGCTCGTTCGCGCCCACCCGGATCGCGTGGGGCTGGGACAACCGCACCTGTGGCTTCCGCGTCTGCGGCGAGCAGGGCGGCTTCCGGGTGGAGAACCGTATCCCCGGCGCGGACGCCAACCCGTACCTGGCCTTCGCGGCCACCATCGCGGCGGGCCTTCACGGAGTCGAGAAGAAGCTGAAACCGCCGGCCATGTACACGGGCAACGCCTACGAGGACGCGACGCTGCCCCAGGTGCCGAAGACGCTGCGCGAGGCCCTCGGCGAGCTTCAGCGCTCGCGGGCGGCCCGCGACGCCTTCGGCCCGAAGGTGGTCGAGCACTACCTGCAGCACGGGCGGCTCGAGCAGCAGGCCTTCGATCAGTGCGTCACCGACTGGGAGCTGCTGCGGAACTTCGAACGCATCTAGAACACCCCTCACCCTGCCCTCTCCCCTGAGGGGAGAGGAGAGGCTGGAGACGACTGAATGGCTGGACGGCTTCAACACAAGGTCGCGCTGATCACCGGGGCGGGCATGGGCATGGGCCGCGAGGCCTCGGTGCTCTTCGCCGAGCAGGGCGCACGCATCGTGGTGTGCGATCTGAACGCGCGCGCCGCCACCGAGACCGTGGAGCTGGCGAAGAAGGCGGGCGGCGAAGCGGTCGCGGTGGTGGGCGACGTGGCGGTGGAGGCCGACGTCCGGCGCATGGTCGAGGATGGGGTGCGCCGGTTCGGATCGCTCCACATCCTCTATAACAACGCGGGCGTGCTGTGGAAGGACCGGGACCGCTCGGTGCTGGAGACCGACGGCGAGCAGTGGGACCGGGTCATGGCCATCAACCTCAAGAGCGTCTTCTGGGTCACCAAGCACGGCATCCCGCACCTGCAGAAAGCGGGCGGGGGCTCCATCATCCTGGTGGGCTCGGTCTCGGCCCTGGCCGGCTTCACGCGGGCCCAGGACGCCTACACCGCGGCCAAGGGGGCGCTGATCGCCCTCAACAAGTCGCTGGCCATCCAGTTCGCCAAGGACAGCATCCGCTGCAACGTGATCCATCCGGGGATCGTCGAGACTCCGCTGCAGGCCCCGTACCTCACCGACGCCCTGCGGGCGGAGTTCAAGACCGGGATCCCGCTGGGGCGGATCGGCCAGCCCCGCGACATCGCGAACGCCGCGCTCTACCTGGCCTCCGACGAATCGTCCTTCATGACCGGGGCCGAGATGATCGTGGACGGCGGATTCATGGCCCAGTAACCAAAGGAGATCATTCATGCTGACACGCTCGCGCGGCGTCCTGGCCCTGGTCCTGGCGCTGCTGGTGCTCTCCGCGGCCGCCCCCGCGGCGGCCCAGAAGCAGACCGTGGTGATCTACACCGCGATCGAGAACGAGCAGATCACCGAGTACAAGAAGGCCTACGAGAAGGCGCTGCCGAACCTCGACGTGAAGATGCTGCGGCTGTCCACCGGTGACATCGCGGCCCGGTTCATGGCCGAGAAGGACAACATGCAGGCCGATCTGATCTGGGGCGTCGGCGCCACCAACATGCTGCAGTTCAAGAACGCGGGCCTGCTCGAGCCCTACGCCCCGAAGGGGCTGGAGCGCGTGCAGCCGCTCTTCCGCGACAAGGCCAACCCGCCCAGCTGGGTGGGCCTCGACATCTATATGTCGGCGTTCTGCTTCAACACCGAGACCGGCAAGCAGCACAAGCTGCCGAAACCCGAGTCGTGGGCCGACCTCACCAAGCCGGTCTACAAGGGCCACGTGGTGATGCCGAACCCGGCGTCCTCGGGCACCGGATATCTCTCGATCGTCTCGATCCTGCAGAGGATGGGCGAGGCGGAGGGCTGGAAATACCTCGACGCGCTCGACAAGAACATCGCCGAGTACACCAAGTCCGGCTCGAAGCCCTGCAAGGACGCGGCGGCGGGGGAGCGGGCGGTGGGCGTGTCGTTCGAGTACGTGGCCCACGAGATGATCAAGAAGGGCTCGCCGGTGGCGATGGTGCTGCCCAAGGAGGGCTCGGGCTACGAGATCGAGGCCAACGGGCTCACCAAGAAGGGCGCGAAGAACCCGGCGGCCAAGCAGTTCCTCGACTGGGCCATCACCGACGAGTCGCTCAAGATCGCCTCGCAGTTCTTCGCGGCGGTGAGCGTCGCCGGCTTCCCGGCCCCCGAGGGCCTGCCCAAGGACATCAGCAAGGTCGTCTTCCCGAACGACTTCGACTGGTCGGCGAAGAACCGCGACCGCATCCTGGCCGAGTGGCAGAAGCGGTACGCCAAGTAGCGGCCGCTGACCTCCAGACCGCCCTCGCGCGGCTCGGCTACGCGGCCTTCCGGCCGGGCCAGCGCGAAGCGGTGGAGACGCTGCTCGCCCGGGGCCGGCTCTTGCTGGTGGCCCCGACCGGCGGGGGCAAGAGCTTGAGCTACCAGCTGCCCGCCACCCTGCTGCCGGGCACCACCCTCGTGATTTCGCCGCTGGTCGCGCTGATGGCCGATCAGGTGCAGGCGCTCGAGGCGCGCGGCGTGGCCGCGACGTACCTGGCGGCCACGCTCGACGCGGCCGAGATGCGGAGACGCATGGCCCGGCTCGCCTCGCGCGCCTTCTCGCTGGTGTACGTAGCGCCGGAGCGCCTGGTCTTTCCGGGCTTCCGGGCGATGCTCGGCGACCTGGACGTGCCGCTGGTCGCGGTGGACGAGGCCCACTGCATCAGCGAGTGGGGGCACGACTTCCGCCCGGAATATCTGGGGATCGGGTCGGTGATCGCGGACTTCCCCCAGGCGCGCGTGCTCGCGTGCACGGCCACCGCCACTCCGATCGTGCGCGACGAGATCCTCGCGCGCCTGGGTTTGCCCCCCGACACGCCGCAGATGGTCCGCGGCTTCGCCCGACCCAACCTGGCACTCCGGGCCGAGGAGGTGGACGGCCGCCGGGAGCGGGAGCGCCTGGTCGACGGCGCCCTCGCGGAGGGGCTGGGCGGCCCCGGCAAGGGCGGCGGCACCGCCATCGTGTACGCGCCGACGCGGAAGAAGGCGGCGGAGGAGGCCGGGCGCCTGGCGGCTCATGGCTGGCGGGCCGTCGCCTACCACGCCGGGCTCGACGGCCGGGCGCGCGAGGTGGCCCAGCGCCAGTTCGCCGAGGGCCGCGTCGAGATTGTAGTGGCCACCAACGCGTTCGGCATGGGGATCGACCGGCCGGACGTGCGTGCCGTGATCCACCTGGGGCCGCCGGGCTCGATCGAGGCGTACTACCAGGAGGTGGGGCGTGCCGGGCGGGACGGCGCTCCGGCGCTGGGCCTCCTCCTGGTCTCGGCCGGCGACCTGGCGCTCCGCCGCGCGCTGCTGGAGAGGGTCCCGGACGGCGCTGCGCCGGACCCGGCGATGGTCGAGCACAAGTGGGGCATGTTCCTCGAGCTGATTCGCTGGGTCGAGGGCGGAAGCTGCCGTCACGACGCGATTCTCCGTTACTTCGGCGACGAGGCGGAGACCCTGGCCGGATGTGGCCGCTGCGACGTCTGCCTGGGCCTGCAGTCGGAGGCGGAGGCGGGGGATCAGGAGCGCGTCACCTTGATCGTGCGCAAGGCCCTCTCCGGGGTGGCGCGGGTGCACGAGCGGTTCGGGCTCCAGACCGCGCTCAAGCTGATCCACGGCGAGGCCGACGAGCGCATCGAGCGGGCCGGCCTTACCCGGGTGCCGACCTTCGGCAACCTCAAGGAGCATCCGGCGCCGTGGCTGCTCGCGCTGCTCCGTCGTTGTGTCTCCGCCGGCTGGGTCAGCTTCAGCGGCCGCGATCGCCCGGTGGTCGTCCTGACCGAGGAAGGCCGCGCGGTGATGAAAGGCGAGCGCCCGGCCCGGCTTCTCCTGCCGCCGACCGGCCGGCGGGCCGCGCCCCGGGCGGCCCGGCCCGCCCAGCCGGCTCGCGGCCCGTCATCGAGCCCGGCCGCGGAGATGGATGCGGGCGCGCAGTCGCTGTTCGAGGCGCTGCGCCGTCATCGCCTCGCGGTGGCGCGCGCGGAGGGCGTCGCCCCGTTCATCGTGGCCAGCGACCGCACGCTGCGCGAGATCGCCACGCTGCGGCCGCGCACCCTCGACGAATTGCAGCTGGCGCACGGGGTGGGGCGGCACAAGGCGGAGCGGTACGGCGGGGGCCTGCTCGAGGTCGTGGCGGCCGCGGCGGCGCCTGCGTCTCGGCATTGAGCGTGGACCCCGCGCGGCCGGCCGCCGTCGCCCTCGAGGGCATCGCCAAGAAGTTCGGCCACTTCGTGGCCCTGGGCGGCGTCAGCCTCTCGGTGCCGCCGGGCGAGTTCGTCTGCTTCCTGGGACCGAGCGGCTGCGGCAAGACGACGCTGCTGCGGATCATCGCGGGCCTCGAGCGCCAGAACGCGGGCTCGGTGATGATGAGCGGGCGCGACGTCTCGTCCCTGCCGCCGAGCCGGCGGAACTACGGCATCGTGTTCCAGTCCTACGCCCTGTTCCCCAACCTCACCGTCGCGCGCAACGTGGCCTACGGGCTCGAGACGCGCCGGGTCGCCCGGGCCGACGTCGAGCGGCGCGTCGACGAGCTGCTGGCGCTGGTCGGCTTGGCCGCGCACCGCGAGAAGTACCCGGCGCAGCTCTCGGGCGGTGAGCAGCAGCGCGTCGCCCTGGCCCGCGCGCTGGCGCCGTCGCCGGCGCTGCTGCTGCTGGACGAGCCGCTCTCCGCCCTCGACGCGCGGGTGCGCCAGTCGCTGCGCCACGAGATGCGCGCCCTGCAGCGGCGGCTCGGGGTGACCACGATCATGGTCACGCACGATCAGGAGGAGGCGCTCGCCATGGCCGACCGGATCGTGGTGATGAACCACGGCGCGGTGGAGCAGGTGGGCACGCCGATGGAGGTCTACACGCGGCCCCGATCCCCGTTCGTCGCGCGATTCGTGGGCCAGATGAACTTCATCGAGGCGACCGCGGGCGAGCGCGCAGGCTGGGCCCGGCTCGGCCCGGTCGAGCTGCGGCACGCGGCGGCCGAGCCGGTGGCGGCCGGGACGCGGCTGACGCTGGCCATCCGCCCCGAGGAGATTTTGGTGGGCGACGCGACCGCGGGCACCGAGAACCGGCTGGTCACCCGCATCCGGGCGGTGCAGTTCCTGGGGCCATTCACCCGGCTGAGCCTGGCGCTCCCGAACGGGGCGTCCGCGCTCGAGTGCGACGTGGCCGCCGGCGCGTTCGCCGCGCTCGGCGCGGCGGAGGGCGCCGAGCTGGCGCTGGCCCTCCGGCCCGACGCGCTGCGGGTGTTCCCGGCCCAGGGGTAGGGCATGCCGGACACGGTCCGCGGCGGCTGGTCGACGGCGATCCCCGACCGGACGGTGCGCCATCGGCTGGGCCGGGAGGACGCGCTTCGCTACGCGCTGGTGGCCATCTTCGCCGCGGTCCTCTCCCTGTTCGTCCTCTACCCGCTGATCCACGTGATCTGGCGGAGCCTGCTCGCCAACGACGGCAGCTTCGTGGGCCTGGCCAACTACCGGCGCTACTTCGGCACGCCGGCCATCGCGGCCTCGATCGGCAACAGCCTGTTCATCTCCCTGGTCTCGATGCTGATCACGGTCGCGCTGGCCTTCGTCTACGCCTACGGGCTCACGCGCACCCTCATGCGGTGGCGCGGCCTCTTCCGGGTGGTGGCGATGCTGCCGCTCTTCGCCCCGTCGCTGGTGCAGGCTCTCGCCTTCATCTACGTGTTCGGCAACAACGGCATCGTCACCCGCACCACCGGCGTGAACGTCGGTATCTACGGGGCCAAGGGCATCGTCGCCGCCGAGGTCTTCTACTGCTTCCCCCACGCGCTGCTGATCCTGGTGGCCGCACTCTCCGCGACGGACGCGCGCCTGTACGACGCCGCGCGCACCCTCGGGGCCTCGCCGCTCAAGACCTTCCTGACCGTGACCCTGCCCGGCGTGAAGTTCGGGCTGGTGAGCGCCTGCTTCGTGGTCTTCACCCTGGTGATCACCGACTTCGGCGCGCCCAAGGCCATCGGCGGCAAGTTCTCGGTGATGGCGACCGAGATCTACAACCAGGTCTCGGGTCAGCAGAACTTCACGATGGGCGCCACCGTGTCGGTGGTGCTGCTGATCCCGGCGGTGCTGGCCTTCCTGGTCGACCGCGTGGTCCAGCGTCGCCGCTACGCGCTGGTCACCTCGTCGTCGCAGCCGCTGGCGCCGCGGCGCCGGCCCGCCGCCGACTGGGCCTGCTTCGCCTATTGCGCGTTGATCGCGGCCGCGATCGCGGGCCTGTACCTGGCGATCGCGGTCTACTCGCTGGTCGCGCGCTGGCCCTACAACTTCACGCCCACGCTGCGGCACTACGCCTTCGCCACCGTGGGCGGCTACGCGCCGCTGGCCAACAGCGTGTACGTGGCCGCGCTCACCGCCCTGGTCGGCACCGTGCTCGCCTTCGGGGGCGCCTACGTGGTCGAGAAGTGCCGCACCGCGTGGAGCGGCCTCCTGTACCTGCTGGCGGTGCTGCCGGTGTCGATCCCGGGCATGGTCCTGGGGCTCGCCTACATCTTTGCGTTCAACGCCCCGGGCAGCGTGCTGAATGCCCTCTACGGCACCCTCGTGATCCTGATCGTCTCCAACGTGGTGCACTACTTCACGGTGGGCTTCCTGACCGCCACCACCGCGCTGCGCCAGATGGACGCCGAGTTCGAGAACGTCTCCGCCTCGCTCGGCGTGCCCTTCTACCGCACCTTCTGGCGGGTGACGGTGCCGATGGCCCTGCCGTCGATCGTGGGCATCAGCATGTACTTCTTCCTGAACGCCATGGTGACGCTGTCCGCGGTGGTGTTCCTCGTCGCCCCCGGTACCGAGCTGGCCGCGGTGGCGGTGCTGCTGATGGACGATGCGGGCGACACCGCCCAGGCCGCCGCGATGTCGGTCTGCATCATCGCCATCGGCCTGGCGGTACGCTTCGGGTACTGGGTCCTGCTGCGCAACGTCAGCCGCCGCACCGAAGCCTGGCGCGACCTATCTAACAAACGCGAAGCCACCTCATAGAGGTCATCGCTTGCGATGACCGTCAGAATAAAAGAGCGGGTCATCTCAACCGCCATGGTCGATAGTCTCCACGAGGTCATCGCGAGCGATGACCGGCGGCAGTAAAAAGCTCGTCGATGACCGGCGAGGGGGAAAAGGCGTACTGTAAGCCCGAAGACCGACCGGCATCACGACATCAGAGAGGGACACGATGACAACCGCAGTGGTCGACATCCCACGACACAAAGGCCAGTTCTTCGAGGTGCTGCAGGAGACCGAGCGGACGCAGACCGCGGTCATGACCATCGGTCCCGGCCGGGACAGCGGGCCGGAGGAGACGCACCCCGGCGACCAGGTGGTCTACGTCATCGAGGGCGAGGCGGTCCTCACCATCGAGGGCCAGGCGCACCACGCCCGATCCGGGGCGTGCGCGGTGATCCCCGCGGGGGCGCGCCACCACGTGAAGAACCCGGGCATGATGCCGCTCTTCTGCCTCACCATCTACGCGCCACCCGCGTACTAGCATGGCCGGGACGCAGAAGACCGCGCTCGTCACCGGCGCGGCCCGCGGCATCGGCCGTGCGATCGCCGCGCGGCTGGCCGGCGACGGCGTGCGGGTCGCCCTGCTCGATCAGGACGGCACCGGGGTGGACGAAGCCGCACGCGCGGTGGGACGGGGCGCGATGGCCCTGGGCGGCGACGTGACCCGCACGAAGGACGTCGACGAGGCGATCGCGCGGGTGGAGCGCGAGTGGGGTCGCCTCGACGTCCTGGTGAACAATGCGGGGATCACCGGCCGCTCGTTTCCGATCTGGGAGCTGTCCGACGAGGACTGGCAGCGCGTCATCGACGTCGACCTCACCAGCGTCTTCCTCTGCTGCCGGGCCGCGGTCAAGGTCATGCTGCGGCAGGGGAGTGGGCGCATCATCAATATCGCCTCGATCGCCGGGAAGGAGGGCAACCCGACGCTGGTGCCCTACTCGACCGCGAAGGCCGGGGTGGTCGGACTGACCAAGGCGCTCGCCAAGGAGGTTGCGACCCGCGGGATCCTCGTCAACGCAGTCGCCCCCGCGGTCATCGGCACCGAGCTGCTGCAGCAGATGGAGCGGAGCACGGTGGACCTGCTGGTGTCGAAGATCCCCATGGGCCGGGTGGGCCGGCCCGAGGAAGTGGCCGCGCTCGTCGCGTGGCTCGCCTCCGACGAGTGCAGCTTCAGCACCGGCGCGGTCTACGACCTCTCGGGTGGGCGCGCGACCTACTAGCCGGCGGATGAACCACGCCCATCTGGACGTCTGTGATCCGCCTGCTCTTGCCGGCGGCCGGCACTCCAGGGGAGGATCACCCGCCGCGTGATGCAGGTCTTGCCGGCCGCCCGGAGGGTGCTGCGCGCGCTGCTGATCGGTGTCGCGGTGAGCGTGGCGGTGACCGCGCTCTCGCGGGTGGGCGTGCTGGCCGGCTGGGAGACGCGCGCGGTCGACACGTTCCTCTTCCTGCGCGATCCGGTGCGCGCGCCTGGCCTCGTTGTTGTGGCCCTGGACGAAGAGGCCTTCCGCAGCGTGGGCGAGCGCCAGCCCATCTCGCGCCGATACCTGGCCGACCTGTGTGACGTGCTGCTGCGCAGCGGGGCCCGCGTGGTGGGCCTGGACATCACCCTCAAGGTGCCCGCAGAGGACGACAAAGCGCTGGTGGCGGTGGCCCAGCGCTGGAACCGGAGCGACCACCGCCCGCTGGTCTTCGCCGCCATCGCATCGCCGACCCGCCCGGACGGCTACACGCTCGATCCGCTCTTCTCGGCGGATCTGCCCGGGCTGGTCGGCTTCTCGAACGGCCTGGTCGGCTCGGACGGCATCATCCGGCGCATGGCCCCCACGCTGCCCGCCGAGCCGGGGCGGTCGCTGCCCGCGCTCTCGCTGGCGGTGATGGCCTCGCTGGCCGGCTACACCGAGCAGTCGCTGGCCGCCGCGCTCGCCGGCGAGAGCGGCTCGCTCGATTTGCCGGTGCTCGACCGGCACGGCGCCTTCGGCCCGGCCGAGCCGATCGACGTGCGCACCCTGCGCGAGTCGACGTGGCGGATCGACTTCACCGGTCCGGCGGGCACCCTGATCACGTTCCCGAGCGGCCCCATCGTGGAGGCGGCGCGCCGCGCGGTGGAGCCGGCGGCGGACAATCCATTCCGCGGGCGCGTGGTGCTGGTCGGCGCCACCTTCGCGGAGAGCCGCGACGCCCACGCCACGCCGGTGGGCGCAATGTCGGGCGTCGAGATCCACGGCAACATGGTCCACACGCTGCTCTCCCGCCGCGCGTTCCTGCCGCCCCCGTGGCCGGTGAACCTGGCGGTGCTGATCGCGGCCTGCGTGCTGGTGGCCCTGCTCTCGCTGTGGCTGCGCGCGGGGCTGGTCGCGCTGGTGGCGATCGTGTTCGTCATCGGCGTCACGGTGTGGAGCTACGAGGCCTACACGCGCGGCGGCTACTGGCTCGACTTCCTGGCGCCGGTGCTGGGGATGTTCCTCTACCTGGAGGGCTCCCGCCTCCTCACGCGCCGCCGGCTGCGGCGGGCGTTCGGGCAGTACGTCGGGCCCGAAGTGATGGATCGGGTGCTCCACCAGGATCCGGCGCTCGACGGCGACGTGCGCGTGGTGTCGGTGCTGTTCTCGGACCTGCGGGGCTTCACGATGGTGTCCGAGCGGCTGGCACCCCAGCGCATCTCCGAGACGATGAACGAGTACTTCACCGCCATGATCGACGTGATCCTGGCCCGCCACGGCATCGTGCAGGACTTCGTCGGCGACGCGATCCTGGCCGTCTTCGGAGCCCCGCTACCCGACCCGGATCACGCCGGCAACGCGGTGGCCGCGGCCCGCGAGATGCACGCCGCGCTCGAGCGGCTGAACGCGCGCTGGGTGGCCGAGGGGCGGACCGCGCTCACCATGGGCATCGCCATCAATACCGGGCAGGTCTTCGCGGGCAACGTGGGCTCTCCACGAAAGAAGAAGTACGCGGTGATCGGCGATACAGTGAACACGGTGACCCGGATGGAGGGGCTCAACCGCGACTTCGCCACGTCCATCCTGATCAGCCGGGCGACCTTCGAGGCGATCCGGGGCCGTGGCGCGGTCAGGCCGCGCGGGACGGTGACGGTGAGGGGACGCGCGCAACCGGTGGAGGTGTTCGAGCTGCTGCCGGCTTCGGCCGGCGCCGGAGGAGGGCATGGCTAGAGTGGCGGTCTGGCTGGTCGTGGTCGTGCTGGCCACCGCACCGATGGTGTCCGCCCAGGTCCGGGACGTCGGGGCCATGATCACCGAGATCAAGGCCGGGCGGGGCCGCATCGAGGTGCGCGGGCCCGGCGCGTCGGACTGGCGACCGGCGGGGCCGCTGCTGGCCCTCAAGGTCGGCGACAGCCTCCGCGCCACCGAGGACGCGGCGGCGGTGGTGGTGCTCGCCGGCCGGCGCGGGACGGTGCAAGTGGATGCGGGCAGCTCGCCGTTCGTGGTGACGGCGGCGCCCGCCGAATCGAAGCTGCAGAAGGCGTTCCTCCTGCTGGAGGGCGGCCTCGGGTTCCTCGGCAGCAGCCCGCGCGAGACGCCGAAGCCGGTGCTCTCCACGCGGAGCACCGCGCGCCCGCCCGTCATCCTGAGCCCGCGCACCGGCCCGGTGATGCCGGGCGACTTGCAGCTCGAGTGGCAGGGCTACCAGTTCGCGCGCTACGCGATCCGCGTCACCGGACCGTCCGGCATCGCGCTGGAGCGAACCGGGCTGACCGGCGGGCGCCTGGCGTACCCGGCCGACGCGCCGGCATTGGTGCCGGGGGCCGCCTACACGCTCGAGCTGTACTCGGGCCAGACGCGCGTGGACGCCACCCGCTTCGAGATCGCCGATCGCCCGCGCGCGGACGGAGTCCGCCGCGATCTGCGCGAGATCGAGCAGGCGCTGGGCCCCGACGTGCCGCCCAGCTCGCGCGCGGTGGTGCAGGCGGGATTCCTCGCCAGCCGCGGCTTCCTGCACGACGCGCGCGCCGTGGTGGTGACCGCGCTCGCCTCCGACTCCGACCAGCCGAGCCTTCACGCCCTCCTGGGCGACCTCTACGAGCGCACCGGCCTGCAGCGCGAAGCGGACGAAGCCCACGACCAGGCCCGCCTCCTGACCACCGACCCCCCACGCCGCTAACCCGCGGCGCTTGCATGCGGCGCCGGACGGCGGTCGGGCGGGAACGCGTGCAGGTCGTGGAACGCGACAACCGGTGCCGCCGCCGGCGAGGCGGGCCTGGGTTGTTAGAGAGAGAGTTTCAACTTCAAAGCTGCAGCGAGGAGGGCGAGCTTGGAGACCGACTCGATGATGCGGTCGTCGAGCGCCATGGCCACCGCTTCGCGAAACGGCACCACGCGCCGCTCGAAGAACTCGTCGTCGTCGGAGGGCAGCGGATCGGCCACCAGATCCTCGCCGATGAAGCAGTGGGCCCTCTCGTCCAGATAGGCCGCGGAGGGCAGGAACCGCGTCAGGAACGTGAGGCGCCCGGCCCGGTAGCCGCCCTCCTCGCGCAGCTCACGCTGCGCGGCCGCCTCCGGCGTCTCACCGGGCAGGCCGCCGCCCCCGGGGAGCTCCCACGAGTCGGTGCGCGCCAGATGACGGAACTGCCGCACGAGCAGCACCCGCTCGGCGTCCACGAACGGCACCACGCCCACGGTCAGCCCCACGTGCAGGATCGGATAGCGCTTCTCGACGCCGGTCGGCAGCCGCCACACGTCTTCGCGCAGCGTGAGCTTGCCGAGCTGCTCGCGCGGTGTGGAGCGCACGAATCGCCAGCCGATGGACGGGTCGTCGGGGGCCACGGAACTGCCTCGCCGCGTCAGTGTGCTATCGTAGGCGCCATGGCGCAAGAGCGTCCCGCCGATCGGCTGATGGACAAGCTACTGCGCGCGATCGAGGTGTCGCTCAAGGCCACCGAGGCGTCGCGCGAGGCGGTGCAGGAGATCCTGCGGCGCGGCGCCGAGACCGGCATCTTCTTCTCGGGCGCGCGGGCGGCGGACGCGGCCGAGGGCTTCGACCTCACCGAGCAGGACCGCGACTTCCTGCGCTCGCTGTCGATCCGTCCCGATCCCCGCTGATCGCGCCATGCGCGCGTTTCTGATCCTGGCCGTTCTCCTCCTCGCGGTGATCGTCCTTTCGCGGCTGCCCGCGGTCTGGCGGCCGAAGCGGCCGGCGGTGTCGCCTCGCCGCGACGAGCTGGTCAAGGATCCGGTCTGCCAGACGTACGTCTTGATGTCGCGTGCGATTCGCGGCGAGGCGGACGGCGCTCCCACATACTTCTGCAGCCGCGAGTGCGCGGCCCGCTTCGAGCACCGCGAGCGGCGCGCGTGACCCCGGCCGCGGGCCGGGACGCCGCCGGCTACGACCTGCTGGTCTGCGATCTCGACGGCACCCTCATCGGCGACTCGCTGACGCTCGAGCCTGCGCTCGTGAAGGCGTTCCAGCGGGCGGCGGGCCGAGGCCTCGCGATCTCCCTCGCCACCGGGCGGATGCCGGCGGCGGCCGATCCGTATCGTGACGAGCTCGGCATCACCGCGCCCGTCATCTACTACAACGGCGCCCTCGTCCGCGACGACCACCGCGACCTGCTCTCGCTGACCCTGCCGCGCGGCGTGCTGGCGCGCGCCTGGGCCGTGTTCTCGAACGCGCCGGTCCACCCCATCTTCTATCGGGACGAGCGGCTCTTCTGCGTGGAACGGACCCCGGCGGTCCGGCGCTACTGCGAGGAGGAAGGGCTGCGGGCCGAGGTGGTGGGCGATCCCGCCGCGTTCCTCGCGCCGGGCGCCTTCGTCAAGGCGCTGCTGATCGGCCACCCGCATGATCTCGACCTGGTGCGGGAGGAGCTGACCGTGTCGGTGGCCGAGCACGGCCGTCTCGTGCGCACCCGGAGCGACTACCTCGAGATCATTCCCCTCACCGCGTCCAAGGGGGCGGCGCTGATGCGGCTGGCCGAGCACGTGGGTGTGCCGCTCGCGCGCGTGGTGGCGGTGGGGGATCAGGAGAACGACCTCGAGATGCTGCGCGCGGCCGGCCTCGGGGTGGCGATGCCGCACGCGCCGGAGGCGGTGCGTCGCGCGGCCGATCGCGTGGCTCCCGCGGCCGCCGACGGCGGACTGCTCGCCCTGTTCGGCGAGCTGTTCCCCGGCCGCTTCGACTGAGACCGGTGGCCCCGCATCCCGATCCCTGGCGGGCCATCGACCGCCAGCCCGATCCGGCGCGGTACGTGCGCATGATGGAATCGCGCGGCCGGACCCCGACCCAGGCACGCTTGCGGCGCCGGTTTCTGCGCTTCTCCGGCATCGGGCCCGGATGGCGCGTGGTGGAGGTGGGCTGCGGCAGCGGGGTCGTGACGCGCGATGTGGCCGCGCTGGTCGGCCCGCGCGGCCGCGTCACCGGCGTGGACAAGAGCCGCGTGCTGCTGGCGGCGGCGCGGAGGCGGGCGCGCGAGGAGCGGCTCGACCGCCGCGTCGATTTCCGCCTGGGCGACGCGGCGGTGCTGCCGCTGCGCAGCGGGCGCTTCGATTGCGCGCTCGCGGTGACCGTGCTGCTGCACGTGGCGCGGCCGCAGGCCATGCTGCGCGAGCTGACCCGGGTGACCCGGCCGGGTGGCGTGGTGGCGCTGCAGGACCAGGACTTCGGCACCCAGGTGCTGGACCATCCCGATCGGGCGCTGACCCGCCTGATGCTGGAAGGGGTGGCCGCGCGCCTGTATCCGGAGCCGTACTCCGGCCGCACGCTGGTGCGCCGGCTGGTGGAGCTGGGGCTCACGCCCGTGCGCCTGCTCGCCGATGTCTATCAGGTGCGGAGCCTCGATCCGTTCACGCACGATCTGCTCGAGCGGCGGGCGGCCAACGCGGTGCGGTTCGGGCTCGTCGGGGCGGGGCGGGCTCGGCGGTGGGTCGACGCGATCGAGCGCGCGGATGCGGCGGGGTGCTTCGTCTTCACCTTCAACTACTACGGCGCGGCGGGCGTGAAACCCGGCGCGTAGTGTCGGACGCCGGGCCGCGGGGCGGGGGGCGCGGGGGCCTCCCCGAAACACGCTGAGTCGCGGGCGGGTTGCGCCATCTCGAGCGAGCCACGAGATGGAATGGTCTGCCGTCGATGACCCGCAGAAGACACGGTTTCGGGGAGGCCCCCGCGCCCCCCGCCCCGCGGCCCGGCATCCTCTCCGTTGCGGTGTTCAATCGCGGCTTCGAAGGTGGTGTGAAGTGCGCCGCCGGCGTTGTGATTTCAAGCCACCGTTCATCGCGAGCGCCCCGGCGAGCCAGCTGGGGCGCGTCCGGCGACTGCGACGCGTTCCGGGGCGCGCTTACACGGCGAGCGGTGGTGGGCGGCGCGAAGCGGCGAGGAGAAACGGGGGGCGCTTATACTGGACGGGCATGAGTGCGGACGGCGTGACCGGGCTGAAGTCGCGGCTGCGCGAGACCGCGGCGCTGCTCGCGGTGGCCCGAGTGGCCAGCGCCACCACCGATTTCAGCGAGGCGCTGCGGCTCATCTGCCGGGAGCTGGCGAAGCTCACCGGGGCCGAGACGGTGGCGGCCTACGTCCGGCAGAGCGGGGCCGGCGAGCTGACCCCGGTCGCGGCCTATCACGTGCCGAAGGAGGCGCTCGAGGGTCTGGCTAGTGGCCGGTTGACCGCGGCGGATCAGCGCGGCTTCGACACCGTCTTCCGCAGCGGACAGATCATCTGGAGCGACGATCTTCCCGGCGACCCGCGCTTCGCGATCGACCTGTTCCGGCGATTCCCGCACCAGTCGGGCTTGATCATCCCGCTGTTCATCGACGGCCAGGTCGCGGGTGCCTTCTATCTCGTGTGGTGGACGGCGCGGCGCCGCTTCGAGGACGCGGAGCTGGCGCCGCTGCAGGCGATCGGCGAGCAGGCCGGCGTCCTGCTGCGCAACGCGCGGCTACACGACGCGCTGAACACCCGGGCCACCCGCCTGCACACGCTGGCGCGCCTGAACCAGCTCGTCTCCTCGTCGCTCGAGCCCGACGAGGTGCTGTCCGGCATCGCGGCCTCCGCGGTCGAGCTGATGCAGGTGCCCGCGGTGTCGGTGTGGGTGCTCGACGCGCTCGCCAAGCGGCTGGAGGCCCGCGCCGCGGCCGGAGCCATGAGCGCGTTCTTGCGGCGCACCGCCGAGCCGGGCGAAGGCCTGGTCGGTGGCGTGGCCGCGGAGCGCGCGCCGATCGAGATCCACGACGTGCTCGCCGATCCCCGCGTCACCGATCGCGACTGGTGGCGTCAGAGCGGCCTCCAGAGCTTCCTCGGCATCCCGATCGTCTTCCAGGATTTGCTGCTGGGCGTCCTCGTGTTCGGCGGGCACGACCCGTTCCGGTTCGCGGCCGACGACCGCGAGCTGCTCGATATCTTCGTCAGCCAATCGGCGGCCGCGATCGCCAAGGCGCGCCTGTTCCAGGACATCCAGGACCGGCGGCGGCTCACCGAGGAGCTGTACGCCCTGACCCAGGCCATGGACCGGACGATGGACCTGCAGGAGCGCGTGGACATCTTCACCGCGGGCGCGAGCCGCGCGCTCAACTTCGATCGGCTGAACGTGTGGCTGGCCGAGAGCGACGGGCAGACCCTGCGCCTGGTTTCGGGCAGCGACGTGCGCCCCGACGTGCCGCGCCACATCCCGCTCGCGGGCAGCGGGGGCTTCGACGTGGCCTGGCATTCCGGCATCACCCTGATGGTCGGCAGCGACGAGCAGCTCGCCCAGCTGCCGCCGCTCCCGAAGAGCCTCCATCGCCACCCCGTGCTCCGCACCCGTCGGTTCGCGCTGGTCCCGCTGCTGTTCCAGGGCCGGCCCATCGGCGTGGTCAGCGCCGACAACAAGCTGAGCCGTCGCCCGCTCACCCGGCGGGGCGTCGCGCACCTGGAGCTGTTCTGCCAACAGCTCGCCACCTCGGTGAACAACGCGCACCTCTACGGCGAGACCCGCCAGCGCGAGCGCGACGCCACCATCCTGCTCGACGTGACGCGCAAGCTCTCGGCCACGCTCGAGCTGGACGAGGTCATCGACCTGATCTCCGACGGCATCATCGAGGCGCTGGGCTGCGCGGCGGCCGGGTTCTATCGCTGGGATGCCGCGCGCGGTGGCCTGGTGTTCGTGCGGGGCCGCAACCACCCGATGGACTTCGCGCGGAGGCTGCTGTTGCGGCCGGGCGAGGGCGTCACCGGACGCGCCTACGCCGACCGGCGTCCGGCGTGGTGCAACGACCGCCTCACCGACCCGTCGATGGTCTACGCGGAGGGCAACGCGGAAGCGATGGCGCGCCCCGACGCGCCCCGCGCCTACCTGGCGGTGCCGATCCTGATCCGCGACGAGGTCTTCGGCGTGCTGGGCGGCTCGTACTTCGCGCCGCACGTGTTCACCGAGCGCGAGGTGAATCTCCTCGCGGCCCTGGCCGCGCAGGGCGCGGTGGCGATCGAGAACGCGCGCCTGTACTCGGCGACCCGGCAGAACCTGGCCGGCGCGGCCCTGCTGAACGCGGCGGCGCGCACGCTGCATCGCACGCTCGACGTCAAGCGCCTCCTGCCCGAGGCGGCCGGCATGCTCGCCCAGACCTTCGGGGCCCGGCGCGCCGGCCTGGTGCTGTTCGACGAGCGCGGGGGCTCCGTCATCTCGTCGGGGGATTGGGGTCACGAGGCGGTGCGCGCCCTCGCCGAGCCCCTGCGGCGGCGCGAGGCGCCGCTGCTCGTCCCGGATGCGACGGCGCGACCGGATCTGGTCGCCTCGGGCGCGCTGGGATCGGGCGAAGGGCTGGCCGCCTTCCCGGTGCGCGGCCGCAGTCGGGTCCTCGGCGGGCTGCTCCTCGTGTTCAGCGCCCCGCGCGAGCTGACCGAGGCCGAGACGCGGCTGGTGGCCGCCTACGCCGACCAGCTCGCGATGGCCCTGGACAACGCGAGCCTCTTCGAGGAGGCGGAGAATCGGAAGACGCGGCTCGAGCAGGTGTTCGCCTCGACCTCGGAAGGCTTCCTGGTGCTCGACCTCGAGCGGCGGGTGGTTGCCCTCAACCGGCAGGGCGGCGACCTCCTCGGGGTGACTCCGCACGAGGTGATCGGTCGCGCCTTCCCCGCGCTCATGGAGACGCTGGAGGGGGCGGTGGAGTGGCCGGCGGCGGCCGGCCAGGCGTTCGTGGCCGCGCTCGGCCGCCCGGAGCAGACTGCGGATGGTGACCTCGAGGTGCGGCGACCGGAGCGACGGACCCTGCGCTGGCTGGCCATGCCCACCCGTGACCTGCTCGGCGCGGTGGTGGGCGCCACCGTGACGATTCGGGACGTCACCCGGGAGCGCGAGATCGACCGGATGAAGACCGAGTTCGTCTCCACCGTGTCGCACGAGCTGCGCACGCCGCTTGCGTCGATCAAGGGCTCGCTGCACCTGTTGCTCTCCGACGACGCGCTCGTGCTCGACGAGACCCAGCGCCACCTGGTCGACATCTCGCTGAAGAACACGGACCGCCTCATCCGGCTCATCAACAACATCCTCGACATCTCGAAGATGGAGGCCGGGCACATCCATCTCGACCTCGACCGGCACGCCCCGGCCGAGTTCATCGAGACCGCGGTGGAGGGCATCCAGGGCTTCGCGGAGTCGCGCGGCATCGTCATCCAGTCGGACGTCGCGCCGGACACGCCCGAGGTGCGGGTGGACTTCGACCGCATGGTCCAGGTCGTGACGAACCTGCTTTCCAACGCGATCAAGTTCTCGCCCGAGCGTGGGCGGGTCGAGGTCGGCGCGCGGTGCGCGGGCGCCCAGGTCGAGATCTGGGTGACGGACCAGGGGCAGGGCATCGCGCCCGAGGACGTCAGCCGCCTGTTCAAGAAGTTCCAGCAGCTCGACGGGGGCACGGTGCGCGCGGTGGGCGGCACCGGGCTCGGCCTCGCCATCTGCCGCGGCATCGTCGACGAGCACGGCGGCCGGATCGCGGTGGACAGCCGGCCCGGCGAGGGCGCCACCTTCACGGTGCGGCTGCCCGTGCCCGGCGGGGCGGTCGCCATCGCGCGGGTGGAGCGGCCCGCGGACCGCGGCGACCAGGCCCCGCTGGTGCTGGTGGTGGACGACGAGCCCGACGTGCGGGCGCTGCTGCGCGACATGCTGAACGGGGCCGGCCTGCGCGTGATCGAGGCGGGCCGCGTGCTGGAGGGCGTGGAGCTGGCGCGCCAGCACCAGCCCGACGTGATCACGATGGATCTGATGCTGCCCGACCTGGACGGCTTCGAGGCGATCCGGCTGCTGCGCGAGCAGCCGGAGACGCGCGGCACGCCGGTGGTGGTCCTGAGCGCCATCGACGTCGAGCCGGGCGACCCGCGCGCCCTCGGCGCCACCATCGGCCTGGTCAAGCCGTTCACCTCGGCCGATCTGCTGAAGGCCATTCGCTCGCAGATCGGGCCGCGCCACGGAGCCCGGCCGTGACCGCGGCCCGCGCGCCGGTCGTAGACGACGGCTCGGCGGGCGCTACTTCGCGGCGGGCGACTTCGCCCGGATGGCTTTGGCCTGGGCCTGCAGGTCGGCCGCCTCCGCCTCGCGGTTCGTCTGCTTCAGCAACAGGGCGTACTCGTCCAGGCTGTCGGCCACCTCGGGATGGTCGGGTCCCAGCGACTTCCGCTGCAGCGTCAGCGCCCACTGGTAGAGGGGCTCGGCCTGGGCGAACCGGCTCTGCGCGCGGTAGAGCGACGCCAGGTCCACGATGCTTGCCGCGACCTGCGGATGCTCGGGTCCCAGCATCTTCTCGCCGATGGCCTGGGCTCGTCGGTAGAGCGGCTCGGCCTGGGCGAAGCGGCTCTGCACGCGGTAGAGGTTGGCCAGGCTGACCAGATCGAGCGCGACACGCGGGGACTCCGGGCCCAGGCGCTTCTCGTCGATGGCGAGCGCGCGCTGGTACGAGGTCTCGGCCTCGCCGTATCGATTCTGCAGACGCTGCGCCTCCCCGAGGGCTCGGAGGCTCCGCGCGAGGTCCGGATGCTCGGGGCCGAGCGCCTTCTCCTGGATGCCGATGGCGCGGCGGGCCAGCGGTTCGGCCTGCGCGCCGTTCTGGGTCAGGACGGCCAACTCGGCCAGGGCGGCGACCGAGGCAGCCACGTCGGGATGGTCGGCCCCGAGCGCCTTCTCGCGGATGGCGAGGGCGCGCCGGCCGACCGACTCCGCCTCGGCGTAGCGGCCGCGGACGCGGGCGAGCGCGGCGAGGGGGTCGAGGGCCGTCGCGGTCTCCGGATGCGCCGGCCCCAGGGACTTCTCGGCGACCGCGAGGGCGCGCCGGGCGAGCGGCTCGGCCTGGGCGAAGCGACCCTGCTCCACATAGACCTCGCTGAGGGTCACGAGCGGCGGGATCACCGCGGGATGCTCGGGCCCGAGGGCTTTTTCGCGGATGACCAGCGCCCGCTGGGCCAGCTGCTCGGTTTCCACATAGCGGCTCTGGGTCCGGTAGAGCGCGGCCAGCGTCCACAGGCTCGCGGCCACGTCGGGGTGCTCGGGGCCGAGCGTCTTCTCGCGGATGGCGAGCGCGCGCCGGCTGCGCGTCTCGGCGTCGGTGTAGCGGCCCTGCTGACGCTCGAGCGAGGCGAGCGCGTCGAGCGTGCCCGCCACCTCCAGGTGCTCCGGCCCGAGCACGCGCTCGTCGATCGCGAGCGCCCGCCGCAGGAGCGGCTCGGCCTGGCCGAAGCGGCCTTGCACGGTGTCCAGGTCGCCGAGCGCGGTCAGCGTGGACGCCACCTCCGGATGGTTGGGCCCGAGCAGGGTCTCGCCGATCACCAGTGCGCGCTGGAGCAGGGGCTGGGCCGGCGGATAGTTGCCGCCGGCCTGGTACGCGGCGGCGAGCAGGCCCAGGCTCAACGCCACCCGCGCATCTTGCGGTCCCACGCGCTCGGCGCGCTCGAGCGCGGAGGTGAAGAAGCGCTCGGCCTCGGCGTAGCGGCCCTGCTGATAGGCGCGATCGCCGGCGGCCATCGGGCTCTCCCAGCTCTGGGGATCGGCCGGCTGCGCCGAGGCGCTCGCGGCCATCAGCAAGGCGAGCGCGGCGAGGACGAGGGCGGCGTGGCTAATTGCGCTTCCCGGCCTTGGTGAGCGGGAGGATGCCCTCCAGCTCGCCCTTGAGCATCGGATGCTGGTTGCCGCCCACCGCGCGCGATTTCTTGCTGACCTCCTGGGCCAGGTACTCGTAGATCTCCTGCAGCGACACGATGCCGTCGCGGTTGAGATCGGCGTAGCCTTGCAGGCCGCGCACGAGGTAGTAGGTGAACACGCCGTGTCCCAGGTCGGGCAGCTCGATGGAGACCTCCGACGGGCGCGACGCGGTCACGATGGCGCGGCCCTTGGAGCGGGTGAGCCGCTCGAGGAACACGTCGTCGACGTTCACCCCGCGGGTCTTGGTGGAGGCGAAGGTGCGCCCGCCCGCCGCTCCGCTGTAGCACGTGTCGAGGAACACGGTCACCCGCTCGGCCTCGATGCGCTGGAGCACGTTCTGCATCTCGTCCATGGGCAGGGCGCTCGAGTAGAGGTCGTCGGGATCGGCGTCGATCGGCACCAGGTACTTCGAGAGGCCGTCGCGCTCGATCCCGCGCTGGTCGACCTCGGAGGCGCCGTGACCCGCGAAGTAGATCACCACCAGGTCGTCCTTGTGGGCGGAGCGGGCCAGGAACGTCCCGAGCGCCCACTTGATGTTGCGCAGCGTGGGCCGGCGCTCGGTCTTGTCGGTGAGGAGCAGGATGTTCTCCTTCTTGAAGCCGCCCGAGGCGAGCAGCGTCTGGTACACCGCGTCGGCGTCGGCCACCGGGTAGCGCAGCTTCGGCACCGCGGAGTGCTCGTAGCCGCCGACGCCGATGATGACCGCCCACTGCGTGGAGGGTGGGGGCGGCGGGGGCGCGGGGGGAGCCGCCACCGGAGGCGCCGGCTTGGGTCGCTCCAGGATCACGGTCCGCACTTCCTGCCGCGTGGTGCCGTCCGCCTCGAGCGCGGTGACCACGATGGCGTTGGGGCCATCGCGCAGGGTGAGCGGCGCGCTCACCGCCAGCGACTTCTGCGGACTGCGCTCCTCCTGCTGGTGGACCGCGACCCCATTGAGGGCGACGGTGATGCGGCTCACGCCCTTGCTGGACCGCGCCACCGCGGCGACCACGCTCGCCTCGTCGGCCACGCGCGAGCGGTCCTCGGGGTAGCGGACGTCCACCGCGAGCGGCACCAGCTTCTCGAGGTGCACCGTGCGGATCTCCTGGTGCATCGTGCCGTCGCCCTCCGAGGCCGTGACCACGAGGGTGTTCTGGCCTTCGACCAGCTTCACCGGCAGGTTCACCGCCATCGACGGCTGCTGGATCCGGTTGTCCTGCTTCCACAGCTCGACACCGTTCGCGGTGATCAGCACCTGGCGCACGCCGGTGCCTCCGGCGACCACCGCCGCGAACGTCACGCTGTCCTGGTTCACGCGCGCCTGGTTCGCCGGTGTCGAGATCGCGATGCGGAACGCGGGCAGGCTCTTCGAGGAGTCGGGTGGCAGCGCAGCCACCGTCGCCGGCGGCGCGGCGGCGGGCGGTGGGGCCGGCGCGGACGTCGGCGCGGGCGGGCTTGGCGCCGACGGAACAGCCGGGGCCGGCACCGTCCGCGATGGCGCTGCGGCGACCGCCGGTGGCGGGGCCGCGGGGGCCGGCACTGCTGCCGCCGGCGGTGCCGGGGTGGCGACAGGTGGCGTCGCCCGCGGCGGCTCGGCCTGAGGCCGTGGCTCCGCCCGCGGCTCTGGCGAGGGCGGTGCGGGAGGCGGAGGAGACGGCGCGGCGCCGGCCGGTGTGCCGGCGGCGGGCGGTGTCGTGACAGGCGCGGTCGGCGCGGTCACGGGCGGCGCGGGCGCGGTGGGCGCCGATGGCGCCACGGGGGTCTCGCCAGGGGCGGAAGGTGTCGGGCGGCTCGGCGGCGCCGCGGGTCCCGGCGGGGCCGGCGCCGACGGGCTCGTCGCGGCCACCGCGGGCGCCGCCTTGTCGTAGAACAGCACGCGCCCTTCCTGCCGCGAAGCGCCCGCGCCGTCGGTCGCGGTTACGATCAGCGTGTTCTTGCCGGGCGTGAGTTTGAGCGGCACGCTGAGCGGCACCTCCTTGCCGGCCGCGCCGGCGTCTTGCTGTCGGGCGATCTCGGCTCCGTTCAGCGTGACCGCGATGCGCAGCGCCCCCGCGCCGCCGGTCACCTTGCCGGTCAGCGTCGCGCGGTCGGCGCTGACGCGGCTCTCGTCCTTCGGCTCCATGACGCTCACCGCGAGTGGCGCCGCCGCGGGCCGGTCCAGCGCGACCGCCTGGAAAGCGAAGCCGCTCAAGTCGTTGCCGTCCGCGCGCACCAGCTGCTGGATGGTGGGCGCGTACCAGAGCGCCAGCTCCACGCGGCGCGCCTGCGGCGAGGCGGTGAGGAAGCGCGGCTCGAGCACCTGCACGATGCGGAAGGCCTTGAAGGTGCCGGCGGGCACCCGTACGTCTTCGTACGCGTCGACCTTCCAGGAAAGGCGGGCCACGCTCTGCCCGTATTGCGGGTCGAGGCTCTTGACGGTAAGCCAGCTCACGCCCCATTGACCGACTTCGAGCGGCCAGGCAGGCGAGGCCGGCGGTTCCAGCTCCAGCACGACCTGTCCGCCCCGGACGATGCGAGCGATGCCGAGGTCCCGCGTGAGGTGCACTTCGCGCCCGCCGTCGGCGGCGAAGACGTAGCGGCCGTTCTCGATCCGGATGAGGTCGTAGGCGCCGTCGCTCCGGATCCACTTGTCGCCGACCGTGTAGGTGGGACGCTCGGCCTTCGGGGCTTGCGCCCACACCGGCGAGCCCCCGAGGAGGGTCAGCCAGAGGGCGGTCAGGAGGGCGACGCGCGCGGCCGGAACGATGCCCTTACTGCATCGCGTCCACTTCGTGGGAATCGCGTTGTTCAGGCTCTCCCCAGGCCTCGTCCGCGTGGACATGACGATCAGCGTGGCCTAGAGACTATGCCCATGTGTCGGCCCTGTCAAACAACCGAAATCCGGGAATTTGCCTTGACTCGCCCGGCGTCCTGCACCAAGGTAGGGAACGCTTTCCGAGCCGCTCCGAGCAGGCGCCAGGGAGGAGTCCATGCGGTCGATCGGATCAGCCATCCGGGGACGCTCCATCGTCGTCGTTGCGCTCGCCGTGCTGGCGGGCTGCGCGGCGGAGACGCAGACGGCCAAGGAAGCCGACGAGGCCACGCACTCGCGCGTGTTCGTGGCCAACGAGAGCTCGAACTCGGTGACCGTCATCGACGCCGACAGCTTCCAGGTCGTCGGCACGGTGGACGCGCGCAACCACGCGACCCACGACCTGGCCGTCTCCCGCGACGGACGCTGGCTCTTCGCCACCAACCTGGCCTCGGGCCGCGTGTCGGCCATCAACACGCGCGCGCTCGAGACGGTGGCCTCGATCGCCACCGGCGACCGGGCCCACGTGGTGACGCTCACCAACGACAACCGTCAGGCCTGGGTCGCCAACATCGGCGAGAACACGATCTCGATCGTGGACACCACCAGCTTCCGGATCCTCGGCACCATCACGGTGGGCAAGGGCCCGACCGGCCTCACCTTCTCGCGGGACGGCCGCTTCGCCTACGTGAGCAATCAGGGCGACAAGACGGTGGAGATCATCGACACCTCCTCGCTCAAGGTGATCAAGGCGATCCCGGTGGGCACGAACCCGCACTTCCTCGTTCTCGGTCCCGACGGGCGCATCTGGGGCACCAACACCGGTGGCACCGACATCTATGTGATCGACCCGGCCACCCAGGACAAGATCGCCTCGATCAACGTGGGGCCCGCGCCGCAGCAGATCGCGTTCGGCTTCAAGGGGCTGCAGGGTCCGAACGCCTACGTCACGGTGGCCGGTCTCAACCGGGTGGTGGTGGTGAGCGCCGATCCGAAGAATCTCCGGATCCTGGAGCAGATCGACGTGGGTCAGCGCCCGAACGGCATCTCCGGCAACCGCGAGGGCACGCGCCTCTTCGTGGTGCACGAGGTCTCGAACGACCTGAAGGTGATCGACACCGGCAGCAGCTCGGTGCTGGCCACGGTGCCGGTCGGCCGCAAGCCCATCCGCGTCGTGTACCACGGAAGTTGAGCGGGCCATGACCCGGACCGCGTCCGGCGCGCTGACCGCCGCGCTCGCCTGCACGGCCGTAGCCCTCCTGCCGTCGGCCGCCCTCGCGCAGGGTGTGCCGGTGGGCACCGCGCAGAACGCGGTGGGCACGCTGGTGGTGGTGCGCACCGACGGCATCGAGCACCGGCTGCAGGGGCGGGGCTCGCTGCCGCTCTTCGAGGGCGACGTGCTGCGGACGGATCCGAACAGTCAGGCGATGGTGCAGCTGCGCCCGTCCGTGCCCGTGGCACTGAACGAGAAGACCTCGCTCAAGATTCTCTCGCGCTGGGACAAGACGACGGGGACGACTCGCATCCTGCGCGTGAGCCAGGGGGAGGTGTGGGCCCGGGCGGGCAGCGGCCCGGCCGCGCTGGAGCTCGAGACGCCGGCCGCGGTGACGGCGGCCCGTGACGCCGAGGTCGACCTGAAAGTCGCCGAGGATGGTCAGAGCGCGCTGACCGTGGTGAACGGCAGTGCCGAGTTCGGCACCCCGTTCGGGGTGTGCGCGGTCCGGGCCGGCACCGCCAGCGTGGGGGCTCGAGGGGCGGCTTGCACCGCGCCGCAGCCGGCCAACGCGGCGGCCGCGGTGGGATGGAAGCAGGCGGTCAGTCAGTGAGCGCGATGGAGCTTCACCCGAAAATCATGTAGAGGGCCACGCCCATCAGCGCGAGCCAGGTCAGGATGCCGATCGTGGCCGCGCGCTGGCCGTCCACCGGCTTCTTGTCCCCGCTGCGACGCGAGAGGCGCAGGCCGGTCAGCACGATCAAGATCGCTCCGACGACGAGGAAGATCGTGTCGAGGGTGGCATTGTCGCCGTCCATGGCAACCTCGCGATCATCCGCTCGCCGTCACCGGGGGCGGGGGCCGATGGGGGGCCGGGCGCTCTCTCGAATGGTGTCGATTCGCGCGCGCCGCTCGAGCTCGTCCGCGTCGAACACGGTCTCCTGCTGGTCGGCTGCGCGGACGACGTAGGCGGGGCCGACCGAGCCGTCTGGGAACGCGTGCGATCGCTCGAGCCGGGTGACGACGCCGAGGGGCACGCCGTCGCCCATGCGGCTCAGGGTGTCTCCGGGGCGGAAGAAGAAGGGCCAGTCGCGGTCGCCCTTCGAGCGCGATCGCAGCGGGGCCGCGGTCTCCGGGACGGCGGGAGTGGCCTCCGGCTCGGGAGCCGCGACGGCGGCTGGCGCGGCGGCGGGATGGGGCTCGCGCGGAGTGCGCGCGAAGAGCACGAAGGCCAGCACGATCAGCACCAGGCCGAGCACGGATCCCGCGAGCACCTTCACGCGGAGCGACGTCATGTCCGGCTGCGGAGCAAGAAGAGGGCCAGATTTTGCGCACTGAAGGCACGCGCAGTTATGGCGGTGCGCTCGGGCCCGCCTGACAAACTCTGGTTGCGAGCCGTGACAAGCTCTGGAGCCGCTCGTGCTGATGCCGACCCAACTACCTGATTTTCGGCTGGCTCTCGCATGGCCCACCTCTTGCTGCCTCGGCACGCCAGGCTCGTGAGCAGATCGAGGAGGCTGGACATGGACACGCCCGCGAAGGAAGGGCTGAGGCTCGAGACGATGATGAGGCGCAGCGCGATCGTGTGCGTCGTCGCGCTCGGTGGGGTGGCGGTGGGGCTTGCGGTCTGGGCGCTGCGCCGCTGGCAAGACGAACGCCGGTATCAGGCGTGGCGGGCGGCGGTGACCGCCGATCCGTACCGCCGCGATCGCAACGGCTACCCGATCGGCGCGCAACTCGGACTCTCGCGCGTCCGGTAGGACTCCGCCGGCCGGCGCGCTCGGCGCCGGCGTCGCCCGCCGGGCTGTCTCGCTGCCTCGCGTCCTCGCCGCTCCCAGCTCATCGGATCGCTCCGCCCCCACTGTTATACTCGTTTCGCGATGTGTGGGATCGTCGGCTATATCGGAAGCAATTTCGCGGAGATCGTCGTCGTCGACGGCCTGAAGCGGCTCGAGTACCGAGGCTACGACTCGGCCGGCCTGGCCACCCCGCTCCACGGCGTCCTGAAGCTCCGCCGCCAGGTAGGCAAGATCGCCAATCTCGAGCGCGAGATCCTGCGCGAGCCCGTCGAGGCCCACGTCGGCATCGGGCACACGCGCTGGGCCACCCACGGCGCGCCCACCGTGGCCAATACCCATCCGCATACCGACACCGCGGAGACGATCGCGGTCGTGCACAACGGCATCATCGAGAACTACCTCGAGATCCGCCAGAAGCTGGAGGCCGAGGGCCGCGTGTTCTCCTCGGCGACAGACACCGAGGTGGTGCCGCAGCTGGTCGCCCATCACATGGCGCAGGGGCAGGGGCTCGAGGCCGCGTTTCGGGCCACGCTGCGGCGGCTCGAGGGCAGCTACGCCCTGGCGCTGGTCTCGGCGCGCGAGCCCGACGTGATCCTGGCCGCACGGCGGTCGAGCCCGCTCGTGGTCGGCTTCGGCGCCGGCGAGCTGCTGGTTGCCTCCGACGTCCTGGCCATCCAGCAGTACGCCACCCAGGTGATCTACCTGGAAGACGGCGACGTGTGCGTCGTGAAGGCTTCCGGCGTGCGCATCACCGACGTGGATGGCGTGCTCGCGGACCGGCCGCGCCACCGGGTGGACCGGGAAAGCGTGACCGTGCAGAAGGAAGGCCATCGGCACTTCATGGCCAAGGAGATCCACGAGCAGCCGCGGGTGCTCGCCCAGACCATCTCGGGCCGGCTCGCCCCGGGCGGCCGCGACGTCGTGCTCTCCGACCTGGGGGTGAGCGCGGCGGCCCTGCGCGAGCTCGAGCACGTGCAGATCGTGGCCTGTGGCACCTCCTGGCACGCCGGCCTCATCGGCCGCTACCTGATCGAGGGCCTGGCCGGCATCCCGGTGCGGGTCGACTACGCCTCCGAGTTCCGGGGCACCGCGGCTCTCTTGCCACGGCGCTCGCTGCTGATCACGATCTCGCAGTCGGGCGAGACCGCGGACACCCTCAGCGCGCTGCGGGCGGTGAAGGGCCGGAGCGTGCCGACGCTGACGATCTGCAACGCGCCGCGCTCGTCGATGGTGCGGGAGTCGGACGGGGTCATCCAGACCCTGGTGGGCCCCGAGATCGGGGTGGCCTCCACCAAGGCCTTCAGCGGCCAGCTCCTGAGCCTGGCCATGCTGGCCATCCACCTCGGGGTCATCCGCTCCGCGCTGAGCCCGACCGACGCCGGCCAGCTCCTCGACCACATGCTGCGGCTGCCCGCGCTGCTGGAGCACGCGCTGCGGCTGGAGGGTCAAGTGATGGAGGAGGCGCGGCGCCTGCAGGAGGCGCGCAGCGTGCTCTACCTCGGCCGCGGCATCGACTATCCCGTCGCGCTCGAGGGCGCGCTGAAGCTCAAGGAGATCTCCTACATCCACGCCGAGGGCTATCCGGCCGGGGAGATGAAGCACGGGCCGATCGCGCTGATCGATCCGCGCTTTCCGGTGGTGGCGGTGGCCGGGGCGGGGCCAGATCAGACGAAGCTCTTGAGCAATCTCGCCGAGGTCCGCGCGCGCGAGGCGCACGTGCTGCTGGTCACCGTCGATCCGGACACGCCGGCCGGGGCCGCCGACCGGATCCTGGTGGTGCCCGCGACTTCGCCGTGGCTCGATCCGATCGTGCTGGTGCTGCCGCTGCAGATGCTCGCGTATCACACCGCGGTGCTCAAGGGCTGCGACGTGGATCAGCCGAGGAACCTGGCCAAGAGCGTGACGGTGGAATGAGCGCGACCGCGGCGCCCCGCCGCTTCACCATGTCGGGCGAGGCCGAGCACCTCGGCGGGCCGTGGGCCTACCACCGCCTCGAGCAGACCCTGGAGGACCTCGAGTACCTGACCTTCGCGGCGCAGCCCATGGCCCCGGAGGCGTCCGCGGTCGAAGCGAGCTCCGCCTCCGCCTGATGGCAGGTCACCGCTCGACCGGCCAGGCCGCCGCGGTGGCGAGCGCTCGGCCGTGAGCCGCGGGCGCGGGGAGTGGATCCTGCCCGCGTCGATGCTGATCGGCACCTTCGCGTGGTCGTTCGTCTACGTGAGCCTGCCGTTTCACATCCAGCGGATGTCGAGCCTGGATCCGGCCGCGACGCTCCGCTGGACCGGCTGGATCCTCGGCATCAGCCCGCTGATCACGGTGCTCACCGCGCCGATCTCCGGTCGCCTGGGGGAGCGCATCGATCCCAAGCGCGGCTTCATCGCGGTGCAATTGTTCCAGGGATTCGGCTTCCTCGGCATGGCGGCCGCCCGCACGCTGCCCGAGATGCTGGCGGCGCGCATGCTGCTGGGCCTCATGGGCGCGGTGTCGACGTTCGCCTTCATCATGGTGGGCCGCTCCGGGGGCGACGTGCGGCGGCAGGTCTCCTACATCCAATCCGGCATGACGCTGGGTCAGGTGCTGGGGCCGGCCGCGGGCGCGATCGTGGCCGCGCGCATCGGCTTCCGCCTCTCCTTCGTGCTGGGCGCGGTGATGCTCTGGGCCTGCTCGGCGCTCGTCTCCTGGGGCGTGCCGCCCGGCAAGCCGCGCGATGCGGCCGGCGCTCAGGGCCGGCCGACGTCGCTGCGCGAGCTGGTGACGGTATCGCTGGTGGTCCTCGCCGGCTCGACCCAGATCTTCTTCCTCACCGCGATCCTGCCGCAGATCCTGCCGCCGCTCGGGGTGGCGACTCAGTCGACGCTGGAGATCGGCGGCGTGTTGATCTTCGCGACCGGGGTCGCCGCCTCGCTCGGCGCGATGGCCGCGCCGCGACTGGCCGAGCTGCTGGGCGACCGCCGGGCGGTCCTCTGGTTCCTGCTGGGCTCCTCGCTGTTCCTGGCCACGCTCGCGGTGCCCGGCAACGTGTGGGCGTTCGGCGTGCTGCGCTTCCTGCAGGTGCTCTGCATCGCCCCGGTGTTCCCGCTGGCGGTGGCCGCCATCGCCCAGCGCGCCTCCGGCGGGGCCATCGGGTTCGTGAACTCCTCGCGCATCGGGGCCGCCTTCATCGGGCCGGTGCTGGCCACCACGCTCCTGTCCTGGCTGCCGCCCGCGGCGGTCTACCTCACGCTGGCCGCGCTCGGGCTGTCCGTGGTTCCGCTGGTGGCGCGGCTTCATCGTCGGCCACGATTCAGGGATGATCCATGATGAGGCATGACCGCGTGACCCAGCCCACGCTGATCCGGCTGTCCGAAGTGCGCATGGAAGGCGTGGGGAAACGCTACCGCGATCACTGGGCAGTCTCCGACGTCTCGATCTCGATCCGGCCCGGCGAGTTCTACACGCTGCTCGGCCCCTCCGGCGGCGGCAAGACCACGCTGCTGCGCCTCCTGGCCGGCTTCATCACGCCCGACGCCGGTCGCATCGTCGTCGACGACGAGCCGATCGATTCGGTACCGGCGTGGAAGCGCAACGTCGGCATGGTCTTCCAGCGCTGCGCGCTGTGGCCGCACCTGTCGGTGTTCGAGAACGTGGCGTTCGGTCTGCGCGAGCGCGGGGTGCGCGGCGAGACGCTGGCCCGCCAGGTCGACGCCTCGCTGGAGCAGGTCGGCCTCGCCGGCTTCGGGGCCCGCCGGCCGTCGCAGCTGTCGGGCGATCAGCCGCAGCGGGTGGCCCTGGCGCGCACCCTGGTCGTGCAGCCGCGACTGCTCCTGCTCGACGAGCCGCTGTCGGGCCTGGACGCTGGGCCGCGGGCGCAGATGCGCCTCGAGCTGGGACGGCTGCACCGCGACGTCGGCATCACCACGATCTACGTGACCCACGACCAGGCCGAGGCGCTCGCCCTGTCGAGCCGGATCGCGGTGCTGAGCCAGGGCCGCATCGTGCAGGAGGGCAAGCCCGAGGACATCTACTGGCGTCCCCGCAACCGCTTCGTGGCCGAGTTCGTGGGCGCGGCCAACCTGGTGCCGGTGCGGGTGGTCGAGGTGCGCGACCTCGGGGTGGTGGTGGAGACCGCCGGCGGCGCGCGGGTCCCGGTGGCCTCGGGCGGGCATCCATGGGCGGTCGGCGCGAGCGGCCTGCTCTGCCTGCGGCCGGAGGCGCTGCGTCTCGAGGAAGCCGAGCGCGCGGCGGGCGGCATCCGCGGCAAGGTGTCCGGCCACGTGTTCGAAGGCTCGCGGCAGCTCTACGATGTGGCGATCCCCGGCGGCACGGTGCGGGTGGAGATGCTCACCTCCGCGCAGCAGGGCCGCGGGTTCAAGCACGGCGACGACGTGAAGATCGAGATCTCGCCCGAGACCTCCGTGCTCCTGCCCGAGCCCACCTGACGTGTTACTGTTCTCGACGGGAGACCCGACATGAGCGACGAGCGGACCGACATCAGCCCCCAGGATCTCAAAGCGCGGCTCGACCGGAGAGATCCGGTGATCCTCCTGGACGTGCGCGAGGACTGGGAGACCGCGCTCTGCCGGCTCGACAACGCCACCCACATTCCCATCGAGGAGGTCGAGTTCCGCACCGCCGAGCTGGACCCGGCCGACGAGATCGTCGTGTACTGCCATCACGGCGTGCGCAGCGCGGCGGTGGCCGGCTTCCTGCGTCAACAGGGGTTCCGGGCCGTGAACCTCGAAGGCGGGCTCGATCAGTGGGCCCGCGCGATCGATCCGAAGATGAAGCGGTACTAGCCGCGCCCGATGGGCCTCGAGCCGGGCTTCGTCACGGTCGAGCGCGAGGGCGCGCTGGCCTGGGTGACTCTCGATCGTCCCCCGCTGAACCTGATCGTGCCGGAGATGATCGAGGGCCTCCGCGTGACCTTCGAGGCCCTCCGCCGAGATGAGACCGTGCGCGCCGCGGTGATCACCGGCGCGGGCCGGGCGACCACCGGCGGCATGCAGCTGCAGGTGCTGCGTGACCTCACCCCCGGGCCGGCCCGGGCCTTCATCGCGAGCCTGCACGAGGCGATCGGCCTGGTGCACGATGCGCCGTTCCCCACCGTCTGCATGATCAACGGCGCCTGCCTCGGGGCCGGCTTCGAGCTGGCCATGGCCTGCGATCTCCGCACCGCGGCCACCGACGCGGTCATGGGGCTGCCCGAGATCCGCGTCGGCATCCCGTCCGTGATCGAGGCCGCCCTGCTGCCCGGCGTGGTCGGGCCCGGGCGCGCCGCCGAGATGCTGTTGACCGGCGAGAGCGTGACCGCCCGGCAGGCCTTCGAGTGGGGGTTGGTGAACCGAGTCGCGCCGCGGTCCGAGCTGCGCGCGACCACCGCCGAGCTGGTCGGCAAGATCCTCGCGTGTGCGCCGAGCGCGGTGCGCCTGCAGAAGGAGCTGATCGTGCGCTGGCGCTACGCCGATCTCCGCACCGCGATCGAGTACGGGGTCAACGCCTTCGGCCAGTCGTTCGCCACCGGCGAGCCGCGCGAAGCGATGGAGGCCTATCTCGGCAAGCGCAAGCCCCGCTTCGCCTCGTGATCCGCCTCGTCACGTTCGATTTCTGGGACACGCTGGTCGTCGACTCGCCCGAGAACCTGCGCGCCCAGCAGGCCCTCCGCGTCGCCGCCATCCGGCGGGCGCTCCACGACGCGGGGGCGCCGGTGAGCGAGACGCAGGCCGAGGACATCCACGAGCGCTCCGGGCTGGCGCTGGCCGAGCGGTTCTGGAGTCGGAACCGCGACCCGCGCCCGGCCGAGCAGCTGCGCCTCGTGCTGGAGACCGGTGAGCCGGGCATCGCGGCTCGGCTGAGCCCGGATGCGTTCGCGGCCGCGCTCGCCGCGTACATCTCGCCGGTGCTGGTCCATCCGCCCGAGCTGTCCCCGGGAGCCCACCGGGCGGTGAAGGAGCTGGCCGCGCGGGGCGTGCAGCTCGGCATCGTGTCGAACACCGGCCGCACGCCCGGGGTGATCCTGCGGCGCGTGCTCGAGGCTCACGGCGTGCTTGGCTTCTTCGGGCGGATCGCCTACTCGGATGAAGTCGGCATCCGCAAGCCCGAGGCCGAGATCTTTCGCGCCGCCCTCGCCGGGGTGGAGCCGGTGGTCGCCCTGCACATCGGCGACAACCCGGACGCCGACGTGGTCGGCGCCCGGGGCATCGGCATGCGGGCCGCCCACTACACGGCCGGCTTCCGCGCTCCGTTCGCGGACGCGGATCTGATCGTGCCCGATCTCGGCGCGCTCGCCGCCGAGGTTTTTCGGGTTGCCCCGATGTGGGCCGCCGGGTAACATCCTCCCGGTCATGGACCTGGACGAGCTTCGCGCAAAGATCCGGGACATCAAGGATTTTCCGACCGAAGGCATCCTCTTCAAGGACATCACCACGCTCCTGAAGGACGGCCCGGCGTGGGCGTCCGTGATCGACCACCTGGCGGCGCGCTACCACACGTCGCGCGTGGACCTGGTGGTCGGGGTGGAGTCGCGAGGCTTCATCTTCGGCGGCGCGCTCGCCCACCAGCTGAAGGCCGGCTTCGTGCCGGTGCGCAAGCGCGGCAAGCTGCCCGCGCGCACGATCGAGGAGGAGTACGAGCTGGAGTACGGCCGCGACGTCCTGGCCATCCACGAGGACGCCGTCGAGCGCGGCCAGCGCGTGCTGGTGGTGGACGATCTGCTCGCGACCGGGGGCACGATGGCGGCCACGCTCCGGCTGGTGGAGCGGCTGGGCGCCAAGGTGGTGGGCGCCGCCTTCCTCATCGAGCTGGCCTTCCTCAAGGGACGAGCCCGGCTCGCCGGCCATCGCATCGACTCCTTGATCGTCTACAGCTAGACGGCAGGAAGTAGTTGTATGATGGGGCCCTGGAGGCCGGACATGATCGAGCGAGCGTGGGTCGGGGGCGTGCTGGTGGCGATGGCGGGCGTGCTGCCCGCGGCGGCGGTCGGGGCCGGGGAGGGCGCGCAGCCGGCGGCCTCGCAGCCGGTTCAGGCGCCGGCACCCATCATCATGAACCTGATGAACCGGCCGATGGAGTCGCGGGAGCGTGCCTTCAGCGAGGACGTCAAGCGGGAGGCGCTGGCGCCGCGGCCATCGCCGGTCGACGAGTGGGAGCCCCAGCCGGACGGCTCCATGCGCAACAAGAAGACCGGGATCAGCGTGATGGTCAAGAACCCGTGCCCGCCCGGTGACATCGAGCACGAGTTCGCGCTGGCCGCGTACAACCGCTCGAAGTCCCGCCGCTGACCGCCGCGTAGAATCCCACCATTCGAGGTGACGCCGCCCCAGGAACGCGACCAGGGACGGCTCTGATCGGGGAGACCGGGCATGGCCATCCGCAACGTCGGTGTGCTGGGCTGTGGGCTGATGGGGTCGGGAATCGCGCAGGTCACCGCGCAGGCCGGCTTCCCCACGGTGGTGGCCGAGGCGAGCCAGGAGCTGCTCGATCGCGGGCTGGCCGGCCTGCGCCGAAGCCTCGACGCGCTGGTCGCCAAGGCGAAGCTCGACGACAAGACCCGCGACGAGGTGCTCGGGCGCATCGAGGGAGTGGTGGGGCTCGAAGGCTTCCGCGATTGCGACCTGGTGATCGAAGCCATCACCGAGAACCAGCCGCTCAAGAACGAGACCTTCGCCAAGCTCGACCGCATCTGCCCGCCGCACGCGCTGCTCGCGTCGAACACCTCGTCGTGCAACATCACCGCGATGGCCGCCGCCACGAAGCGGCCGGCCCAGGTGCTGGGACTGCACTTCTTCAACCCGGTGCCGCTGATGAAGCTGGTGGAGGTCGTGCAGACGATCCTCACCGACGAGAAGAGCGTCCTGGCCGCCTACGAGTGGGTCCAGGCCGTGGGCAAGGTGCCGGTGCGGGCGAAGGACTCCACCGCGTTCATCGTCAACCGGCTGCTCGTGCCATACCTGCTGGACGCGATCCGGGTCTACGAGGGCGGCCTGGCCTCGCTGGAGGACATCGACCAGGCCATGAAGCTCGGCTGCGGGTACCCCATGGGCCCCTTCACCTTGCTCGACCTGGTCGGTCTCGACACCACCATGTACGTGGCCGAAGTCATGTTCGACGAGTACCGCGAACCCCGCTACGCCCCGCCTCCACTCCTGAAGCGCATGGTGATGGCCGGCCAGCTGGGTCGCAAGTCGGGGAAGGGCTTCTACGATTACTCTAAGAATTGAGCGTAAGTAGGCGATGAACAATCTGTACTATCTGAGCGAGGATCAGCAGGCGATCCGCACCCTCGCGCGGGAGATCGCGCGCAAGCGCATCGCGCCGCGCGCCGCCCACGTAGACGAGACCGGCGAGTATCCCCACGAGCAGCTGAAGCTGCTTGGGCAGCAGGGCTTGATGGGGCTGCACATCCCCGAGGAGTACGGCGGCAGCGCGGCCGGCTCGCTGGCCTTCTGCCTCGCCGCCGAGGAGGTGGCCTGGGCCTGCGCCTCGACGTCGACCATCTTCCTGGTCCAGAACCTGGGCGGCTACCCGATCATCTTCGCGGGCAACGAGGAGCAGAAGCGGCGCTACCTGCCGAAGCTGGCGACTGGCGAGATGACGGCGGCCTTCTCGCTCTCCGAGCCGGGATCCGGCTCCGACGCCGCCGCGATGACGTGTCGAGCCGTCCGCAAGGGCGACCGCTACGTGCTGAACGGCTCCAAGATGTGGGTGACCAACGGCTCGCACGCCGGTGTCATCACCGTCTTCGTGACCGGCGATCCGGGCCAGC
>Ga0081455_10000527_pt1 | contig 49569 bp, 44 predicted proteins | sample TabmetS3T2R1_FD_70207 | JGI IMG/M metagenome (GOLD analysis project Ga0081455, IMG submission 70207) | Tabebuia heterophylla rhizosphere microbial communities from the University of Puerto Rico - S3T2R1 | ecosystem: Host-associated > Plants > Roots > Rhizosphere ...
ATCTGGAAAGCAGAGTCTCTCTTTTAGAGAAGCGCACCGAGGGTACGCCCTGCGCTCCTCTAAGAGAGAGACTTTGCGTTCCAGAACCGGTCTTTGAAAAACCACGCGTCATTCAATATCAACAAGACCCGCTGAATCCTTTCTCCAGGGCCGGGCAAACTCTGAAAAAGGACGACCAATCGGCCGAGGTGAAAGAGCTTTATTCACGGATTACAAATCTGGAAAGCAAAGTCTATCGTTTAGAGAAGCGCATCTTGTGGATTCCTTTCTCCGGGGCCGGGCAAACTCTGAAAAAGGACGACCAATCGGCCGAGGTGAAAGCTCTTTATTCACGGATTACAAATCTGGAAAGCAAAGTCTCTCTTTTAGAGATGAGCATCGAGGACTTGTAGAGAAGCGCATCGAGGACTTGCAAAAACCACGCGTCATTCCGGCAAATCCAAAATGACTCGATGGCGAAATCTTCTGCGAAATCGCCTGCGGGGCGGCGCGCCAGAGAAGGCCCGCGGCGCAATACCGCACGATCATGCCCGATTACTTCCGCTATTTCGTGGGTGATGGCGATGGCTTGCCGTTTGAGTCTGGCTTTGTTTCTTTTATTTCTTCCCACGGCCCGGTAGGCGTATCGCTTTGTTCAAATACAGCGTAATGTTCTCTACATCCATTGCTGGTCTGTCCCCAAGTGCCGTAAGGGCTGCTCTCTAGAAATTCCCATGGCTTGTCGTATTTTTGTCCGATCGCTTGCCACCCCTCTTGTCCAGGGATGAATATCTCTCCGCTGATTCGATCAACGCGGTAGGATTCATTTTTGATTGTCGAACTAACGTATCTTTGAAACTGCTTTGCGCCCGCGACCCTTCTCTGCCAGTCCGGGTTTGTATAAGGCGAGTCATACTTGAAAAGGCATCGATGCATCGTCTCGTAACGATACCGTGTCGGCCAGATCGTGACGGTGAAGATCAACGCCACGGTGACTATCAATCCAACGATTAGACTTTTCCTCAGGGGTGAGGGTGCAGAGATTTTCCCTTCTTTAATTGGGTCTTCGGTCATGTTCGTTTATTGCCTTCAAGGCTAGCTTACTTTGTGCGCTGTTTCTTCGGCAATCCAAAAACGTCAAGCGTTTGTTCTTTAGGGGGCCGAAGTTCGACAGAAAAGTTGCGTTGATTCGGGAAGACGAAATCAAGTGCCTTCGCCGGTCGAAAGAGATTCCGTGGGGTTCCTGCGTCCCTTGTGATTCACTTCGATGGACGGCCCGTCCATTTTGACTTTGCTCTACTGAGTTGAAGGTCTACCCCGGACATTCTTAGCCGATAATCCAGCATATCCGAAGACACTCCGTATTTAGTTTGAATATCCCTGTTGCTGAGCCTCTGTCTTCTGACAAACATCAATACATCGCGGGGCAGGAGTAGACATCCGGCCAGCCAAGTCGCCTCGTCCTCCTGCTTTTTATCGTATGAATGGAGCATCAATAGGCCGTCTTCGCTGACGTCGATCCGAACGGATGCCAACACAAATCGCTGATGCGGGCCTGTTACTTCCCCGCCACCTGGAGATAATCGGATAGATTGCTGCTCTCGAAGGCAGGGGCAATAACCAACCACGGCACGGCCTTCTGCAAGGCATCGCGGCGGCTGGCAAACTGCTCCGCCGGGCGCTTCCCTTCCCCTTCGCGCCCTCTCGCCGGTGTCAGCAACACCAGCACCCTGACCTCGCCTTGCGGCGCGGCACTTGGCGGATTTCCTCCGCATGTGTGATAGCCATCGGTCAGGATTACATAAAAATGCGGGCCTCGATGCCGCCTTGAAGCAATGCGCAAGAGCACGCCGTAAAGATCGGTGCAGGACGCTTTCGCCCCGGCCTTCGGCATCAGCATCGCCGGGCCGATGTCGCCAAGGACCTTGCTCATATCCGCCTCGTATTTTTCATCCGCCTGCTGGATCGCTTCCTTCTCCTTGAGCCTGTTCGCCTTATCAACGCTCGCTCTAACTCCAGGCAATCCCGCCGCCTCCCCTGCCTTCATGCGCGCAGGTTCCAGTTCTGGCCGCTTCCGCTGCGGCAGCTTGACCGACAAAGCTGGAGGAACGCTCCAGCCATCTGCCCCGAAGTGCGATATCGTCATTAACTGCGCCCAACTGGCCTCGATCAGCTCGGGCAGTTGCGCGTGTAGATTGCGCGCCGCCTCCTCCAGGGCCGCGCGCTCCGTGCTCCCCGAAGCATCGATTTCAAAATGGAGTTCACCCGGTGTCCGGGGTTGTCCGGTAGGCGCGATGGACTTCGCCTCTTGACGCGCGCCTGCTCCGCTGCAGCCTGCGAATAAGCAGGTAAAAACAAGCAGGCCGGATACAACCACACGTAAGGAAGCATGGGCGTCTTCTTTAGCCCTCTGCGCCGCAGGCGGAGGCTCGCCCGCTTCCTCCTGCTTCACGGGAATGAAAGAGTGGTAATAGGCGCGCCGGTTCTCAAGCTGCGCCTTCAAACGGTGGAGATGGTCAATATTGCCCGCGTGCCGTTCGCTCCAGCGGTATAGATCGGCCAGGGCAAACAGCGACCCGCCCAGCAAAATCAGCCCGAGCGTTGCGCCCCACAGCGAACCCTGAAGCACGGGCAAAAAGATCGGCAGCAGCCATTCCGATATATCGGAGAGGATACGGGCAAAAAGAACGACGCACAGCGCCGGAACGGTGAGCGCGAGCGCTGGCTTGAAGACATATTTCTTGATCAGATCCCGCGAATGCTGCGGTGAAGGCCGCTCCGTGGCCTCCGCAATCGTGCCGTGCGCGAGCAACAAAAGCAGGCTGGTGATAACCGCGGAGCTGATGGAAGCTGTTACCGGATCTGCGCCGATTCCCGTCAGCACAAAGATGGCCAGAATGATTTCCAGCAGGGCGGACGCCGCAGCAGCCAGGCTGTAACGCCTGCCTTTGGCGATCGCCTCGGGAATCACGCGGGGGCTCGGGTTCTCCGGCCTTTGCCCGTACCACGCGGCATATTCACGAGCAAAACCCTCTCCCCCGTTCGCTATCCTTCCTTCGATGATCTCGATCTCGGTGTTAAGGACGTGCATCGCGGACATGCAGCCCTCCTCCAACCGCCTGCGGTCGATTTTATAGCCGTATCGCTCTTTGTCCTTTGCATCCCGGATCAGAGCATTGGCCTCTTTCAGGGCGGAGGGCGTCGGGGCGTCAACGGGCTGCTGCCCGGTCGCCAGGCGTTTCCAAACTTTTAGGGCAAGAGATATCAGGTTCATAATGTTTTCTCCTTGTATTGACGCATGTGAGGTGATGATGGCGATGGCGGCGATGACCGCCTGCCTTTCAGAAACGTCAGCACGCGCCGGGTGAGGGCGCGCGCGGGCGTCTCGCCGTAAAAATGATCGGCTTCGTACCATGTGACAGGCAGAGCGCGAAAATAAGGCTCTGCTTTAAGGCGCAATGGGCGCTCATCGGCGCGCGTTACGATGATGTTGGTTTTCAGATATTCCTTGAGCTGGCCCGGGGACATGAGCTTCCGGTCCTCACGCCGCAGGTGGGCGCGCAAGGTTGAGAGAATGCCCCCTGATACCTTCGCGTCCTGCGTCGCGCTGCCAAGGATGTTGCTTAAATGCTCGCGTGTCGGCTGGTCGCCGTTGCTCATCCATATGACGCACTCGGCGGCGCCCAGAAAATCGCTCCAGGTTGCGGGGTAAACGTGCTTGAGCTGGTTGATGGTCTGCGCGATGGTGAGAAGCTTGATGCCGTATTTCCGAAAGCCGCCAGCAGCGGTTTCGACGATCTCCAGCATGCCAAGGTGCGGGAATTCATCGAGGGCAAAAAGCGTCGGATGCTTCGGGCGCTGCTTTGCGGCCCGCTGCGCGGCGTACATCGTCATCACGGTGAGCGCGAGCAAACCCGGCATACAAAAAACGGCGCAAAAGCGCCGGATGTCATCGTCATATTCTCCCGCGAATATCAGCCTTTCCGGGATGGGGGCCGCATCAACCGGGTCCGCGTCCGTGATGCCCGGCGCGGCTTCCATTGTTTCGTACGATACGGCGCCGTCTTCCGCCGCCGGCGGAAACACACGCCTGTAACAGGCGTAAGTGCTGCTGGCCACGTAGAAGAGGCCGATCAGCGCCAAGATAAAGACCAGCTTCCGCATTGGGGGATACTCCTTCTCCCAAAAAAGCGCCTTGCCCCTACGGGCGGACCGCGCGTGTTATAGAGCCGGAATTACGGGGAATTCCGGTGGAAATGAGGTCGGATTTGGGGAGACAGGAAGATTATTCAACGAAACATTGAAAAATTCAATTAGTTTTCAACGTTTCATTGAGAATTAATCTATAGTCATCTAGCGAGTGAAGCGGACGCGGCGGCTGATTGGCTTATCTGGCGGCGCTCCAGTTCTGCGGCGAGTTCTTCAGCAGTAAGGCTATAAAGTATTGTGCTGCGACCATCATAGCCAGCTTGCACATAACCTTTGTATGTCGTTCCGTTTTTAACGCTCTCGTATTTCTGAATAATTATGTTGAGATGAACTTTCCCTTTTGGCTCTACCCCGTGATTTTCTTTCAGATACTTTTTTAGTCCCTCCTGGAATGCCACTTCCATCCGGTCAAAGACATTCAGCCCTAGCACCAACTTCCGGGGGTCCTTCGTGTGGCGGGGTACCCTTGTAAAATCCATGACGGTCAAACCTTGAATGTCTTTTTCACTGAGATGATCGAGGGATCGTGGCAAGTATTCGTACTGATGGAGACCAGCGTGGGCAAACTTGTTGCTGCGTAAAACAGTTCTTTCTGACACCAGTTTTACTAATTCCCTGACAACATCCCTTGGCGATTTCAGCCCCTCCCACCTCTTCCTGTCCTCGTCAGAGAGATCGAAATTCAAATGTTCTGCGGCGGTTGCCAACAGATATTTTGATGGAAAGTCGTTCATTCGCGCCGGGCTCGGTTCCTCCTGCGTCGTGACATCAAGCAACTCGACCAGTTCCTGATAATCCTTATCTGAGATGCCGTACTGTTTTTTGATTTCTTCCAGGGTGGGGCTGGCGGCGAGCGGGCTGTGTGTTGCTGGAGCTTCTTTCTCCTGTGAGGTTGGCTCTCCGGACAGATGCTTTTTATTCAAACGGATTGCGTCCGGCATAACTCTCCTTTCGCTCAAGTGCCGCCGCAAGGGGAGGGGCACAGTTTACTACAGTGCCTGGCGCCGCGTCCGGTGCAGGCAAGTATTTAATCTAAAACCGCTATTTCGAACGGCGCGCCAGGTTGTCGTACGAAGTTTCAAACTGCTGGCACACCAGCAACCGCTTGCTGTATTCAGCTTCCGGAATTTCCTTGAAGGTGATTCGCAGGATCACCAGATTTGCAGAATTGCATATCCTGACAAAATTCATCTTCACCTGGTAATACTGTCCGTCATGCTCATAGGTGTGTGACGTGATCCATTGCTTCTCGTCTTCGTTCTCTTCAAAGAATTGTTCCGTCTGTGCGACTTGATTGTAAAAAGCGCGCGCCGCTTTCGGATTGCCCGGATAGAGCCGCTGCGCAATGGCGAAGGCCAAGCCTTTCCCTGCGCATCCTACCAGATTATCGATATTGCAAGGCCCAAAAATTTTCCGCATGGCCTCCGTGATATGCTGGAGCTTGCGCGTGTCCCAATCAAAAACCAGCATCAATTCATCGACATTTCCCACGTTGCTGCTTCTGGCGGTGAGGTCTGACATAGCACTCTCTCCTGTTTTTTTACTGTCTGTCGCCTGTCGTTATGCCCTGGGCCTGGCGGCTGGGTGCAACAAACATTTACCGCTCGTGCCCCGGTGCGCTTTGTTGTTTTGGGGTCTAGTCCTGGTGCTTAATCAATCGTTCTCCCTGCTTTGGCCTCAGTCAAAGCAGGTTCTTGGATACTTGAATTATCCACCTGTCGATGAAAATTTCAATCGTCCATTGAAAATTCTACTCGACCCATTATTAGGTCGAAATCTTCGGCGGGTATGTTTTCCCGTAAACGGTTTCACATGAAACCTTTCCATAACGACCTATCCGTACGCCGACGCGTGAGGTCTGCGCCAGGCGTCAGGCGTCCGGTCGCCTGCAAGCTCTCCACAATGCCCGCCTTTTGCGTTTAAACGGCCACATTCGGGAGGGGGGGTGGGGGGGTGGGGGGGTCCGGGGGCGGGAGAGTGAAGGGAACGGTTTCCCGCCCCCGCCCCCGGGAACGGGCATCAGACCGACTGGGCGGTTTTGCAACATTGAGAGGAAAGCCGATTTATAAGAAGCCGCGAAGCATCCACGCAGGTTTCCCTGAAAGATCATCGCAATTTGCGGAATTGGCCGATGTTCCGCTCACATGGAAACGCCATATTCGGCTCCTCGAGGAATAATCCTTTCTCTATCAGGCTCTATTTGCCGCTGCTGTTGAGACACTTCATTGCTTTGGTAGTCCCGCGCCTGCTTTAACGCGTCCTGAGCGACCTCATTATCCTGTTTTCTGTCGAAGGCCTCAGGCAGTTCGGCGATCGAGTCGGTGTAGATGCGCACATCATGCATTGCGCGGGAACTGGCGACGTAAGCGGTACGTTCGTTGAGGAGGAGCGCGGATTCGTTCGTATTGGCGTTGATGATGCCTCGATACGCCGTCTGTCCCTGGGAAGAGATAGAGGTCACTGCGTAGCCGTGGTCAATGTGCCGATAGCTCTCGATGTCTAAAGCAATCTCTCGTCCGCTGTCCAGTTTGACCGTCCAACGATTATCCTCGATCCGTTTAATCGTTCCGAGTTCATTGGTCGCGACCTGCTTTTCGTGCAGTGGGGCGCGGAATTGGATCCGGTCGCCTTCGGCAAAAAGGCGTAAGTCCTCGCGATAGACGCTCACTCCTTTCAGGCGCTTCGGGTCGTAAGTCGCCTCTCGTCCGTCCTCGGACCGCACCGTCAACAGATTGCTCTCGTAGTCCCGGTCAATCACGCGCCAATACTCGCCTGCTTTGATGCCGTGCTGCCTGCTTCCCCTGGAGTATCTGACGATGTCATTGAGCTGGTAAGCGCCGGCGAAAGTCCGTTCGGCGCCGGTGACGTTGCGGTTGAGGTAGATCTCCGTCTCATGGTCTTCGGTACTGATCGCCTTTTTGTACTGCAGTTGCAGATGGATCAGCGTGTTGGTGGCCACGCGCTCTACGTTCCTGGGGCAAATTACAATCGGGTCCCCCCCGGAGCAATAATCGGCGGCGATGGCCTTCATCCTGTCCAGATCGTTCTCGACCTCCGTGACTCTGCCCTGGCTTATCAGCATTGCGACGGCGTCCCTGGCTTGCCCTGCCGCCAACTTCTCCACGACCTGGCGCAGCCCCGGATCTTTCTGCCTGACGATCTGGTCGAGCTTCGATTTCTCCATGCCGGCCTTTATCAACTGCTCGAACGGCGCGCCGGCGTTGATCGCCTGGTGCTGGCGGTCGTCTCCGACCAATAAAACGCGGTCGGTCGGCCCGAGCCTGTCGAAGAATTCGCGCATATTGACGGTGTCGGTCAGAGAGCTTTCGTCGAGGACGAAGTAGCGCGTCGTCTGTCCCGCTTCGTCCCTGGAGCACAGGAACTTTTGCAGCGTCGTCGTGTGGATGCCGCTCTCTTCGAGCAATTTGGCCGCCCTGGTCAAGGGCGCGAGGCCATGGACGGAATATCCCTTCTCCTCCAGAGCGTCTTTGAGCACGGAGAGCGTCGTGGTCTTGCCGGTCCCGGCGCGCCCTTGCAATCCTCTGACCTGGTCGCGGCTGGTGAGAATCTCGTCGACGGCCCGGCGCTGCGACTCGTTGAGGGTCTTGCCCTGGCGCGCCTCGATCCTGTCGATCGTCGCGCCGAGGTCGGCGCGGTCGACAATCTCTTCTTGCGTCCCTCTCCCCTCAAGCGTCGTCCTGATGTTCTCCTGCTCGAGGTCGAGCATGCGCTGGGTCGTCATCTCACGCCACCGCCCGCGCTCGATCACGACGAATTCCCCGGCCGCTTCGCGCCGCTCGACCTCGGCGTTCAGCGCGTCGAGCGTGGTCAATGTCATGTTTCTGCGCATGGCCTGCGCCATTATTTCCCGCTCGTCGGTCACCGCCTCGCGCTCCATCGTGTGATCACGGGCGAAGGTCACCGCCTCCTGCGCCCGCTTCCGGACCTCTTCGGCCGACCATTGCTTCGGACCTCTCCGCAGCGCCTGCTCGACCGCGTTCTGCGCCTCGTCGCCATGCAGCGCGTCGAGTTCCAGATGGCGCGCGCGCATCTCCTCCGCATCGTACTTCTTCCCCTGGCGGTCCATCTTTGCGGCGGCCTGGCGCAACCCCGCGCCCTCTTTGACCGTATGGCCCTCGGCCTCCAGCCTCTGCTTGATCTCCTGTTCCCGCTCCAGAATCTCGCGCCGGCGCGTGCTGCTCGCCTCCAGGTATGCCTGAGAAAAGCCTTTGATCTCCGGCGCGCCGGTGCGCAAGTTCATCTCGAACTCGTATCCGAGCGCGGAGAGCTTTTCGACGAGTTTCATCCACCAAACACTCGTCGCATATCGCTGGCTCTTGAATAACTCGGAGGTCTCCAGCGCCCTGAAAGTCCCGTCCGGCAGCCTGGTCATGTTCGACACAAAGGCATGGACGTGTCGGTGCGGCGCCGCGTATTTGGACGACCGATCCGGCCTGGCGCTGTCATGCTGGAAGAGGCAGGCGATCATCTTACCAGTGACGACGGCCGGATCATCGCCGTTCTTCGCCATGACATAGGGCTCGATCGCCTGGAGCGTTTCTCGGGCCGCTTCCATGACGGCGGCGGGTATTCGCTTGTCCCCGCCCGGACCGGCCGCAAGCGAGATCGACTTAGGGGTGTTGAAAGTGAGATCCCAGCCGGCTCGGTGGGTCGTCGTGGTGATCTGTTTCCCGAATTTGTTGGCGTATGTCTTGGAGGGCACGTGCTTGATTATTTGCTCGCCGGTATACGGGTTCTGGCCTCGGATCAGCCGTTGGAATTCTTCACGGCCGACATCGCCCGAAAGGCCCATCTCTTCGGCCAGCTCGCCGAAATAGAGGCCGGTCACTTTCTCTTCTTCAGTGTAGTAGTTCTCGCGGCCGTTACTGTACTGAGCGTCATAGTAATCTTCCGCCGCCGCCACGCTGAGAGGTTTGCTGATGCTGAGCACGATCAGTCCTTCCTGCCGCAGTCGAGTCCGCCGAGAATTTTTTTGACGTGGTAGGAGATGGCCTGGCGACTGATCCCCATCGATCTGGCCGCTTTTGCCTGGTTGCCTCCGTAGCGCTGGAGCGCTTTGAGCACGTCGCGCGTGCGCGCGTCGTCCGGCGTCTGGAGCGCCACACTCGCCAAAGACGGCGCCCCTTGCGGAGGCTGGGGCTCAACCGCAGTCTCCGGTTCCGCCCCCTGTCGCTCCTGGGACGCGAGCTCCGTTTGAGAACGCCTCCAGCGGCTGGATTCTATGACCTCCTCCACTTTGCCGCCTTTGATGGTCGGCGCCGCGTCCGCGCAAGCGAAAACCGCCGTGAGGAAGACGATCCTGTCGAGTTCACGGACATTGCCGGGGAAGTCATACGCGGTCAGAGCGCGCTCGGCCGACGGCGACAGACCGGGCCGTTTGTGTATGACCCCCTTGCGAAACAGCTCATGAATGAAGTAATTCGCCAGTGGCAGGATGTCTTCGGGGCGCTCGCGCAGTGGCGGGATCCTGACATCCTTATGGAAGCGATGGACCAGGTCCAGCCGGAACGCGCCACCCATGACCATCGAGCGCATGTCGCGGTTAGTGGCCGCGATGACCCGCACATCAACAGGGACTTCAACGCCCCACTTTCCCACCCTGTTGATTTTGCGTTCCTCCAGGACGCGCAATATTTTTGCCTGGTACGCCGGCAGCAACTCACCGAACTCATCCAAAAAGACCGTCCCTCCCTCCGCCTCTTCGAAGAGTCCTTTTCTGTCCTCCACCGCGCCGGTGAACGCGCCCTTGACGTGCCCGAACATCAGCGATTCGGCGAGGCTCTCGGGAATTGTGGCGCAATTGAGAGTCCTGAACGCCCCTCTGCGCCTGCTGCGTTCATGTATGGCCTGCGCGATTAATTCTTTGCCGGCGCCCGTCTCCGCGATGATCAGGATGTCGCATTGCAGCGGGGCGAATATCGCCACTTCTTCGAGCAGCCGCCTCATCGCGGCGGAGCGGTAGACCAGCCGTCTCCCGTTCGACAGAGTAACTAGATTCACCTCCCGACCGAGATCCAGAATTGGCGTCTCCAGTCTTTCAGTCTGGTTTTGTGGCTTTAGTTTGCGGTTCTGTCGATTGTTTTGCATGCGCGACTCCTGTGCCAATGTTTGAATGCGACTGAATCGGATTCGTGAATACTGCGTTGGCGCCTGGGATCTAGACCGCTCGCGTTCTCTAGCTTATGATTCTAATAAATATAAGTTCTATGATTCTCTAACATCTTATATATAATATATATTAGAAATTAAGGGCGCAACAACCGATGAAAAAGGGGGAAGCAATGGGCCTGGCATCACGCGACCGCCCCGAGCGATTGGCGGATAAGATATATGAGATCCGGTTGGGACTGGGCTTGACCCAGTCTCAGATGCGAGAGCGTCTGGAGCTTGACTATCACGTGGCCTACATCTCGCTTTGGGAGACAGGCAAGAGTGAGCCGCCGCTCCCTGTGCTCCTGCGCTATGCGAGATTCATAGGAATCTCAACTGACGTGCTGATCGACGACGAGCTCGATCTGCCGGCGGTCGAACATGTGTCGCCGCCGCCGAAGCGCAGGACGTTCGTACGCCAGAGATAGCCGGCTTCAGCCTAGCTTGCGCTTCGGGAAAAACTCACTGCGCCCTTTGAGAGGTTGTTGAGATCGGCGACCTTGATGAGTGGATCTGCGCCCCGCTCCGCTTGCGCCCCTGTGGGCTTCAGGTTGGGCTAACCAACCTTTAAAACGTCCTTGGCAGCCTTGAGACCGTGCCCCTGGTCATGCTCAAACCCCTCTCTAATAACTGATGCCAAAATCGGAAAAGTGTTTCATGGAGTGCGATGGACACAGAGACATCGTACCCTCCGGTAGGGAATTTCGCGGCTCTGACGCGAATTTGGTGAAGCCTTCTGCAAGTCCATCGAATACGGGTGGTTGCTAACGCGTGGCAGTTCGGCCCCATTCTATCTAAAACCCTGCTTGCTAGCGGTCGCTATTGGACGACGGGCTTCATACCCGGTGATGACTTTGGCCTTTTCCAGCTTACGGATTCTCTCGAAAACTCCCGACGGAACCATTCCGACATGGCGCCCAATATCGGCGTTGGAAAGGTGAGCGTCCTCCTGAAGCGCGGACAGTATGAGCAGATCAACGTCGTCAAGGCGCAGCTTCACTTGAGGAGGCGCTCTTTTTGCTCTGGCGGCGTCATTCTGCGGCGCCGTATGGATGCTTTTGGGCATAGTTAGTTCTGAGATATGGTGTCGTCGCGCTATTTTCTGTACTCGGTCAAAAGGCCTCTTAATTCGCCCCCTCAACCTCGACATAAGTGTCGTAGAGAGCGCCGGTTCCGCCCCAGTCGGCGAGTTCGTCGGTCGTCAAACTATTTGCGGATCGGCCGTCTTCGGAAAGTGAAGCCCACCACCCAAACGGCATGGCCACAACTCCTGGCCGCGTTCGGTCGGACACGGAGCAGCGCAGGGTGACTTCGCCGCGTTCATTGAAAACACGAACGCGGTCATGAGACTTGAGCTGTCGCGCCTCCGCGTCCGCCGGATGGATTTCTAACGCGGGCTCGCCCTCGGCTTTGCGATGGCGCGAGCTGTGCGCATAGCTGGTATTCAGGAAGTGAAGGGATTTGCCCGTGATTAACATCAGGGGATATGTCTTGCGCCTCCCTCCGTCGCTGTTATCGGCGCGACGCGAAGTGTGCGCCGGCAGTGGATCGAGGCCCCTGTCCTGCAATGACTCCGAGTAAAGCTCCGCCTTGCCGGACGGCGTCGGGAAATCACCGGCGGCGAAGGGCCGCCAATCGTCGGGGAGGTTGAGGCGAAGCCAACTTTCCTTTCTCAGGCGTTCCAATGTAACGCCCTGGAGTAGGGTGTTGTCTGTCCGAAGCGCTGTTTCGATCAGTTGTTCGTCAGACTCATACAAGTATTCATCGGTGAACCCCATGCATTTGGAGAGACGCCGAAACAGTTCCGTATTGGAGACGGCTTCTCCAAGAGGCGGTATCGCCGGCTCGTTCAGCGGCAGATAGAAGTGTCCCCAGGAGGCGACGATGTCGAGCTGCTCAATCTGACTGGTTGCGGGGAGAACATAGTCGGCATGTCGCGCGGTGTCCGTCAAGAAGAGTTCATGCACTACGAGCAGGAGGTCTTCACGGCGCAGTCCCTCGAGCACCAACTGCTGGTTGGGGGCCATGACCGCGGGGTTCGATCCACAGACGATCATGGCCTTGATCGGGGGTTTCAGTGCGGGGCTGGTCAGCGCAGCGCCGATCTGCGCCATGTTGATTGAACGAATCGACGTGTCTTCCAGATCGCTGCGAGTCAAACCGCGTAAGTTCAGCGCCGGCATGGTTGCGGCATGGGCGGAGCGCGTGAGACCTCCGCCACGATCGCGCCACGCGCCCGTAAGCACGGGAAGACAGGCAATGGTCCGGAACATCATGGCGCCGTTGCGATTATGCTCCAGGCCTATGAGCAAGCGTATGAGAGAGGGCTTGGTGGTCGCGTATTCGCGCGCCAGACGCATGATTTCTTCTGCGGGGACTCCGGTTAGCTCCGCCGCCCTGTGCGGAGGATATTCTTCCAGACGCGCCCGCAGTTGTTCGAACCCGACGGCGTAGCGGCGCAGGTAGTCGTCATCGTGAAGTCCCTCGCTCACAATGACGTGCATCATGCCCAGCGCCAGTGCGGAGTCTGTTCCCGGCAAGGGCCGGATGTGCCAATCCGCCGCGGCGGCCGTCCGGGTTTTCAACGGATCAATCACAACGACTTTCGCGCCGCGGTCTCTGGCTCTACGGATGAATGGCCAGAGATGGAGGTTGGTGACGATGGTGTTCGTGCCCCAAAGAATGATGAAGCGACTGTGAACGATGTCTTCCGGATCAATCCCGACACCACTCCCCTGAGTCGCGGCGAGGCCTGCGCCGGCCGTATCCCCGCAGATAGAACGCTCCAGGCGAGTGGCCCCGAGCCGGGTAAAGAAACGGCGATCCGCAAAAAGCTGAATGACGCCTTGGCTGCCTGCAGAACTATAGGGTATGACTGCGGTGGGACCGAATTCATCGATGATCTGCTTGAGCCTGTTAGAGACCCCTGTCAGCGCCTCGTCCCAACTCACCCGTTCAAATTTACCCTCGCCCTTTGGACCGGTCCTGCGAAGCGGATATAGCACTCTTTCCGGCGCGTAGACGCGTTCGAGGTAATGGTTTACCTTCGCGCACAACGCGCCCCGCGTAAACGAGTGGTCCGGATCGCCAACCAGCTTGACGGCAACTCCATCCCGAACGGACACCCGCCAAATGCAGGTGTCCGGGCAGTCGTGGGAGCACGCGCCCCGTATGACTCTCAATTGGCCGGATTCTCCATTCATGGCCCGCTCACCTTATTCCACCGTCTTAGACGACGGCGCGAAAACGCTGGCTGAGATACGCATCCAGGTCAGGCCCCTGGGGATTACTTAGAACCGTTCTCAGCCAGGCGAGACTTTCGAAATGATGGATTTGAAGCTCCCACACGCACGCAAGGAGCCCCTGCCCGGTGACGTCTTTGAGCCGCGCAGGTTCACCCGGGGGACCGATGAAGAGGGCTTGCTCAAGAACATTCTCCCAGGTCCACCAGGTGATGGAGACAATGTCGGTCTCACGCGCCATGTGAATGATGATGACGGCCAGACCGTAATGTTGGTTGATTTCCAGTGAAGACAAGCGGTCCCTATTGCCGATTTGCGATTTTTCCGCTCATTTGGTGAAGCTCGCGGCTTGCTGACCTGCGCTCTTATTTGCCCACAAAGAGTTCACTGGGAAATCGACGTAGTCTTTGGCAGGTCTCCGCCACTGACTCATTCGAAACTTCGGCGACCAAGGCCGATATTTCATCTCTGTACCGGGGAAATCGGTCGTCGCTTCTGTCAACGTGGCCCGCGAGCAGTTCCTCGATCTTCACCCCATTTACGGAGACGGTACAAGAGCCGCTCTTTCTGTCCTCTTTCCATATGTAAACCAGAGGTAAACCCGCGATCTTCGCCCTGACGTCATCGTCCGTTATCAGATCGGCGCGATATATCGGCGTGTATAGGGATTTGTCTCGGAAAATTTCATTAATTACCGTAGTAACGACCGGGTCTCGACCTTCTGTTTTCATGCAGCCCTCCTTCGTTCGGCGCTGTCGTTTCGATCAAAGAGACCGTCTCTCGCTCACCAATCTATGCCCCGATCCGGTTCCTGTAAAGACTCGCTTCGGGAGTCGTTTTGTTCATACCCCGTTGACCTGTCGGCGAGTTGTCCCTTCCCCGTCTCAAACGATCTCGATTCCGTAATCTCTCCCCTCAATTTGTCGAAGTGATTGAACGTCTCCGTGTCCACCCTTATCTCCTGCCCGCTGTCCAAGCGCATGAGGAACTCCTTTCCCTCGATCCTTTCGATGGTGGCCACGTCTCCTCTCGCCGCCTCTGCCCCAAACGGGCTCCCAAACTCTATCCGGTCGCCGGCCATGAAATACCGTTTGGCCTCTTTTAGGACCTCGGTTCCGTAGAGACGTTGTGGATCGACGGTCACTTCGCGTCCTCCGGTCAGTTGTAGCGTCAGGGTGTTTTTCTCGGAGTCCAGCTCAATCACTTTGCCATATTCGCCTCTTTCGATTCTGTACTCCGCGCTACTTTCACGAAATAGGACTATGTCTTGACCGACGACGTACGCGCTGGTGGGCCTTCTCCCCCCTACCTCCTTTTGGGGCACAAGCACCTGGATCGGATGCCTTATTCTGTCCGCCTCCCCGTAAGTCAATATCGGACTCACCGCTTCTATGTATCTCTGAGTAACTCTCTCCATTTCGGGCGCGCTGGTCTCTGGATTCAGAGTCACCTCAATGCCCCGCCGCTGTAGTTTTTCGACCAAGGTCTTATGATAAAGGGCCCTGGCCTCCGCCTGGCTGGCGAGCAACTCGATCTCACTCAGGGCGTGAATCTGGCCGTCACCGCCCCGCGTCAGGTTCATGATGGCCACGCGAGTGTTGACTTGTAGTAAGAGAGGGTCGCTCGGCCCGCCGAGTTCGTGATGGTGGACGCTGGCAATCAGGTTCCCGCTTTGCTCACGCCGATCGTCGCCGACCATGGCGTAGGCATGATCCCTCTCCATTCCTTCTAGGGCCACCCGCACGCTCTCGATATGATCCCGCCAAATGCCTTGCTTCAGCTCCTCATTCCCGCTCAGGTAGGCCACTATCGCAATCTCCGCCGGCAGCGAAAATTTGGCGGCTAACCCCGCGCGGCGGATGTATTCCTCCGGCTCGACGCCTTCGCTCAATTGCTCGCCCGTATTCGGATCCTTTCCCTCAACCAGGCGATATAGGCGCTCCTGATCGATCTCCCCTTTTAAGTCGAATTCTTTGGCAAGCCGCCCGAACCATTCCCCTCTGACTCGGCTTTCTTCGTCTCCCCAATACACCCAGGGAGTGCTCAGCCTACGCCCATAATACGCCTCCACGCTCTCGACTTCTGAGGGATGCTCGATCCGAAGTAACTCCACGGCGTCGGTGATCTTGTTGAGATCGGGATAGCGCGCGCGCTCGTAGGCCGCCTCACCGGAACATGCAGGGCAGAGCGCTGGAGCCTCCTTCCGGTCCTTTAGCTTCCTCTCAAGCGTCATGTCTCCTTGCCAAACGCGCGTAAGCCGCCAGGTGATGCCGGCTTCTCTGATGACCTTCATCAAATTTGCGCCTTCCCCTATGGCGTGCGCACTAAGCCTGAGGTGAAGATTTTCGGTCGAACCCAGGTAGTGTTTTGCATGAAGGTAGGGCTCATTGAAGTGAATCAGGTAGACGATTTTATTGTAGGATGGTTGCATATGACCCTTTCCAACAATCCATTCCCTATCGTGGGCGCTGAAGCTCTAACTAAGTCCAATCCTGCGCCGAGATGTTCACCGGCGAAGCAGGAACCGCCCCCTCTGGCGCCAGTGGCGCGGGCGTTGTGGGAGCGGCGGTCGCCGCCGCTCCCTGTGGCTTTTCCTGCTTCGCCGCCAATCTCACCGGAGTGAGTGAGGCGCGCGGCGCGAATCCATGCGTCGCTTCCTTTCGCGGCATGAAGTCGCAGCGGAACGGCACGACCAGCTCGCCGTATTTCCAATAACCGCTCAAATCAGGCAGATTGGCGATCTCCTCTTTACTCACCACCGGCCGGCGCTCGGTATAAGAAGAGTAATTGATTGAGTCGCGCCCCTGATCACTGACGCTCGCCGTGACTCCGGTTCTCGGTTTGTCCGTCTCCTCCTCGCCGAGCAACCTCGACAGCCAATCCGCCGAGTCCGGTTCGTTGCAACGCAACACGATCTTATAACGCGGCGAAGAGAGCATCGTTGAGGCCGCGTCCCGCCCATAACGGTCATCGATCTGGTGTTTGTTTTGCGTTCCTAAAAACACGTTGACGCCGAATTTCCGGCCTTCCGTCAGGACCTTTTCGAGTGTCGGCAGGTATTCCAGGGAGTGGACTTCGTCCACGAATAATTTGACCGGACGGCGGCGGCTCCGCGCCTCGTCGATCGACATCAGCCGCCGCATCAGCAGGTCGAGGTAGGCGGCGTAGAGCGGCCTCAGTTGCTCCTCGGCGTCCTTGGTCGAGGTCAGAAAAATCCATCCCCGCCGCTCCTCGGCCCAATCCGTCAGCGAGAAATCGAAGTCGCATTCCTCCGCCCGCGGCAGGAGCCTCAAAGTCTTTCCGAGCTTGGCGAGACTGCCCAGCACGCCGCCCCTTTGATTGGCCGCCTTCGGGTCTACGTAGTTGGCGAGTTCCGTTCCCTGCGTCATGCGGTCAATCGCTTCTCCGTCCGACAACCACTCGACGAGTTGCGCAGGGTGCGGCTCGAATTCCAGTAACCGGGCGAGGATGTCACGCGAGGCGCCCAGGAAAAACGCTTCGGTCTGATTCGTCTTCTCCCGCTTCCCGCCAGGGAAAAAGACCTCGGCCAACAATTGGTAGTCCGTCCGATATTTCTGCTCGAAGACGTTCGACCAAAACGGGCTGCGATTGTCCAGAGGATTGAGAATCACGTCGCCCCGCCAGGGGCGGTAGTGCGTTTTGACGAATTCGCAGGCCGGGTCGTAGATCACAGCCGCCTCGGACTCGCGCTGCGCGACCTGGCGCAAATACTGGTGAATGATCTGCGACTTTCCGCTTCCGGTGTCGCCCAGGATCAGCATTCCTTGAGCCTCGTCGCTGCGTTTCATCCGCAGCTTCCATGCGGGCTCGGCGCGCTTGGTAAGTCTCCTCACAAATTGTTTCAAACCGTCTTCCGGTCTCATTTTTTTTACGATCAGGGCCAGGCCATCCGCGTCCTTCACTTCCTGGTCATATTCGCCGGGGTCAACCAGTCTGTTTCCTCTCAGTCTGTTTCCCCGCTCGTACTTTCGGTTGAAACGCTGATCCACGACCACCGCCACGACTGTGCCTATAACGGTCACAAGCATGCAGGCGAACAGCGCCGGGACGAACAGCGCCGGCAGACTTTCTCCGCCGTAAACTTTCGTCCGAAACCACTCTTCCATTTCGCCATGCGGCAATCGCATTGACCTCCAGCGCGGCTGCGTTATCGCCGCGCCCGAATGCGGTTTGAACAACCATCCGTACTGATCGCGCACGGCCTGCCCCTGGCCATCTCTGACCTGGTAAACGAGATCGTCAGTGACGCCGACGCTGCGCCCGCCATGCTCGCTCATCAACAGAACGTACTTCCCCGGGCTATCCGGCGCCGCCAGCGCGAGCGCGGTTGACTTCACATATTGACGTAAGTAGAGCCGTTCGAGCGGCCCCATTCCGCCCCTCGTCCATTGCAGAAAAACCAACGCGCCGCCCGCCACTCCGAGCGCGAAAAAGACGAGCAGGTAACTCCACAGTCGCAACCCGAAATTGCGCCAGCGCGTCCTTCCTTCCTCTGTAAATACGTTCGTGCTCGCCATGATCTTTCGCCCAGGCGCTCAGTCCGCCGCCCTCTGATCGAGCAATTTTTGCGCGGTCACCCCCGCATGCTCCTTGGACTCTCTCACCACTCTTTTCCAACGGTCATCGGTCAGTTGATCAATGGAAGACAGCCCGAAGCCGTGACCGATAAGGTAGGACATGCGGCTGATCTCTTCGTATATCAGCCGCTCAGTCCAGGTCATTGCGATATCTTTTCCCGACTCCGAAATGACTAGTATCCGGCTCCACTCATTCGGTTTTTCGCCCCTTTTCCCGGCGATCTCCTCGATCCTCCTGTACTCGTCGGCGCTCACCCGGAAGCTGATGAATCGTTCCTTCTCCTCTTCTCTCATCGCTCACTCCTCCGACCTTCGTCTCCGCGCGTGGCCGTGATCATTCGCTCACGGCTATTCGACCTGGTTCGGTTAACTTCTTGATTCTTCAGCATAATCATTCGCCCACAACGCGCGTGAGCGAATGATCACGCCGCACAACTCCCTTTAGGGGTGACGTGTCATACGATCTTCACGCGCGAAGCGCGTTTTTTCTGATCTCGTTCTTTTCACCTTCACCCCTCTCTCTCCGCCGCCAGGCCTTAATCACCAGAAAGAGCGACAGCGGCCCCATTGCCCCTCCCGTTGTTTGCGACTGCGGAAGCAGTGGACGCTTCTTTTTCCGGCCCCGCATCCTTGTTTTTGCGCCCACGTTTAGAGACCGTCTCAGCCGCTTCGGCAGTCTCTTTTTTCGCCCCGGAGAGCACAGTCTCGGCGCTCTGCAAATATCTGCTCGTCCCGTCCAGCGCGGCTTGTCTGACCACATTGGCGATCGGCTGAATGATTTTCCGTTGCGCCAACATGTCAGCGAATTGAAAATCATCCGCGTCCCCGGTGACTATGATTGTGATCGTCCGCAGCCCGTTGTTGGTTACTTCCGTGACCTCCGCTTTGAGATTGTTCTTCGCCATTAGTTTGCTCCTTTCGATTGTCAGCGTCAGTTGAAAATGAATCCGGCCGCCCGATGAAATCTCGTCTCGGGCAGAGCCGTTAAAATGAAAAAGAAGGTTCTCCGCTCTTCACAATTTGCGCGGAACGCGCTGGCGCGCGTTCCGCGTCATGAGGCTGGAATTGATCGCGGTTATATCCGATCTCCACGGATGAGGATTCCGCCAGGGCCAATTCCCTCCTGGCAAGATCGAGCGTGGAGCCCGCGATCTTCTCCGCCGCTTCCACTCGCCCTTTCACACTCTCGTCGCTCGAATTCATGACGCCTGCGATATCCTTGAAGGCTGCGACCAGATGATTGTCGGGACCGAGGGACGGCTCGTGATCGAGCGCCTTGTTTGTGATCCGAGTAATCTCGTTGGCCAGAGTTGACCATGAGATGCTTTCCGGACTGCTGGATTTGATTTTGGAGATGGCTTCCAAGGAGCCGACCAATTCCGCATTCAGCGCGGATCTTGAATGATCAGCAATATCTCTTGCTTGAGTAACGCTTCGTGGTAAGTCGGCGACTGATGGCGTAGTCGCTGCGCTTATGCCCTGCTCCGCCTGGCTGATGTTTTCGGCGGAAGGCTGAGCTGCGATTTGTTCTCTTTTTAAGGCTTCGAGTCCGGACTTCGGGGCGTCTGACTTTTCCGCCTCTCCAGTTGGTTCGCTAAGTCGCGCTCGATCACTCGCCGCCAGGCTTCCGTCATCGAACGCGACATGTCGCAATTCTCCCTGTTGTTGTTTTTCGGCGCCGGCGCCGGGAAGTTTTATTCCTTGACCGGAGGATCTAACTGCACCGGGTTCCGCGCCATGTCCTCGTATATCTCCCGCATCTTCTCCACTCCACCCTCCTGCCAGGCGGCTTTGAGCTCCTCGAAACGACGCGCGATCTCGCGTCGTTTCTCCAACTGGTCCCTCTCCCTCTCCAGCACTCTGCGAGCCGCCGTCAACATTTCCTGCAAAGCTTCTTCCCGGTCTGAATTCTCTGATCCGCGAGCCGCCTTCAACATTTCTTGCAGCGCTTCTTCCGGCTCTAAGCTCTTTGATCGTTTGGCTTCTGACATTTTCTATAACCTCCTTTACGCTAGGATGCGTCAAATGCAAATTGTCCAACGCCTTCTTGCCGTATCGTAGCACAACGTTGGAAAAAAACCGGTCGATGAACCGCAACGCCTGTTCTTGATCTGTGAATCCGGCCCCCTTCCAATCCCCGGCGATAACAGCAGCCATGGCCTCGGACTCGATCTGGCCAGGTTGCACATCCCCGTAGGAAGCGGAAATCGCCGCTTCGATTATGGGGTAAGCAGGGTCGGACTTGATCGTCTTGTCGCTTAGAAGGCCTACTATGTCAGGATGGACCGTGAACTCCCACACATGCGCGGCTTCATGTCTCAGCGCCTTCTTAAAAATACTGAACTGTGAATCTTCCCCAACGCCAGGATGTGTCGCATCGACCACAGAAATCGCGTCTCTATCATTGGCCATGGCGTTTTTTATGGCTTCTGCTAAAAGGCGCGCCAGTCTCTCCAAATTCTCGCCCGCCTTTCCGCCCAGGTCGTCGCTGCGCTCTCTCAAATAATTGATTCCCTCCGCAGCGGAAATCAAATCAACCGTCATCCCTCCACTATCGCCGTACGAGGTCTTATGGACAGCCTCGAAAGTGGTTTGGATTGCATGGAATCCCTGGTGGTTTGTATACAGACACCCCTCGCCTGTTGTACGCGGGCGGAATTCGGCGCCGATGTTCCCCCATGCTTGCCTGAGTTCCGACACGGATGCCAGCTTGCTTGTATCCGGAATCCTTTCAGTTCTCCACTGATTCTTGATTGCGATGAGTTCGGCCGGCGGAGTGGATTTTTCCGTCACTATGGAGTTGTCCAAATCGCGCAGCACAGTGCGAGAGCCGCTCAGGTCTCGCAGTTCGTGCAGCGGCGTCCATTCAAGCATTTTGCCGTATAACTCCGCGCTCTGAGTATCGATCCGCTTGGCCGCCCCGGCTGAATGCAGGCTCATGAACTGATCCATGAGGTTATCTCTCAACGCCGTCCACTCCTCGTAATGCCAGTTAAATACTCTGGCGGCGGCAAGTCCGCCTGCGCGCTTCTCCGACAGCTCCGGGTGATCCGCGACGATATCCATCTTTGCGTCTGACCATAGATTTTCGAGATTTTCGGGCAGCACTCTCATGGGTTCTCTCTCTTGTCGAACGGCGTTTTTACCGGCTCGGCAGCGCCTCCCTCTGCCAGCCCGCGGCGATCACATCCACCTCCTCGGCGAATGGCTGCGGAAGTCGAATATTATCCAGGCCGGTTGACGACCAGGACTTCGCCCCATCGGGGGTGACTCTTACAATCAGCCCCGGTCCGAACCGTTTATCCTTTGCAACCGATGTCACCTCGACTCCGATCGGCGCGGAACGGAAGTGGACGATGATCGAGCTGGTCGGCGAGGCAAAAACATTGCCCTGGTCGGTTTGCGTAACGCCTGGAGGAAGCGAATTGCTCAGCCCCTTGAGCGGCCCCGCCGCCCCTGCTTTCCTCTCAGTCACGGCGAGCAAGCTGCCCATGCTCGCCAGCGCATAGACCTCGCGCACCCTCCCGGCCGTCGCGAAGACTTCTCCGTCCACCACCTGCCGCACCGCCTGCATCCGAAGCAACGTCGCGGCCTGCGCCGCGCTCTCGCCGCTCCCTCGCTCAATCCTGACCCTCGGCTCGACTATGCCGATCCGCCGGGCCAGATTGCTCACAAGCGAAAATACGACGACCGCCAGCGCCAAGACGCCGACGACAATCGACGAACGTCCCTTCATTGTGTATTTCATGCCGCCTCCTCTTTGCATAAATGCAGCGACGTGCGCTCGAACTCGCGCCGCACCGCCTCGTCGATCTCGGCGTCCGGTTTATTCGCCGCCCTCTCCAGAGTCGCAAGCGCGTCATACAGATTCGCGTCGTCCGTCTCATCCCGGGCCAGACATCCCAGGTACATTTCGAGTGATTGGCGTGTGATCTTTTCCACTCCGTGATCAGCCATCGCGCCGAGGAGCAGCGTCGCGCTTCTTATTCCCGGCTTGCGCGTGATCTCGCTCATGTCATGGCGAATCTTGCGGAGCATTTTCGCCGTCGCCGCGATCAAATACTGCGTCGCCTGCGGCACGCGCGCGCGGAAGACGGCGATCTCCTCCAGGGCCGTGGGCGGCGCAATCCACGTGAGGATGCAACGATCCTTCAGCGGCTCATCAAGCAGTTTGAAGTTATTCGACGTGAGGATGACGACCGGCGCGAGTTTCGGATCGCTGACGCCGATCAGGCCCTGGAGTTTCGGAACGGCCGCGAAGCCGCGCGCCAGCGGTTGAAACAGAGTGTGCTGAATCGGGACCGGAAGCTTTTCCACTTCGTCGATTAATAACACTGGCGGCGGATCGCCCACGATTGCGGCCCGCGCGGCTTCGCGGTAGGCGTCGAGCACTTCTCCGGTCTCGAAGAATTCTTCCCGCCATCTCTCGGCGGCGGCTTCCTGCTGCGACTTTCCGGCGGCAAGAGCCGCGTCTTCGCCCCTGTCCTGAGCCCGCCGGTTCCAACTGCCCAGCACATCCTTCGCCTCCTGCCCAGGGTGCCCCGTCACTTCAAACATCGACACGTTGCAGCCCTGGGCCAGGGCTTCGCAGAGAGACGTTTTGCCAGTGCCTGCCGGCCCTCCCGCCAGCAATGGCCAGGCGCGGTCGAGCGCGACCCACAATCTGCCCAGCGTCTGGCTACGTATGACATAGCCGGCGCCGCGTAAGGTCCGCGCAACCGCCGCCGGTCCCTGTTCGCGCGCCAGTCGGCGCGCATCAATGCTCGTTCTGTGCGCGTCCTTCTGTCGCATTATTTTTCCTGCGCTCCGACAATCAACGAGGCGACCCTGCGCAGCTCCGGAGTCATTCTCGGCATCGCCTCCTTGATTTTTTCCGGCGTGCCACTAACCAATAGTTCCGCTAACTCGGAATTGTTCAATGCGCTCTGCGCGTCTTTCGTCGGAGGCGTCGCAGGCGCCTCCGCGAAATAGTCCTCTGGCTTCGAGTCCACTCCCTTGATTTGATCTGGTAAGTCGGTCACCAGGATATATCCCGGAGCTCCGCCCTGAACCTCGACGAACTCGCGCCGGTCTACATTGTCGCCGGACGGGAGCAACGCGTTTCCCGTCGGCACAATCACAGTGGTCCCACTGTTCCTGGAGAGCGCGGCTTGCGCCAGTCCGGGTCCGATGCGCAGTATCTGGTTGAACGCTCGCGACCAGCGGCCGCTCATCTGTCGCCGTTTACCTTTGAGGCCCTGCGTCGCGTCCTTTCCCAGCACTTCGCCGGACAGTTTGACGAGCCTGTTTGTGTCAGGATCAATGAACCCGCTCACATTCAAATAGGCGCGATCCAAAGCGGAGCCCGCGCCCTGGGCGACGAACACCGTGCCTTTTTTCAATTGCCACCCGTCTCCCTTGACGTCCTGTGTAAGCTCCATCCTGGCGATCGAATTGCCAAGCGTCAGGACCCCTCCCAGCGTGCGTACGGGGAGCATCGCGCCGAAGGTCGGCAGAGCGATGGGCTTCGCCTTGAGCGCCGTTGGCCCGAGCAGCTTTGTCGCTGTCCTTCCCGACGCCGCCGGCGAACTCTTCGCCTCATCCGCATAGAGTGACGATGTTCCGTGGCCAGGTTGACCCAGTGTGCGTCTCTGCTCGCGCCTGGGATTCTGCCGCTCGCCGTCTGCGGAGACTGCGCCGCCGGCGAACTCTTCGCCTCGCCCCGGCCGCGATTGGGCATAGTCACTCAGCGATGCGAGCGTAGACCCTGAAGGCGCGGCGACTGAGATTTCTGGCGCGTTGTCCTTCGCGATGTCTTTGACCTCAGCCTGAGCGCCATCCACTGCGCGCCTCGCTTCCTTCATCTGCGCGATCGCCGCCTCGACCTGGCTGTTCGAACTGGACGTTTCCTCGCCAACCTGCCCGTTCTGCCCCTGCTGCCCCGGCGGCTGTAGCGCAGCGCTCGTTGTCGGTTTCGGCTTCACCACGTAATCGATCTTTGTGGTTTGGCCGAACTTGAGGTAGAGGATCACGCCGACGCCAGCCAGCGCCACTAACAGGAATGCGGCGAAGCCCAACCGGCGGCGGCGATCGTTCTTTGGCTTGCTTTCCGCCAGCGCGCCCTCATCCCCAGCCTCGTTCTGTTCCACTTCGACCTGCGCCATTTCATCTTCCGGCATGGACTCTTCCCGCCGGCGCCGGCGCGTGATGTACGGGCTCGCCGTGGTGACGACATCCTGCAGCCCGCCGTGTCCGTTGTGACCATTCGATGCGTGACCGTTCTCCGTCATTTCTCTTTCCTCCTCGCAGTAATATCTACAGCCGCCGGCTCGTCCGCCGCGGCCCTCTGTCCCACTGTGACGCGCAGTTTCTGCTTTGTGCTCATGATCGGGGGCGCAAAGGCTATCGCGTAGTAAACGGTCTGGCCCCCGGGGATCACCTGGCTCTTGGCGCTGGTCTCTTCAAGCCTCTTCGGGACCCGACTCAACTCCACGACCTTCCCTTTATCGTTGAGCGTTTCGATGACCAGCTCCGGATGGCCGGGCAGGATCCTCAAAGACTCGTCCTCGACATTGCGGATTGCGACAAGCGCAATCCGCATTTCTTCATTGATGTCGTATGTGCGAGTCGAGACTGTCAGCCCGTTGGTCTTTGACGACCATTTTTTGAACTGTTGTTGCGGATCGCTCATCGCCTTTCCGAGGGCCTGCTTGACCGCGACCAATAACGACAGATCAGTCTTCGGCTCGGCCGGCGCATCCACTGCGGGGCCGGGCGCCTCTTTGTCGGGTTGGCGCGCTTCGGTGGGTTGCGGCGCCGGCGCGCCGCCGGCGATCGGAGCCGCCGCCGGCGGCTCCGATTCGGCTTGACCTAAATTGACCGCCAACCCCGCTCTCTGTCGCGCCGCAATGATCTCGTCACGGTTGTATGTGACGACGACCCTGCGCGTCTGGTGCTCCGCCGACTTAGTGGGGTGGATGCAGAGGTTGATCAGCAATCCGCTCCGCATTTGCACCTCAACGAGCGCCGGAGTTCCGCTATCCTGCAGATCCTTGCCGGGTCGCAACACAATGTGATTGTCGGTCATTCGAGACGGCGATTTCTCGATCCTCACCCAGTCCCCAATGTCCGAAGTGTGGATCCCGAAGTAATAATCGCTTGCAGGAAACTCGATTACAGTCGCCCCGCTCGGAGCCATCCCCAGGTGCAACACCGGGCTCTCGTCTCCCCTCACTACCCTCCTGATTTCGCCGATCTGAAACATCGTGGCGGCCGGCTGGGCATTTTCGGCTGGTTTTAGCGGCTCTTTGCGCCGCGTCTGCGCCGCCGCGGGCGGCTTTTTGCGCGGCGTCTGCGCCGCCGCCGGCGTAGGCGGCTTTTTGCGCGGCGTCTGCGCCGCCGGCGCCAGCAGAGGCGCCAACATTATCAACGCGCCTACGATTGGTCTAAGCATACTTTGCCCTCCCCACTGCGGAGTGAAGTTTTGAGATTCAGAGATGTGATTGAATTACTGGGCCGTCAGCGCCGACGTCGGCCCGTCGCCGACCGGCAACTGCCTGAAATCGAGGATGTCATCGATCAGAAATCCGGTCTGCAAGTTGCGCGGCGCGCGGCCCGTGTCCGGGACCATGTGCAAGCCGAACATGACCTGCTTCGCCTCGCGCTGCGCGCCGTTCGGCGTGTTCTTTGTGACCTCCATCGTACCGACGATATTGACGCGGTACGGGTCCACGCGGTCGACCTCGACGACTTGAGACTTCCACACGGCCTGCCAGCGTTCCGAGCTCTCCCGCTCCAACTCCCCATTCCCTTTCATGAGGCTGGCGTAAGCCTTCGCGGCGGCCGGCGACATCATACGGAACATTCTCTCCAGGTCTTTCTCCCGCGTCAGCGGGTCGATGCCGTAACGCGCCGCGCCCCATTCACGCGCGATCGTCTTCTTGTCATTGGCGCCGGGCTTGTCGGGGCCGACCGCAATGCCGCTCCTGATGGCTTGCCCGTTGATCGCGATCACGCGGTCGCCCTCGCTCGAGCGTTCGATCACCACCTGTTGCGGCGGCCTCGTCGCCAGATAAACGATCACGCCCAGGCTGACGACGAGCAGCGCCGACAGCGCCAGCGCCGTCATCGAGAGTGACTGGTTCAATCGCACATCCCGCACGTCCCGGTACGGGGCCGGCGGCGTCTGATCCATCAACGGCGCGCCCTCGATTTCGGCGCGCTCGGCGTCCTGTGGCGCCGGCAGTGTGAAGACATCTGTTGCTTGCGCAGTCATCATTAAGCCTCCTCTTATCACTCGACAGTGTTGCTCTGACGCACGAGGGTCAGGTGTGTCCGCTCCTCTTTATGCGAGTCGGCGGAAACCTGCCTGAACCACTCCGCCGGAGTCCCCCCCTGCCGCCTGGCCCTTGAGGCTTCCAACCCCGCCCCCCAACCGACCATGATCCGAACGAAGCAGCGGCCCAACTCCATCAGCTCCTCTTTTGTGACATCGACAGTCACTGTGCCGCTCCCCGGCCCTACAACGGCATGCTCTGCCACAAACTCTTCGGCAAAGTCGGCGAAGGTTTTGTCTTCTTCTCTATCGATTTCCATGTCCACCTCGTTACTGTCGTGTTAGTCATACTCGCCACGCATTCATCAACTGACGTGCCATTCGCGTCGACGCGCCGGGGCCGGGGCCTCGCCTTTTTCCTCTTAGTCGCATTTTGCTTCGCTCGGAAGGCCGTCAAGTCTCTCCGCTCCGCTCCGAGACTCCTCCACTTCGTTCCGGCCCTTCGGGTGAGCGGCCTTCCTTCGCTCCGCCGAAGAGCGACTAAGAGGAAAAAGGCAGGTTCAATTCATCACCCGTTTGACAAAATCCCGAAAGCGGGCAAACCCCTTTGACAAAGGCCCAAAAGCGGGCGGCTTTTATTTGACGAAATCCCGAAAGCGGATGACCTTCACGCATGCCATGGCCTCAAGGTCGAGGCGGGTTCAGGCGGAAAAGACGCCAATTGGCAAAGCCGGCAAACAAGCGGAAGTCTGCGATGACCGGCGTCGACACGAACGCCGCTGTAGGATTGTGATTACTGGGAGTATACGGATTGTGTTGTGGAATTCTTCGGAAGCGCTGGAACGGGAGTGGTTTTGCGAGCCGCAAGAGGATCTTCGAGGACGTAGACGCCGCCCTGCTTCAAATCCATGACGTCATCGGGCGTCTCTTCCAGATCAACGGTGATTAGCGCCGCCGCCTCATCCGATGAGGCGTCTACTGTTCGCAACCGCGCCAGATGCGGACCGGAGAAATAGCCGGCCTCGGTCAGAGTCTTGAAGAGTTGCGCGCCGCTCGTGACGTAACTGACCGTTTCCCTGTACGGCGGTATCGCCGATTTGATCGCCCTGGGGTTGATCATCCTGCCATTGGACAGGGGCAGACGGCAGCCCGTTCTGAAAGCTTCGACTGTTCCTTCGCCCGCGTTGTAAGCCGCCAGGATCAAATTCAATCTATCGCCGAACATCGACTGAAGATCGCGCAGGTAGCGCGCGGCGGCGTCAATCGCCTGGGCCGGGTCGAAGGGGTTTTGCAGCTTATAGCGCTGCGCCGTCGCCGGCATAAACTGCATCAGCCCCCGAGCCCCTTTCGGCGAAACCTGTCGGGGCTGAAACCTGGTTTCGAGATAAGCCACCGTCCATATCAAACGCGGGTCGACGCGGTGTTTGACCGCGGCCTCGATGATCAGCGGCTCGTAGGCCCTTGCGCGCTTGACGGCCGCGCTCTCCTGCGCCCGGCAGACGCCGGCGGCGAGCGATACGGCGATGACGATGATGAGGCATCTGTTCATGACACTTTCCCCTCCATTCCCTGTGCATGTCTCATTCCGCGCCATGGCACGCCAGTTGTTATAGGCGAAGCTGTCAGTTACTCAACAGCGAGTTTTCAAGAGTCAATAACAAGGAGGACTGCATGAAGAAAATAAATTTGCCTGCGACGATCGCCGGCATCGACACTGATCACCTGATGAAATCTTCCCGCTCGACTCGGATCGGCGTGGGACTTATCCAGGCCGCAGCGTTGCTGCGGGCGGCGGCGCCGGTTATCGCCCTGGCGGTAGTCTGCTTGCTGGCCGCGGCGCCCGCCCTGGCGCAGCAACCCGCGGGCGGCAGCATTCTCGGCAATGACGCCTCTCGTCCGGTCTCCCTGGTCAAGCGTGGAGTAGATATTTTCTCGTGGCTCATGATCATGGCCGGCATCTTGGGGATCGGCCGGGCGATTTATCTCGGGATGCGCGGGGCCCAGGGCTGGGGGGCTTCCGGCGGTTGGGGAGCTGCGGGACTCGGCTTCGGTTATTTAGTCTCCTGGATCAACAGCGAGGTTAACGGTAACCAGGTCTCGTTGCCTGAACCCTAAAGGAGGCCTTCATGCGCATGCGCCCTGTCAGATCGAGGATATTTTTGCCGGTCATCCGGCTCGGCCTTGTCAGTGACGATTGGAAGTGGGTTTGCGCAATCGCCTTCCTGGGGTTCTTCCTGCCCTTCCTGTTCTGGAAGTATGTTTCGCCGGTGAGCTTCCTGCGCGTGCCGATTCATTTTTGGTTCGGCCTGATCGCGTCGTCGTCGAGCTACGGCTTCTTTTTCTGGATCAGGACGGGCCGCAAGCCCCACTGGTTTCAGCACAGCCTGAGGACGCTAGTCGAGTCCCCGGTCCGGCGTCGCGCTTTGCCCGCGGACTGGGGGGCTCGGCCCCGTTTCTGGATGAAGGAGAGATAAGCATGGATCCGATCACTTTGATTGGCGGAGGCCTCGCCCTGGGGGCGGCGACCCTGTGCATAGGGGCCGGGGCGCGTTTGCTGCCCATCGCGCTCGGAACGAATCGGGACCTGCGCGAGTATAAGCGTTCGCCCGAAGCCCGGCGGGAGAAGCGATTCGCGGAACGCGATGAACAGAGGCGGCTGCTCGCGCACCCCGAAGGGAGGGAGCGCGAGACGTCGATCGTCGGCCTGGACGGCGCCACCATCAGGCATAAAGACGGCTCTTACTCTCGTTTTTATGAATTCACCTTACAAGAGACCATGCTCGCCTCTGAAGGCGCGGCGGAGCGATTCTGCGACGAGATGGCGCGGCTGCTCTGCCTGCAACTGCCGAAAGACACGGTCTTTCAATGGCGTTACGCGGTCACCCTGGACCCCGGGGCCGCGATAGCGAACCATCTGGACGCCAGATCCTATGACCGCGTCCATATGCCGGCGGCGATACTCCATGATTCACGCATCGATCATTATCGCGCCATGGCCATGGCAGGCGTGTTCCGCCGCGAGCGCGCGCTGCTTTCGGTGCGAATCCCGGTACAGCTCAAGTCGGACCAACACACGACATTCTTCAACGCCTTCGTGCCCGAGTTGATGCGGGAGATCGGCAGACACGGCGCTTCCGGCGTCGCCGACGCCCTGCGGTCGGCCTACCGCCGCGCGAAGCCCGACGGCGTCCTGCGCCGGCTGATCGAAGAGGAGCGCGAAGCCTCCAAACAAGCGGAGAAGCATTTCCGCGCGATCGAATTGCATGGGCAGGGATATTTGCGCCCGCTCGACAGGGCGGAAACCTGGGAAGCGCTCATCCGGAGTCATCGCCTGGACTGCGATTCGACGCCGAAGCTGCCCGATACGCCCGCGCTCGATATCTCTCACTATCTGACCGGGGAGGAGATTCGAGATCGATCGTGGTACGCGATGCACGGCTCGACGCCCGTCTCGATGATCGCGTTATTTGCGCCGCCGAACCCCGGCGTCTACGCCGACAGCCTGCGCGCCGTGTTGGCGAACCCCGATCTGACCTTCAGACACACGATCGTGACGGAGTTCATGACGCTCGACAAAGCCGAGGCCAAAAGCGCCTTGCAGAAGCGCATCAAGCAGGTGGAGGTCGCCAAGGACGGATTTAAGCTCAGTAACCGCTCCAATCGTGATCACGACGCCGAAAAAGCGCTCACCGATCTGGACCGCGTGCTCTACAGCGTCTCCGGCACGAATGAAGCGTTGGTCAAAGCCAGGATGTACGCGATCAACTACGGCCGGCCCGCGCGCAACCGCGCGGAGCTGGAGGCCTCGCTCAAAGAGCTCGAAGAGAACGACGAAATGCTGATCCGAGCTTTGCAGATGATGGACGGCGCGGAGGCCTCCCGCGAAGATTCGACCGCCCTCCACTGCCTCTACGAACGCTCACTGCTGGGGGAGGCGGACGCCTCCCCTACGGGCCGCGAATTCCTGGAAGTCGCGTCGTCGCTTTCCGCCTTGATATCGCGCGAACGCGCATTCAAAGGCTCGCCGCGCCCGCACAGCATTTTGAGCACGGCCAGCGGGCGCGTCGTCGGCGTGGACCTCTTCGATAAGAGCCTGCTCCGTTCGCCGATCGTCCTCTTTCTGGGCGCCCCCGGCTCCGGCAAGACGACGCTCGTGGCGATGATCTGCAACGACGCGCTGGGCTCCGTCGCCGACCTGCAAATGAGCGCGCTCGACAACGGCGGCAGCCTGGCGCCCTGGGCCGAAGTCATAGGGGCGCGTTACCTGCGCCTCTCGATGGACGACGAGAGGACGTTCAACATCTATGACTATCCGGGCCTGTTCGAAGGGGAAAAGCCCGACGAGTCCGACGTCGCGCTGATCACGCTCGACGCCATGACGCTGGGCGGCTACGCCCTCGAAGACCGCGACACCTCGGACCTGATCGCCAACTCCGTCAGGTCGCTCCTGGAGCGCAGGGCGGACCGCAACGCGGTCGAGGACGAGAAGACCGAGCCCACGCTGAGGGACCTCGTGACGCAGCTCGAGAACTACCCGGACAAGCACGAGGAGTTGAAGGCCCACGCAGCGCGCGTCGCCACGCGCCTGCGCAAATACGTCGGCAATAAGTGGCTCGACGCGCCAACGCACGAGGATTTCAAGCGCGACACGCGCTGCGACGTGTACGAGCTGGCGAGTTTGGACGGCTTCGACCCTGACGTGAAGCGGGCGCTGGCGAACAGAATGGCCGCGCGCGTGCTGCGCGCCAACTCCCGCCGCCGCGCCGACGGCGCCAAAACCCCTGCGATCCAGGCCTTCGTAGAGTGCTGGAAGATCGTGACGGATTATCCGGACCTGCTGAAAGTCATCCGCCAGGGCGGCCGCACGGGCCGCAGAGACAACGTGATCACATTACTGGACACCCATCACTACGACGAGCTGAAGGACATTCAGGACATCGCCGCGACGGCGGGTCTCAAATTCATAGGGCCCCAAAACAAGCGGTTCGACAACTTGATCCGCGACGCGCAGCTCAACGAGCGCGCCGTCGGCGCCATCGACTCCCTCAATCGCGCCGACGGTTTATTCACGCAGTGGCTGATGGTCGCCGGGGTCGGACACGGTCAAAAGGTGGAGGTCGTGCAGGCCGATCTGAGTCCGGCCGAATTCTGGACCTGGGCGAACAACCCCAACGAGTGGAACGCCCGCCAGCGCGTACTCGCGCTGCGGCCCGGATGGGTAATGAGCGACGCGGTGGCATGGCTGGCGCAGGTCTACCCGCGTGGACTGGCCGCCGACGGACTTGTGGAGATCGATGAGAGGCTGTTGGCCTGAGCGGGAATCGGCAATAGACTATCGCCGGCCGTCTCTCCCCAGCGTCAACCTTCTTCAACGTTCTTTCAACTCGAAAGGAGAATAGTCATGTCATCGACTCGCATGTTTACAAGTTCGCGGACGCTCATCGCCCGGCGCATGGCTTTCATTACGCGCACGCTCATTTTCTCGTTGATCGTCGTCGCCGCGCCGGCGCTCTACGCGCAGAACAACAAAGACGCTCAAGCGCCTTCGGCGCAGGTCGAAGTGACAATCGATCAATCGTCGGGAAAGAAGACCATCAAGCTGAAGCCGCAGGTATTGACCGATAGGCCGGCGTACAAGATTACGCTGGAAATAACATACGAAACGAACCCGAAAGCCTTAACCGCGCCGCAGAACTCGATTGAAGAGACGGCGCTGGCGCGCCTCGAATGTCTGGAAAAGCAGGTTGTCGAGTACGGCGACCGTGAGCTGCTCTTCGCCGTTGACGGCGAGCCTTTCTTCGTGGGCGAACGACTGGGCAGTCGGAACAGGCCCTGGCTGGAATACAGAAGAAATAGGCCTGCGCCGCCTGGAGTATTCAGTAAATACTACACAGACGCCTTCGCGGACTTTCAACTTTCACTGTCTCAAATTCAAAAATTCGCCGGCGCGACTGAACTGGGAGTGGGACTGGGCGGCGTAATCCAGGTCTATTTAGACCGGTCGACGCTGGCGAACATACGCGAATTCGCCAGTGAGGTAGCGAGGCAAGCCTCACCCCAAAAGTAGAAATAATCGCGCCGTCTCAGGCTCTCAAAAGAAAGGCTAAAGTGATGAGAGTAAAATCGCTGTATCGGGAAATATTGCTCGGGCTGCTGCTCGGCCTGCTGATTGCGCCGCCGGCGCAGGCGCAGTGGGCGACATTTGACGGCCCCGCCTACACCCAGCGCCTGAAAAAGGAAATCCGAGACATCCTCGAGTGGGTGGATACAATCGCCAAGTGGGAGACGACGATCGTAACCGCTACGCAACAACTGACCTCTCTTCGTGGCATGTTGAGTCTCGCTGAAGGAGAGTTGGCTAAAGATAAGGAAACGGCCCGCTTGATGAATGATATCGGCGATATCGTTCGATCCTCTCAGTTACTCATCAGCAAAACCAAGAGCATGGTGAAGTACGGCGTCGCCTCGCTGCAGCGAATTGATGACCGGCTGCGTAACGGAATTTTCGACCCGGATAAGGACCTCGCGGATCTGGAGGAGTATTTGCTTTATTCCATTGGCCGCGAGTCGAAGGAAACCCTTCGGCTCGCTGTAGAAGCCGCGGTGGCCGACCCTCAGCTAAATAAGTGGTTGACCGAGAGGCAGAATCTGGCTCTGGACCTGGCCGAGGCTGAAGACAGGAGGAATAAGTTGATCTCCCTTCGCGAGAAGGCGGCAAAGTCGAAAAACGAGTCCGAGCGTAGCGGCGTCCAGCCTCTGACAGAGGCGTTGCTGGAGACCCTGCAACAGATTGGGAAGCTGAACAGTGATATCCGCAACCTCGAAGATAAAATTCAGGAACGGCTTAAAGCCCATGGGCTCCGCCTCTCCGATATGGAGAACTTCGGCTACAGCATCGAAGCCACAAAAGCCGCCTGGAAGGAGTTGAATGGGGCTAAAGACCAGATCGCATCCAGCTTCGACGCCGCCGTCTTGCAGATGGCGCCCGAGCCTCCAGACCAGTAACCGCGTCGAGGCTTTCCCGAGATAGAGCGGATTTCGATCCAGTTGGCCTCTGGCGGCGTTTTTCGACGCTGCGCATGGGGAGCGCTATCGCCTAAAAACGCGCCAGAGGCTGTTTAAAAGCAAAAGAGGGACATATTTATGACCAGTCCAACATCATCAGGCGTTCGTTCGGCCCGCTGGCTGCGTATGGTCTTCCTGCTGGCGGTGATCTGCTGTTGCTCTTCCCTGACCACGGTCGCCGAGGGGCCCCCGAATCCGGCGCCAACTCCGGAGCAACGGTTATCCACTAGTCTGCGTAGCCAGTCCTTCGGCCAGCGGATCGCCGCTCTCACCAACAGCGCGCGCCAGCTCGTGGAGGTCATGCAAAAGGAATTGTTGCATCACCTCATGAGGTGGGTCGAATACTTAGCCTGGCTGCTGGCTCTCTTCTTGATCCCCGCCTCGGCGGTTCGAGAGTGGCACGAAAACGCCGGCAAGGGTCGAAACCTTCTATGGTGGTTCGGCCGGTTGGCGGTGTGCCTGCTCTTATTCGGCGCGGCCACGCCAATCATCGACGCGCTATACGTGGTCGGCAAAGACATCGCGGAGGGCAACGCGTCAACAGGCCAGAGGTCAGTGCTCTTCGATTTCCACGCCAAACAGCGTGAATCTTTCAACACGAGCTATAACAAACTCGTTAACAGCAGCTTCAAAGTCAAGGGGGGCGTAGAAGAGTTCACCATCAAACCCGCAGACGGTTCCGAACCGTTTATGGGCAACCTCTACGATCAGGGCGCGACGGTTCGAGACCTGACCTCCAAACTCGACGATTCGTCATACACGATGACGAAGCTCTTCACGCTGATGAACATCTCGCGCGGAGTGATGGAAGCCGGCGACCTCTGGCTGATAGTCCTGAGCGGCCTACTGATGTTGACCTTCAAGATGGTCGCGCCCCTCATGGTCATCCTGGGCATCGATCGCAAGATTTCGCAGCGCACGGTCACCACATACGTATGGGGTCTCGTCATTCTCACCCTTGTCTGGCCTTCGGTGAGCTACATCCTCAGTACCCTGGCTTATATGGGCGGCAACCTGGCTATGGCTATGGGCGACACCGACCAGATCTACACCTGGACGGTGGCCTCGCAAAAGACCATGCGCGACCCGCTCGCGCAACCCTTCTATACGATTGTTATCGGTTCGCTGATGATGCTCGGCGCAGGCCTCGCCCTTTGGATGTCGCCATTCATCGCCTATTCGATCGCCATGGGGCGAGTCTTCGAGGGAGTCGCTCAGCAGGCCAGCCAGCTCGCCGGGTCCATCGTGAGCACCGCCGTTGAATTTGTGAGCGCCAACATAGGCGCGAAGCTCGGACGCCAGGCCGAGAACGCGCAGGTTGAGGGAGCGTCTGACGCTGAGCAAGCGCGCGCCCGCGGAGAGCTTAGTTCCAGTAACTTCCAAGCGATGGCGCGACGAGCGCAGGCGGCGTTTAACGCTAAATCACAGCAGATCGGTTTGCTTAGCCAGGCGCGCGCGGCCCTTATTAATCAACAATTGCTAGCTGAGGCGGGGAGAAAGTTCCAGAATAATAGCGTTTTCCAGCAAAACCAGCAGAACAAACGCAACTGGTGGGTTGAGCAATTCTACCAAGGCGCAATGACCAGGATCGGCTTTGGCCAGCAATCCTTAGAGAACAACGCTGGCGCCATACAAAGCCTCTTAGAGAGCGCTGGCAGAGCAGACCCGCGCCTGGGTGCGGCAGCGCCGATCGGGATTTTGTGGGGGTGGGATGGCAGGGATGACGCGCTTAACAAAGGGGCGAAAGCCCGACTTGCAGCCATCAATGGATATTACAACACCGGCTTCACGGTCAACCAGGAAACAGGAGGCGTCGACAAGCGTACTGGAAAGCCGTTTGTGAAGACGGTCCACATAGATAGTCTGGCGGAAAGCAACAAGATATTCACGGGAGAGATGTATAAAATCAACGCAGATTACCAGACAGACCAAGGCAAGGCCGCCAACGCCGCTTTCTCTCAATCTGCGCAAGGCATCGACAGGGCCTATAAATATCAGCTCCACGCAGCGGATATTATCTACAATGACTATGACGTGCCTGCGAATCAGGCGCGCTTCGACGCGCAGATGGACGCGGCAAGGATCACGCGCAGCGCCGGTCTTGAGGCCGCCAACTTCCGCGCCATGCAACACGTGCTGAGTCAGGTCTCAAGCAAGGTCGCGAGAGAAATCGAGAAGAATATGGAGATGAGATTCTGACTCCGCCGACGCGCTTCCCTGCCAAACTTTTTAGCGCCTCGCATCACCACCCATACCGGCAAGGTCTGGGTGGTGATGCGAGACGCTACTGTCTCGGCTCATCTTCTCAGGAGGCCTGGCGGGCCATATGGATAGTGTCAATGTTTCTTTTTTATCGAGCGTGGATGGGCCCCATTCCCGTTCCCGGAGTCGGGCGAGGCGGTTCTGAATTGTAGTTCCAGCTCCGGCTTTAAATCACCGAGCAAATAAGCCCTATAGTGTTCCAACTCGATCTGTGCAAACCTGCCTAGCTCTTTCGCCGCAATCATTGCGCTGGAGAGAGAGGTCTTTACCAGTCGGCGCTCTCTTTGATCGATGGCTTCGCTCAACAGAAAAACGTATCGGGCAAACATATCCGCGTCATCGCGTTTGTCTTCCCCGCTGAACACTGATCCTAAAAACATCCGCCAATACTCTACGTTCAAAAAAGGAGAGCGCTGTAAGTCAGCGCTCTTTTTTCGGGGCCTGTTTTTGTGGTTAGTCATATTTGTTCCAGTCTCCGAGTCGCGTGCGCAAAATAGCGCTCATCGGAGCCGCAGCGCGGTTCCGATTAAGCGCAGCCATCGCTCCCTCAGGGGCCTGAATTCGACCTCGCCCAGTCCTGTCAATGGCGAGCGCCTTCGCAGCCAAATCGACGGATGCCCGGTCCGCGCCAGGGCGGACACTTGCCTCGGCTTACTAGAGGAGCGTTTCGTTCACAATTCTGATTTCGTACCGCCGTTTCAATACGCAATATTCTTACGAGAAGGGGCGGGATGTGGATTTATTGGCGGCGGGCGTAAGCCCCGCAACATCAGGCGTTATAGCGATCCGACGCCGGCGCTTCTCACGCGCCGCATTGGAAGACGATCTGCAATCTTTCGGTTCCGCGCCTACTATCTTTTGGGAGACATAGCGACGTAGAAGGGGAGACGAGCTGCGCCGATTTGGGAGACGCGACCCGCACGGTTTCGGGAGACGAAGCGCACGGTTTCGGGAGACGCTCTGCACCGATCTGGGAGACGACATCAGAAAGCTGATTGAAATCAACAGTTTAGTCTACGTAATTCAAAAGAAATTTCGCCGTACTTGGAAGGAAAAACTATAGAGCTTCAAAGGGAAGGAAATGCGATATCTCTCTACAAATAAATGGGTTCCTACAATTCTATGTCTCTGCGCCGATTTGGGAGACGCCCTGCACCGATTTGGGAGACGCCCTGCACCGATTTGGGTGACGCCCTGCACCGATTTGAGAGACGCTCTGCACCGATTTGGGAGACGCTTGCATCAAAAAACCCACGCTAAATACTTACATTTGCTATATTTAGCACACGCGCGAATTTCATCGACAACATATAACTCATGTCATGACTATTTATCGACAACAACAACAACGAACGAACCTCAGATCAGTGCTGTTGTTGTTGTTTCCTATCTGGAGGAAACAAAATGAAAAAGCCGCAAGTGGCCGAGGCTTCAATCATCCAGCAGGACCAAACAGCCGAAATAATTCCCATCAGAACGGAGGCCGTCCTTTGTCAATACCCAATCCACAAACTGAGCAAAAGCAAAAAGCCTGTTCAAATCGAAATCACCGAGAAGAACGAGCGCGGAAAAGGGCAAGTAGTTTGGAAGGTTTCTCCCAACGCTGAGTACGGACATCCTGGAGAGTTGGCTTACAAGATCGACACGCTAGTTATCTACCGCGTGATTGATGAACTTTACCCCGACATTCCGGAGGTCATCAAAATTGCGGACAGCCTCCGGCAACTCGGCGAACTGATTGGAAAGAAGAAAACAGGAAACATCGCCGACATCAAAAACGCTCTATATCAAAACGCTAGCGCGTTTATCACGGCGCGGCTTGAATTCACAGGCAAAGACAGGACACGACGAAGATTCGAATTCGGCTCTACCCGTTACGACATAGTGTTCATTGGCGAGAGATTGCCGAACGGAGAGACAGCGGATGCTATTTATATCGTCCCCCACCCTATTTATCGAGATTTGTTGCGGCACGCGAAGCGCCGCCCGCTTGATTACGAATACCTGAAAAAACTGGCTCCGACCGCGCTGCGGTGGTATGAGTTGGTGAGTTTCCAGATCTTCGCCGCGCTCAATCTTGGAAATCCTCGCGCCCGCTATCTCTACTCTGACCTTTGCAAACGCGCGGATCTCGACCGCTTTTTCACCTGGGATCGGGCGAAGAAGCAGTTGTACAAAATCCACCGGCCGCACGTCGAGAGCGGCTACATCAGCAAGGTTGAAGCGGAACAGACGACCGACAAACAGGGCCGCCCGGATTGGATTATCTGGTACACGCCGGGCCCGAAGGCGAAGCGGGAATATCGGGAATTCAACGAGCGCCCGCGGCTGGCAGACTCATCGCCTAAGCCACTGGCGAGGCCGCGCCTTGTCGCGGCGAATAAAGTGAGCGGGGAGAAGAGCGCGCCCGAACGGGCGCCGGAAGACTCGTCCCTGATTGAAAAACTCATGAGCTTCGGCGTTGATAAAAGCCGCGCCGCCAGGCTCGTAGAAAACGACCGCGCGGAATGCGCTCTGTGGGCGAACGCCTGGGCGCACCAGAATCAAAACGGGATGGAGAATCCGCCCGCGGTGTTAATCAGTTTCATTGAGAAGAAGCGCCGCCCGTTGCCAAAAGGCTACAGAGATGCGGTTGAGTATGAACAACGGCGCAAAGAGCGCGAACAACAGCAAGTTCGACAGATGGCTGAAGAACTTCACTTCCAATATTTCGCGCCGGTTTTCCGCTCTCACTTGCAACAAGAGCTTCTCGAAATCGAGCGAGCGCGCCCTGACGCGTACAAGGCTTTCAAAGAGCACTTCGACAAGAAGCACGCCAAAGGGCTGCGAATCGTCGAGAGTGAAGATGTTCGCCAGAGGATTACTATTCAGAAGGCGATGGAATTCTTTAACGATATTCGGCCGGAACTCGACGTGCGACTCACCACCTTTGACGAATGGAACGAAGCCGAGAATCGGGAGAACTCCGATCCGGTCGAATGGGTGCGCTGCAATCCGGAAGCATAGGGCACTTTCGATGGATTCAAAGAATCTCGCCGTCATCAAGCAAATTTCATTACCACCTTTTCAGCAACCTAGGGTATACTCCGATCTGAGCCTAGCTCGACGCTGACCCCTACTACAATCAAGGTGTTATATGACAAGCATCGTTACTGTTTCTAACCTCAAAGGCGGTGTAGGAAAAACCGTGTCCGTGGTCAACCTGGCTGCCTCGTATGCTCAGATGGGCAAACGTGTACTGGTGGTAGATATGGATCCCCAGGGGGATGCCACGGGGTATCTGGGCGCAGAGGAAACCGCAAATGCGCAAAGCAAACGGTTAGCTTCTGCACTCACCGGGAACCTGCCGCTTGATCAAGTCAGGATTCAGACCTCCATAGAAGGTGTGGATATTCTGGCCGGGACAAGAGAGTTGAGCGAAATTCAAAAGCGTATGGAAGGCGATCTGGAACAGCACCTCCTCTTGGATTCCCTGCTCTCAAGCAAATCCGTGAAGGAGTACGACCTGGTCTTGATTGACACCCATCCCAGCGAGGATTGCCTGCTGGTCTCGGCGCTGTACAGCTCCCACTACTACTTGATCCCGCTCTTTCCGGAGCGGCGCACGAGCAATGCGGTTTCAACAATGATTGCCTTCGCCACCAAGATCCGAAGGTTGAATCCGATGCTGATGCTCCTCGGGTGCATCATCACCAAATTTGATCGGAAGTCCGCCACCCACGTCAGGTTCGAAAGCGTTCTGCGTGAAGGCAGCAAAAACGGTAACATTCGCATATTTGAAACAGTGATTCCTTCAAGCTCGGCCGTGCAGGGATCAGAATCCGCCGAACAGCCTCTGATTCACTACAAGCCGAACGCGCCGGCGGCCATTGCGTATTCAGCGCTCGCCGGTGAGATCTTGCCCGGATTGAAAGGAAAACGTCAGGGCAAAGTTCCTCAACCCAATCTTCAGGCCATTGACCGGATTCCGGATGATTTTGAGATCGAAATCGCCAACGAAGTGGTGGTTTGATCCGGCTCAAAATTGCCAACGCGTTGGCAATTTTGAGCCGGATCAAAATTGCCAACGCGTTGGCAATTTCAAGACACAGGTAAGCGAATATGAAAAAGATTGCAGCGTCAGCCGAGGAGATGAGCAAAAAGCTCTTCGGGGGGAAGAGCCAAGCCTCGGTACAAGAGCCTCAGCAGGCGGATCGCTTTGCCGCCTATCGTGACCACATAGGCAAAACAGTAACCCTTCCGATCGAGCACATCGTCATCGAAGACAACGTCCGCCTGGAAGTAGACACGTCAGCCCCCAAATTCCAAGAACTGGTGGATTCGATCAAGCGCGAGGGGATATTACAGAACCTGATTGTCGAGGTTCGCAACGGTCGCAACGGCGCCTATTTGTCCTTGGTCTCGGGCCAGAGACGGCTCCTGGCCGCGAAGGAGGCCGGGGTGCAGAAAGCCACGTGCCTGCTCAAAGAATACAACCGGGCCGGGCGAGTTTCGGCGGGATTGACCGAAAATCTGATGCGCCAGGATCTCAATTGCATAGATGTCGCCGACGGATACGCGGCGCTTCGAAAAGAGGGATGGTTGGAGGAGGAGATAGCCGCCCGTTTCGAGCGCGGCCAGCGGACTATCCATCGCTACCTGGTAATAGCATCCTGGCCGGAAGACGTGAAGCGCACGATGCGAAAGTATCCTGACATCTTCACGACTCGGACCATATTCAATCAGTTCGTATCGAGAAGCTTCAAGGACGAAGATGAACTTCGCGCTGAGGTGGAGTCGAAAGTGTCCAAGGCTCTTGAGCCCGACGCGGAGGAACTGGACCGCTCCGGCAAACAAAACGCGCACATCCAGACTGCCGTATCAAGTCTTACTGAAAAGCTGAAACTCCCGGTAAAGATCAAAGGGGATGAGAAAGAGGGGAAGATCACCATCAGCTATCGTGATCCTGAAGAGCTGGAGCGGGTCATCAGGATCATACAGGAATCGAATTTGGGGTAGGCGTATTGCCAACGCGTTGGCAATCGCCGCCACTCGATAGGGCACTTACGATGGACAAATAGGGCACTTACGATTGCCTGATAGGGCACTTACGATGGATCAATAGGGCACTTACGATTGCCTGATAGGGCACTTACGATGGACAAATAGGGCACTTACGATTGCCCGATAGGGCACTTACGATGGACAAATTTTGCGATAACGCACGTAGCTCCTGCAACTTAGGGTTGCAGGACTTAGTATGACATGTAAGACATACCGTAAGACTTAATGACTACCGGTGTGTGTTTACCCTCGGCTGGAAGGAACTATGGAACGCAAGAGCTCATCGGTGATGGAAGGAACACCCACACCGGAAAGTGGAAGCTCCACAATTGCGACACTGGCTTCGCCTGGATCTGCAGAAGACGATAAGGCGATGTTGATCCCGCTGGAAGTGATCCGCACCGAAAACGTGATCAGCAAGTTTCCAGTGCACAACCTGGCAAAGACCGGGCGCGTGAACATCAGGCTCAACCGAAAGCGAGCCGACGGGGACGTGGAACTTCGGTGGGAGGTGAGCTACAACGAAAAGTACGGCGAAGCCAAACAACTCGCATATCAACTAGACACCCTGATCATCGCCAAACGCCTGCACGACTACTTTGAGGCCGACAAGCCAATCCCGGAGGTCGTCCCAATCGGCAGCCTCTACCAAATATGCCAGGAGCTCGGGATGAATCCCCAATCCGGCAAGAACAAGAACAACATCAAGCGCGCGCTGGCGCAGAACGCCGGCGCTTTCATTGACGCTCACGTCTCGTTCAAGGACCGCGCCGGGCAGGAGCGTCGGCTCTCAGCGCAGTTCACGCGGTATGCCGTAGTCCATCGGGATCAGAAACTGCCGGATGGCCGCCGCGCGGACCAGATGTACATAGTGCTGCAGCCGGTTTATCTGGAGGTCCTCAATAGCGCAAGGTGGCGTCCACTTGATTTCACGTACCTGAAGGAGCTGCCGCCGGCGTCGCAGCGCTGCTACGAGATCATCTCCACGCGCATATTCGCCGCTATCAAGTACGGCCACCCGAGGGCGGAACTGACTTATTCCGATTATTGCCTCTTCAGCGCTCAGATGAGGCACACAAAATACAAACCCTTCAGGGCTCAGATGGATCACGTCCATAAGCCTCACATGTCGTCAGGGTATTTGACCAAAGTGGAGTACCAAGAGACGCTCGACGAAGAGGGGAAGACGGATTGGATAATCGCGTACTATCCAGGCCCCAAGGCGAGGGCAGAATTTTCGCACTTCAATCCCCGGCTTCACGACAACGCGTTGCCAAAGAGCGCGGGCAGTGACGAAACAGGGAAGGGGGATGAAGCGCGAGAGTTGGTCGTATACTTTCATCGGCTTGTTCATAAGGCCGGCGATGAGCGTGAGCCGATGAAGAGGGAGCTCGAGCAAGCCTCGCGACTGATCGAGAAGTATGGCGCGGATGTGGCGCGGCGCATCGTTGAGGTTGCGCACAGAGAAGCGCCAAAGACAAAGTTCGAAATGCAGGTGTTCGGCGCAGTCATGGTTTACGAAAAACTGGCAGTAACGGCTTACGAGAAGCGGAAGAAATCTAAAGCCACTCAGCAGGACAACGAGACGGGGGCGCAATCGCTAACAGAAGCGGAAAGAATCGCTCCTCTCCTTACAGAAGCCATTGAGCGATTGCGACAGGCGACGGCGAATATGTCGGCTTCAGGAATGTCCGCACTGCGTGATGCGTGCAGCGCCGCGGAGAGGGAACTTAGCGATCTGCGCGACCGCATCGCAACCGCCGATAAAGATCTGCCGATAGATCTGGCGGCGCTCGAAGAAAGGCTGGTGGCGGCCGAGGAGAGGATTACTGAAGCGCTATGGCAATCAACCAACTCCGATGAGATTGAGGGAATGGTGAAGGCCGCAAAGTCCGAACTGGAGCGATACGAAGCCTCGATGGATCCGGCGACTTACAAAGATACCCTGCGGCGCCAGGTCACCACTAGACTGCGCGAAAACTACGCGATGCCTCGCCTGAGTCTGTTTTATCTCTGGTGAGCGGCCGCAGAATCGGGGATAAAGACAGCGTGGTTCCCGCTCTGTGTGTGTTACTAGAGTCTGATAACGGGAAGCGGTTGTAATAACAACCTACATTTGCGCTCTGGGAAAGATGTTCTTGGCTATTTATTATCAGACGCAGGTCTACGCCCATGCCCTCAGTCTTCACCCCTCGGCTTCCATCGCGCGGATTTCGCCCTTGCCATCGTCATAGCATTTTCCGCAGATCAGCGCGGAGCCTGGCTTCGCCCATGCGTTCCAGCCGCAGCCCGGGCAAGTGTATTTCGTCTTGCTGGCCGCCTTCTTTTGTCGGCCTCCTTCGTCGACGCGCGACTGCCAGCGCAGCGCGAAGCCGGCCGCTCGAAGCCTGGCGAAGCTGGCGGCGAAGGCCCCGCCCGGTATGATGTAATGCGTGACTCGCTGCCCGGTCTCTTTCCCACCGGGCTCGCCCGTGTGGGAAGGGAAGAGGCCAACCTCTTTCATCTTCGCGGCCCATTCCCGATCGTGATAGCTCTTCCGCGGCGCCTTGCCGTGAGTCTCTTGCCACACGTGGCACATCTCGTGAACCAGGGTGGAGAGTATCTCCTCGTCCGTTCGGCCGAAGTGGTCAGGGTTGAGCGCCAGTTCGTGCGCCGTCTCTCGCGACGATCTCCCGGCGAATCGCTCGGCGGAAAAATAGCCCCTCGATCTTGCCTTGCGCTGCAACGTCACCAGCACGGGCGGGAGCGCGTCGCCGAACAGCTCTTCATTGAAGAAATCGTACGCGCGTTGAAATGATTCGTATTCTGCCTGAGTGATACTGGCGTCCATACTTTGTATCGTACGATACAAAGTCGTCCCGATCAAGGTTAAAAAATGACTGATTTTCAATCCTCTCAGACACGTTCCACGGCTGAAAAATAAGGGTGTTTCTCAGTTTTGGAATGGCATTTCCGATAATTGCATTTTTCGGATATAAGTCAGAAAATCGCTACCTGATGTATTCGAAAATGCGTCTAAGGTGGTTGAAAATCCGCCATTAGATGGCGGATTTTCAGCTATTCATCCGCGTGTTGCGGGAGAGGAAAAACGGATGACTAAGGATTTGATCGTCATATCTGCGGCGACGCCCGCCTCACCCGGTCAGGCGCTCGCCCGGCGAGCTCGCTTTGAACTACCAAGGGCGAAAAACTTCATCGAGAAGTCAATCTCCGAAGACACCCGCCGGGCCTACACCCGCGCGCTGCTCGACTTCTTCTCGTTCGTCGGAAAGCCGCCAGCTCAGGTGTCGGCCGAAGACGTCATCGCGTACCGTGACGACCTGGTCAAGAAGCAACGCAAAAAACCTCGGACTGTGAACCTGAAGCTCTCGGTCGTCCGCGCTTATTTCAGCTACCTGAAGGCCGCCGGAGACATCGAGCTAAACCCGGCCGATAGCAAGCTCGTGAGCGTGCCGGCTCCGCCGGAAGACATGGCCGGCCGCGCCCTGACGTCCGAGGAAGTCGTTCGCCTGATCAATGCGCCGGATCGCAGTAAGGCCGAAGGCGCGCGAGATCACGCGATGTTATTGACTTTGGCGCGGACCAGTCTGCGCGTGAGCGAGGTGAGGAATCTACGCGCCTCTTCGATCGTTTGGAGTCACGGGCGCTGGACGGCTCGGGTGAAGGTCAAGGGGGGCCGGGAAAGAACGATCCCCTTCCCGAAAGACGTCAAGCAGGCCATCGACCACTACCTGAAGCAGGACGCCGTCCGCCGGCAGAACCTACACAGCGATGGCGACGACGCTTTCATCTTTCAGCCGATCGTCAATTACCGCACGCTCGAATTCGACAAGGCGCTCTCGGCCCGCCACATTTGCCAAATCGTCAACCGTTGGGCCTGCTTGGCCGGCCTCAATAAAGGCAAACAGACGCTCTCCCCCCATGACCTGAGAAGGACGGCCGTCACCAGGGCGCTCGGCCTGGGCTTCACTTACCGCCAGGTGCAAGCCATGACCGGCCATAAGGATATTCGAATGGTGGTTCGCTACGACCACGAGCGCGGAAACATCGAAGAGAACGCGATCAACTTCCTCCACTACGATGAGAAGAAAGAGGAATGAAAAGGAGTGTTTCCACCAATATCGTTGGTATATATACCAATGACGCGACCTAAATCTATCAAGGTAATGCCTAGGTATATATACCTAGGCATCATTACGTTGTTTTTTGCCGCCCGCTCGAAACTGAAAAAGCCCGCCAAGCGAGGCCGGCAGGCTTTCGACACACACAAGCGGATAAGGCTAACAAGTAGCGGCCATCATCTGAGATTGCGGTCGGTACGAGTACGCTGGCGGATTCGCCGGATCAATAAGTACGGCCAGATCTTCCTCTCCGCTCTGAGCGATCGCCCTGATTCTCTCTGAGATGCGCTCTGGGAGCTGCTGCCCCTGGCGTTCAGCAAGCACGATAAAATAGAGCGCCCGCATCAAGAGATCAGATTGCTCGCCAATCACTTGTTGTTCTCCCTCCCATCTTGAAAGGGTGGCCACATCTATGTGTAACATCTCCGCCCACTCTCTACCCTTCAAGCCGAGATGTTTTCGTAAGAACCGGGCTTCGCTTCCAGAAAGGCGCTCGGCCTTCAAAGCGATCGCAGACCCAATAGCCGCATGCAGATCGTTTATACGAGCGATGCGCGGCGTCACAGCTCCGCAGTTCTTACAAACACGCAATTCAACATTCACGAGGTACACATTATCCAGCCCGCTCTCGACGTACTGATAAACGCCCCTTTTGATTGTCGTCTCGCCTTTGCATCGCCCACACTTCATATCTGGTCTCCTCTCAAAAAACGGTTACTATGAGCAGCGTTAGATCGGCGTCAATGATTACCGTAATCGCTGTCAGGGCGTCGCCGTCTATGTCCTCTCCTTCGACCCGATATTTCCAGTTGTCATGATCGTCGTCCCATTCCGGATCGCGAACAATGACTCCAGTTTTCAACGCGTGCAACAAGTCGGTCATCTCGACCCCACGACGTGGCATTGTCTCTTCTTTGCAATGCCACGTAGGTTCGACGATTCCCTCTTCCAAAATAAACAAAATCTTTCGCTTCGCCTCGTCGGCAGAAAGTGCGGGTGGTCTACTCATCTCTACATTCCTTTCCTACCTCCACTTCCTTGCCCTAAAGTTACTTTAGCCCAGCATAGCCAAAATTGACAATATGTCAACTTTATTTTCGCTAACTCCTTCAGCATAAATAGGCGCAAGGACATCACGTCGCCTTAAACTAGGTTTAAACATCCCAGGCTGAAGGGGTAAAGCAGCTTTACCTAAGCAGGCCCGGCGGCCAACAGCCCTTATACTGTAAGCATTGCGAAGCGCTTTTCGAGGGTAGAGGAACTTTAGCCTAGGCAATTGAGTGGCGAACTCTCCGCGCATAATGAGTTCAAATTATTTGAAGATTAAATTATTTCGGAACGATCCTGGAGCTGCTCAGCGACGAGAATTCCTAACCGGACACGCCGCGCCAGCGGCCGAGGTCGGAAATGCCATCCGGTTCCGGTCTCCGAAGTGACAACTCCTTGCCGCACGCGGGAGGGTGAGGGTGGGGGCTCCGGGGGCGGGGGGCGGGAGAGTGAAGGGAACGGTTTCCCGCCCCCGCCCCCGGAAACGAGCATCAGACCGACCGGGCGGTTTTGCAACATTGAGAGGAAAGCCGATTTATAAGAAGCCGCGAAGCATCCACGCAGGTTTCCCCGAAGCCGCATGGCAATTTGCGGAATTGGCCGAAGCTCCGGCGCCGAAACTTCGCTCTGACTGAATTCGTTTACTCGAAGCCGGAAGGATCGAAGGTCGAGAATTTGATCAATGTCCGATAAGGCGATCGCCGCCGGAAGCGCAAGGGGTTGACGCTCTTGCAAGCCAGTGATACCATCGCGTTGCAATCAGAGGATTGCGCATTAAAACCACGAACAAAGAGATTTGACAGTGAGGCGGCGTGAAGAAGTGGCCTAAAAACCCGAGGCCGGTCATTGAGAAAACCCAATGACCGGCCTACGAACTAGGAGAGTGCGGATTCATCATCCACACCAACCTAAAACCCGCATAGAGATTAACGGTCATTGTCGGCCAAGTCAAGCAATGATTCACAAAAGCGCAAAAGGAGCGCGCGAATGACGACAACTACGAAAACCACGAAGCGTAAAATTGAGCCCCGCATGCCCGCCTTTCATGTGCGAATGCCGGGAGTCCATTTCATCGTGCGACTGCCTGAGAGGCTTAATAAATGGATGGAACTCTACCTTAAAGCCCGCGACTATGAGGTGGCGGCCGAGTTGGCGCGCGAGTTACTACAGGAACGTAAGACAAAGGACAAAACTGAGCGTGGGAAGATGGAGATTGAGGGGTGGCTGGAGAGATATGTCGAAGAGGAAGGCTATTCATCTCCCGCGGAATTAGTGCGAGAACTGCTGCGCAATCGGCGCGGAGAGGTCGAAGCGAAAGCAGCGAAGAAAGTGAGTTGAACATGGAGGTGTTCGCATGAGTAACCAACCGATCCGCAATCCCTATGGCGTCGCCGCATTCAGATTGAAGCCTCCGGACCCTGACCGTTGTCAGCAGTGCGCCGGCGTCCACGAGCCACACGAGCCACACAATCAGGAAAGCATGTATTGGCAGGAGTGGTTCTACGCGCATTTCGATCGCTGGCCAACCTGGGAGGATGCGATGGCTCACTGTGACGACCGGACGCGGTTTGAGTGGGTGGATATGTTGCTACAACTCAACGAGATTTGATATTGCCACTGCTCGAGTCAACGACGTGAAGCCGCGAAGCGCGGCTTCACCGCAAAGAATTGAAAGAAGCCGCAGGCATCCTTTGACCCGAGCGGAACGTAGCGAAGCGGAGTGAAGCGAGCTCCTTATTTATCTCCGGATAGATTGAGAGAAGCCGCAGGCATCCTTTGGTCCGAGCGGAGCGGCTTTGCGCGCAGCGAGCTCCTTATTCATCTCCGGATAGATCATCCAAAGAAGCTGCGCGTCGCCGTGTTGCGAGATATAAGACGCGCATCCTTTGACCCGAGCGGAGCGGCTTTGCGCGCAGCGAGCTCCGAATACTGACCGCGGCCGAGCGAGTTGATTGTGTAAAAAAAGCTGGGTGGAATCGCGGAGCGTGGGAAGATTGAAAGAAGCCGCGCGCATCCTTAATTCCTGAAAGGCGCGCATCCTTTGACCCGAGCGAAGCGGCTTTGCGCGCAGCGAGCTCCGAAATCCGCCGCGCCCGGAGCGTCCGCCACTGGAAGCGGCGGGACGCTCCGTTTTTTTCTATAGATAGAAGGCAGAGGGCCGGCGCCCCCTGCCTAAAAGGACAGAGTTAATTCCCTCTGCCCTTCTCCGGCTTCCTGGCAAAACAGGATGCGCAAACGGAAATCGGAGCCTTAGTACACTTTGGATTGTGGCAGACCACAATACTCGGACATTTTGAGCATTGGTGTGTGTGTGCGCCGAGTTTATTTGTGTTAGTGCCTTTACCGCCAGGGAGCTTCCCGTTTTTTTTCATAATTGTTCTCCTAGTTCTTGGGTTTCAAATTTGGGTTTTAGGTTTAGGTTTTAGATCTGACCGCAATCCCGTGATTGCACTCAGATCCACACGTTTTGCCAAAAGATCGTTTAGCCCAATACTGACAGGGCTTCGACGGTCTGTGTCAGTTCTCACTGACAAGAGGAGTATAATCAAATTACTTGTTTTTGTCAAGGGAATTTATTCGCGCCGCCATTTTTTTTGCGATGACCGGAGGCGAGAATCAGGTTAGTAATGCCAGTAACGAGGCCAAGCGCAGGCATGGGAATCGCGCCGATTGTGTTATCAGACCATTACATTATTTTTCCATTTTCCTCTTGGAGGCGGTCTTTGAGTTTTCGATTTTCGGTTGCAAATCCTCGAAATGTTCGCGCCAAAGAGAAAAAATTTTCGGCCCCCGCTTCTGGACGCGCAGCGATGAGGCCGAAAATTTTTGTTTTTGGCGCGAACATTTCATTTGCGGCCGAAAATCGAAAACGGACAATGGCCTCCAAGAGGAAATGGAAAAGGTGCGAACGCTTCCTTTGACCCGAGCGGAACGTAGCGAAGCGGAGTGAAGCGAGCTCCTTATTTATCTCCGGATAGATCAGGAGAAGCCGCGCGCATCCTTTAGTCCGAGCGGAGCGGCTTTGCGCGCAGCGAGCTCCTTTTACTGACCGCAGCGGCGTGAGTTGATTGTGGAAAAAAAGCGGAGCGGAATCGCGGAGCGTAGGAAGAATTGAAAGAAGCGGCGCGCATCCTTAATTCCTGAAGGCGCGCATCCTTTGATCCGAGCGGAGCGGCTTTGCGCGGAGCGAGATCCGAATCCGCCGCTCACGCCATAAACACAAAAGCCGGGTCAATGCCCGGCTTTCGTGTTGTGGCCCCCCTACGTTTTCATTTTGGAGGGCTTCTTTTGTACGGGCGGTTTTGATCCTTGCCTGACCGTGCGAGGCTTGCGCGCGGTCTTGGTGGTCGTCGCCGCGTCAGCCGTAGTCGTCGGCGCGTCAGTCGTGGTCGTCGGCGCGTTAATCTCTGAGTTAATCTTCGCCGAACGGTTTCGGATATAAATGAGAGTTATTGCCACAAGGGCAAGCTCTCCGAAATGTGCAAGCCTTACCCAAAAATCCCAATAGGTCAGAAACTGCACGGCGGTTTCCTTGGGCTTCTCCGGCTTCTCAAGTTGGATCGGACTAACGGCGGGCA
>Ga0081455_10000528_pt1 | contig 49547 bp, 36 predicted proteins | sample TabmetS3T2R1_FD_70207 | JGI IMG/M metagenome (GOLD analysis project Ga0081455, IMG submission 70207) | Tabebuia heterophylla rhizosphere microbial communities from the University of Puerto Rico - S3T2R1 | ecosystem: Host-associated > Plants > Roots > Rhizosphere ...
GGTACTTCACCAGGACCTTGCGCGCCTGCTCGGCATCGGCGCGACCGCGCGCATGGAAGGAGCGGTGTTGCTCCTCGCCGCACTCGTCATGCTCGAATGGCGGACTGTCGTCGCGAGCGTGCGCCCGAAGACGCCTTCGCAGTCCGAGATTGCGACCGAATAGCCAGGTCACCATCTATCGACATGTAAAGCGAAAGCCGTCGGGGCTGGCGCATTGCCCACTGCAACAGTCGGTGTCGAACGCGCAGTTCCAGTAGCGCTCGGTGAAGACCGGCTCGGTGAGCTTGAGCAGGGGTAGCCCGTCGACCGGGGCCACGTGCAGCCGCGGCCCGGCGAACTCCATGAGCCGCGGCTGCACCACGAGCTCGATCCCGCTGCCCTCGAGGTCCCAGGACAGCTGGTGCATCCGCTGGTGCGACCAGCCGCTGGCCGGGGCCACCGCGACGACGCGGTACCCGCCGGACCGGGCGGTCAGGTTGACCGCCTCCAGGTCGCCGACCACCGGGACGCCCTCGATCCGACCGGTCGCGTGCGGACCGGTGCCGGTCGGGGTGCACGCCCCGGTGACCTCCCAGCCGTGGTACGGGTCCTTGACCGTGCGCCGGATCAGGTCGACGACCGCGTCCTCGTCGCCGACGGCGAGTACCGGATGCAGGCACCGGCCCTCGCGGCGGAAGCGGTGCAACCGCCGGCGCAGCGCGTAGCGACCGACCACGGCGAACACGCCGGCGAGCGGGATCGCCCCGAACACCCACTGCCGGGTGCCGGGTGCGCCGACCAGCAGCCCGACCATGCCGAGGACCACCGCGCTCGCGATGACCGCCCGGAGCAGCCGGCTGAACTCCTCCGACCCCTGGCCCAGGATCCGCGGGTCCCACGCCCGCACGGCGTAGATCGCGTAGACGGTGCCCACCAGCGTCACCGCCGCGACGACCAGCAGCGTGCCGAGCCAGAGCAGAACGAGCGGCTGTTCGATCACGGCGCCACCGCCAAACGGATCCGTGCGGCGCGGATCAGCAGCGGCTTGAAGACTCGATAGAGCGCGTAGATGAGGAACGGCCCGATCACGATCCACCCGAGCGCCGCATGCACGATCGCGTCCCACAGCCCGACGATCGAATGCAGCACGCCCTGTGCCATCAACGCAAACCCTTCCGAGATCGAGAGTGGCTGCGGCGCAAGCCGTAACAAATGCTCGCCGACGCGCACGAACGGAATGATCAACGCGAGCTGCAGAGGCGCCGCGAGGTAATTCACCAACTGAATGGCCGGCAGATTCAGCCGCAACACGATCGCCACGAGGGTGCACAGAATCGTCGACACGCCGAGCACCGGAAAAATGCCGATGCCGAGACCGAACGCGAGGCTCATCGCGATCTTCTCCGGCGTCACCCCTTGCCGGAGCAGCTCGAGAATCGGATGGGTGAGCCGGCGTCGCAAAAAAGAAGTCATGGGTTGCGCGCCATGAGCAGCTGCGTCAGCGGCGCGTCCGCCGGCAGCCTCCGCAGTTGCAGTAGCACGTACGCCGACATCGCCATGTTCCCGAGCAACGCAATGGCGATGAGCCAGCCGATGCGCGGCAGCCATCGCGGCTCCTTGTACGCGAGCCACACGTAGAAGGTGACGAACCCATAGTACGCATCGCACAGTGTTGCAATCGTCCACGCATTGTCGGGAGGCGTCGTGAGCCCGCCCCATTGCCACACGGGTTGCCGCATGCTCGCCCAAGTCGTCACGGCGACCATGGACACCAGAATGAACCCGAACAGCAGTCGTAACCCCGTTGCCGGCCGCATCGAGACCCCCGCCTCAAATCTGGCGCTGGCGGCGGTGCCTGGTTAAGCTCCGCCGAAACGCACAACAATCGAGCCCTTCATGGCAGATCAGGAACCCCGGGTGGCGCTACTTGCCGGAGCAAGCGGCCTCGTGGGCGGATACGTCCTCGATGCGCTGCTGGATGCACCCGACTTCAGTCGCGTGTATGCCGTCACCCGCAGGCCGCTGGGACGCGAGCACCCCCGTCTCGCAAACCGTATCGTGCAGTTCGACAAGCTCGAGACGCAGCTGAAAGGCGTGACGTGTCACGTCGCGTTCTGCTCTCTCGGCACCACGATGAAGCAGGCCGGTTCGGAGCGAGCGTTTCGCCAAGTCGACTTCGATTACGTGCTCGCCTTCGCGCGCGCAGCCAGAGTAGCGCAGGCCCAGCGCTTCGTCGTGGTGTCGTCGGCTGGCGCCAATGCGCAGGCGAAGAACTTCTATCTGCGCGTGAAGGGCGAGATCGAGCGCGCGCTGGAAGGCCTGCAATTTCCCTCATTGGACATCCTGCAGCCGGGCCCCGTGCTCGCTTGGCGCCCGGAGATCCGACCGCGCGAGCTGGCGGTGACCATCCTGATGCCGCTGGTGAATCCACTGCTCGGCGGAACGAGGCAGATGTATCGCGGAATATCCGCGCGCAAAGTGGCAAGCGCCGCGCTCGGCGCTGCGCGCTCGGGCCGCCGCGGGGTGTATCGCTACACCTACCCTGCCCTCGAAGCGCTCGCGGCCCTCAAGCCTGTGCGCGGGACTCCGCCGGTCAATCCGAAGCCACCGTCCGGCGCGCGCTGACGCTCAGCCGATCGCGCACCCACACGAGCGCGACGGCGCACACCACCACCAGCGGCGGATAGAGCTGCCCGGCGCGATTGGGCTCCCACGCCTGCGCCACTTCGATGAGCAGCGCAGTCGTGAGCAGGCCGATGAGCACGCGATGGATCGGAATCCGCACCTCGCGCAGCAGCCACACCGCACCGGTGTAGAAGAACGCCATCTCGAGGAATCCCGGCTCGCCCGAGCTCAATCGCGAAGAGAGCGGCGGCCGCGTGAGCCATTCGAAATCCGGCCCGCGCGTCGAGAAGTCGAACGGCGCGAGCGCGAAGAACACGAATGCCGGCGCGGCCCACAGCAGCGCGAGCCGATAAGCGTTCTGCTCCGAGCTGTAGTTGATCTGCCAGATCATCGGCAGCGCGAGCAGGAAACCGACGCACTCGTTGATGTCGAGTCGCTGCCCGATGAACACGATGCGCGCGATGAGCAGCACCAGTGACAGCGAGAAGTACAGCCGCCAGAACGGTGAGCGCACGAGGCTGCGCAGCACCGCGCCGACCAGCACGTAACTCGCGAAGAAGCCGGCAAATGCACCGCTCGACCAATGCCAGTCGAGCGCGCGCACCGGATGATAGAAATACCAAACGAACCGCGTCGTGGGCATGAAGGGCGCGGCGTGCGAACAGATCCAGAGCGCGATGATCAGCACCGCGACGATATCCGGCCGATTCGTGCGCAGCTCCGGCAGCGCCGGCTGCAAGCCGAGGCCGCGTGCCGTGAGCGACAGAAGCGCCGCGATTCCGGTGCTGAGGCCGTTCAGCGTCACATCGGTAATGGAGGGGTCGCGGGTCGCCGTCGCCGCCTGTGTGCATTCGATGAGGATCGAAAGCCCCGTGCCCACGCCCAATGTGAACAAGAACCGGCGCAGCGTCCCCCAGCGTCGCGGCGTCAGCGAGATGGTGAGCGCGCCGAAGGGGAGATAGAACAGCAGGTTCGCGACAAGATCCGTACGAGGGGGCCGCCGCCACGTGAGACTTCGTAACAGATCGTCGCGGCCGAGCGAGGCGACGTGCGCGAGGCTGAAGTCGAACGGGTACAGGGAGGCATAGAGCATGAACAGGACCGTGAACACCAGCAGCCACACGGTGGCTCGGCGCAACGCCCGCTCGGTTGAGGATCCCCTGATCGCCATGTACGCGCAGTGTAACGTGACCCAGTTAACATTCCGGCGCGCACTGCACGCGCCACATTTGGCTAAAGTTGACCCAACGCTCACCAGACCCGAGGCATCTGCGAAAAAATTGCCCGGTCGCACCCCTTTAGCCCAGATCTCGATCCGGCCCGACTTCGATTCGTGATGACTGACTCGGCACTCAAGAGCCGCATGGGGCGGCGTATCGCGTTGACCCTCGCGGTGGCCGCACTCGTGCCCATCGCCGTGCTGGCGGTCATGGCCTCGCGGGTCCTGGGCGATGCGAACGCCTACCGTGTCGAGCGGCGCCTCATCGGCGCGAGTCAAGCGATTGCCCGGAATCTGCGGTCGCGCTTCGGTGCGGCCGAGACTCTCGTGCAGACGCTCACCGCCCGCGACGTCGGCTACGACGGATCGGCCCTGAAGCAGCAGATCGTCAATTCGCGCGCGTTCAAGTCCGCCGTCGTCGTGGATCGGGACGGACTGCTCGCCGGCGGGGATGCGACGTTGCGGCCGACGCCTGCGCAGCTGGTATCGCTCGAAGCCGGGCGTACGGTCGTGCTGCATGTGTCCCTATCGGGACAGTCTCCCGCAATTTTCCTCGCCCACGCCGTGACGGCGGGCGGGTTCGATCGCCTCGCGTACTTCGAGATCGCGCCCGATTGGCTGTGGAAAGACCTGTCCGCCGACGTGCTCATCACGCCCGTCGCGGTCGTCGATGCGGACGGCACGGTCCTACAGTCCACCGTCCCGCTGATGGGTGAGACGGGTCGCATGTTCGGCGAGCACATCAAGCAGACGAGTGCCGGCAACCGCGCGAGCCATTCGCTTGCCTGGCAGGGCGCCGGCGAAGAGTGGCATGGCGTGCTCACGCATCTGCCGCTGGTGGACGAGCGCATTACCACCGTGCCGTGGGCGGTCGTGGCGATGGATCGGGGCACGACGTTCTTCGCGCGCACCCGCGAGGTCTGGGACCTGCTGCCGTACACGATCGGCATTGCGCTGCTGTTTGCGTGGCTTGGCGCCGAATACCTCGTGCGCCGGCACGTGCCGGCGCTGCGGTCCGTCGAGGATGGGCTACGCGCGCTGAGCACGCGCCGCTTCGATCGGCTCAGCGTCGCGGCGGTCGACGAGCCGCGCGCCCTGGTGCGCACCTTCAACGCCGCGGCGGCGAGCCTCGAAGAACAGTTCCGCGCGCTCGAAACCCTCGCCGAAATCGATCAGTTGCTGCTGGGCTCGGCCGAGCTCGAGCAGATGCTCGAATCCATTCTCGAGCGCGTGCAGACCGTCACGCGTTGCCACGGCGTCGGCATCACGCTGATCGACGGCGACGCGCCCGGCCGCGGTCGCATCTATCTCGCCGCGAACGGGCTGACGGGCCTGCCCGTGAGCCGCGTGCTGCTCGATGACGACATGGTCGCGACGCTCGCGACCGAAACGCACGGGCTCACCGTCACCCGTTGCGAAGAGCGGCGGCACAGCTTCCTGCGGCCGTTGAGCGAGATCGGCTCGGAGTTCTTCTGGGTGTGGCCGGTCGCGCCCGGCGAGCGCGTCGAAGCGATTCTCGCGGTGGGCTACCGCGAAGCGCCGACGCTCGACCCGCAGGTCGCGAACTGCGGCAGCGAATTTGCGCGGCGGCTCGCCATCGCGCTCTCGAAGACGGCGCGCGATGAGCGGCTGCATCGTCAGGCGCACTACGATCCGCTCACGGCGCTGCCCAATCGCTTGCTGTTCCTCGATCGCCTCAATCAGGAGCTGACGAGCGCGACGGCGGGGCTCGGTCGCGGCGCGCTGCTGTACATCGACCTCGATCACTTCAAGCGCGTGAACGACACGGTCGGCCACGCGGCCGGCGATCAGTTGCTCACCATCGTCGCGCAACGGCTGCGCTCGTGCGTGAAGGAGGGCGACACCGTCGCCCGTCTCGGCGGCGACGAGTTCACCGTCATCCTGCGCAACGTCGCGGACCCGGACTCCGCGCGGTCCGTCGCCGAGCGCATCATCGAATCGTTGCAGTTGCCGGTGAACATCGGCGGGCGCGACCAGTACGTCGCCGCGAGCATCGGCATCACGCTGTTCCCCGATGATGGGATGAGCATCGAAGAGCTCATGCGCAACGCGGACACGGCGATGTACCGCGCGAAGGATCTCGGCCGTGGCCGCGCGATGTTCTTCGATCTGAACATGACGTCGAAGCCGAATGCGCCTACCGAAACGGGCCTGCATCGCGCGCTACGTCGGCGCGAGTTCTCGCTGTTCTACCAGCCGCAGTTCTCGGTCTCGGACGGTAGTCTCACGGGCCTCGAAGCGCTGCTGCGTTGGCAGACACCGCGCGACGGCATGCGCTTCCCGGGCGAGTTCGTTCCGGCAGCGGAGGAAAGCGGCCTCATCGTCGACATCGGCGGCTGGGTGCTCGAAACGGCGTGCGCGCAGCTCGCCGAGTGGCGCGACCAGAACATCGCCCCGCCACGCTTGGCGCTGAACGTGTCGGCGCAGCAGTTGAAGCACGCGGAGTTCCCGAAGGCGGTGCGCCGTGCGCTCGACAAGTACAACATCTCGCCCGAGCTTCTCGAGCTCGAGCTGACCGAAAGCGTGTTCGCGGACGAAGCCGCGGGCGCGGCGCTCGTGCGGCTCTCGCAGCTCGGCGTGCACCTCGCGCTCGACGACTTCGGCACCGGCTACTCGTCGCTGAATTACCTGCGCCAGTATCCGATCGGCACGGTGAAGATCGATCGCACTTTCCTCGAGGAAGTGCCGCAGAACCCGGCCTCGGCGACGCTCGTCGAGACGATCGTGGTCATGGCGCATGCGCTCGGCAAACGCGTCGTCGCGGAAGGCATCGAGGTGGTCGAGCAGCTCGAGTTCTTGCGTGAGCGCCGCTGTGACATCGCGCAGGGCTTCTATCTCGCGCGGCCGCTCGCGGCGACTGCCGTGACAGAACTGCTCCAGGCCCGCACAATCGCCACACGGGCCCCCGAAGGCGAGATCCGCGACGTCGGCTAGTCGATTGGACCATTCGCCTTGCGCCGATTTTCGCGCCGGAGCCCGCGGCCCGTAATGGAGGGGCTCGTGAGGCATCCCGTCGATCTGCGCGTCACTCTTACGACTTTCGTCATCGCGTTCATCGCAGGCGGTTGCGTGAGCACGCCGCGCGCTCCGTCCATTCCCGCCGCGATTCCCGGCGAAGTTGTCGGCGAATCGCGACCAGCGACAGAAGTCGGGGCGGAAGTCGTTCGCGTAGCGGCTGGCTTGATCGGGAGCCCGTACAAGTTCGGGGGGACGAGTCCGGGCCAAGGCTTCGATTGCAGCGGCCTCGTGTTCTACAGCTTCGATCGACTCGGCTTCGAAGTGCCGCGCACGGCCGCGGATCAGCGGCACGCCGCGAAGCCCGTGACGCGCGATGAGCTAACTCTCGGCGACCTAGTGTTCTTTCGCAGCTCGGGACGGCGCGTGGATCACGTGGGCATCTACGCCGGCGACGGCCGCTTCATTCACGCGCCGAGCAAAGGTGCCGTCGTGACGTACGCGTATCTCGATGATCCTTACTATCGTGCGCATTTCGTGAGTGCGGGCCGGCTGCTGTAATCGTACGGCGACGCTTCGGCTTATGTCAGGTCGCTAAGTACAATTACGTCGAGTGCTATTCATCCCGTGAGAGTCGGTGCACATAAAGTTGCTTGACGCTCAACCGCGACGAGTTGACACTGACGCCTGAGTGAAAAGGGCAAACCCGTCGAAAGGCGGGGACGCAAAGCCACCGGTCTAATGGAGCGCACTCCTATGACGGCGGGGCTGCCACGAGTCGTGCGATTCCGCCGACTTCCGCAGACCCATCTTCATTCGAGCTCTTTCCAAGGAACCGTTGGCCGTTTCGGCACGGGGTCGGGGAACGAACATGGGTCCACAAGCACGTATGGCGGCCGGGAAAGCACCACAACCGGATGCCGGGGACAGCGCGGACGAGGCGTCCGGCGTCGGTCCGTTCGTCATCAATCTGTGCTCGTCGACGACGCCGATGGCGTTGTCTTCTCCGGATTCGCCGGAAATGAAGCGGTTCAGCTTCTTCGTCAGCCGCCGCCGCGAGGACAATCGCGAGCGCTTCCGGCTGCACATGGGTTACTTCAGCACGCTCGCGGAAGCCGAAGAGTGGCTCGCGGTCGTGCGCGACATTTATCCGGGCGCGTGGGCCGGCGAAGCGCCGGGTAAGAAGCTGCGCGCTCGCGCGGCGGCTGCCGCGGCCGCCAGCAGTTTGCCGCCGCCGCCGACGTCCGTGCCGGCGCGCGTGGTGAGTGTTTCCGTTCAGCCGACGCCTGTAGCCGCGGCGCTTCGCGCGCATGCGCCGGCTTCCGCGTCGGCATTGGTCGCGGCACGGCCTGCCGCATCGTCGACGCCGCCGGGTCTCGTCGTGCCGACTCTGCACGCGGCTCCGCCCGTCGCCTCGCCGACGCCGCCTGCGGCGTCGTCTGTTCCAAAGAATTCTGCGAGCGTGCTGATGCAGCCCGTGCTCGGCTCTGTGCCGCGCCCGGGAGCATCGGGGCCGGCCGCTCCGCCGGCTCAACCTCGTGCCGCCGCGCCCGTCCGTCCGGCTCAGCCTGCTCGTTCGGCGCCTGCTCCCGTCGCTGCCGCGCGCGCATCGCAGCCCACTGCGGCCGGAGAGGCTCGTCAGCCGGTGAAGCCCGCCGTGCCGAAGAAGCAGCCCCCGGTGCCGCCGGCGCTTTCAGGGTCCAACGTCCGCGAAGTCATGGCTGCGCTGGACGAAACGGCGGGCGAAACGCGCCAGATGCGCATGCCCTCATTCCCCCAAACCTCGGCGCCTTCGGTCGCGCGAGCCTCGACATCTCCGGCAAGTGCCGCCCCTGGCGTGCCGGGTATGCGGGCTTCTGGCTCCAGCGCTGCCGGTCCTCGCGGACCGGTGGTGACGGAACAGCCGCGAACGAAGGCGCCTATTCAACACCGTCCGCAGGTGCAGGCGACGGATTCGTCCGCGTCGATGACGGACACGCAGGTGCTGCGCTTCCTCGAGCAGCGTCGCGAAGACGGCGCGCGCGCCGACGACGACGCCAACGCCGGCATCTCGCTGCTGAAGCCGGATGACACGCAGACGCGGCTCGCGCTGAAGGACGCCGTGCGCGACAACGCGCCCGTGTCGTTCGCCGTGCAGCTGCAGTGGTCCGTGTCGCCCATTCAGCTCGATCAGGTGCCGCCGCTCGCGATCTTCAGCGCGTACACGCTGTACACGGTCGAGGGCAGCCGCGAGGGTCGCAAGTGGTACGGGCTGCGGCTCGGCTTCTTCTCGGATGCGATCTCGGCGAAGCAGGTGGCGCACTACGTGCGCTCGGAGTTCGCGAGCGTCGCGGTGGTGCCGGTGAGCCCGCAAGAGAAGTCGCGGGCCGGCGCGGAAGAGAATCGCGCGAGCACGGGGCGCTTCGCGAAGCCGAACGTGCCGCAGGCGAAGATCGAGGAATTCAAGCTGTTCGACGACGACAAGTCGGTCGTGTCGGAGCCGCCGCCGGCCGCGAAGGCGCCGGCGCCGAAGCAGGCTGCGAAGGCCGCGCCGTCCAAGAAGAACAAGCCGCTGGGCAAGGTGCGCGCGAAGGAACAGCGCTCGACGAAGACGCTGGAAGAGACGCTGGAGATTCTCGGCGCGAGCGATTTGGAAATCGACAACGGGCGCGGCGAAGTGCTCAACGACACCGGGGTTCGGCACCTGAGCGTTCAGGTGCAGAAGAACACGCCGTTCGCCAAGTTGCTCGATCGATTGTCGGAGCGCGTGCGGCGCAACTGAGTCGGCGGGCGCGCGTGAGCGCGCCCGTCTCAGCGCTTGCCGAACAATTTCTCCAGCTCGGCTTTGGCCTTGTCCACTGCGGTCGTGTTCGGCGCCGTGTAGGCGCCGGCGCGCGGCTTGAAGTGATCGCAGAAGTTCGCGCGCGTCTTGTCGCTCACTTCATCCGCCGTCGGCTCACGGCAGTGCTTGGCCACAGCCGTGCTGTAATCGACGCACATCTTGCAGACGTGCAGCTCGGCACGACACTTGGGGCACTCATCGAGCCGCCGTAACGGCAGGCTCAGATCCGCCAGCGCAAATCCGCACTTCCAACAGCTGAGGTCGTTCTTCACGCCGCAACTGTACGCCGCGTCCGCTCGCGGAGGAAATCGTGCAGCACGCGCCCGGTGTGCGAAGTGGCCTTCTTGCGGGCCACCGCGGCGGGAGTGCCTTCGGCCACAACCTGGCCGCCGCCGTCGCCGGCTTCCGGACCCATGTCGATGATCCAGTCCGCCTCGGCCATCACATCGAGATTGTGTTCGACGACGACCGCGCTGTTGCCGGCATCGACCAGCCGATGCAGCACGTGAATGAGCTTCTCGACGTCCGCCATGTGCAGACCGACCGTCGGCTCGTCGAGCACGTAGAGCGTGTGTTTTGCTTTCTGCCGCAGCAGCCGATCCGCGTCGCCGCGCACTTTGGCGAGCTCCGCGACCAGCTTGATGCGTTGAGCCTCGCCGCCCGAGAGCGTCGGACTCTGCTGGCCCAACGTGAGATAGCCGAGTCCGACGTCCTGCAGCAGCTTCAGCGCGTGATGCACGCGAGTGTGCGCACGGAAGAACTCCACTGCGTCGTCGATGTTCATCGCGAGCACGTCGCCGATGCTCTTCTCGCGCCACAGCACCGACAGCGTCTCCGAGTTGAAGCGCTTGCCGTTACACGCATCGCAGAGCACTTTGACGTCGGGCAGGAAGCTCATCTCGATGGTCTTCACGCCCTGGCCTTCGCACTCTTCGCAACGGCCGCCGGCCGTGTTGAAGGAGAAGCGGCTCGCGGTGTAGCCGCGAATGCGCGCCTCGGTGGTGTTCGCGTAGATGCGGCGGATCTCGTCCCAAAAGCCGATGTACGTGGCGGGACACGAGCGCGGCGTCTTGCCGATCGGCGTCTGATCGACTTCGAGCACGCGATCGACGTTCTCGATGCCGCGCACCGCGCGACAGCCGATCAGGTCGGCGACGGTCTTCGACTTCCTGCCGTTCCCGTTTCTCTTGCCGTTGCCGTTTGCTCTGCCGTTCCCGTGCCCGTTGCCATTGGCCTCGCCGACGAGCCGCTTGAGGTTCGTGTACAGCACGTCGCGCGCGATCGTCGACTTGCCCGAACCCGACACGCCTGTGATCACGACGAGCCGGCCGATCGGGATGTCGATGTCCGCTTTGCGCACATTGTGCAGCTCGACGCGCTCCAACTTCAGTTGCGGCGTGCGCGCATCCACCGAGCGATTCGGCGTCGACGGATGCGACAACGGCTCGCGCAGGAAGCGGCCCGTGATCGAGCGCGGATTGCGTATCAGATCGTCCACCGTGCCTTCGCCGACGATCTCGCCGCCGCGCACACCCGCGGCCGGGCCGAGATCGACGACGTGGTCGGCGCGCCGAATCGTGTCTTCATCGTGCTCGACGACGACGAGCGTATTGCGGTGTGAAGACAGCTCCGCGAGCGAATCCAGCAGGATTTCGTTGTCGCGCGGGTGCAGGCCGATCGTGGGCTCGTCGAGCACGTAGCACACGCCCTGGAGATTCGAGCCGAGCTGCGCGGCCAGCCGAATGCGCTGCGCCTCGCCGCCCGACAGCGTCGGCGCCGAACGATCGAGCGACAGATAGCCGAGGCCGACGCGCTCGAGGAACTTCAATCGCGCCCGAATTTCCGCGAGCAGGTCGCGCGCGATCTCCTTCTCACGCGGATTGAGCTTCAACTTGGCGAAGATCTCGGCGGCGGCGCCAATCGGCTCGCGGGTGAGCGAGGTGATGCTGCGCTCGCGGAATTTCACGTTGAGCGCGACGGGGTTCAGGCGGTGGCCGTCGCACGCCGCGCAGGCGGTGGGCTCGTGCTCGTACCACTCGTTCCACCAGATTTCCTCGCCGCTCTGCTCTGCGTCGAAGCCCGTCATTTCGACGCCGGTGCCGAAGCAGCTCTCGCACCAGCCATGTTTCGAGTTGAACGAGAACAGGCGCGGATCGAGCTCCGAGAAGCCACGGCCGCAAGAGGGACACGCCCGCCGCGTTGAAAACACGGTGACGTCGTCGGACTTCGGGCCGAGCACGTGCACGATTCCCTTGCCGAAATCGAGCGCGCGCGCGAGCGCTTCGTGCAGCGCCGTGTCGTTCTTGGCATCGACGTCGATCTCTGCGACCGGCAGCTCGATCGTGTGCTCCTTGAAGCGCGACAGCCGCGGCCACTGCTTCGTCGAAACGTTCGCGCCGTCGACGCGCAACACCTTGAAGCCCTTCTTCGCGGCCCACTTCGCGAGGTCCGTGTAGTAGCCCTTGCGCGCGACGACCAGCGGCGCGAGCAGCGCGATGCGTTTGCCGCGATAGTCGCGCAGCAGCCGCGCGCCGATCGACGCCGCGCTCTGCGGCTCGATGGGCACGTGACAGTCCGGGCAGTGTTGCGTTCCGAGTTTCACGTAGAGCAGGCGCAGGAAGTGATAGATCTCCGTGAGCGTCGCAACCGTGCTCTTGCGCCCGCCGCGGCTCGTGCGCTGCTCGATGGCAACGGTCGGCGGAATGCCATAGATCGCATCGACGTCCGGTCGCGCCGCCGGCTGCACGAACTGGCGCGCGTACGCGTTCAGTGATTCGAGATAGCGCCGCTGCCCTTCGTTGAACAGGATGTCGAACGCGAGCGTCGACTTCCCCGAGCCCGACACACCCGTCACGACCGTGAAGCAGTCCCGCGGGATCTTCACGTCGATGTTCTTGAGATTGTGCTCACGAGCGTTGTGAATGACGACGGCGTTCCGCGCGAGGTTCTTCGCCCGCGCATGCTGATTCGAGCGTGTTTCGGACACGCGCAGCTCAGTAGCGTTGTCGTTCAGCGCGCCGATCGCGTTGACGAGCGGCGCGTCCTTCGCGAGCGCCTCCTCGTATGCGGTGAGCGCCTGACCGGTGAACGAACCGGGATTCGCACGCACTTGCGCCGGCGTGCCGGCGCAGACGATCTCGCCGCCGCGATCGCCGCCCTCCGGACCGAGATCGATGAGCCAATCCGAGGCGCGGATCAGATCGAGATTGTGCTCGATGACCAGCAACGAATGCCCGGCCGCGAGCAGCTTGCGGAACGCGCGCAACAGCTTCGCGACGTCCTCGAAGTGCAGGCCCGTCGTCGGCTCGTCGAACAGGAACAGCTTGCCGTGATGCGTCGTGCTCGACGCCACGCTGCTCGAGGCGGTCGCGAGATGCCCCGCGAGCTTCAAGCGCTGCGCTTCGCCGCCCGAGAGCGTCGGCACCGGCTGCCCGAGCTTCACGTATTCGAGGCCCACGTCTGCAAGTGGCGCGAGTCGCACGGCGACTTCACGCGAGTCTGCGAAGAACGCGAGCGCTTCGGTGACCGTCATCTCCAGAACGTCCGCGATGCTCGCGCGCCTCTTGTTCGCGCCTTCGCGCTTGATCTCGAGCACCTCGTCGCGATAGCGCTTGCCGTTGCAGTCCGGGCAGCGCAGGTAGACGTCCGAGAGGAATTGCATCTCGACGTGCTCGAAGCCGTTGCCGCCGCAGGTGGGGCAGCGGCCGTTACCGGAGTTGAAGCTGAACGTGCCGGCGGTGTAGCGCCGCTCGATCGACGCGGGCTCGTTGGCGAACAGATCGCGGATGCAATCGAACGCACCGACGTAGCTCGCAGGATTCGAGCGCGTCGTGCGCCCGATCTGGCTCTGATCGACGAGCACGACGTCGTCGATCAAGTCCGCGCCGCGCAGCGAATCGAACTCGCCCGGCGCTTCGGTCGGCTTGCCTTGGTATTTCAATAGCGCGGGATAGAGCACGTCCTCGACGAGCGTCGACTTGCCCGAGCCCGATACGCCGGTGACACACACGAGCCGCTTGAGCGGAATGCGCACGCTGACGTTCTTCAGGTTGTGTTGGCGCGCGCCGCCCAGCTCCAACCAGCGATTTGCGCGCGCCTCGGCGATCACGCCGCCGTCGGCATCGACGGCAGGCTTGCCGCTCGCCGCGCCGGGTGCCGCCGTGTCAGAGGGTTGCGCAACCACTTTTTCGCCGCTCAGGTACTGACCCGTGAGCGAGCGCTGGTGCTTGCGGATTTCGCGCGGTGTGCCGAAGAACACCACTTCGCCGCCGCGCTCGCCCGCGCCCGGGCCGAGATCGAGGATGCGATCCGCCTCCAGCATGATCTGCGGATCGTGCTCGACGACGACGAGCGAATTGCCGGCGTCGCGCAGGCGCTTCATGACGCCGATCACGCGCAGCATGTCGCGCGGATGCAGGCCGATCGAAGGCTCGTCGAGCACGAACAGCGTGTTGACGAGCGAAGTGCCGAGCGCGGTCGTCAAGTTGATGCGCTGGACCTCGCCGCCGGACAGCGTGCGTGACTGGCGGTCGAGCGTGAGATAGCCGAGCCCGACGTCGCTTAGATAATTGAAGCGTGTGCGGATTTCGCCGAGGAGCAAGTCTGCCGCGTCATCGAGCGGCTGCGGCAGCTCGAGGTTGCGGAAGAATTCGCAGGCGCGCTCGAGCGGCAGCAGCATCACGTCGTGAATAGTGAGGCCGGGGAGCGATTGCAGTGTCTCGTCGCGCCACTCGACGCCATTGGGCTTGAAACGCTTCGCCGGATCGAGCGCCGAGTTGGCGAGCTCGCGACTGCCGACGCGCCACTGGAGCGCCTCGGTCTTGAGCCGCGCGCCGTTGCAGGTGGTGCACGGCGTGTACGCGCGATAGCGGGACAGCAGCACGCGCACGTGCATCTTGTACGACTTGGTTTCGAGCCATTCGAAGAAGCGTTTGCAGCCGTACCAAACGTCCTTGCTCCAGGGGCCTTCGCCTTCGATCACCCACTTGCGGTGATCGGCGCTCAGCTCGCGCCACGCGCGGTCGAGCGGGATGCCGCGCTTCTTGGCGAATTTCAGCAGATCGTCCTGGCACTCTTTATAGGACTGCGTTTGCCATGGGCGCACGGCGCCGGCGCGCAGCGACTTGCTCTCGTCGGGGATGACGAGGCCGTAGTCGATGCCGATGGTGCGGCCGAAACCGCGGCACGTTTCGCATGCGCCTACGGGCGAGTTGAAGGAGAAGAGGCTCGGGATCGGCTCGCGATACGAGAGGTCGCAGTCGGGGCAGTGCAGCTCGTTGGAGTATTTCCAGCAATCGAGGCTCTGCGGCGGGTCGCTGTCGTCGACCACGTGCACGTTGACGCGTCCGCGGCCGACGCGGAGCGCAGCCTCGATGGACTCGAGCACGCGTCCGCGCTCGGCGTTGCCTAGACGGAAGCGATCTTGGACGACCTGCAGAATTTTCGGAGGCGAATCGTCCTTCTTGGCTCGGGCGGCTTTCTTTTTGCGAGCCCTGGGGGCTTCGACAGGTGTCAGCTCGAAGGGCTCGGCGGCCGGCGGTGTGGCGACGCCCTCGGGCTCGAAGAACCGCGTGTACCCCTGCTTCTCCAGCAGATCCCGCACCTCCGCTTCTTTGAAGCTCTTCGGCACCGGCACCGGAAAACACAGCAGCAGCCGCGGATCGCTCGCCGCCTGCGCGCGCGCCTGCAAATCCGCATAAATGCTTTCGGCCGTATCGCGCCGAACCGGCTTCCCGCAGCAGCGACAGAACAGCGCCCCCGCGCGCGCGAAGAGAAGCTTCAGGTGATCGTTCAGCTCCGTCATGGTCCCGACGGTGGAGCGCGAGGTGCGCACCGGATTCGTCTGGTCGATCGCAATTGCGGGCGGAATGCCGGCGATGCCATCGACCTGCGGCTTGTCCATGCGATCCAGGAACTGACGCGCATAGGGCGAGAACGTCTCGACGTAGCGCCGCTGTCCTTCGGCATACAGCGTGTCGAACACCAGCGACGATTTGCCCGAGCCGGACACGCCCGTCACGACCACGAGCTCGTTCAACGGCAGCTCGATGTCGAGATTCTTGAGATTGTTCTGGCGCGCGCCACGCACCACGATGGCGTCGCGAGAGACGTCGTTCATCTAATGTCCATTGCCTTACGGCGGATAGAGAGCGTGCGTGAGCTGCACGCGAAGTTCCGCGGCCATTCTACTGTATGAGCGCGGCGACGGTTCGTCTCTGCATCTGCTCGCGCGCACCTGACGTATCGCACACGTATGTCCGCAACAGGCTGCACCGACCCGCTAGCACACGTTTTGTCGCTGCGTGCGATGTCTGTCGCGTGCGACAGTTTCTGCAGGGAGCTGAAACGTGGCCATACAATCTTTTTATGCCTCACCTTCAATTCGCCCGAGGAGATCTCTCATGACCGTTCGTAAATCGTCCGCCCTGGCGCTCGCCGCCGCTGCCGCCGTGCTGTTCGCCACCGCCACCGTTACTGCGGGCGCGGCCGAGGAAGGCAAGGTCAAGTGCGAAGGCGTGAACGCCTGCAAGGGCCAGTCTGCCTGCAAGACCGCCAAGAGCTCGTGCAAGGGTCAGAATGCCTGCAAGGGTGCCGGCTTCCTGGAGCTGACCAAGGCCGAGTGCGACGCCGCCAAGGCGAAGGCGCAAAAGTAAGCAGCCCGCGTGCAGCCGGGCCGGGCGAGTGCTTTCGCCCGGCTCCGGATGCCGCACATCGCCACACGCTGAACGCCGATGCTCACACAACCGTCACTGGGCTTTGGTCTGGGTCTGCGCGTCGAGCAGTACGCCGAAATCCTCGGCGGTGACCCGGTCGTCGATTGGTTCGAGGCGCTCACCGAGAACTACCTCGTGCCGGGCGGCAAGCCGCTCTACAACCTCATGCACGTGCGCGAGCGCTTTCCCGTCGCGTTGCACGGCGTGTCGTTGTCCATCGGCAGCACTGCGCCGCTCGATCTGGAATATCTGGCGCAAGTGAAGGCACTCGCCTCGCACGTGAAGCCAGTATGGATTTCGGATCATCTGTGCTGGACCGGCGTGTCCGGCAAGAACGTGCACGACCTGCTGCCGCTGCCGTACACCGAAGAGGCGCTGACGCACATCGTCTCGCGCGTGCGTACGGTGCAGGACATTCTCGGCCAGCGCATCCTGCTCGAAAACGTGTCGAGCTACGTGACGTTCCGCGATTCGCGCCTCAGCGAATGGGAATTCCTGCGTGCGGTCGCGGAGCAAAGCGATTGCCTGCTGCTGCTGGACGTGAACAACATTTACGTGAGCAGCGCGAATCACGAGTTCGATCCGCACGTGTACTTGAACGCGGTGCCGGCGGATCGTGTGCAACAGATTCATCTCGCCGGTCACGAGAATCACGGCGACTACCTCATCGACACGCACGATCAGCCGGTGCCGGAACCCGTGTGGGACCTGTATGCGGCCGCGCTGAAGCGCTTGGGTCCCGTGTCGACCCTGATCGAGCGCGACGCCAACATCCCGCCGCTCGCGGTGATGGAGGCGGAAATCCACACGGCGCGCAAGCTCGCCGCAGAAACGCTGGCGGCGCGCACGCTCGACGCCGAGCCCGCTGCCGCCGCCGAAGCCGCCGCATGATCGCCATGACGAACCTCGCACGGATTCAGTGGGATTTTCAGGAGTTCCTGTTGCGCGGCGCGGGCGCGGTCAATGCGCACATCGTCGGCACGGAACGGGTGCCGGCCGAGCTGCGCCTGGCGATCTACAGCAATGCGTACGCGGCGCGGCTCGTCGAGGCGTTGGAGTCGAACTATCCCGCGATCGCGAAGCTGCTCGGTGAGCGCGATTTTCACGATCTCGCGACGGAATACGTCGCCGCGCACGACTCGCGGTTCTTCTCCATTCGCTACTACGGACACGCGCTCGCGCACTTCCTGTCGAACGATCCGCGCTACCGGCCGGTGCCGTTCCTTGCGGATCTCGCGCGCTGGGAATGGTTGATGAACGATGTGTTCGACGCGGCGGACGCCGCGGCGCTCGACGTGGCGGCGCTCGCGTACAAATCGCCGGGCGATTGGGCGTCGATGCGCTTCACGTTCCATCCGTCGGTGCGCGCGCTCGCGTTGCACTGGAACGCGCCGCAGGTGTGGAAAGCGCTCGTCAATGACACGGAACGTCCGCGCGCCAGCGTGTCCCGCGAAGCGACGACGTGGCTGCTGTGGCGGAACGATCTGAAGGAATTCTTCCGCCCGCTGACGCGCGCGGAAGAGCACGCGCTCGTCGCTGCCCGCGCCGGTGAGCACTTCGGCGAAATTTGCACGGCGCTGTGCGATCACATGGCCGAAGAAGAAGCCCCCGCCAAAGCCGCCGAGTTCCTGCGCAGCTGGATCGACTCGGGTCTGATTACGGCACTGTCTTAGCTCCGCAACCGCCGCGCGGGAGGGCGTAGCGTACAATTGCGGGTCCTGCTATTCCGGGACACGCGAATGCCACTGCCCGTCTATTCGAACGCGCTGGAGATGATCGGCCGCACGCCGCTCCTCGCCGCGCGCCGGCTCGACGCCGGCCCGTGCCGGCTCTTTCTCAAGCTCGAAAACCAAAACCCGGGCGGCTCCATCAAGGACCGCGTCGGGCTGTATCTCATCGAAGCCGCCGAGCGCGCCGGCCGCCTGAAGCCGGGCGGCACGTTGATCGAGGCGACGGCCGGCAACACCGGCCTCGGCCTGGCGCTCGTCGCCGGTCAAAAGGGCTACCGCCTGCTGCTGGTCATTCCCGACAAAATGAGTCAGGAGAAAATTTTTCACCTGAAGGCGATGGGCGCCGACGTCGTGATGACCCGCTCCGACGTGCACAAGGGCCACCCCGAGTACTACCAGGACTTGGCCGCGCGCCTCGCCCGGGAAACGCCCAACTCGCTCTACGTCAACCAATTCGGTAATGACGCCAACCCGACAGCGCATGAGGAGACGACGGCGCCCGAAATCTGGGAGCAGATGGGCCATGACGTCGATGCGATCGTCGTCGGCGTCGGCACGGGTGGCACGGCCACCGGCCTGGCGCGCTATTTCGCGCGCGTCGCCCCGAGCGTCGAAATCGTATTGGCCGACCCGGTGGGCTCGGTGCTCGCGGACTATGTGCGCACCGGCAAGCCGGGCCACGGCGAGCGCTCGTGGCTGGTCGAGGGCATCGGCGGGGACTCGGTGCCGCCGGTCGCGGATCTCTCCCGTATCAAAACTGCATACAGCATCGCGGACAAGGAAGCCTTCGAGACCTGCCGCACCCTGCTCCGCAAGGAAGGCATCATTGCCGGTACATCCACCGGCACCCTGCTGGCCGGCGCCCTGCGTTACTGTCGTGAGCAGAAGGTCGCAAAACGCGTAGTCACATTCGTCTGCGACAGCGGCAACAAGTATCTTTCCAAGGTCTACAACGACTACTGGATGCTCGATCAGGGGTTCTTGGAGCGCGAGCGCTTCGGGGACCTGCGCGACCTCATCGCGCGCCGGCACTGGGAACATGCGGCCGTGACCGTGAGTGCCAACGAGACGGTGCTCGCGGCGTACCGGCGCATGAAGCTGTACGACGTGTCGCAGCTGCCGGTGCTCGACAACGGGGCCATCGTCGGCATCGTGGACGAGGAGGACGTGCTGCTCGAAGTGTTCTCGAATCCGAAGCACTTCGAGGAGCCGGTGACCATGGCAATGGAGCGCCATCTCGTGACGGTACAGGCGGAGGCGCCGCTGTCGCGCTTGATGGAGATCTTCCGCAGCGGAATGGTCGCCATCGTGATGGACGGTGAGCAGTTCTTGGGGCTCGTCACGCGCATCGACCTGTTGAACTGGTTGCGCCGGCGGCAAGTGGACGGTTGAGCGGAGAGTTCATGGCAAGCGGGGAACACGAGAGCTTCGGATTCAATACACGCGTCATTCACGGCGGCCAAAAACCCGATCCGCTGACCGGCGCGATCATGCCGCCGATCTACGCGACCTCGACCTACGTGCAGTCGAGTCCCGGCGTGCACAAGGGTTACGAGTATTCGCGCACGGCGAACCCGACGCGCGATGCTTTGCAGGCGAGTTTGGCGAATCTCGAAGGCGGCGCGGCCGGGTTCGCGTTCGCCTCGGGCCTCGCGGCATCGGCGACGATCGTCGACTTGCTGGACTCCCACTCCCACATCATCGCCATGCACGACCTATATGGCGGCAGCTACCGGCTGTTCGAGAACGTGCGCAAGCGCTCGGCGGGGCATGAGATCTCGTTCGTCGATCTCACCGATCCGGCGGCGCTCGAAGCGGCCCTGCGGCCGAACACGCGGCTGATCTGGGCGGAAACACCGACCAATCCGTTGCTGAAGATCGTGGACTTGCGGGCGGTCACGGCGATCGCGAAGAAACGCGGCATTCTCACCGTGTGCGACAACACATTCGCCACGCCGTATCTGCAGCGGCCGCTCGAGCACGGCGTCGACCTCGTCGTGCATTCGACGACGAAGTACATGAACGGGCACTCGGACGCGATCGGCGGCGCGGCCGTCATCCGTCACGGCGCGGATGAGCTGCGCGAGAAGCTCACGTATTTGCAGAACGCGGTTGGTGGCGTGCCCGGTCCGTTCGATTCGTTCCTGACGCTGCGCGGGATCAAGACGCTGGCGCTGCGGATGGAGCGGCACTGCGCGAACGCGCTGGGTATCGCTCAGTTCTTGGAATCGCATCCGAAGGTCGCGCGTGTGATCTATCCGGGGCTGGCGAGTCATCCACAGCACGCGCTGGCGAAGCGGCAGATGCAGGGCGGGTTCGGCGGCATCATCACGGCGGAGCTGCGCGGCGGGCTCGACGATGCGCGGCGCTTCCTCGAGCGCTGTCACTTGTTCGCGCTCGCGGAGAGTCTCGGCGGGGTCGAGAGTCTCATCGAGCATCCGGGGCTGATGACGCATGCGTCGCTGCCGCCTGCGATGCGCGCGCAACTTGGGATCAGCGACAGTCTCGTGCGGTTGTCGGTGGGTGTGGAGTCGGTGGACGATCTCATCGCCGAGTTGCGCGCGGCGTTGTCCTGACGACAGATCGTTTCTCTACAGGGTGGGGTCTCGAAAATCGCGTATGTGGGGCGCGTGCAAAAATGCCTGGTGGGCGGCGTTGGCGCTGTGGCTGTTGCCCATGCTCGCCGTCGCGGCAGACTCTCAGTTCGACGTCACCGTGCTCGATGCGTCACGGGAAGTCACGCTGAAGGCCGTGACGAGCGGCTCGCTCGATGCGCAATTCAAGCCTTTCAAGCTGCGTGAGGTGCGCGCGCGCGGCATTCCGTTCTGGTTGAAGCTCGAAGCGAAGCAGGATGTTCCGGCAGACATCGCGCCGGCGCTGATCGCGCACAAGGGCCGGCACTTCGCCGTGCAGATGTACAGCACGCACGGCGGGCGCGTCTCGCCTCTGCATTTGATCGCCGAGCTGCCGCAGTTCCGCGCATCTCACGATGCGCTGTTCGTGCTGCCGGATGGCTTGCAGGCGGGCGCGCTCGTGTACGTTCACGTCGAGGGCCGCGGGCGCGGATCGGAGGAGCTCGCCTTCACGGCCGAGCCCCTCGCGGCAACGCTGGCCGAAGGCACCGAACACACGCGGATGATCGTGCTGACGTTCGGGGCGCTCATGGTCATGGCGCTTGCCTCGATGCTGTTGTGGTTCGTGCTGTCCGATCGGCTGTTCATTCTGTATTCGGCGCTGATTTCGCTGCAGGCGCTGTACATCACGTATTTCACGGGGCAAGGCTTCGACTGGCCGTTTCTGTCCGTTGCGTTGCCACTGACGTCGTACGCGTGGAACGTGCCGGCGGCATTGAGCGGCGCGGCCGCGTGTTTGTTCATTCGCGAGATCGCGGAGCTGCGGCTCTATTCACCGCACGTGTACCGTGTGTTCGGCTGGCTCGCGGTGACGTTCGTCGTGCTGGCGTTCGCAAACGTGCTTCAGACTGTTGGTCTGGGTGCGCTCGTGGCGATGGTCGGCAATCTGGTGTTCGTCGGTTCGGCGGCCTTCACACTGATCGTCGCGTTTCTGTCTTGGCGGCGTGGGAACAACGCGTCGGGATGGTTCCTCATCGCCTGGGGACTGCTGGAAGCGTTCACCATCGCAACGGCGATTCGGCTCATCACGAGTGATGCGGACGCCTCGTGGCTGCTGTTCTACGGGCTCCCGGTGTCGATGATTTCAGCGTCGGTGCTGATCGCGCTCGGCGTTGCGGATCGCCTGCGTGACCAGCGCATCGCGCTGACCGAAGCCGAGCGCCGCGCGCAGACGGATCCGCTCACGGGTGTGCTGAATCGGCGCGCGTTGGTCGAGCGGTTGGACGTGGCTTGCACGCGCGCTCGCTCGCGAGGATTGCCGATCGGGCTGCTGTTCATCGATCTCGATCACTTCAAAGAGATCAACGATTCCTACGGGCATCCGGCGGGTGATGCGTGTCTTGCGGCGATCATTCCGCCCATTCAGGAAGAGCTGCGACAGTCGGACGTCATCGGGCGCTACGGCGGTGAAGAGTTCGTCGTGGTTCTCAGCAGCGCGAGCTCGGCGTCGGCGCATGCAATCGCGGAGCGGATTCGTGCGCGCGTTGCCGGCATTCGTGTCGACGGTTTCGGTACTCCGATTCGTCTGACGTGCAGCATCGGCGTTGCGGCCAGTGATGCGCTGGGTGTGTGGGGCATGCACCTGCTCGCGCGCGCCGACGCGGCGGTGTACGAAGCGAAGCGCGCTGGCCGCAATTGCGTGCAGATCGCGATGCCGCGCGCGGCGTGACGCGGATGGCGCGTCACTTCTTGGCTGCGAGTGGGCGCTGCCGCTGACTCGATTTGGCCGTTGTGCAACTTGCAACGGCATATGACTCGCCAGCGCGGATTGTTTGGCGAGCGGGTTGGGTGGCTTGGTGCGCAGTTTTCGCGTTTCGGATAAAAACCGAATGCTCTCGAATCGATGTATCGAGTAAAATACGGACGCTCGATATACGCACGGAGTCATGCCATGGATGGGAAGGCCATTACCGGGTCTGCCGCTCGACCCGTTGCCGAAATCGCCGCAGAGATCACCGAGCTCGCCGGTCACTTGAATGCTGCGAATTACCGCTGGCTCACACTGATCGCTGAATTCGACCGCCGCAACGGCTGGTCGGATGGTGCGTGTCCCTCCTGCGCGCATTGGCTCAACGTTCAATGCGGAGTCGCGCTCGGCGCGGCCCGCGAGAAAGTGCGTGTCGCCCATGCGCTTGGGACGCTGCCCAAGATTTCGGCGGCGATGGCACGCGGCGAGCTCAGTTACTCGAAGGCTCGCGCACTGACGCGCGTCGCGAGTGCGGCGACAGAGGACTGCTTGCTCAACATTGCTTTGCATGGCACTGCTCATCACGTCGAGCGTCTCGTTCGCTACTTCCGGCGAGCGCAGGAGGCGGAGGAGTTGTCGCGTGAGGCGCAGCAACAGGCGAGTCGGGGCGTGACCTACATGTGGGACGACGACGGGTCGCTGATGTTGAAGGCGCGCTTGCCAGCGGAGATTGGCGCGCTCGTCATCAAGGCACTGGATGCCGCGACGGAGGAGATTCCCTCCCCGCACGTTCCCGCGGGAACGTCGCTGGTGAACAGGCAGGTACCGGCAGACGAGCGACCGAGCTACGCCGCCCGGCGCGCCGATGCGCTCGGAGTGCTTGCGGAGACCTTTATCAAGAACGGCGGTGCGGCGATGAATGGCGGCGAGCGACACCAGATCGTGGTGCACGTGGACGCTGAAACCTTACGCGACAGCACGCCAGAGAGCGACATCCGGATCGACGAGAAGACTGCCGCGACACGTTGGCGCGGCGAGCGCATGGACTACGGCACCGCCATCGACGCCCTGCTTTTTCGGCAGCGCCGAGCGCGCCACGTTCCCGCGGGAACGCACACGGCCTGAGGGTGCGCTCTCCACGCAGGCGTTGGGACAGCGCTCGCGCGTTACGGCCGCCGCGTGTCGTTTGGCGAATCGGCACGGCCGACCCGCATCGGCGGCATGCCGCGCGATTTGCGTTGCATGCGCAAGGTGTGCGCGCGGATGAATAGCGAGATCGACATCCACAGCGCGATGATCACGACGGGAAGCGCGATCGCGTAGGGCCACAACGCGCCCACTACCGCGATCGCAACCAACAGCACGCCGACGATTGCGACGGCGCGCGCCTCCGTATGCGCCAGCACGCGCTGCTCGGTGAGCGCCGCGCCGACCGCGCGGCCGATACGCAATGCGCCCGCGGCGGCGCGTGAAGCGCTGCCGCGCTGAGCGCGAAACGGATCGCGCCGCTCCTCGTCGCCGCGATCTGCGCGCGCGTGGTCGCCGCGCCCGGTATCGCTGATCAAATCGAGATATCGCCGCCGTCGCGGCTGGAGAACGATCTCGCGCGCGTTGCCGAGATCGGCGAGATATATCTGCTCCATCGCCAGCGCGGTGGGCTCGTGCTCGATCACCGCATCGAGCTCGTAGTTGCCGATCCAGCTCGCGACATTGAGATTGCTCGACCCGACGCGCGCCCAACGCCCATCGGCCACCGCGGTCTTCGCGTGAAGCATCGAGCCCTTCCACTCGAACACGCGAATCCCCGCCTCGAGCAACGGCCGAAACCCCGCCTGCGATAGCGGCCGAAGAATCGGAATGTCGCTCGCGCCCGGCACGAGCAAGCGAACGTCCACGCCGTCGAGCGCTGCTGCGCGTAGTGCCTGCACATAGGGCGGAATGCCCGCGAAGTACGCATCCGTAAGCCAAAGCGTGCGCCGCGCCGCCGCGGCTATCAGCTGATCGAGGCGAAAGATGCCGGTCGTGCCGGGCGCGTTGGCGACGATGCGTAACGGCACATCACCCGCTTCCGGCACCAACTCGCGAACCGCGAGCTCCTGCGGATGAATCGGCTGCCCGCCGCATGCCGCCCACACTTGCGCGAATGCGCGCTCGATGTCGCACAGCGCCGGCCCGCGCACTTCGACACCCGTGTCGCGCCACGGCTCGACGCCCCGCGCCGGATTGCCGACCCACATGTCGCCGACACAAAGCCCCGTAACGAAGCCGATGCGTCCATCCACCGCCAGCATCTTGCGATGGTCACGATGCAACACCTGCAGCGGCGTCGCGAAGCGGAGCGGATTGAAGCAGCGAACCTGCACGCCGGCATCGCTCAATCCGCGCCAGAATTTGCGCGACGCCTTGCCGAACGAGCCCATCCAGTCGTACACGAGTCGCACGCGCACGCCGGTGCGCGCCTTCTCCGCGAGTGCGGCCGCGAATTCGCGCCCGGTCGCGTCGTCGACGATGAAATAGTTCTCGAAGTAGATCTTCTCGCGCGCGCCGTGAATCGCTGCGAGCCACGCGGGATAGTTATCGGCCGCGTTCCTCAGCAAGCGCACGCCGTTGCCCGCGACGAGCGGCGCCCCGGCCGCGCGCGTGAACGCGCGGTCGAGTAATGCCTCCTCGCGCGTCTCGCGCGTCAGGGCAATGGGCAGTCCGGCGGGCTCGCTCGACATGACAGATCCGCAAAGTGAGCCGGCCCCGGCGACGCTCATGGCGCCCGAGCCGGCCCGTTTCGATGATTTGCGAGTCTACACGAGCAACCCGCATGGCCTTTCGCGCGCGCCGGTCGCGCGCCGGCGACGGCTCAGCGGGCGCGAATCACGCTGTACGAGCCGCCCTCCTCGTCGTCCGGGCCGGCCGCGGCGAACAGCGCGTTCGTATCTTGCGACATCAGTCCGTTGCCGAACTGAATGCCCCAGAGCCCGTCGATCTTGATGCGCCGGCCGTGCTTGTCGCGCAGCGCGCCGAGGAAGTGCCCGGAAATCGGTCCGTACGCGTTGATGGTGCCGTCGCCGAAGTTGCCGATCAGCAGCGCACCGCCGAACCGCCCGAAGCTCGACGGAGCGAGCGCCACGCCCCACGGCGCGTTCAGCGCACCGCGGGCCGCGAAGCGTTGAATCAGCTTGCCCTTCGGATCATAGATGTTCACGAAGCCGAAGCCCTTGCCGGCGACGTCGTCCTCGGCGTCCTGGTCCTGCTTCGCATAGGTCACGACGAGATCACCGTTCACCGCTTGAATGCCGAACGGCGCGTAGCCGTGCGGAATGTATGGATCCCTGAACGCGCCCGCCGGCAGTGTGACGGGCGTGAACGTTCCGTCCCACACATCGACGCGCGCGTTGTGGAAGTCCGTCGCGTACAAGAGATGACGCGTACCGTCGCCACTGAGCGCGAGCCCTTTGTAGATCGCGTGCGCGGGCGAGTTGTCTTTCGCGATGAACGCCGTGGCTGTGTTCACGGTCGGCGCCCAGCCGGAGATCACGCCGTCCTCGCTCGCGAAGATGAAGCGCGCCGGGCCCGAGGCATCGAGGCCGGCGGCCGTCTTGCCGTTGACGATGAAATCCGCGCCCGCGCTGAACACGATGCCCGTGGGGCTGCCCTGCGTTTCGCCCGGGGCCGCGGGAATTTTCACGACGAGCGCGTTCTTCACGCCATTGCCGTCGTACAACGTCGACAAGCCCGTGTGATTGTCTGCAATCCACACGAAGCCTTGCGGGTTGAACGCGACGCCCCAGGCATTCTTCAGCTGATCGTCGACGTGATCCGCCGGCACGGACCCATCGGACACCAACGTATGTTGTTCGTAGAACTGGCGAGACCAACCCGACTCGACTTCTTTGTCATCCGCTTGAGCCAGGTACGGCACCAACGCCAATCCCGCGCACGCGAGCACTGCTCGCCTCGACAAGGGCAGAGTGAACATGACGGTCGCTCCTCGGAATGAAGGGAGGTTTTTTTGTGCGTTCATGGGTTCCGCGGCGGGGACGCGGAGTTCAGGGTAACGGCCGCTGTGCCAGCCTTGGCGCAGTAGCGAGCCCGAGTCGCTGCCGCTACGATTTCAGCCGTCTTTCATCTCGGGAGGAGACGCTCAGATGAAATCCCGCTCCACGCTGATGCTGGCCGCGGCACTGGTGACGCTCATGGCGCTCGCTGCGTGCAAGAAGCCGAACGAGCCATCGTCGCCCGCCAACCCCGAACCGAAGGCCGCCGGGGAGGGGCAGCCGCAGGACCAGGGCCCGGGTACGACGACGAATTTCGAGAATCCTCCAGCCGAGCCGGCAAAGCCCGCGCAGTAGGCTCCGCGCGCGCAGTACGCGGCTAGCGCACCTCGACGACGAAGCGGTCGCCGGGCATGCCCGGCGCTGCCAGCTCGGGCACGAGCTCGATGAGGTAACGCCCGCGACCGAGTCGCGCGGAATCGAGATAGGCCGTGACGAAGCCGTCGGCCGAGCTCGCGGTCGCATGGGTTTGGGCGACCGGCGCGACGGCATTCGCCGCATCGAGCTGGCCGAGCAGTACCCGGAATCGGCCGCTTTCCGGTCGTGATGAAGGAATCATCTGGAGCTCGATCGCGCTGCGCTTCGCCGGTAACGGGATCTCGACCAGCGACGCCGCGCCGCGTGTTCGTACCAGCATGTGCGTGCTGGCGATGTGCAGCGGCTTGCCCTGAGCATCCGTCAGCGCCGCAATCGTCGTGACGAGCGGCGCCATGCTCGTTTGGCCAATCCAAAGCCAAACTCCTACGACGAGCACTGCGATCCCGGCTGCGAGTCCCAGCGCCGGCCGCCAGTACGTGCGCCGATGCAGCAGCGCATCGAGCTCGCCTCGCTCTTCCAGTACTGCGAGCCCTTCCTTGAGCCGTAGCGTGCGCTCGATATCGCGAACGACGTCAGGATGCTTGGCGTAGTGCGCCTCGAACTCGGCGCTGTCCACGGCATCGAGCTGACCCGCGAGGTATCTCGCGATGATGTGCTGGTGATCGATGGTGTGTCGGTCCATGACTCAGGCTACCCACAAGGTGATGGCGAGGACGCACACGCCGAGGCTGAGCGTCACGGACAGCAGGTCGGACTTGCCGAACCCCTTGTCTTCGAGCAGCTCGCGAAAGCGCTCGCGCGCGCGAAAGATCACGCGATTGAACTGCAGATCGGTGAGGCCGAGCGAACGGCACAGGCTGCTGCGCTCCTCCTCCCGCAGATAGAACCGCACCAACACTTCGCGATCCCGGGGCGAGGAGAGCTCCCGGAGCAACCGGCGGACGACATGCGCCCACTGTTCCGACTGAATGGACGAGGTGGGCCGGGCTTCCGCGGCGACATCCTCGAGCAGGCCGGCGCTGTCCGGATCGGACACGGCCGACTTGTCCTTCCGCCGGTAATTGCGGAAGTGGTTGAGCGCCACACGATAGACATAACCGTCGAGCTGGCTGCGGTGCTCGATCTCGCCGGTGCGGAGCTTGTTGAGTGCGGTCACGATGGCGTCTTGCAACAGGTCTTCGGCCACGTCCGCGTCACGGGTGACGCGTGTCAACTGGGCCTTCAATCCAGACATGTCGCGAAGAAGCGTTTTATGCTCTGCGGCGTCCGCGTGACGGCGGTCGGTTAGGGGTCCATCGCGTTCCGCAGTCAAGGCGAGCTCAACCCTGTCCTTCAATGGGCGGGGCAGTATACGACCCTGTGTAAAGGTGCGGGATCGGATCGCCACTCGCAGGAGAGGGTTGGTGTCGTTTGGGGGTCGGGTCGAACTAGCGTGGGTGCCGCTCGCCGTTCTGGCGCTGCTGGGCGCGGTGCGTCCGGCCGGCGCCGCGTGCGTCGATTCCTTCGATAACGCAGCGCGCTCGAGCCAAACCCGCGTCACGCTGAAAGGCGACGGCGAAACGCGCGTCGATCTGCCGGTGACTCGTTCCCAAGACACGTTGATCTACGCCGTCGAAAACGGTGTCGACATCGAGCTCGAAGTGCACGATGACAGCGGCGCCATCCTCGCGCGCGCCGACAACCCGGTGGCACGGATTGGGAGTCAGCGCGTGTTTCTGCCGGCGTCCGGGAAATCCCCCGCCTTTGCGATCGTGCGGGGTCGGGAGCACGCCGGCGTCTCGGGCACGGTGACGGTGTCGATGGTCCGTGTGGGTACGGCGGGCAACACGCCCGACTGCACGCGCATCGAGCGCTCACTGGCCGCTGCCGATCAGGCGTATGCGCAGGCACGCGCCCGCTCGCGCCCTCTGCTCGAGTCCGCCTCAGTCCTCTATGAAAACATCGTGCCGCTGGTCAGCGCGCCGCAGCGACTCGACGATCGCAGCGAACTCCAGCTCACGCTCGCAGCCCTCTACTACTACGACCTGCAAGATTGGTCGCGCAGCGCGCAATGGGCCGATGCCGCCGCCGCCACCTTCCGCACCGGCAACCGCCAGTATCGCCGCGCTCGCGCGCAAGCGATCCTCGCCGCCGCTTGGATGGAGCAGGCCACGAAGTCCTCCGCATCCAGCCGAAGCTCGAGCATTCCGGCCGACTCGCACGCGCTGCTCACCAAAGGGCGCGCGTTGCTCGCCCAGCTCGAAGCGTTTCACGGCGCGCGGCACGAGCTGTATGACCGCGCGCTGCAGATCAACAACATCGGGCTTGCGTACCTCTACGAGGCACGCTTCGAGGCGGCGCTCGGTCACTTCGAGCGTGCCCGTGTCGAGTTCGAGAAGCTCGGCGAGACGCAGCGCGCCGCCGTGGCCATCGAAAACATGGCGCTCTGCGAATGGGGGCTCGGGCGGCTGTCGGCCGCGTTGCCGATGTTCGATCGCGCGTTGTCGTTGATGACCCCGCAGCCGTATCCGGATCTGTATCTGACCACGCTGTCGAGCAGCGCGCTCGCCCACCACGGCGCCGGGCGCTTCGACGATTCGTTGCGGCTCAACGGCCAGGTGATCGATCTCGCCACGCGCTTGCAGATGGACCGCATCCGCGCGCGCGGCTACTACGGCATGGGGATCACGTACTACGCGATCGGCGATCGCGAGCTCGCGACACGCTTTCTGCGCAGTGCGCTCGACACGCTGACGCCGGACGTCGACGCGCGCACGCGTGTGGCGACCTTGCGCGCGCTGGCGATCATCGAGTGGGAGACGGGCGACTTCCAACAGGCGGCGGCGCACGATTCCGAAGCGTTGCGACTCGCGGCGGCGCCGTCCGCGCGCTCGCGCATCCTTCTGCGACTCGCGAGCGACTATGCCGCGCAGGGCGATGCCACCGCCGCGTTCACCGTGCTCGATTCGCTCGCCAAATTCCAGCCGAACGGCGATGCGCTCGTGCAGGCGCTCGCGTTGGCGCAACGCGCGAAGCTCCATCGGGCGGCGGGCGCCCTCGAACCTGCGCGCCGCGACGTGTCGCAGGCCCTGCGTACGCTGCGCCAATTCGACGCCGTCGCCGACGAGTTCGAAGCGCACGTCGAGCTCGCGCGCATCGAACGGGACGCGGGCAACGACGAGGCGGCGCTGCGCGCCTTGTCCGAGGCGCTGAGCCACACGGGCGAAATCACTTCGCAGACGGCGAATCCCGAGTACCGCGCTTCTATCGCGCAATCCGTGCGGCCGGCACTCGAGTTGAAGATCGATCTGCTGTGGAAGCGATATCAGCGACTGACCGGCGCACGCGATTCCGCTGCTGCCCACGCCACGATGCTCGACAGCCTGCGCACCGCCGACAACTCGCGCGCGATGGCGTTCGAAGAAGTGCGCTCACAACAGCTCGACAACGCCGCCGATCCGAAGGTCGCCGAGCTGCAGCGGACGGTCACTGCGCTCTACCGAGACATCGCCGAGCGCCGCTATCAACTCGCCAGCCGCGAAGATCGCTTCGGGACCGATGAGGCGACAGCGCGCACGCTGCGCGAAGACATCTCGCGCTTGCGCGCGCGGCTCGGCGTCGTCGAAGCGGACCTCGCGGCCCGCACGATTCCCGCCGCGAAGCGCTCGACGGCGGTCGCGCAGGATTGGGTCGAGCGTGCGCTTGCCGAGCCCGCCGACAAAGCGCTCATCGAATACTGGATGGGGGGAACGTCGGCGTACGCGTGGACTATCGCGGGCGGTGACCTCACGTGGGTGCGGCTCGAATCGAGCGCGCAGATCGACAAGGCCGCGCGCAATCTGCACGAGACCATGCGTTCCTACGCGAGCACGCCGATGCGCGCGCGCCTCGAAGCGGGCGCCGAGCTTTACCGGCTGCTGTTCGCCCCGATCCGCGCGCAGCTCGCGGGCCGTCGGGCGCTGACCATCGTGCCGGATGGGTCGTTGCATTACGTGCCGTTCGGCACGATGCGCGATCCGTCCTTGCAGGAGAAGGCGTTCGTCGCGCAGAGCTTCGCCATCGAGCTCACGCCGGCCTTGCGACTCGCGACCAACGATCGCGCGCCCGCGCCGGCTGCGTGGGCCAGCTCGCGCATGCTGCTCGTCGCGGACCCGGTGTACAGCATGGATGATCCGCGGCTGCCCGCCCGCACCGGTTCCACGCAGCGCCCGAACGATAAGCTGACGGACCTCCTGCGAATGCGCAGCGGCACGGATCCGGCGAAGCTCGAACGGCTCGTCTCGAGCGCACGCGAATCCGAGCAGATTCGCTCGTTACCGGGCCTCCGCCGCGTCGATCTGCTCGAAGGCTTCGACGCTACGCGCGCGAACGTGCTCGGACAGAATCTCGCCCAATACCGCTTCATTCACATCGCCTCGCACGGCTTCATCGACTCCGAGATCCCGCAGCTCTCGGCGCTCATCCTTGGCGCGTGGGATCGCAATGGCCGGGTTGCCGATCAGTATGTGCGCGCCGGGGATTTGCTCGCGCGCACGTTCGACGCCGAAGTCGTCGTGCTCAGTGCCTGCGACACGGCGCTCGGACGTCAGGTAGCCGGTGAAGGGTTGGTCGGCTTGCGGTATGCCGCGCTCGCCCGCGGGGCGCGTTCGGTGGTCGCTTCGCTGTGGCCGGTGTCCGATGCGATAGCCGCCGATCTCATGACCGATATGTATCGGTACATCACGGTTGAACAGTACCCCGTGGCCGGCGCTCTGAGCGCCGCGATGCGCATGGCGCTGGCACGCACCCCGGCGCTCGACCCTGCGCTGTGGGGGCCGTTCGCCGTTTATGTCGCCGGCCACTGAACAACAACGATCCGCACGAGGAGCAGTCGATGCAAGCGACCAAATCCACCACCCCGCACCTCTCGCAGTGGGTGAGCACGCCGCGCGTCTCGATCGACTACCGCGAGAGTTACGGCCTCGATTTGCTCGTCGCGCCGGGCGGCGGCCGCCCGCAGTTCAAGCTGATGCCGAAGTATCTCGTGAACGGCGACAAGGAAGAGTCGATCGTCCAGTTCAATCTCACCTTCGAAGACGGACGGATGCTGCCGAATTGGGAAGAGCTGCTCCTCACGCCGCTCGGCTTCCTCGTGCCGCGACTCGAGCAGAAGCTGCCGCCATGGAGCCCGGACCAAGACCCGGTCTACGCGAAGATCCTCGACCGCTTGGTGACGGAGCTGTACCGGCCGGATACGAACGTTCAGCGTCTCGAAGCGAACATCCCGCTCTATTTGGATCACAGCCCCGAGAGCCGGCGGACGCTCACGATCGATCGCGTTCGCATGGTGTATCTCGAGAATGCCGTCGACGGGCCGAATCCGAATTTCGTGCTGATCGTGTTCTCTTATCTCGACGGCTACAAAATCATGCAGAACGGCGCCGGCGGCGGCCCGCCCAACTGATGATGAAGGCAGGCAGGTCGTTGTGCATCGGGGTGGATACTGCGGCGAGCCCAGGCGGTCTCGCGGAGGCGGATGCGTGCGCGCTCGCGGACGTAGCAAGGGGACAGGGCTTCTGTTCGTCGACCTTGCTGCTTGGAGCCGCAGCGACGACCGCGCGCGTGCGTTCCCGACTGCGCGCAGCTGCAGCCGCAAGCTGCGCCGGCGATCTGTTCTTGATCACGTTTTCCGGCCATGGCGGCCGCAAGCCTGTGCAGACGGCGAAGCCCTGCGCGGGCGGTGCTTCGCGCAGCGGCTTGGGCGGCGTTTGGGTGCTATCCGACGGTTCGTTGGATGACGCGGAAATGCACGAGGATCTCGCGGCGTTTCAGCCGGGCGTGCGCATCCTCGTGATCTCGGACAGTTGCAACGGTGGAGTACCGGCGATGGCCGAAGATGCCTCGCCCTCGCGTGTGGCGGCATCCGTTCTCGTCTTGTCTGCGTGCCAGCCCGATCGATTTGCGGATCCGGCCGGCTTGCCGGGACACTTCACGACGGCGCTGTTGCGCGCGTGGGATCACCGCGATCGTTGCGTCGGCTATCGACGTTTCTACGAGATGATCGCGGCCGAGATGCCCGAGTATCAGCAGCCGGCGTACCACTGGGTGGGTACGCACGACGAGCGCTTCGAAGGCGAAGCGCCTTTCACGATCTGAAATCTACTTGCGCATCAGCGCGCGGGCCTGCTCCGCCCAGAACACTGCATCGACGTACGCGGCCCGAATCACTTCGGGCGGCAGACCGTGGAAGGTGACCTCTTGCCACTTGCCGCGCTCGTACGCGCGCACACAGTGGAGCGCGGCGCCGAGCTCGCCGCTCTCTTGCACCAGCGCGGTCTCGACCGGCTTCGCGAGCGGCAACTCCTCGACGAGCTTGTTGATCGGCACGCCGGTCAACACGTTCAGCATCGAGAACAGGCCGGTGATGAAGTACGGCCCGGTGTCGCTGGAACCGGCGAGCCGGCCGAGCTGCTCGCACATGCGAGCGCGCGCCATCGCCGTGATGAGCAGGCTGGGCGGTCGATCGTCGAAGCCTTGCAACGCGACGAGTGAGCACAGCTGGCGCAGCTGATCGAGGCCGAGGATCACGATGGCCTGGCGGATCGAGTCCACCTTGCGCGGCAGATTGTAGAAGCTCGAGTTGATGCAACGGAGCACGCGATACGACATCGACATGTCCTGCGACAGGATATTCTCGATGTCGCGCACCGACACGTCTTCGCGCGTGAGCTCGGTGAGGAGCCGTAGCGTGCCGATTTTGTTCGACGGCACGCGCTGCGCCTGAAACGTTTGCGGGTGCTGCAGGAAGTAGCCTTGGAAGCCGTCGAAACCGAGCTCGAGGCAGCGATCGAACTGCTCGACGGTTTCCACTTCCTCGGCGACGAGCTTCAGGCCTCGGGCTTTCAGCTCGCGCACGGTGCGCTCGAGCTCGTCGGGGTTCTCGCGCGACAGGGCGATCTTCACGATGTCCGCCACGTCGAGCAGCGCGCGATCGCTTTCGCGCGCCGTGTAGTCATCGAGAGCGATGCGATGACCGCGCTTGCGCAGCGCGCGGATGCCCGCGAGCACTTCCGGATCGGCCGGCACGTCTTCGAGCACTTCGATGACGACGGCTTCGGGCTGCAGCGGCAACATCGGATCGCCGACCAAGAGCTCGCGCGGGAAATTGATGTGCACCGGCAGCCCGTTCGCGAGCCGGTCCAGGCCGATCTCGATCGCGGCGTTCGCGATCACGCGCAGCGTCGCGCGCTTCGCGTCGAAGATCAGTGCCTTCAATGCCGAGGCCGATTCGCGATACAGCAGCTCGTATGCAACGACGGAGAGGCCGGCATCGTAGATCGGCTGGCGCGCCACGAGCGCGAGCGAATCGCCGGCAGGTTCCCCGCCGCCCGGCGGTGCGGGCTTTTTGTCCGCAACGGGGCGGAGTGTGTCGATTGCCATAGGCACCGGAGCGTACCGCAGCAGCGCGCGGCGCACTGTCGTGGGGTGGCGAAATCCAGGCCTGCGTCACTGTCCGCAGGGTGACCTCTATCGACTACCGGAGGGCGGCGAAGCGCGCGCGGGCAATGGCCAGCGCAGGATGTGAAGCAGGTAACAATCGCTCGCGAATCGTGAGCGCTTCACCACGCTTGATCGCGATGGATCGATCGATCTCGCGGAGCGCGGCGGCCAGATCGCCCGATTCGTGATGAAGCGCGCCGAGGTTGTGCCACGACACACCGAGCCGGCGCGTCTGTCGCTCGACGAACGTGCGATAAATCTTCTCGGACTCTTCGAGCTTGAACTGCTTGCGAAGCGCGGTCGCCAGCGCATCGAGCGCATTGCCGTACAGGTCGTATCCCTCCGGCGGTCCGCCGCTTTCAAAAGGGCGGCACTCTCCGCTTACGGCCACGCTGCCGCTAAGCCCCGAAGCCCGCGCCGAGCCCCGAATGGGTGCAGGTCCGCGGGCGGCAGACCAAATTGGTGCGCAAGCGGGGCGTGCTGGCGCCTCAACCCGCGCGCTACCCTGCGCCCGGAAATTGCACGGGCTGGCGGCTCCGGACCGGAGGGCTTCCTTGTCCATTCACGTCGCGCTCAATCACGTCACGCACTACCGATACGACCGGCGCGTGGGTCTCTCGCCGCAGATCGTCCGCTTGCGGCCGGCGCCGCATTCGCGCACCCGCATCCTCTCGTATTCGCTGAAAGTCACGCCGGCCGAGCACTTCATCAATTGGCAGCAGGACCCGCAGTCGAACTATCTCGCGCGGCTCGTCTTCCCGCAGAAGACGGCGGAGCTGCGCATCGAAGTGGACCTGGTCGCCGAGATGGCGGTGTTGAACCCCTTCGACTTCTTTCTCGAGCCGTATGCCACGCACTACCCGTTCGAGTACGAGCCGGGCGAGGCGCGCGAGCTGGCGCCGTATCTGATCACCTCGGCGTCGACGCCACGATTCGGCGCGTATCTCGCGTCGATTTCCCGGGAGAAGCAGCGGGTCGTCGACCTGCTCGTCGAGCTGAACGGCCGCCTCGCGCGCGATATCCGCTATCTCATCCGCATGGAGCCGGGCGTGCAGACGCCGGAGGAGACGCTCGTGAAGGCGTCCGGCTCGTGCCGCGATTCGGGATGGCTGCTCGTGCAGCTCTTGCGTCACCTCGGGCTCGCGGCGCGCTTTGTCTCCGGATATCTGATTCAACTCGTGCCGGACGTGAAGTCGCTCGATGGGCCCTCGGGGCCGAGCGCGGACTTCACCGACTTGCACGCGTGGTGCGAGGTGTATCTGCCGGGCGCGGGTTGGATCGGTCTCGATCCGACTTCGGGTCTGCTCGCGGGCGAAGGGCACATTCCGCTCGCCTGTACGCCCGAGCCGTCGAGCGCCGCGCCCGTCAGCGGGGCGGTCGAAGAGAGCAAGGTCGAGCTCTCGCATCACATGAGTGTCGCGCGCATCTGGGAAGCGCCGCGCGTGACCCAGCCGTATACCGAGGAGCAGTGGCGCCACATCGACGATCTCGGGCGCGAGATCGATGCGGAGCTGGCCGATCTCGACGTGCGGCTCACGATGGGCGGGGAGCCCACGTTCGTCTCGCTCGACGATCCGCAGGGCGCGGAGTGGAACACCGCTGCGCTCGGGCCGAACAAGCGCGAGCTGGCCGCGAGCCTGTATCGCCGCTTGAAAGAGAAGTACGCGCCGGCCGGCCTCGCGCACTTCGGGCAAGGCAAGTGGTATCCGGGCGAGCCGCTGCCGCGCTGGTCGCTGAACTGTTTTTGGCGGCGGGACGGCGAGCCCATTTGGCAGAAGCCCGAGCTCTACGCGAACGAGACGGTCGATTACGGGGTCACCTCGGACACGGCACAGCGCTTTCTCGCGGCGGTGGCGCTGGGGCTCGGGTTGTCGCCGGCATTCGTGTTCGCCGCGTACGAAGACGCTTTCTATTATCTGTGGCGCGAGCGCCGGTTGCCGGTGAACGTCGATCCGTTCCAGTCGCAGCTCGAGGATGCGGGCGAGCGAGCGCGGCTGGCGCGCGTATTCGAGCAGGGGCTCGATGCGGCCGTCGGCTACGTGTTCCCCGTCGCGCGCGATCACAGCGGCCGGCGATGGGAGACGGGGCCTTGGTTTCTGCGTCGCGAGCGTTGTTATCTGCTGCCCGGCGATTCGGCGGCGGGCTTTCGCTTGCCGCTCGACTCGATGCCGTGGGCGTCGCCGAGTGACTACCCGTACATTCATTCGCCCGATCCGTCGCAGCAGTTTCCGCCGCTCGCGCGGCACGCCGACGTTCGCCGGCAGTTGCACGGCTTCACGCCAAGGGGCGCTGTGTCCGAGGGCGCGCGCGCACCGGCCCCGCAAGAGTCGGCAGGCGGGATCACGCGTACGGCGATCTGCGCGGAACCGCGCGACGGCGTGCTCTATGTCTTCATGCCGCCCACGTCGCGCCTCGAGGACTATCTCGAGCTCGTCACGGCAGTCGAAGGCGCGGCCGAGGCGCTGTCGCAGCCCGTGGTGATCGAAGGCTACGAGCCGCCGAAAGACCCGCGCTTGAACACCTTCCGTGTCACGCCCGATCCGGGCGTGATCGAGGTGAACATCCATCCCGCGGAGAGCTGGCCGGAGCTGGCGGAGCGCACGGAGCATCTCTACGAGACCGCGCGCGAGTCGCGCCTGCTCGCCGAGAAATTCATGATCGATGGCCGCCACACCGGCACGGGCGGCGGCAACCACTTCGTGCTCGGGGGTGCCACGCCGAACGACTCGCCGTTCCTGCGCCGGCCGGACCTGCTGCGCAGCCTGCTCGCGTACTGGCACAACCATCCGTCGTTGTCGTATCTGTTCTCGGGCTTGTTCATCGGCCCGACCTCGCAAGCTCCGCGCACGGATGAAGCGCGCAACGATGCGCTGTACGAGTTGGAAGTCGCCTTCAAGGAACTGCCGCCGCGCGGTGCAGACGTGCCGCCGTGGCTCGTCGATCGCGTGTTTCGCAATCTGCTGGTCGACGTCACCGGCAACACGCATCGCGCCGAGTTCTGCATCGACAAGATGTATTCGCCGGATGGGCCCACCGGCCGACTCGGCCTGCTCGAGCTGCGCGCGTTCGAAATGCCGCCGCATGCGCGTATGAGTCTCGCGCAGCAGCTCTTGCTGAGATCGCTCGTCGCGCGGTTCTGGCGGGCGCCGTACACGCCCGAGCGTCTCGCACGCTGGGGCACGGAACTGCACGACCGCTTCATGCTGCCGCACTTCGTCGAGCAGGATTTTGCGGACGTGGTGGAGGAGCAGAAGAGCGCCGGTTACGCGCTCGAGTGGGAGTGGTTCGCGCCGCATTTCGAGTTCCGCTTCCCGAAGCACGGCGACTTCGCGACGCGCGGTGTCGAGGTGGAGCTGCGCCACGCGCTCGAGCCGTGGCACGTGATGGGCGAGGAAGGCGCGATCGGCGGCACGGTCCGCTACGTCGACTCGTCCGTCGAGCGGCTGCAGGTGAAGGCGACCGGCCTCCCGCCGGATCGTTATGTCTTAACCTGCAACGGGCGCCGCCTTCCGCTGCGGCCGACGGGGCGCGTGGGCGAGTTCGTCGGCGGGGTGCGCTACAAGGCGTGGTCGCCGGCGTCCGCGCTCCATCCGACGATCGGGGTCCATTCGCCGTTGACCTTCGATCTCGTGGACACCTGGATGGAGCGTTCGCTCGGAGGATGCCAATATCACGTCATGCATCCAGGCGGCCGCAACTACGTGACGTTCCCCGTGAACGCGTTCGAGTCGGAGAGCCGCCGGCTGGCGCGATTCTTCCGCATGGGCCACACGCCGGGGCGCATCGCTGTGCCGGATGAGGCCCCGAGTCGGGAGTTTCCGTTCACGCTGGATTTGCGTAGAGGCTGAGCGCGTTGCAAGTCGAGGCCCGATCCCCTGCGTGTCTGGCGACGTATGTCGCCGACGCGCGCCGCTACGACGAATTGCTCGACGAGCAAGGCGCGGTGCGCACGCATTGGCGGCCGCTGATCGAGCGTGTCGCGGCGGGGGATGGCACGGGAGCGGGCCGGCGCAGTCTCGAGCTGACGCGCCGGCTCATCATCGAGAACGGCGTCACCTACAACGTCTATGCGGACCCGCAGGGCGCGGACCGGCCGTGGGGCCTCGATCCATTGCCGCTCGTCATCACGGCGAGCGAATGGCGCGAAATCGAGACGGGCGTCGCGCAGCGCGCGCAGCTGCTCGACGCGCTGCTCGGGGATTTGTACGGCCCGCAGCGGTTGCTCGCCGAAGGCTCGGTGCCGCCGGAGCTGCCGTTCGGTCATCCCAATTTTCTCTGGCCCTGTCACGGGGTGCGGCCGAAGGCGGGCAAGTGGCTGCACATCTACGCCGCAGATCTCGCGCGCGCGCCGGATGGGCGTTGGTGGGTGCTGTCGGATCGCACCCAAGCGCCGTCGGGCGCCGGGTATGCGTTGGAGAATCGCGAGATCGTCGAGCAAGTGCTGCCCGACTCGATCCGCGATCTCGGTGTGCGGCGCGTGCGTGGCTTCTTCAACGAGCTGCGCGAGCGCATGCTCGCGGACGTCGTCGCCGGTGAGAAGCCGCTCGCGGTGATCCTCACGCCCGGGCCGTGGAACGAAACGTATTTCGAGCACGCGTATCTCGCCGGTCAGCTCGGTCTGCCGCTCGTCGAAGGCACGGATCTCACGGTGCGCGGCGATACCGTCTATCTGAAAACGCTCGCCGGCTTGCGCCGCGTGCATTCCGTCTTCCGTCGGCTCGATGACGACTTCTGCGACCCGGTGGAGCTGCGCAGCGATTCCGCGCTCGGCGTTCCGGGACTGCTGGGTGCCGTGCGCGCGGGCCGCGTCGAGGTTGCGAATGCGCTCGGTACGGGTGTGCTCGAGTCGGCGGCGTGGCTCGGATTCATGCCGGGCGTGTCGGAGCGCTTGCTGAGCGAGTCGCTCAAATTGCCGGCCGTGGCGACGTGGTGGTGCGGCGAGCGGCCGGCGCTCGATTACGTGCTCGCGCATCTCGATCAGCTGGTCATCAAGCCAGTGTATCCGAACCAACGCTTCGAGCCCGTGTTCGGGCGCGACTTGGCGAGCGCGTCACGCGAGACGCTCATCGCGCGGCTGTGTGCGCGGCCGTATGCCTACGTCGCGCAGGAGCACGTCGCGCTGTCGCAGGCGCCGGTGTGGCGGCAGAACGGATCGCTCGGGCTATCGGCGCGAGCGCTCACGATTCGCGTCTATGCGATCGCGACGGACGACGGTTTTCGCGTGATGCCCGGTGGGCTGGCGCGAGTCGCGACCGACACCGCGGTAGACGTGGTATCGACTCAGCGTGGCGGCGGAAGCAAAGACATTTGGGTGCTGTCCGGCGCGGGGAATGATGAGCAGCCGGCGGCGCAAGTGCGACCGCCGCCGCTCGTTCGTCAGGACGATATTCCCTCGCGTGTCGTCGAGAACCTGTTTTGGCTCGGGCGTTACGCCGTGCGCTGTGAAGACAAGGCGCGGCTTCTGCGGAGCACGCTCGCGGTGCGCGTCGATGCGGGCGCGTGGCGAACGGCAACGCAGTTTTGTCGCGACCTCGGTTTCGTAGGAGCGAGCGTCGACCCGGCCGAAAGTCTGCGTGACGAGGCCAACACACAAGGCATCGTTGCCGACGTGAAGCGGCTGTCGTGGTGCGCGTCGCAGGTGCGCAGCCGGTTGTCCGGCAGCTCGTGGCGCGTCGTACTCGATCTGCAGCGGCAAATTCAGCGCGCGGCCATCGCGCGCGGCGAGCCGCGTGAAGCGCTCGATCGATTGATCCTCGCGCTCTCCGCGTTCGCGGGCTTCGCGTTCGACGACATGACGCACGATGAAGGGTGGCGGCTCATGCGCGTCGGGCGGCGGCTCGAGCGACTGCAATTTCTGGCGGGATTTCTCGCGCGGTACCTCGTTTCGCCGCAGCCGGCGCAGCACAACCACGTCGAGTGGCTGCTCGAAACGTGCGATAGCATCGTCGCGTATCGCACGCGCTATATCGCTGCGCCTCGGCTCGGGCCGGCGCTCGACCTCTTGATTCGCGACGACGAGCATCCGCGTGCGCTTGCGTTTCAGTGCGAGGCGATCGGTCGTGATCTCGCGAGCCTGGCTGCGTCACTGGGCGGGCAGGGCATCGAGACGTTCGCGGGCCACGTGCCGGCGCTCGAGGATGTGGAGCTGTTCGGGCTCGAGCGGCGCGATGAAGCCGCGATCGAGTCGCGCCGCGCGGTGGCCGAGCAACTGCGGGCGCTCGCGTTTGCGGCGGGCGAGTTGTCGGATCGATTGTCGATGCGCCACTTCTCGCACACGGGCGCGAATGCGCGGGCTCTGGCCACATGAGCAACGTGATGCGCTATCGCGTGAAGCACGAGACCGTGTATGCGTATGGCAGTGACGTCGTCCATTCGCATCAGCTCTTGCACCTCGTGCCGCGGCCGTCGCCGTACCAGCAGTGTACGGAGCACTCGCTCGCGATCTCGCCGACGACGTTCGCTCGGCGCGATGAGACGGATGCGTTCGGCAATCTGGTGACGCGCGTCGAGTTCGAGCATCCGCATCGGCGGCTCGACGTGTCGACGGATATGGAGGTCGAGGTCTATGCGCGGCCGCGTGTCGCCACGGCGGACACGCTGTCGTGGGAGCGAGTGCGCGAGTCGATGTCGTACAACGGCGGCGTTTCGCCGTCGCGCGAGTCGCTCGATGCCTGTCGCTTTCGGCACGAGTCGCCGTACGTGCGCGTGAAGCAGGCCTTCACGGAATTCGGCGCCGAATGCTTCGAGCCGCGGCGGCCTGTGCTCGCGTGCGCGCAAGCGTTGATGCACAAGATTCATCGCGAGCTGCGTTACGCGCCGGGTGAGACGAACATCGCCACGCCGCTGTCCGAAGTGCTGCAGAACCGGCGCGGCGTGTGTCAGGACTTCGCGCATCTCATGATCGCGTGTCTACGCGCGCGCGGGCTGGCTGCGCGATACGTGAGTGGCTATATCCGTTTGCGCCCTTCGCAGTCGGACTGGGTCGGCGCGGGCGCTTCGCACGCTTGGGTGTCCGTCTACATTCCGCCGTTCGGATGGCTGGAGCTCGATCCGACCAACGACGTGCTCGTCGGCACCGATCACATCGCCGTCGCCTGGGGTCGCGATTTCGGTGACGTCTCTCCTCTACGCGGCGTCATTCTCGGCGGCGGCTCGCACACGCTCTCCGTCGCCGTAATCGTCGAACCGCTCTACGCGCCCACGGCGCACTGATTCGCTCTCCTCGATTACGCATTTCTCGCGATTTGCAGAGAAGTGCGTGATGCCCGCCGCACTTGCACAACAGGACAGTCGCCGCTTCGCGGTTTTGATGGTCAAAACCCAAGCGTTTGGATACTATTCACATGCCGACGATCCTGCGAGTCCGAGGGCTGCGCATCACGATCCATTTCAACGATCACTGGCCGCCGCACGTTCATGTCATTGGTCCCGATGGACAAGCGCGGGTTGCGTTGGGCGATGCTTGCGATAAGCCGTCGCTGATGTCGAACGACGGCTTGTCAGGCAGTGACGTCGCCATCGCACAGGCAGAGATCGAGAGGAACTGTCAGTTACTGAGGTTACGTTGGAGTGAGATTCATGGCGACTGCTAACCGAGCTCGAAAAAACTCACGCTGGAACTACGCGGAGGCCTCGCGAGTGGGCCGTCTTCTCGCGCAGATCGAGCCGCGCGCGACTAAGGCGGCTTACCTGACTGACGAAGAGGCGCTGCAGATCGAGTTGAAGAACGGCGCGCTGCTGCGCATCCCGGTGAAGCTGATTCCCTGGCTCCAGGGCGTACCGGCCGCGGAGATCCGGTCGGTCGAGGTCCTGGGCCGCGGTCACACGTTGCACTGGGAATCGCGCGATATCGATCTTAGCGTGCCGAATCTCGTCGCCTCGGTCTTTGGAGGCCCGCAGTACATGTCCGAGTTGGGTCGTCTTGGCGGCAGCCGCTCCTCGGAAGCCAAGGCGGCCGCGGCCCGACGCAACGGCCTCAAGGGCGGCCGCCCGCGCACGCGATCGGCGCATGGGCCCGGTAGTCCAGCCAAGCGCCGTTGATGGGCGCCATTGATCAGCGCGGCTTCACGGCGCCGCTGCAGATGCGATCGAGAAGCTCGGGGAAGGAGATGCCGGCGGCCTGCGCGGCTTGAGGAAGCAGGCTCGTCGCGGTCATGCCGGGCAGGGAGTTCGCTTCGAGACACCAGAACCGCCCCGCGCCATCGCGGCGGAAATCGATGCGGCTGTAGGAGCCGAGCTTCAGCACCGCATGGGCCCGCAGCGCGTACTCCTGCATCGTCTTCGATTCGCTGCTCGGAATGTCCGCGGGGAACACTTCGCGCGCGCCGCCCTTCTGATACTTCGCGTGATAGTCGAACACGTCGCCCGGCGCGATGATCTCGCCGACCGGCAGCGCGACGCCGTCGAGGATGCCGACGGTGAACTCGCGGCCCGGAACGAACTTCTCGATCATCACTTCCGCATCGAAGGCGTGCGCCCGCTCGATGGCCGCGGCCAGCTCCGCAGCCGCGCGCACCACCGTGAGACCGACGGTCGAGCCTTGCTTGTTGGGCTTCACGACGACCGGCCAGCCGAGCTTCGACCCGACGGCGTCGGAATCCGTGGGCGACATCAGCCAGTCCGCCGTCGGCACGTCGACCGAGCGGAACAGGCGCTTGCTCATGTCCTTGTCCATCGCGGCGGCGCTCGCGATGTGATTGCTGCCCGTGTACGCGAGCCCGGCGAGCTCGAGCATCGACTGAATGCGTCCGTCCTCGCCGGCACCGCCGTGAAGCGCGAGGAACACGACATCGGTTTCGCGGATGTCGAAAGCGGCGGTCGACAGGCTCGTCGCGCGCCCGCGCATGTTGGCGATCTGCGTGCTGGAGGGCGGCTCGGGAGCGACGCCGGCTGTCAGCAGCTTCTGCTCATCTGCAGGCGGCAAGCGACCGGTGGCCGTATCCACGGCGAATACATCGTGACCGAGACGGCGCAGCACCGGAAGGATCTGCGCGGCACTCGCGATCGACACGTCGCGCTCTTCGCTCGTGCCCCCGAACAACACAGCAATCTTCATGAATCGATTCCCCACGGCAAGCAACCGCACTGTACCTGCCGAGGCGGCCAGGCGAGATAGGCGCAGTGCTCAGTTTCGGAGGGGACTATTCGGTCGTCACGGCGACGTCTACGGTCATCGACACGAACGCATCCGCAGGACCTTGAAAGCTGCCCGCGAGCGGCACCGCTTGGGACGCGTCGGTGGTGACGGCCACGCGAATCAGATTGCGGCCGCCGGCGAGCGCGTTCGTCGGGTCGTACTCCACCCACCCCGCGCCGGGCAGATACACTTGCAGCCATGCGTGCGTCGCGCCGCCGCCGACCATGCCGCCGGTCGCACCGATGAGCTTCTCGTCGTACAGATAGCCGGAGACGAAACGCGCCGCGAGCCCGAGGCTGCGTACCGCTTCCATCATGAACACCGCGAAGTCGCGGCAACTGCCGCTATTCAGCGACAGCGTCTCGAGCGGCGTCTGCACGCCCTCGGCGTCGCGCGCGACATACTTGAATTGCTCCTTGATGGCGCTCGTCATTGCGAGCAGCACATCGAGCGTCTTGCCATCGGGTGTGCGTTGGAGGATGCCCTTCGCCCACGCGTCCACTGTGTGCTCGGGATCGGGATAGCGGCGCTCTTTGGTACGGCCGAGATCCGCCGCGTCCTCCGCCGAGTAGCTGAAGGGAAACTTCTCCGCGTACGGCTCGAGGACGATCGCCTGCGGCGGCGCCGGATAGTGCTCGGCGCGGAACGCCGACTCGAACATCAGTTGCGCCGCCGGCTCGGAGAAGCTCGCGAGAGCGATCGAGTTGCCGAACACGTCGTGAATCCAGCGGATGGTGCTCGCCGGCGGCGTGATGACGAGCGTCGTGTCGATGAGGCGCAAGTCGTGACTGTCCCGCGGCCGCGACATGAGCCGATGCTCGCCGAACCTCACGGGCACCTTGTATGTGTAGGTCGTCTTGTGCCGGACGTGCAGGATCGTCATGGCGACAAGATAACTCGCCGCGCGCTGCGCAGTTCCAGTGTCAGAGTTTTTGTGTTTCGGACTCGAGGCGTTCGGTGTGCTCCAGCCAGGCCGCTTCGGTGTGTTCGATGTCGCGGGTCAGCTGGGCCTGGCGCTCCATGAGCTTGCGTAACCGATCCTTCGCGTCCTCGGTGTAGAGATCGGGCGCTTCGAGCGCGGTCTGCAACTCCGTGCGCTCCTGCGTGAGGCGATCCAAGTCGCGCTCGCACTTCTCGATGGCCGCGCGCAGCGGGCTCAAGCGATTACGTCGCTCGGCTTCCTCGCGCTTGCGCTGCTTGCGAGACTCGGCGGACTCCGCCGGCGCCGCCGCGGCGGTGGCCTTGGCAGCAGAAGTCGCCGTCGTCGCGGGCGCTGTGCTGTCGGTGTCGTTCAACCACTGCGCGTAGTCCTCGAGATCGCCATCGAACGGCACGGCCTTGCCCGCGTGCACGATGTAGAGCTCATCGGCGACCGTGCGTACGAGGTGACGGTCGTGCGATACGAGCACGACCGCGCCCGTGTATTCCTGCAGCGCCACCGTGAGCGCTTGCCGCATCTCCAGATCGAGATGGTTGGTCGGCTCGTCGAGCAACATCAGATTCGGCCGCAAGTACGCGACGAGCGCCAGGACGAGCCGCGCCTTCTCGCCGCCGGAGAACGGCCCGACCGGCTCGAACACGCGATCGCCGCGAAAGCCGAAGCTCGCGAGATAGTCGCGCAGCTCCTGCTCGGTGGCGCGCGTCGCGCGGGGCGCGCCGAAGCGCTTGAGATTCACGAGCGGCGAGTCCCGCGGCGACACCTGCTCGAGCTGATGCTGCGCGAAGTACCCCACCTTCAGGTCGCGCGCTTCGGTGCGCGTGCCGGCCAGCGCCGGCAGCTCGCCCGCGAGCATCTTCATGCACGTCGACTTGCCTGCGCCGTTGCGCCCGAGCAGCGCGATGCGATCGCCCGGCGCGAGCGTGAGATTCACGTTCTCCAGCACCGCGCGCCCGTCGTATCCCACCGATTGCTTCTCGATCGCGAGCAGCGGCTTCGGCAGCTTCTCCGGCTCGGAGAACGAGAATTCGAACGGCGAATCCACGTGCGCGGGCGCAATCCGCACCATGCGCTCGAGCGCCTTCATGCGGCTCTGCGCCTGCCGCGCTTTGCTCGCCTTCGCTTTGAAGCGCTCGATGAAGGACTCCATGTGCTCGATCTCGCGCTGCTGGCGCACGTACATCGCGCTCTGCTCGGCCATCTCGGCGGCGCGTTGCTCCTCGAATTGCGAGTAGTTGCCGCGATACGCGCGCGCCTTGCCGTGCTCGATGTTCACGATGCGAGTGGTCACGCGATCGAGGAACTCGCGGTCGTGCGCGATGAGCAGCAGCGTGCCCGGATACTCCTTCAGCCAGGTTTCGAGCCAGAGGATGGCGTCGAGGTCGAGGTGATTCGTCGGCTCGTCCAGCAGTAGCAGATCGGAGCGGCACATCAGTGCCTGGGCCACGTTCAACCGCACGCGCCAGCCGCCCGAGAACTCGCGTACTGCGCGCGTCTCGTCTGCCGAGGAGAACCCCAGGCCGTGCAGCAGCTTGCCCGCGCGGCTGCGCGCGTCGTACCCGCCGACGGAGGCGTACGTGGCATAGAGCTCACCGAGCTTCACGCCGTCGTCGCGCGCTTCGGCGTCCGCGATGCGACGCTCGATTGCACGGAGCTCGGCGTCACCGTCGAGCACGAACTCGATGGCCTGCTGATCGGTCGCGTCCAGCTCTTGCGATACGTGCGCGATCTCGAGGTTGGACGGCAAGTCGAACGAGCCGGCGTCCGGCTGCAGCTCCCCGCGCACCAGCGCGAGCAGGCTCGACTTGCCGCTGCCGTTCTCACCGGTGATGCCGACCTTCTCGCCGCGAAACAGCCCGAACGTGGCGTCGGAGAACAGGAGGCGGGGGCCGCGACGGATCGCGACGTCGGTGAAATTCAGCATGACTGAACCGGCGCGGCTGGGGGCAGGACAAAGGGCCGCAGAGGCTATCGGGCCAAGAACCTCACAGCAAGCCCAAGCGTTTTGGTTCTATGGACATTCATACGCCTCGTCTCAGCCGGATGACACTCATGCTTGCGGCAGGGATTGCACTCACGGCGTGCGGCGATATGGCCCGGCTGCCGGTCGAGTCCGGCATGGGGCCGGATCCCGTGTTGCCGGAGCCGAGCAAATCGCTCATCCCAACGGTGCAGGTCGCGCCCGCCGAGGGTTGGCCGGAGGGCGGCAAGCCGGTCGTCGCTCGAGGGCTCAGCGTCGGCGCATTCGCGACGCACCTCGATCACCCGCGTTGGCTCTACGTACTGCCGAACGGCGATGTGCTCGTTGCGGAGACCAATGCGCCGCCCAAGCCCGACGACGGCAAGGGCATCAAAGGTCGCGTAATGAAGATGATGATGAAGCGCGCGGGTGCCGGCGTGCCGAGCCCCAATCGCATCGTGCTCCTGCGGGACGCGCACGGCGATGGGGTGGCCGAGACGCGCACCGTGTTCATCAAGGGCGTCAACTCGCCGTTCGGCATACAGCTCATCGATAACGATCTGTATGTTGCGGATTCGGACGCGGTGCTGCGGTTTCCCTACAAGCCAGGCAGCACGGAGATCACCGAACCGGCGGTGAAGGTGCTCGACTTGCCTGCGGGGACGCTCAATCACCACTGGACGAAGAACATCCTCGCGAGTCCCGACGGCGCGCGGCTCTACGTCACCGTGGGCTCGAACAGCAATGTCGCGGAGAACGGCATCGACAAAGAGGAAGGGCGCGCGGCGATTTGGGAAGTGGACCTGAAGAGCGGCAACCATCGCATCTTCGCCTCGGGCCTACGCAATCCGAACGGGATGGCATGGGAGCCGCAGACGGGCATGTTGTGGACCGTCGTCAACGAGCGCGACGAGCTCGGCAGCGATCTCGTGCCGGATTACTTGACGTCTGTCGTCGATGGCGGGTTCTACGGCTGGCCCTATAGCTACTACGGTCAGCATGTCGACGATCGCGTGTCGCCGCAGCGGCCGGATCTCGTCGCGTCGGCACGCAAGCCGGATTACGCGCTCGGGCCGCACACCGCATCGCTCGGGCTTGCGTATAGCGATAGCAGCGCGCTGCCGCCGCCTTTCAATCGCGGCATGTTCGTCGGGCAGCATGGGTCGTGGAATCGCAAGCCGCGCAGCGGGTACAAGGTGTTGTTCGTGCCGTTCGACGGCGGCAAGCCTGCGGGCAAGTCGGTCGATGTGTTGACCGGATTCCTGAGCGACGAAGGGAATGCCTACGGACGGCCCGTCGGCGTGGCGATCGACAAGCAAGGCGCGTTGCTCGTTGCCGATGATGTGGGCAACGCGGTTTGGCGTGTGACGAGCGCGAGCGCGCCGCAGACGAGCTCGTCCGCAAATGTGCGGCCTCTGGTGGAAGAGCCGCCGGCGAGCGCGCACTAACGAACGATGAAGCGCGCGGAGTCGAGCGTATGGCCCGCCGCGTCTTCCAGCGCGAGCACGTAAGTGCCGGGCTCGGGCGCCCACATCACGTTGTCGGCGGCTTGCCCGACCCGCCGGCCGTTGAGTCGCAGCACCATGCGATCGTCCGCGCCGCGCGCCGCGAGCGGCACGCGCTGCAAGCGGAGCGGAATGTCCGGATCGATGGCGATGACCATGCCGTTCGCGGGACTGGAAATGCGCGCGATCTCGTCCGCGACCTGCATCACTCGCGACGCGTGAGACACCGCGGATTCAGTTCCCGTCGAAAAGAGCTCCGTTCTTTCTGGCTCAACACTCGGCGAGAACCGTGTCCGCATCGCCATCACGCCCGCGGGCATCGCGGGTGCTTCCGACGCCACTCTCGCATGCAACCCAACCATGACGGCCCGCCACACCGGCGCGGCACCCGTGACTCCACTCACGTCATGCATGGAGTCCCCTTCGAAATTCCCCACCCAAACCCCAACCGTCAACCGCCGCGAAAAGCCCACGCACCAGTTGTCGCGCATGTCCTTACTCGTGCCGGTCTTCACCGCGCTCCAAAACGGCGTGTTCAGATGATTGTCCAGCCCGAACGTCACGACGCGCGCTGCGCGGTCGCTGATCATGTCGGTAACGATGAACGCCGCATCCGCGGCGAGCAGGGCGACGCTCTCCGTCGCGTTCGCGCGCGACTGCGCCTGAATCGGCGCCCATCGCCCGCCGCGCGCGAGCGTGCGATACGCCTGCACCTGCTCCCACAAGCTCACCTCGGCTGAGCCGAGCGCGAGTGAGTAACCGTAGAACTCACCGGGTTGGGCGATGCTCTTGTAACCGAGCGAGTACAGGCGATCTCGGAAGGGTTCGACACCGACGAGCATCAGCGCGCGCACGGCCGGCACGTTGAGCGAGCTGCCGAGGGCGGTGCGGACGCTGACGAGGCCCTTGAAGTCGCGATCGTAGTCTTGCGGGAGGTAGATGCCGCTTGAGGTGTCGAGGGTGATCGGTGCGTCGTTCAGGAGCGAGGCGGCGGTGAGGTAGTGGCGCTCGAGCGCCATTTCGTAGAGGAACGGTTTCAGGGTCGAGCCCGCTTGGCGACGCGCTCGCACGCCGTCGACTTCGCGCGCGCGCGATTGCGGGCCGGCGGAGCCGACGTAGGCGAGGACGTCGCCCGTGTCGTTGTCGACGACCAGCACGGCGCCGTCGCGGACGTTGCGCGAGGCGAGGCCGCTCAAGTGCTGGCGAAGAGTGTCGAGCGCGAGGCGCTGGATGTTCGCGTCGAGAGTCGTGCGGACCCGCTCGCCCGGCTTCTCGAGAAGAGTGCGTGCCAAATGCGGCGCCAGTTGAAGCGCCGCTGACTGGCGCGCGGCGGTGTCGAGCATTTCGACTGCGGTTGCGCGGATCGAGACACAGTCGATCGTTACATGGCGCGCGGCGGCGCGGGCGCAGGCGCGCGTGATTACGCGGTCGGGCGAGGCGCGCGGGGCGGGGAGAAGCGCTGCGAGCACGAGGCTTTCTGAAAGAGTCAGCCCGGAGGCTTCTTTGCCCGCGAGCACTTGTGACGCCGCGCCGACGCCTTGCAGCTCACCGCGAAAGCCCAGCAGGTTCAGGTACGCCTCGAGAATTTCGCGCTTGCTCCAGCGCGCATCCAGCGCGCGCGCCATGCGGATCTGCGCAATCTTCCGTCGCCACGCGCCGCTCGTGTTGCCCGCGCGAGTGTCCGGATCGAGGAAGGCGACGAGCTGCATGGTGATCGTGCTCGCGCCGCGCCGATGCGCAGTGACGCCGTTGTCGCGCACCGCGCCGACCAGCGCGGTCCAGTCGACGCCCGAGTGTTTCCAGA
>Ga0081455_10000529_pt1 | contig 49513 bp, 42 predicted proteins | sample TabmetS3T2R1_FD_70207 | JGI IMG/M metagenome (GOLD analysis project Ga0081455, IMG submission 70207) | Tabebuia heterophylla rhizosphere microbial communities from the University of Puerto Rico - S3T2R1 | ecosystem: Host-associated > Plants > Roots > Rhizosphere ...
AATGATCAGCTATGCCAAGCAGCGCAAGCAGTTCGGTCACGCCATCGCCGACTACCAGTTGGTCCAGGCCATGATCGCCGACAGCCACACCGAATACCTCGCCGCCAAGGCGCTGGTGGAGACAGCGGCCGAACTTTACGACGACACCGGCGGCGCCCGCGCCGAAGCATCGGCCGCCAAATATTTCGCAACCGAAACCGCAGGCCGGGTCGCCGATCGCGCCGTACAGGTGCATGGCGGCGCCGGCTATATGAGCGAATACGCGGTCGAGCGCTTCTACCGGGACGTTCGGCTGTTCCGCATCTACGAGGGAACCAGCCAGATCCAGCAATTGCTGATCGCGCGGCTGCTTCTCAACGAGGCCTGAGCCATGACCGGCCTGCCGACCTGCTGGATCACCTGATTGAAACCCGCTGACGAGGGCAAGAGCATGAAGCGTGCGGCCATCGTCAGTTCGGTGCCGATATCGGCCGGCCGGCTCCGTCCGCTCACCTCACCGCCGTGCGATGCCGCGCAACACCGTGTCGGCAACGAAAGACGCGATGCCCGGCTCGTCGCGGCTCTTCGGCCGATACCAGTCCGGCACGCGATTGAACGCGCTGATGGCGTAAGGCACCAGCCAGGCCAGGTTGACGTCGCGGCGGATAAATCCTTGGGCGACACCGCCTTCAAACAGCCGCAGCCAGAGATTGGCGTAGGTTCGTCGCATCGCGGCGCTCCGCTTGCGAATGACCGGCGGCAGGAATTCGAACACACGCATGTAGATGGCATCGGGTCGCAACAGCGCGGAAATGTGGGCGTCGACCGCCGCGGCGAGCCTTTCCGGAAACGGCGTGGAATCCGGCAATTCGGACAAGACATTTTCGACGCGATGCAGCAGCGCCACCGTGCCGATATTCATGATCTCTTCGATGATCTCTTCCTTCGAGGCGAAGTGATGATAGAGGCTGCCTGCGGTGATATGCACCATCTTGGCGATGGTTCGCATGGTGCAGGATTCATAACCCTGCTCGACGATGATCTTTGCGGCGGCGAACAGAATTTCCGATCTCATGCCGCCGTTGCGCTCGACAGCCGCCCTGTTGTCCGCCACGCCCATTCGTCCTTTCGTCTGTCAATCCAAAAAATCGGCCACGCGGCTTTCCAGCCTCTGACCCTAGTTCAGGCGCCGCGGCAACACAAACGACCGTTTGGTCTGGAAAGCGCACAGCTCCGGGCCGCCGCATCGGCAATCCATGGAGGAACGCAATGAAGAGCGACGAACAAGGCGCCGGACGGACTGAGCTTCCACGACCGCTGGAAGGTCTTCGCGTGCTCGACCTCACCGTCGCTCTCAGCGGACCCTATTGCACCCTGCTGCTGGGCGGGCTCGGCGCCGATGTCATCAAGGTGGAAGGCCCAAAGGGCGGCGATCTGGCACGGTCCAACCCGCCCTTCTACGGGCCGAACGGCTTTCACCTCGACGGCATGGGCGACGGGGACATCGCGGTCTCGACGCTGCTGCGCACGCGCAACAAGAAGAGCATCACGCTCGACCTGAAGGCGCCACGCGGCCGCGAGATCTTCATGCAGCTGGTGCAGCGCTCCGACATCGTGATCGAGAACATGAGCGACGGCACCGCCGAGCGGCTGGGCGTCGGCTATGAGGCGGTCAAGGCCGTCAACGAACGTATCGTTTACGCGTCGATCAACGGCCTCGGCGATCCCTCCTCGCTTCCCGGCTTGAAAGCGATGGACATCATTGTACAGGCCCTCAGCGGCGTGATCGACGCGACCGGCCTGCCCGAAGGTCCGCCGATGCGGTTTGGAATTCCGATCGCCGACCTGCTGGCCCCGCTCTTTCTGCTCAGCGGCGTCCTCGCCGCGGTCATTCAGCGCTCGCGCACCGGTGTCGGCCAGCACGTCAAGGTCAGCATGCTCGACTGCATGGCCTCGCTGCTCGCGATCGAACATCTCGACGTGTTCAAGCGCGCCGGCTATGCGCCCCGTTCCGGCAACCAACTCAAGCGTCTCGCCCCGTTCGGGATGTTCCAGACGCGCGACGGCTATGTCGCGATCGCGGCTGCCTCCGACGACTGGGTGCGTTCGGTGTTCGACGCCATGGGACAACCGGAGCTGATGCAGGATCCGCGCTTTGCCAGGCGCGGCCCCCGCGCCGCCAATGCCGAGGCGGTTGGTGCGGTGATCGAGAACTGGACAAGATCGAAGACCTCCGAGGAGGTTACCACCGAACTCTATGCCAAGCGCGGCGTGCCCTGTGCGCGCATGCGCAGCGTCGACGAGGTGCTGCATGATCCCGCGTTGCGGGCAACGGGCGCGATCGAGCCGCTGGTGCATCCGCGCTTTGGCGAAATCGACGCCGTCGGCGCCGGCCTGCCGATCTCGTTTTCGGCCTCTCACGCGAAATTCGATCACCCGGCGCCGGAGCTTGGCGCCAACAACCGCGATATCTACATGACGCTGCTCGGCATGAGCGAAACCGAACTCGACGAGCTGAAGCGCGGCGGCGTCGTTTGAGCAGACACGTAACCATGCCGCCGTTGCAGGCAGCCGAAAGCCTTTACGGTTGCGGGCCGAACAACCGTTTGGTAAAACCGACCGATCGGTTGGTGCGGCGGCCCGATGGCTCCGGGAACGGACGGACAACCGGCGCAGCAGGATGCCTTTGCTGATGGACAAGGAAGCTGCCACGGTGGGCGGAATGAAATCCTTCAAGCATCTCAGCGCCCCGCTGCGACTGTTCCATGGCGCCGACAGCTTCGCCCAGCTCGGCAGCGAGCTCGATCGCCTGCGCGCAAAACACGCGATGATCGTCTGCGGCGCCTCGATGGTCCGCGAGCGCCGTGTGCTCGACCTGGTGCGCGCCGCACTGGCGGATCGATGCGCCGGCGTGTTCGACGGCGTTCGCGGTCATAGTCCCGTGCCCGCCGTTCAGGCGGCGGCCGGCGAATTGAAGCGCGTGGGCGCCGATGCGGTGATCGCGCTGGGGGGCGGATCGGCGATCGTCACCGCGCGCGCGGCGAGCATCCTGCTCGCCGAGCAAGGCGACGTGCGAAGCCTCAGCACGTCGCGCAACGCGCAGGGTGAACTCCAGAGCCCGCGACTGAAGGCGCCGAAACTACCGCAATTCGTCATTCCGACCACGCCGACATCGGCGATCGTCAAGGCCGGCAGCGCGCTGACCGATCCTTCAACCCACGAGCGGCTGGCGCTGTTCGACCCGAAAACCCGCGCGCACGCCGTGTTCATTCATCCTGACGCCGTCAAGACCGCGCCGCGCGAGCTCGTGATCGGCGCGAGCCTCGATACGTTCGTTCTCGCCGTCGAGGGACTGACATCGCTCCGCGGCGACCCGATCGCCGACGGCCTGCTGATGCAGTCCGTTCGCCTGTTGTATCGGCATCTGTCCAGCGGGATCGCCGACGACGCGGCCTCGCGCGGCGACCTCATGCTCGCGGCGATATTGTGCGGTCAGGGAACCGATCATACCGGCGGCGGCATCGCGACCGCGCTCGGCCACGCGATCACCCCCTACAGCCACGCCGACAACGGCGTCACCAAGGCGATCATCCTGCCGCACGCGTTGCGCTTCAACGCCGACGCCACCCGCGATTCGCTTGCGAAAGTCGTGGCGGCGCTCGAAACACCGGCGCGGACCGCCGAGGCCTTGGGCGTGGCGCTGGATGCCGTGCAGGAGCTCGTCGGCAAGCTCGGCGTTCCGCAACGGCTGCGCGAGGCTGGCGTCGCCCGCGACGCGCTGTCGCGTGTCGCGGCCCAAACGATGTCGGACTGGTGGCTACGCGGCAACCCGCGCCGCGTGACGGATGTCGCGGAGTTGCAGCAGGTTCTCGAAGAGGCGTGGTGAACGCCACGACGGCTGATTTACATCGTTTGGATTTCAAAATCATGCAGTTCAAGACCATCAACGAGACCGACGAGATCCTCAGGATCCGGGACAGCGTTCGCAAGCTTTGCGAGAAATATCCCGCCGAGTACTGGCGGCGTCTTGATCGCGAGGAAGCCTATCCGAGCGAGTTCGTTCGCGAGCTTTCGCAAGCGGGCTATCTCTCCATTCTGATCCCCGAGGAATATGGCGGCGCCGGCATGCCGCTGTCCGGCGCCCTTGCGGTGCTGGAAGAAGTCCAGCGCGCCGGCGGCAATGGCGCCGCCTGCCACGCCCAGATGTACATCATGACCGCGCTGCTGCGGCACGGCAGCGAGAAGCAAAAGAGCGATTATCTGCCGAAGATCGCGTCGGGTGAACTCCGCCTGCAGGCTTTTGGCGTCACCGAACCGACCAGCGGCACCGACACGCTGTCACTCAAGACTTTCGCGCGCCGGGACGGCGACAGCTACATCGTCAGCGGCCAGAAGGTCTGGACCTCGCGCGCCGAACATTCCGACCTGATGCTGCTGTTGGCCCGCACGACGCCGAAGGAAAACGTTCGCAAGCGGACTGAAGGCCTCTCGGTCTTCATCGTCGACATGCGCGCGGCGCTGAAGGGCGGAATGACCATCAAGCCGATCCGCACGATGATGAATCATTCGACCACCGAGGTGTTCTTCGACAATGTCCGGGTGCCTGCGGAAAACCTGATCGGCGAGGAAGGCAAGGGTTTCAGCTACATCCTCTCGGGCATGAATGCCGAACGCATCCTGATCGCGGCGGAATGTATCGGCGACGCCAAATGGTTCCTCGAGAAAGCCTCCGCCTACGCCAGGGAACGCGTCGTGTTCGGCCGGCCAATCGGCCAGAACCAGGGCATCCAGTTTCCGCTGTCGCGCGCCTACGCCCATATGCGCGTCGCCGAGTTGATGGTGCATCAGGCGGCGGCGCTGTTCGAGAGCCGGGCCGATTGCGGCGAAGAAGCCAACATCGCGAAGCTCCTGGCCGCGGAGGCGTCATGGATGGCGGCGGAAGCCTGCATCCAGACCCATGGCGGCTTCGCCTTCGCCGAGGAGTACGACATCGAACGCAAGTTCCGGGAAACGCGACTGTATCAGGTCGCCCCGATCTCCTCGAACCTGATCCTGAGTTATCTCGCCGAGCACGTGCTCGGCCTGCCCCGCTCCTATTGAAAGCGCGCGGCAGCAAGTTTCGCTGAACTCGCGCCGTCGCGACGACGCCACCGTGAATAGCCAGACCCGATCGAGGAACCTGATGCCAAAGCCACAACGTGACACGATCCGAGGCAAGGTCGCGGTGATCGGCATCGGACTGTCGCCGACCGGGAAGGTGCCGGGGCAGAGCCCGCTTGCGCTCGCAGCCGACGCCAGCCTGAAGGCGATCCGCGACGCCGGCCTGCAAAAGGCAGAGATCGACGGCGTGCTGTGCAGCCACGCCTTCGCCTCGCCGTTTCATCGCTTCAGCGTCGCCTTGAGCGAATATATCGGCATCGCGCCGACGTTTTCGAACACGCTGCAGGTGTCCGGTGCGACTGCGGCCACGATGTTCAATGTCGGTGCCGCCGCGATCGTCGGTGGACTGGCCGAGACCGTGCTGGTCGCGGGCGGCGACAGCCTGCTCACCGGCCTGACGCCCGATCTTGCACTGCGCTCGATGACCGAGAGCCGCGACCAACAGTATGAAATGCCGTTCGGCATTCCGGTCGCGAACACCTTCGCGATGACGGTGCACCGCCACATGAAGGAGTTCGGCACCACGGCCGAACAACTGGCGCAGGTTGCGGTAACCTCCCGGCAGCATGCCTCGCGCACGCCGGGCGCGCAGCAGACCAAGCCGATCACTGTGGACGACGTGCTGTCGTCGCCGATGGTCACGACGCCCTATCACAAGCTCGATTGTTCGCTGATCTCGGATGGCGGCGCCGCGTTTGTGCTCGTCTCGGCGGAAAAGGCCAAGTCGCTCGGCATCGAAAAGCCGATCTACATCCTGGGCGCAGGCGAGTGCTACACCCATGAGCATATCTTCCTGATGCCATCGCTGACGGTGACCGGCGCCGTCGAATCCGGCCGCCGCGCATACGCCATGGCCGGCTACGGCGCCGCGGATATCGACCTCGCCGGCATCTATGATTGCTTCACCGGCACGCTGATCATGATGCTGGAAGATCTCGGCTTCTGCAAAAAGGGCGAGGGCGGGCCGTTCGTCGCCGACGGGCAGATGACGTATGGCGGCCAGACGCCGACCAACACCCATGGCGGGCTGTTGTCCTTCGCGCATTCGGGCATGCCGGGCTCGCTGTTCCACTTCTACGAAGTGCTGCAACAGTTGCGTGGCGATTGCGGCGTCCGCCAGATCGCGGGCGCCAATCTCGGTCTCGTGCATTCGCTCGGAGCCGGCTTCGCCACTAACGCGACGACCATCTTTGGAACGGAGGCTACGCTGTGATTACCGCCGAGGAAGCGATCAAGAAGCCGCTGCCAGCGCCGGACGGCGACACCGCGCCGCTCTGGGCGGGCCTGCATGAGGGCAAGCTGCTGCTGCAACACTGCCGCCACTGCCACAACGTGCAATATTACCAGCAACAGCTTTGCCGCGCCTGCGGCAGCGACGAGCTCGAGCACAGGGCGGCGAGTGGCGCCGGCAAGGTGCACTCGTTCAGCGTCGTTCATCGCGCGCCGGGCCCGGCCTTCAAGAGCGACGTGCCCTATGCGGTTCTTCTGGTCGAACTCGCCGAGGGGCCCCGGATGATCTCGACCTATACCGGCGGTCCGCCCGAGGACGTGACCTTCGACATGGCGGTGCAGCTCGTGCTCGAGAAGGTCAGTGACGAGATCACCCTGCCGCGCTTTCGGCGGGCTTGAGATCGCCGCGCCGTCGTTCAATCGGGAAAAGACCCTCCAACAGGCAAGGGGATTGACGTGAGCAACTCCAATTTCCTCCGCATCGAAACCCCGCGCAAAGGCATTCGCCGCCTCGTGATGGACCAGCCAGAACGCCGTCACGTCATCACGGCCGAGACGCGGGTCGAGATCCTGAAAGCCATTCGGGACGCCGAGGCTGATCCATCGATCCGGGCGATCGTCTTCACGGGCTCGGGGGGAAATTTCAGCGGCGGCGGCGATCTGAAGCGAATCAGCCAGATGACCATGCTGGACATCCCGCGCCACATGGATGCCCTGCAGCACTTCATCACCTCGCTTGCGAATTGCTCGAAACCTTTGATCGCGGCGATCGAGGGCGTTGCGGCCGGCGCCGGCGTCGGCAACGCGCTGGCGATGGACATGATCGTGATCGGCAAGAGCGCGTATTTTGTCTTTCCCTTCTTCAAGATCGGGCTCGTTCCGGATGCCGGCATTCTTTACCACCTGCCGCGCCGCGTCGGCGCCGCGCACGCCCGCCGAATCCTGCTTGGCGCGCTAACGGTTCGCTCCGAAGAGGCGGAGCGGACAGGCCTCGCCGACATCGTGGTGGACGATGACAGAGTGCAGGAGGAAGCGCTCGATCAGGCGGAGCGTCTGGCCGCGCAACCCGAGCATGCGTTCCGCTTCACCAAGCGGATTCTCGCGACCGAAAACCTCACCCTGGCGGATGTGATGCGCGAGGAGGCCGTCGCGCAAATGGTCTGCATGCAGTCGCCGGAATTCCGGGCGGGCGTTGATGCCTTCCTGGACGGCCGAACCAAAAGCTCGCAGTAGCCGGCGATCCCGATGACGATAGACAAACGGGTCGCGACCGTCGAAGCCGCACTGGCCGGGGTTCCGGACGGCGCCACCATTCTCATTTCGGGATTCGGCGGCGCCGGATTTCCGAATGTCCTGATCCGCGGCTTGCGCGACCGCGCGCCGAAGGACTTGATGCTGGTCGTCAACACCGCGACGCACCGCTATTCCCTGACCCACGAACTGATCGCCGCAGGTCTCGTGCGCAAGGTCGTCTGCAGCGCCGCCCGCGGCCATGAAAGGACGTTGTCGCCGTTCGAGAACCTCTGGATGGCCAACAAGATCGAACTGGAAATGGTCCCGCAGGGCACGTTCACCGAGCGCATCCGTGCCGGCGGCGCCGGCATTCCGGCGTTCTACTCGCCGGTCGGGTTCGGGACCGAACTCGCGGCCGGCAAGGAGACCCGCCGGTTCGGCGAGCGCGACTATGTTCTGGAAACCGCGATCACGGGCGACCTGGCGCTGGTGCGCGCGGACGCCGGCGATCGCTACGGCAATCTGAGCTTTCGCTACGCCCAGATCAATTTCGGCCCGGTGATGGCGGCGGCGGCACGCCGCAGCATCGCCGAAGTCCGCGCGGTGTCCGACGAGCCGATTCCGCACGACCGCGTTCAACTGCCCGGCGTCTATATCGACCAGATCGTCGTCGCGCCATGACCGCGCTTAACCGCCTGCAAATCACCTGGCGCGCCGCGCAGGACATCGAAGATGGCGCCGTCGTCAATCTCGGTCTCGGCCTGCCCGTGCATTGTTCGGACTACCTGCGTGAGGACATCGACGTCGTCATCCAGTCGGAGAACGGCGTCGTCGGCGCCGGTCCGCTCGCGACACCTGAGGCCATCGACACCGATCTGGTGGATGCCTCCAGCCGCCGCATCACGCTGCGGCCCGGCGCGACAGTGATCGACTCTGCCGCCTCCTTCGCCATGATCCGGGGCGGGCACATCGATGTCACCATTCTTGGCGCTTTTGAAGTCGCAGAAAACGGTGACCTTGCGAATTGGGACATGGGCGTGGCCGGCCGCGCGCCGCTGGTCGGCGGCGCGATGGATCTCGCCGCCTGCGCGCGCGAGGTTCGCGTCGTCATGGAGCATGTCACGCGCCAGGGCGCATCGCGCCTGCTGCGAACCTGTGCGCTGCCGCTGACCGCCGTCGGCTGCGTGAAGCGGGTTTACACGGATCTCGCCGTGATCGACGTGACGCCAAAGGGCTTCGTGGTACGCGAAATCGTCGATGGCCTGTCAGGCCAAGACCTGCAGGCGAAGACCGGCGCGCGATTGTCTTTCGCGCCCGATTGCGGTCGGCTTTCCGCGCCGCCGATCTCATCCTTCGAGTCACCACACGCGTTGCGCGGCTCAGCGGAGAAGACAGCATGAACTGGGACGAGAAGGACGTCTGGCGGCCGACGCAGGCTATCATCGACGACGCCCAGGTCACGGCGCTGGCGCAACGCCTCGGCGTCAACGGCTTCGACGCGCTCTGCGAGCTGTCGCTGCGCGATCCCGAAACCTACTGGCGCGAGGTGAACCGCTTTTGCGGCATTCGCTGGAGCCGCGACTACCAAAACTATTGCGACCTGTCGCGCGGGGCGCCCTTCCCGGCCTGGTTCGTGGGCGGCGAATTGAATTGGGTCGACACCATCTTCGACAACGCAGAAGCCAGGAGCCGCCTCGCGATTGTCGCCGAGCGCGAGAATGGAAGCGTCCGCCGCGTCACCTACGCCGAACTGGCGGACGAGGTGCGCAGCCTCGCCGCCGGCCTGCTCTCACTCGGGCTCAAGCGCGGCGACCGCATCGGTCTGTTGATGGAGAACGGCATCGAGGCAACGGCATCATTGCTCGCGATCTCCTATATCGGCGCCATCGCGGTGCCCTTGTTCAGCGGCTTCGGCGCCGACGCCATCACCTCGCGCCTGCAGGCCTGCTCGGCCCGGGCGCTGATTGCAACCAGCGGCTTCCAGCGCCGCGGCAGCTTCGTCGACGTCCGCGCCACGGTGGAGGCCGTGCGCGCGAAGGTTCCCGGGCTTGAGATCGTCGTGCTAAAGCGCTCGCCCGAGGATCCCGCGCCATTGGACGCCGACGCGGCCTGCCAGCCTTGGGAGACGGTTCTGCGTCCCGCGACCGAGGCGCCTGCGTCGGCACGGATGTCGCCGAACGACCCCTTCATGGTGATCTTCACCTCCGGCACCACGGGGCGCCCGAAAGGCACCGTTCACGTTCATGGCGGCTTTCCGATCAAGCTCGCGCACGATTCAGCGGTTCATTTCGACGTCCGCGCCGGCGACGTCTTCAGCTGGCCGGCCGATATCGGCTGGGTTGCGGGCTCGGTGGTGTTGAGCGCAGCGTTGCTGCGCGGCGCGACGCTGGTTTGCTATGACGGCGCGCCGGATTACCCCGATTGGTCGCGGATGGCGAAATTGATCGAGCGGCACCGCATCACCAATTATGGCTCCTCGCCGACGCTGATCCGCGGCTTCGCCAGTCACGAAGCGATCAGCACGGCAGCCGACCTGTCGTCGCTGAGATTGCTGTTCACCGCGGGCGAGCCGATCGCGCCCGAACATTTTCTTTGGTTCCAGCGCCATTTCGGGCGCGGCGTCTGCCCGCTGGTCAATTACACCGGCGGCACCGAAGTGTCCGGCGCGCTGCTCTCCAGCGTCGTGGTCCGGCCGATCGTGCCTTCGGGCTTCAATTCGCCTTCGCCGGGCGTCGCCATCGATGTGTTGGATTCCGATGGCAGGCCGATCACCGGCGCGGTCGGCGAACTCGCGGTGCGCGCGCCCTTCGTCGGCATGACGGCGTCGTTCTGGCACGACGACGAGCGCTATCTCGACACCTATTGGCACACCGTGCCCGGCGTCTGGATTCACGGCGATCTCGCGCTGCGCGACGACAGCGGCAATTTCTTCCTGCTCGGCCGTTCGGACGACACCATCAAGGTCGCCGGCAAGCGCGTCGGCCCGGCCGAACTCGAGGAAATTCTGGTCGAGATCCCCGGCGTGCAGGAAGCCGCCGTCATTGGCGTGCCCGACGCGGTCAAGGGGCAGGCGATCGTCGCCTTCGTGATCTGCGATGAGCCCCTGAAAGCTTCGATTGGCCGCACCGCGACCGCGCGCGTCCAGGAGCGCTTCGGCAAACCCTTCGCGCCACGCGCCATCTACGTCGTGCCGCAGCTTCCAAAGACGAGGAGCCTGAAGATCATGCGGCGGGTGATTCGCAGCGTCTACTCCGGCACGCCGGCCGGCGACCTCTCGTCATTGGTCAATCCGGACTCGATCGGCGAAATCGAGCGCATCATTCAGCAGAAATAGCTCTCCTGCCGTTCGGCAGCGCGACACGGCCATTCTCATCATCGATTAACAGAGGTTCGACATGTCAGAAGACAATCCCATTCACTTCGAGGTCAAGGACGGCATCGCCACGGTTACGCTCGACCGGCCCGCGCGCAAGAACGCGCTTTCCTGGCAGGCCATGGAAGGCCTGACCGATGCCTGGGAGCGCGCGGAGAAAGATCCGGCGGTCCGGGTGATCATCCTGACCTCGACGGATTGCGGCGTCTTCTGCGCCGGCATGGACCTGAAGCAGACCGCTGAGCTCCGTGCGCGCGAAGGCGTCGACCTGTTGTCTAAGGCGCGCGATCCCATGCAGAAGAACATGCGCTTCGTGACCAAGCCGATCATCGCGGCGATGACGGGATCGCTGATGGCAGGCGGCATGATGCTCACACTGAGCTGCGACTTGCGGGTCGGCCTGCGCGGCACCAAGGCCGGCATCACCGAGGTCAAGGTCGGGCGCGGCTCGCCCTGGGCCGTGCCGATGCTCTGGATGGTGCCGCAGCCCCTGCTGATGGAGCTGGTTCTCACCGGCGAGACCCTGCCGATCGAGCGGCTGCATGATTGCGGGTTCATCAACTACCTGGAGGATACGCCCGACCAGGTCCGCGCGCGTGCCACCCAGCTCGCGCGGACGATTTCGGAGGGCGCGCCGCTGTCGGTGAAGGCCGCCAAGGCAAGCATCCTGGCGGCAATGGATCTTGGCTACGCCAAAGGCCTGATCGAGGCCAACAAGGCGCATGCCGAAGCCTATGCAAGCCAGGATGCGATCGAGGGACCCCGCGCCTTCGCCGAGAAGCGCAAGCCGATCTGGCAGGGACGATGAGGGGCGCGTGACCGTGCGCAGCGGCAATGCGTGGCTTCGCCGAACGCCGTTACAAAAAGGCCGGCAAACCCTCCGCCCTAGCCAGACCGAACGACCGCCCGGTCGACGTTGACCTGCTGTCGAGGCGATGCCAAGTTTGCCCGCGACACTGGAGCCATGAATGCGACGTCAATCCGGACCTGCGAACAGCGATCAGCGCACGCACATCCTCGATATGTCGGCCCAGTTGTTCGGCCAGCGCGGCGTGGACGGGACGTCGATCAACGCCATCGCCGAGCACGTCCATCTGTCAAAGGCGACGATCTACCATTACTTCGTCAGCAAGGAAGAAATCTATTCCGAGATCGTGATCAATACGCTGGAGCGGCTCGTCGAGGTGCTGAAAGCAGCGGTCTCGCGGGACGACTCGCCCGACGACCAGCTGCGGAGCTATATGCGCGCTTACGCGCAGTTCCTCGATCAGAACTTCTGGCGTTTCACCACGGTGCTGACCGGCTTCGGCGGCATTCAGCGGGACAACCAACGCTCGCGCGCGATGCTGTTGCGCCGCCAGGCACGCGAGATCGTGCGCGACATCATCCGCGACGGAATGAAGGCCGGCGTCTTCCGCAAGGCGGACGTCAGCACGACGGCGATCGCGGTCCTCTCGATGCTGAACTGGATGTATCGCTGGTACGACCGCGATGGCCGGAAGACGCCGGCGCAGTTCGCGGCGGAATTCGCAGACCTCGCGGTCCAGGGTCTGATGCAGGACGGCAAGTCCCGCTCCCGAAAATAGCGCGGGCGCCAGGCGCCCCGCGACCATATCTGATGGCGCGAGTGCGCGCGAGTTCCATGCCGTCGATGACAGAACTTAGGCCGCGAGCTCGCCGCCAGCAACCGACCGATCGGTTGGGACCGACCAAACAGTCGTTTGTTTATTGACCTTTTAAGCCCGCTTGGCTATCAACAGGAAGGTCGGCCATCACGCGAGGAACGCGCCATGGGGGATACGACAAGCGGTGCCGCGACAAGGCGCGCTGGGCTCCTCCATTGGCCGACATCGTCCTCAGCACCGACCCAAAATTCACAAATGCACGGACACCACGACGATCGTCCTCCACAGCGGAGACGGGCGCGAGGTCAAGGCTTGCGGAAGGACGGCCGTCAAGCGGTGAAGAAAAACAAAACGTCGAACAAACAGAGGGAGAGAACACAACATGAGACATCTCGCATTGGCGGCGTCGCTCAGCGCGGCGCTGACGTTGGTCACGGCGTCAACGAGTTTCGCCCAGGACTATCCATCGCGCCTGATCACGTTTCTGGTGCCGTTCGCGGCGGGAACGGCGACCGACACCGTGGCGCGTTTCCTCGCCGAGGGGGTCAGCAAGCGATTGAAGCAAACCGTCATCGTCGAGAACAAGGCGGGCGCGAACGGCATGATCGGCGCGCGAGCGCTCGTCGGCGGCACGTCTGACGGCTACACCGTCTTCATCACGACCAGCTCGACGCATGCGGCCAATGCCAACCTGTACAACGAGCTGGGATACGATCCGGTGAAGGATTTTGCGCCGGTCGCGCGGCTTGCCGAGATCCCGCTCGCCATCGTGGTCGGAGCCGACTTGCCGGTCAACACGCTGCCGGACCTGATGAAGCTCGCGAAGACCAAGACTCTCAGCTACGCCAGCGGAAACACCTCCGGGCTCATCGGCGCAGAGCTGATTGCCTATGCCGCCAAGGCCAAGATGGTCCGCGTGCCCTATGCCAACAACACCCAGGGCATCCTCGATGTGATCACCGGGCGCGTCGACATGATGGCGGCGGACATGACCATCGCCCTGCCGCAGATCGAGGCCAAGAAGCTCAAGGCACTGGCGGTGACATCAACGACGCGCATCAGGCAGCTGCCCGACACGCCGACCGTGAAGGAAGCCGGCTATCCGGAAACCGGCCTGATCGGCTGGTGGGCGGCCTTTGTGAAGGCGGGAACGCCGCCGGCCATCGTGTCGAAATTGAACGCGACGCTGGTCGACGTCATCAACAGCAAAGAGGGCGAAGAGTTCTTGGCGCGAAACGGCGCCAAGCCTTACGCCTCGACCCCTGAGCAACTGCGCGACTTCGTCGTGAGCGAGACCGCGAGCTGGGCGAAATTCGTCGAGATCGCGGGCATCGAGAAGCAGTAGCCAGACCTTGATTCCCACACCTTGATCCAGCGTGGTGGTTCAGAAGTTTTCCATTCGCGAGTTGCCCCGAAGAGAGGCTTCTGAACCGCAATGCAAAGAGTCATGATGCAACGAGTCGTGGTAAGAACGATCGGCGGACCGGAGCAATTGACCGTCGAGACGGCGAGCGAACCGCTGCGTCCAGGCCCTGGGCAGCTGCTGGTCGAGGTCGAAGCGGCCGGCGTCAATTTCCTTGACGTGCAACAGCGCAGAGGCACCTCGAAGGTGCCGCTGCCGCATCCGCTCGGGCTGGAAGGCGTCGGGCGGGTGTGCGAGGTCGGTGACGGCGTCGACGGCTCCGCCGGCCTGCTCGCACTCGGATGCCGCGTCAGCTGGTTCGACGTGCGCGGCTCCTATGCCTCGCACCTGCTGGTGCCAGCGGCGCGCGCAATCCCCGTGCCGGATTCATTCAGCGTCGGCCAGGCGCTGATCTTCCAGGCCTTGACTGCGCAATATCTCGCCACCGAATACCGCAGCATCAGCCCCGGCGACCGTGTGCTCGTGCACTCGGCCGCCGGCGGCGTCGGACAGCTTCTGATTCAATGGCTGAAGCACCTCGGCGCCTGGGTGGTCGGCACGGTCTCTACCGATGCCAAAGCCAACATCGCGCGCTCAGCGGGCGCCGATGCGGTCATCAATTACGGCAGGGACTATTCCTTCGCGGACGCGGTGCAATCCCTGACTGCCGGCAAGGGCGTCGACCTCGTGTTCGACTCCGTCGGCGAGGCAACGCTGAAGGCGAGCCTGAAATCACTCGCTCGTGGCGGCACGGTCGTCTCGTTCGGCTTTGCCTCCGGCCATCCACATGAATTCGATCCCCGCGACCTCATCGTTCCCTGCACCCGTCTGGCCGGCGGCTCGGTATTCTCATACAATGCGGAGCCCGCAGAACTGCAGCGGCGCGCGGCCGCCGTGATCGGCGCTATCGAGGCCGGTTGGCTCCGGCCCAGCGCGGGCACCGCCTACCCGCTCGCCCGCGTCGCCGATGCGCATCGCGACATCGAAGGGCGCAGCACTGACGGAAAGCTCTATCTGGTGCCGTAAGGGCAGCAGGTTGAATCGCCATCACGCTTGGGTTGTTGTCGAGCATGATCCCCCCGGGTCGAGCCCCGGGGGCATGCATTTCGGACCGCCGCCCCGCGCTTTTCCCGGATGGTGCTTTGGCTTGCAGGCCTATCGCCTTTGCGCGCGGGACGACCTAAATTGCCGTAGGTTTGATCGGGGATCAGCAGTCGCGCTTGCCTCCAACGCGGCCGTTGGCGGTTCGCGTGACGACAACGCGACCCAACAAGAATCTGGACGGCTTTCGCGATTCAGGGACAAGCGAAACGGTCCAAGTCTGAAAAAGGAAACAAGCATGAGTTCGCAAATCAGCGCGTCACGACGGGATGTTCTGGCTCTGCTCGGCACGGGCGCGGCAAGCGTCGTGCTGCCCGGGCCGGTCTTCGGCCAATCGCCGAAAACCGTGAAGGTCCTGCTCTCCAGCCAGGCCCCTCTGCTGGCGTGGGGAGTCTCGTTCCTCGCGGACGCGCTCGGCTACTACAAGGAAGAAGGATTGACCGTCGAGTTCACCCCAATGGCAAGCGGGCCGGCCTCGATGACGGGGCTCGTCGCCGGCGCCGGCCATGTCAATTTCTCGGCGCCTGCCGAAGCGCTCCCGGCGATCGCGCGCGGTCAGAAGTTCAAGGCGCTGATGGCGCTGAGCAACTACAATGCGATCTATATCGTCGTGTCGAAAGACTATGCCGCCAAATACAACGTGACAGCCGACATGCCGTTGGCAGATCGCCTGAAGGCGATGGGCAATTTCAAGGGCATGCGGTTTGGCATCACGGCGCCGGGCAGCACCGTGGATGTCGCCGCACGCCTGATGATGAAGCAGGCCGGCCTCAATCCCGATACCGACGTGCAGATGGTGGCGCTGGGCAGCACCACAAATTCGATGGCGGCACTGAGCCGCGGCGCCATCGATGGCTTCGTGGCAACGCCGCCGACGCCGGAAATCACCGTCGCGCAGTTTGGCGCGATCTCGTTGTTCTCGGTCGGCAGGGACAATGTCGGCGGCCTCAAATCGGTGATCGGTCATATCGTCGAGGCCCGCGCCTCCGACGTGGAGCAATCGCCGGAATTGTTCTCGTCCTTCGTGCGCGCCGGCGTCCGGAGTTTTCGTTATCTGCAGGAGAATACCAAGGAGGCCGGCGACCTGATTTACAAGAACCGCTACGCCTCGATGATCACAGCGGATGTGTGGCCCAATGTATGGAACAACAATGTCTCGCAGTTCCGCACACCGCTCATCTCCCGTGATAGCGTCGCATCCTGGATCTCGCTCGGGATGGTCGGCGAGATCTCCGACCCCAATGGAGTCAAGCTTGACGATTTCGTCGACATGCGTCTGGTGAACGAGGCCGCGAAGTCGATCGGCTGGACGCTTCCGAGCTGATACGACGCGTTCAGCTTTGGCTGACACGTGCAGAAAAAACGGCGGCCGGCTGGCCGCCGTTCGCGTTACGCGGTTGCATAGCCGTCCAGCCGAACCTTGCCGTTATGGCCGAGCAGATGATCGGCAATGCGGCGGCGATGTTCTGACGTCGTGCCGTAGCGCAGGCTCCACGAAACGACACGGCGATACCAGAGCTGCAGGTCGAACTCCATCATGAAGCCGAGGCCGCCATGGATCTGCTGGGCCGAGCGGCAGGCCATCACGCACTTCTCATTGGCGAACGATTTGGCCTGCGATATCTCCACCCGTGCGTCGTGCCCCTGGGCCAGCTTCCAGCTCGCCTCACGGCACAGCAATTGCGCGCCGTCGACCCCGATCTGCATGTCGGCGCAGAGATGCTGGATCGCCTGGAAAGCGCCGATCGGCTGCTCGAACGCATAACGGATCTTGGCGTAGTCGACGGCCATTTCGGTGGCGCGCCGCGCCGCACCGGCGAGTTGCGCTGCGCAGAACAGGCTCGCGAGATCCATCGCCTCCTGCACCGCCTGATCGGCCTTGCCGATCTCGCCGACAATGTCGGTCAGGGGAACACGCACGTCCTTGAACCGCACCAGCGCCTCGGAGTCCTTTGCCGTGGGCACCAGATCGACGTGTGAGATGTTGGGCGCCGAGGTGTCGACCAGCGCCAGCGTCAGCCCCGATTGTCCCTCCAGGCGGAAGGCGACGAGGCAGCAATCGGACAGCGCGAAATTGTCGACGAACATCTTGGCGCCGTTCAGCACCAACGCATCGCCCTCGCGCCGCGCCGTCATCCGGATGGAATCGGGCGACCATGCGCCGTCCGCTTCCTGGAAGGCGAAGGACAGCAGGAGATCGCCGTCCCTGACGTTGCGGAGCACGCCGGCATGCGCGGCCGCGCCGTATTTTGCCAGCACGAGCAGCGGCACCATGACGCTGAGCAGCGGCACCGGGGCGAGGTGACGGCCAGCTTCCTCGAACAGCAGCGTCAGATATTGCAGCGGCAATCCAAGCCCATCCTGATCTTCCGGCAAGCAGGTATCGAGCCAGCCGAGCTGCACGATCTGTTTCCACAGCTCCGGCGAATATTTGTCGCCGCTTTCGCAGGCGCGGACCAGCGCCGTCGGAGAGGCCGAGGACAGAAAGGCGCGGGCCTGATCGGCGATCTCGCGCTCACTTTCGTCGGGCAGAACATCCATGGCTGCAATCCCTACTTTGCGCGACCGGGGCGCGGCAGGCCGAGGCCGCGACGCGCGATCTGGTCACGCATCACATGCACGCTGCCGTGATTGACGGTGGACTGGAACGCACCGAGCAGATTATGCGCGAACACCCCGCTCTCCACTGCACCGGTGGAGCTGCTGAGCAGCTGCGCGTAGGGACCAAGGATCTGGCTGATGGCCTCGGTGGCGCGCACGCCATGCTCAGGCGCCCAAACCTTCTCGGCCGCGCCTTCATAGGCGAAATCGCCGCCGCGCTCGACGATGGAGAGGCTGCGCATGGTCATCAGGCGGCAGACCTGTCCTTCCGTCCAGAGTTCGGCGACCTTGTCGCGCACCACGGGATCTGCACGCCGTTCGTGGCCGCGCGCGTCCGTGTTCAGCCAGCTGACGATATCCTCGTCGCGCATGATCGAGATCAGGTAGCGGAAGGCGCCGACCCGATCGAGATTGAGCCCGCGGCTCGCGACCGACCAGCCGTCACCTTCCGCGCCGAGCAGGCTCGAGGCCGGCACCGTGGCATTTTCGAAGAAAACCTCATTGACCTGGCGGATGCCGTAAGTGGTTCCGAGCGGCGCCTCGGGATCGTTCTGGATGGTCCAGAGCGGACGCACGGTGATTCCCGGCGTGGTCATCGGCACCAGCAGGATCGACAGCCCGGCATGCCGCTTCGACGCCGGATCGGTGCGGACCATCAGGAACATATGCGTCGCGATGTGAGCCTCGGTGACGTAGATCTTCTGCCCATTGATCACGTAGGTGTCGCCTTCGCGCGCGGCGCGGCAGCGGATGCCGGCGAGATCGGCGCCGCAGCCCGGCTCGGTATAGCCTTGCGCGAACACGATCTCGCGCCCGATCACGGCCGGAATGTAGGTCTTGATCTGCTCCTCGGTGCCGCATTCGAGGATCGCTGGCGCGCCCGACCCCACCGCGCCGACGCGCATATCGGTGGCACGATAGAATTCATCCTCGACGATGAACTGCGCCATCGCGTTCATGCCACGGCCGCCATGCTCCTTGGGCCAGCTCACGGCGAAATAGCCGGCGTCGTAGATCTTGGCGAAGAACGCCTGCGCCAGCGGCCCGCGTTGGCCGGTGTCGCGCTCGACGATCAACTGCTGCGTCACCTCGGGCGTGAGGTTGGTGCGGATGAAATTCCGCACCTCGCGACGAAGCTCGTCTTCGTCCTTGCTGAACTCGAAATCCACCGGCTGCCTCCTTGTTCTTTTTTCACCGGTCCGGCCGACCGGTCGCGGGGATTGTTTCAACCTTTGCAAAGCGTCCGCGGAAAGGCCGCACTCCAACGGGCCTGCGCGAGCGCGATCTGCGCGTCGAACCTCACCCGAGTTTAGCGCGTCGTCGTCACGAAGTAAGCCGCCAACAGGTCGGCGCAGACCACCAATGCGGAACGCGGTGCATCAACCCCGGACATGTCCATGAGACGGCCACGCAAAGCCCGGAGCGTCAGGCGTAGCCCAATTCCTTGAGGATCGCCGGCCCATCTTCATTCAGGCTCGGCGCAGGCCGCGAAATGCTGGGCGGTGTCAGGTGAAGCCGCAACGGGCTCGCCAGCATCGGCCACTCCCGTCCCTCGACCTGTTGCGTAAGCCAGAGCTTGCGCGCCGCAATTTGCGGCAGCTCGCACGCTTCCAGCACGCTGTTGATGCGCGCGGCCGGCAGGCCGAGCTTGATCAACAGCGCTTCGAGCTCGGCCCTCGTCTTCGTCGCAAGCTCTTCGCGCGACAACCCGGCCTCGCGCAGACACCCGTCCAGTTCGGCCTTCGAGGACGCCGCCAGGACGTAGCCGTCCGCGCATGCCATGACCGGCGGCCGCGGCAGCGTCTTCAGGTCTGTGTTCCAGACCGTCGATGTCAGCCAGCACGCGGCGTCCTGCATCGACAGATCGACGAACTGGCCATGACCGGCGCGGTCGCGAGCCTCCAGCGCCGCGAGAATGCCGACGATCGCGATCTGCGTGCCGATCAAATCCGCCGATGAGATTCCCGACTTCAGCGGAATGCCGTCCGGATTGACCGCCGTCATGAAGCCGGCCATGCCCTGAATGACGGTATCGAAACCGGGCCGATCGCCGTAAATCGAGTCCGAGCCGAAGCCTGAAATCGCGCAATAGACCAGTTTCGGATTGATCGCGGCCAACGCCTCCGCCGACAGGCCGAATCTGGCGAGCGTGCCGGGCTTGGTGTTCTCGACCAGCACGTCGGCGGTGCGCAGCAGCATCTTCAGCACCTCCATGCCCTCGGGCTTCTGCAGATCGAGCACGATGCTGCGCTTGTCCGCATTGCTCATGCAATACACTTCCGACAGCGCGCCATGGCGCGGTCCGTAGGTGCGCGACTCGTCACCTCCCGGCTTTTCGATCTTGATGACGTCCGCGCCGAGATGAGCGAGATGGCGGGCGCAGAGCGGCGCCGAGGTGTACTGGCCGACCTCCACCACGCGAATTCCGGCAAGCGACGGCGCAAGCTTGGCTGCGGGCGCGGCGGGCCGGGCCGCCGGGGCGAGGTGTCCGACGATCCGTTCGATCTCGGCGCGGTCGGCGCCGCGCGCGGGAATCCTGTCCGGCTGCACCGGCGGTGAACCCCTCAACGGCATCGGCGATGCCGGCACGAAGACGTCGGTGCCGCTCACCGGATCGTGCAGCTTGCGAACCATCTTGCGATAGTCGATGTTCGCCTCGTGCGGGTAGCGATCGATCGGCGCGATCGGACCTGCGGCGACGCCTGCGGCCACCAGCTTCTCGACGCAGTCGGATGTCGACAGCGTGCGCGTCCACGCCCCGATCGCCGCTTCGACCTCGACAACGCCCTGCATGCGCAACGCCGCGGTGGCAAATTTGGCGGCGACATCCGGACGCTGCATCGATTCACACAGCCGCTGCCACTGGCTCTGGCTGCCGGCGCAGATCAGAACCGCGCCGTCCGAGGTCTCGAACAGGTTCCAGGCCGGCGTCGAGGGATGCCGGTTGCCCATCCGCTTGGCGTCACCGCTCTTGACGCCCGCGAGGAAGACATTGAGCGAGACGAAGGCGGTATCGAACATCGCCACTTCAATGCGCTGCCCGCGCCCCTGCCGGCGCTTGACCCGCAGCGCGGCGAGCACGGCGGCCGCCGCGTAGGTTCCCGTGCAATAGCCGATGATCGGAACGCCAATCGTCATCGGCGGCCCGTCCGCCATGCCGGTGGTGTCCATGATCCCGGACAGGGCCTGCAACTGCGCTTCGTTCAGCGCCTCACCGGCCCGTGGGCCGTCCGATCCGAACGCCGTGAGATCGCAAACGATGTTGTTCGGCTGAGGCGTCGTGACCTGCAGGGCAGCCGGGTCGACGTCGCTGGATGTGAGGACGACGTCGCTGTCGGCCACGAGCTTCTCCAGCAGGGCCTTGGCATCCTTGTCCGCGTCCTCAAACGCAAGACTCAGTTTGCCCGCGAGCAACTGGGTCCGGTGCGCGTCGCGCGGACGTGCACCGTTCGAGGATTCAACAACGAAGACGGTCGCGCCGAGTTGGGCGAGCAGCGTGCCGCAAATGCCGACCGCTTCGCGTCCGCCCAGTTCGGTGACCACGATGCCTTTCAGCGGCGGATCCATCATCATTCGTTCAACCCTTCCTCGGCCACCGGAGCTTGCCGCTCCGCTCTGCTTGCAGTTTCGAGCCTTGTATCGTCACGGCTGTTCGGCCTGATGCTTGCCAAGAGCCATCAGCCGCCGATCCCGCCATTCGCGACGCGCGGTCGCATTGTCCGGCCTGACAGATCCACTCAAGGCCTCGGCGACGGCCGCGATCAGCTCCGGCGTCAATCTGACCGGCACCTGGTTCGCCCGCACTGTCTCGTAAAACGCGGCCTGCCGTCCGAAGAAATCAGCAATCCCGCCGGCCGCATTGACGCCGCCGCTTTCGAACGGCCCCATGAAGGACCAGCGCGGGCCGAGCCCGTGCTTGACGACCGCTTCGCAATCCTCCGCCGTCGCCACGCCCTCCGCGACCAGCCGGAACGCTTCGGACACCAGCGCGATCTGCAGGCTGTTGATGACATAGCCCGGAACTTCGCGCTTGATCATGATCGGCACCAGGCCGCAGCGCTCAATCAGCACACGGCTGCGCGCCACCACATCCGCCGCCGTCCATTGTCCGGGCACGATTTCGACCGCGCGCACCGCGTAAGGCGGCTGCACCGGATGCACGACCAGGCAGCGGTGCCGTCCCGGAATGGTCTCGCTGAATGCGCTTGGCAGCACCGTGCTGGTGGAACTCGCGAGCACGGTGTCCGGTCCGGCGATCGCATCCATCCGCGCAAACATCGCGATCTTCGCCGCCAGCGTATCCTCGCCGCTTTCCTGCGCGTGGATCGCGCCGTCCAGCGCGGCCTCAAGCGAGGCGGCCGGCGCAATGCGCGCCAGCACCTCGTCTTCGGGTTCGGCGAGCTGGCCATAGGCGCGCAGCTCCTGCAAACGGGCGCGAATGAGTTGCAACGTGTCCGCGCCGTTCGCCGCCGATGAGCCATAAAGCGAGACCGCGAAGCCGGCACGCGCGAACACGATCGCCCAGATCCGGCCGGCGACGCTCGTTTCGATGACGGCGATCTTGTCCATCTTGAGACCTCTACGGCAGCAGCTCGTCATTGGCTTCGCCGAGCAAGGGATAGCCAAGCGCGGCCTCGGAGGAGCGGAAGGCGGGCGCGACCGGAACCGGCAAGGCGCTCATGCTGGCCTCGCCGGCCGTGAGCCGCTGCGCGAACACCGCACGCGCGGCGAAGTGCGGATCATCGCGCGCCTCCCGCAGGGATGCGGCGATGTTGCAGCAAACGTCGTGGCCGGCAAACAGACGAAGCAGCTCGTCGCTGGTCTTGCCACGCACGATCTCCGCAATGGCGGCGATGGTGGCGGCGGGATTTGCGGCATCATCGCACAACGCGCTCGGCAGCTGCAGAAGAGCGCAAAATTGATCCCAGAATTTCTGCTCCAGCGGCGCCGCAGCCAGGAAGCGATCGTCCGCGGTCCGGTAAATGCGGTAGCGCGGCGACCCCCCCGTGACGAACTCGCCGCCGGGCTTCGGCCAACGGCCCGCCGCCGCGCCATTGCCGAGCCCCCAATACATCAAGGTGAAGAGATTGTCGGCCATCGAGATGTCGAGCTTCGACCCGACCCCGCTGCGGTCGCGCGCGCGCAACGCCAACAAAATGTTGAGGACGGCGGGATAGGCGCCGCCGGCAATGTCGGCGATGAGCACGGCGGGAACGACCGGTTCGCCCTGAGCGTCGGCCGCGAGGGTCAGCATCCCCGTTTGCGCCTGATAGTTGAGATCATGGGCCGCCACATCGACCCGCGGACCGTGCTGGCCATAACCGGTGATCGAACAATAGATCAGGCGCGGGTTGATCTGGCGCACCGCCTCATAGCCGAGGCCGAGCCGGTCCATCACGCCGGGGCGGAACTGCTCGACGATCACATCTGCGCTCGAAAGCAGCGGCGTCAGCCGATCGATTGCGCCGGGCTCCTTCAGATCGATCGCGATGCTGCGCTTGCCGCGATTGAGCAAGCCGAAATTGACGGCATCGACACCGAATTTCGGCTCGTAGGAGCGCATCTCGTCGCCGCGCCCCGGACGTTCCACCTTGATGACCTCGGCGCCGGCCTCGGCGAGCAGCAGCGTCGCCAGCGGTCCCGGCACCAAAGTGCTGAAATCGAGGACGCGGATTCCATCAAGCGGTCGCATGCGGGACATCGGCATTTTTCAAGGGCTGCAGGGTTGGGTCTATATATAAAGGCAAGCCTCGTTGAAAGGCAGGTTGCATCTGCGGATCGGAATACCCGCTTCCCGCTGCGAACGTCGAAGCCGCGAACTGGCCATGGGGTGGTCAGATTGACCGCGCTGAGGACACCCGCGATCGCATGAATGCAATGCCGTGAATGCGCGGCAAACGCCGCAGCCGAACCGGCCCTTTACCGGTATCTTCGAATTGGCTTATGTGGCCGCAACGCCCACGCAGGCATCGATTGCGATCCAGGAAGGACAACTCCTATGCGGCTGAAGGACAGAGTGGCGATCATCACCGGCTCAGGCGGCGGCATCGGCAAGACGATTGCGCAGCGCTTCGCCAAGGAAGGCGCGCTGGTGGTGATCTGCGACATCAACGAATCCCTGATCGGACCGACCGTCGATGAGATCAAGGCCGCCGGCGGCAAGGCGGCCGGCTACAAGATCGACGTGACCAAGCAGGCGGACTTGAAGGAGTTCATGCAGAAGGTCGCCGACAATCATGGCCGCATCGACATCCTCGTCAACAATGCCGGCGTCTCCCGCTATCGGCCGTTCGCGACGATGTCCGACGACGACTGGAACATCGTGCTGGCGGTCGACCTCAAAGGGGTGTTCTTCTGTTCGCAGGCCGCAGCCCCGCACATGATCAAGCAGCGCTACGGCAAGATCGTCAACATCTCCTCGAGCCTCGGCACCGGCACCACACCGCACGCCACCGCCGGCTCTCCTGGCGGCACCTCCGCTTACGCCTCCGCCAAGGCCGGGGTTATCCAGTTGACCAAGACGCTCGCGCGCGAGCTCGGGCCGAGCGGCATCAACGTGAACAGCGTTGCGCCGGGCACCTTCCTCACGCCGATGACCGCCACGACGCGCAGCCCGAAGGAGATCGAGGAGCATCTGGCCTTCCGCAAGACGACCAATGTTCTCGGCATGGTCGGCGACCTCGAACAGCTCGCTTACGCGGTGCTGTTTCTGGCCTCTGACGAAGCGGCCTTCATCTCGGGACACACGATCCCGGTGGATGGCGGTCGCATCGATCGCATGTAAGGTGTTGCGAGCGCCGGAACCGGGACACGAACAAGGAACACGCTTATGCGGCTAAAAGACAAAGTGGCGATCATCACGGGCTCGGCCTCGGGCATCGGCAAGGCGATCGCGCATCGCTTCGCCAAGGAAGGCGCCCTGGTGGTGATCTCGGACATCAACGACGCCTTGATCGGACCGGCCGTCGACGAGATCAAGGCCGCCGGCGGCAAGGCGGCCGGGCTCAAGGTCGACGTCACCAACCAGGCCCAGCTCAAGGAGTTCATGCAACAGGTCGTCGACCAGCACGGCCGCATCGACATCCTGGTCAACAATGCCGGCGTGACCCGCTATCGTCCTTTCACGACGATGAATGACGAAGACTGGAACATCGTGCTAGGCATCGATCTGAAAGGCGTCTTCTTCTGTTCGCAGGCCGCGGCGCCGCACATGATCAAGCAGCGCTACGGCAAGATCGTCAACATCTCCTCGAGCCTCGGCACCGGCGCCTCGCCGCACGGCACCGCAGGCTCTCCGGGCGGCAGCTCCGCCTATGCGTCGGCCAAGGCCGGCGTGATCCAGCTCACCAAGACGCTGGCGCGCGAACTTGGACCCAGCGGCATCAACGTGAACTGTGTTGCGCCCGGCACCTTCCTGACGCCGATGACGGCATCGACGCGCAGCCCGAAGGAGGTCGAGGAGCACATGGCGTTCCGCAAGACCCTCAATGTCATGGGCCGGGTCGGCGAACTCGACGACCTCGCCCACGCTTTGGTGTTCCTGGCCTCCGACGAAGCAAGCTTCATTGCCGGCCACACGCTGCCGGTCGACGGCGGCCGGATGGATCGCATGTGACGTTGCGGCGGGGCGCGCACCATCATTCAGGCGCGGTAGCGAACAGCGCCTCGCCTCGCGCCAGCAACGTGTTCTGATCGTCGCTGGCTTCCACGCTGACGCAGGCGACGCGCCGCCCCACCAGCAGCACGGTGGCGCCCGCGAACAAAAATGCCTTGTCCAGCGTAACCGGCCGCAGATAGGTGCAGCCGCTGGAGAGCAAGGTCGTCAGGGACGCGTCGCGCGATCGCGCCGCCGCGAGGCACGCATCGGTCAGCAATCCCGCGATCACGCCGCCCTGGACGATGCCGCTTCGATTGGCGAGGTGTGGGCCGATCGGCTGGCGCAACCGCGCCCGACCGTCTTCGCTCACGATGGTGTCGATGCGATAGAATTCATCATAGCAACGCGGCGCGCGGGTATCCCTGTCATCGCTGAGCAGAAACGCGTGGGCTTGCGTTTCCGCCGCCGTGAGGCCCGACGTCAGGGGAATCGCCGCCAAATCAGTGTCCCAGGGATAGCAGACGAGCCCCTGTCCGGGCGGGCTTCCGGTGACGACGAACCGGCCCCGCGCACGAATGAGGCACTCACCCGCAGCCGTCCTCACCTCGGTCTCGGCGGTCGCAAGGTTGCCGATCCTGTGCCCAAACCTGGAATGCAGCATCAACGCTTCGGCGCGGATCGGCGCACGGAGAAATTCGAGCTCCAGCGACACGGTCGGGAGCCTGATCTCCTTACCGACCGTCGATTTGACTGTCGAGCGGATCGCGCTCGAGAGGCTGATGTCGCAGGCCATCGCAACCGGCATGTTGGCGAACGCGCCTGATGCGTCCAGCACCTGGGGTTGCGCCGACAGGTGCAACCGGCAGGCCCCGTCGCCGACCTCGTCATAGCGGAGCCCGCTGAAATGCGCAGGAAACGCCAGGTCGCCGGCACGCGTCCGGCTCAAAGCGAGCCGGATCGCGGTGTCGAGATCGCGCCTGCTCTCGTCCGACATCTGGTTCCCTCGGGCATCGCGCCAATGCGTCAATGGCCGTTACCGGCTGCGTTCGCGCCGATCGTCGCATGATTGCGACGACGGCGATACCGGTGATGATACGACCGCCTCGCGAGAGGCTGTCTGCGTCGACGACATCCTTCAGTGTGCTATCCGCCGCGACCACGTCCCTCGCCGATCATGCGCTGATGCCCGCTTGGCGCTGCGGGCAAGTTCAACATCGACCCGCCTGCGCGAGCGCGGTAAAAGTCGGGCAGCGTGCGGCGGCCATCCGCCCGCACGCGACGTCAGGAGATCATGGAGATCGTCATGAGCGGCGGCAGCAGAGACAAAACAGTCGGATTCGTTGGCCTCGGAATGATGGGCAGCGCCATGGCGGCCAACGTCCTGAAGAAGGGCCACGCGATGGTCGCCTATGACATCGACCCGAAGAAGAACGAGCGCTTTGCCGCGCTCGGCGCCCAGATTGCCTCGGGGCCAGCCGATGTCGCCCGCCGCAGCCACATCATGATCTCGATGGTCGACACGACGGAGCAGGCGCAGGACGTCATTGTGGGCGCGGGCGGATTCATCGAAGGCGCCGAGCCAGGCGATGTCGTCATGAGCATGAGCACGATCGATCCGCTCGCGGTCAAGGCCATGCACGGCACGCTCGCCGCCAAGGGCATCGGCATGATCGACGCGCCGGTCACCGGCATGGAAAAGGGCGCACTCGCGGGAACGCTGCATTCTTACGTCGGCGGCGAGGCTTCAGACCTGGAGAAATGCCGTCACGTGCTGGAATCGATGACGGAAGAAATCCGCCATCTCGGCACGATCGGTCAGGGCATCATGATGAAGCTCGTCAACAACATGCTGACCCAGGCCGGCCGCATCCTCGTGGTCGAAGCGCTGGTGATGGGCGCGAAAGCCGGCCTCGATCCACAGACCATGGTCGACATCATCAGCACGTCGAGCGGCAACAGCGTGGTGTTCCAATACACCGCGCCGCGGCTGCTGGACCGCAATTTCGCGGGCATCCGGATGGACATCACCTACAAGGATCTCGAGCTCGAGACGCAGGTGGCCAAGGCCCTGCAGGTTCCGATGTTCATGGCCAACATCGCCCAGCAGGTCTACCAGATGGGCCGCGCCGCCGGATTGGGCAGCGAGGACACCAGCGCGGTGGTCAAGATCTACGAGCAGCTCACCGGCGTCACCGTTGCGCGCAAGAGCTAAACCTGCTGGAAGCCGGCGGCAACGAGGCCGGCGAAAGCACTGGTCCGGCATTGCGCCACTGTTCGAACGGATGGCCGGACTGAGGTTCGCACGCTGACCGCGACACCTTGTCCCCGACCACCGCCGGAGGAACTGTCGCCGGTCGCCCGCGACCAAACGACGCCATACGATAAAAAAGCAAACCCCTCGCGGGCCGCAAGACCGGCAACCTTCCATCAACCGCGGCGCGAAGGAGCCGTTGTGCGATGCGTTTCGGCCGGAAATCGAGTACCCGGTTTTCGACGTTCGTGATACAGCGCGGCGACCACCGACACGAACGTCGAAAACCAAAGGACACTGGCAAACCTATGAATCTAGTACCGCTTTCTATCTGAAGTCCCTGAGATGGGTTAGCGGCGAATGGTGCAGGGACTTCAGATAGGCGGTACTAGGGCGCAAGCCTTCGCCTGAAGGCCGATGATCGGCCGCGGGCTGTCGGAACCAGGACCGGCGGTTATCCCGTGTGGATCGGCGCGGCTTGCCGCCAACCTTGATCCCAGCCGCTCCGGCCGGTAAGAGGTTCCCGATCGGCAAGATCGGCGGCCGAGTGGTCCGGCTTGTTTTGCCATGACAGCACGCGCTGCCGCACAATGCCAACCCGCACGGAAGCGAGTTCGCTCCGGTCCGTCGCGGTCTGGCAACTTGACTTGCCGATCCGACGGGCGTCAGTTTCGATGACCAATATCGGCCGCAGCTGCACCCGTCACTGTCTGCGCCTCTTGGGGCGTTGAAAAAAATAAACTAGATTGCTGCATCCTAGGTAGGAAGACTGGTTCGCTGGTATGAATAATCGAGACTTGTTGCGCGGGTTGCTGCTGATGGTGATTGCGCTGTTCTTCGGGCTGCAATCGCTCCGTTATCCGTTGGGCCGGATCGATTCCGCCGGTCCCGGAATGTTTCCGCTCATGATCAGCTGCTTCCTCTTCATCCTCGCGCTCGCGACCCTGATCGGCACCTTCTTTTCGGAACGGACACCGCTGTTTTTCAGCTTGAAGAACATCGGCCTGATCATCGGCAGCCTGGTGGCGTTCGCGCTGGTCTCCGAATTTGTGAACATGATCGTCGGAATCATCGTGATGGTGTTCATGGCCTCCCTCGCCGGCGCGTCCTATTCCTGGATTCGAAATCTGCAGATTGCCGCCGGTCTGGTCGCAATCGCTGTCGCGTTCCAAAAACTTCTCGGTCTCCAACTGCCGTTGTACTGATGGAAATCCTTCATAACCTTGCCTTTGGTTTCAGCCACGCGCTGACCCTCGAAAACCTGATGTTCTGCGCGATCGGCTGCGTGGTCGGCACGCTCGTGGGACTGCTGCCCGGCCTCGGGCCGCTGGCGACGATCAGCCTGTTGCTGCCCTTGACTTACTCGATCCCGACCGGCGGCGCGCTGATCATGCTCGCCGGCATCTATTACGGCGCCCAATATGGCGACAGCGTCAGCGCGATCACGATGAAGATCCCGCATGCCAGCAGCATCGTGGCCTGTATCGACGGCTACCAGATGACGCTGAAGAACAAGACCGGGCTGGCGCTGTTCACAGCCGGCGTGTCGAGCTTCATCGGCGGCACCGTGGCGCTGGTCGTGCTGGCGGTGTTTGCGCCGCTGCTCGGCAGAGTGGCCTTGATGTTCGGCCCGACCGAATATTGCGCGCTGATGCTGCTCGGCTTCGTCTGCGTCAGCTTCGTCACCACCGGCAGCCTGCTGAACGGCCTTGCCATGTGTTTCGTCGGCGTTCTGCTCGGCCAGGTCGGCACCGACGTCAACAGCGGCGCGCTGCGCTTCACCATGGGCATGCATCTGCTCGACGACGGCATCGGCCTTGTCAGCATCGCGCTCGGCTGTTTCGGCATCGCCGAGATCACCAAGAATCTCGACAACAAGGAAGAACGCTCGCCCTTCCGGGGCAAGATCCACCTGATGCCGACTTGGCCCGAGTTCAAGCGCATCATTCCGAGCGCGCTGCGCGGCAGCGCCATCGGCTCGGCGCTCGGCATCCTGCCCGGCGGCGGCCCTGTCATCGCGCAATTCGCGGCCTATGCGCTCGACAAGAAGGTCAGCAAATACAAGCACGAGATCGGCCAAGGCGCGATCGAGGGCGTCGCCGGCCAGGCGGCGGCGGACGAAGCCGCTGCGCGCACCAGCTTCATCCCGCTGATGAGCATCGGTATTCCCGAAAACGCCGTCATGGCGCTGATGATGGCCGCCTTCATCATCAAGGGCATTCAGCCCGGCCCGAACATGATTCCGGACCATCCCGATCTGTTCTGGGGCCTGGTCGCCAGCATGTGGGTCGGCAACGTGTTCCTGGTCACGCTCAACGTGCCCTTGGTGCGCTACTGGCTGTCGGTGTTCAAAATCCCCTACAGCGTGCTGTTCCCGGCGATCCTGTTCTTCTGCTGTATCGGCACCTACAGCGTGAACAACAATCTGAGCGACATCTTCAGCACGGCCTTCTTCGGGCTGGTCGGATATTGCTTCCTGCGCGTCGAACTCGATCCGGCGCCGCTGATGCTGGGCTTCATCCTCGGCCCGATGCTGGAAGAAAACTTCCGCCGCGCCCTGCTGATCAGCCACGGCGATTTCACGACGTTCATCTCCCGGCCGATCAGCGGCACGCTGATCAGCATCATCGGGGTGTTCTTCCTGTGGCAGCTGGTGGCGTTCCTGATCGACATCCGCAAACCCGCCGATCGTCGGGCCATCGCCCAGCCGCATCCGGAAACCGACGCCGCCGCGTAATTGACATCACGCTGCGGGCCGTCCGGTGTTCGCGTCGATCCTCGACGCCGCGGCGGGGCGGAACGAAGCCGCGTCAAATCGATGCTGCGGAGTCGCCGAGCGCGCGACCCCATTGCTCGACGCACCGCATCAGCCGGCCGCCCAGCTTGAACGCGCTCACGCGCCGCGCGTGTAGCCCGCCTCTTGCAGCGCCCGCCAGATGCGGTGCGGCGTCGCCGGCATCTCGAAATGACGGATTCCCGCCGGCCGCAGGGCATCGCAGATCGCGTTCATTGCCGCGGCGAGACCGCCCACGGTCCCGGCCTCGCCGACGCCCTTCACTTCGAGCGGATTGCTGTCGGTGGACACTTCCAGGTTCTCGCCGATGATGTCGGGCAGGTCGGAGGCGCGCGGCATCGCGTAGTCCATGAAGGAGCCGGTAATCAGCTGGCCGTCCTCGAACCGCACTTCTTCCAGGAAAGCCTGACCGAGTCCCTGGGCGACACCGCCGTGGATCTGGCCCTCCACCAGCATCGGATTCAGCACACGCCCGACATCTTCGACGCTGACATAGTTGATGAACGCGAGGTGGCCGGTCGACGGATCGATCTCGACCTCGCAGATGTGGCTGCCATTCGGATAGCACGGCCGGTCGTTGCCATATTTGATCAGCCCGGAGGACAGGCCGTCGGCATCATTCGCCTCCGCGATCCTTGCGATCTCGCCGAGGCTGACGATGCGATCGGAACCGACGATGCGGAACTGGCCGTCGAGAAACTCGATATCGGCAGGCGACGCCTCGAGCACGTCGGAGGCGAGTTTCGTCGCCTTCTCCAGCATGCCGTCGACGCTCTTCAGCGTCACCGCGCCGCCGAGCGGCAGCGCCGACGAGCCACCATTGCCCTTGCCGTCGGAGATGAGATCGGTGTCGCCCTCGACATATTTGACCTTCGACAGCGGCAAGCCTAGCCGCTGCGCGACCACGGTCGACAACGCGGTCTCGAGCCCCTGCCCGGTCGATTTCTGGCCGGAAAACAACGTCACGGTGCCATCCGGATGGGCGCGCACATTCGCCCAGTCGGGCATCGGCGCCATGTAAGGTCCGGCCGCAATCTCGATCGGATTGGCGATGCCGATGCCGCGCAACAGGCCGCGCTTCCTGGCCTCCTTCCGCCGCTTGGCAAAGCCGGCATAGTCGGCGAGTTCGAGCGCGCGATCCAGATTGCGTTCGAACTCGCCGCTGTCATATTTGAACAGGAACGGCGTCTGATAGGGCATCGCCTTCGGCGGGATCAGATTGATCCGGCGCAGTCTGGCCGGATCGATCCCCATCTCCGCGGCGGCGACATCGATGATCCGTTCGATCGCAAAAGTCGCCTCGGGGCGGCCGGCGCCGCGATAGGGCAGTGTCGGTTGCGTGTTGGTGAAGAAGCCGCAGGTTTCGCCCGAGATCAGCGGGGTCGCGTAGACGCCGGCGATGCCGCCGACGTTGAACATCGACATCACGGTCCGGTTGTCCATATAGGCGCCGAGATTGACGTCGTACCGAATCCGCAGCGCCGTGAACTTGCCGCGCGCATCGAGGCCGAGTTCGCCGGTGATCCAGATGTCCCGACCGTGATCGTCGGACAGAAAGGTCTCGCTGCGGTGGGCGGTCCAGCGCACCGCGCGCTTCAGATATTTGGCCGCCCAGAACACCAGCGACTCTTCCCGCGGGAAGCCGGATTTCAGCCCGAACGAGCCGCCGACATCTTCGGCGATGACGCGAAGGTCTTTTCCCTCGAGGCCGAAACAGGCGGCGAGGAAATTGCGCATCAGATGCGGCCCCTGATGCGCAAGGCGAAGCACCGTGCGGCCCTTTTCGTCCGGATAGGCGAGCGCCGTGCGCGGCTCCATCGGCATCGCGCACACCCGGCTCGCATGCGAGGTCAGCTTCGTCACATGGTGCGACGACGCCAGCGCCTTGGCGACGCCCTCGGCGTCGCCGGCATGCCAGTGATAGCCGACATTGCCGGGCCGGGTCTCCCAGACCTGCGGCGCATCCGGCTTTGCCGCGGCGAAAGGATCCTGCACCGCGGGCTCTTCCCGGTATTCGACCTGCACGAGCTCTGCCGCATCCTGGGCCGCATGTTCGGTCTTCGCCACCACCATGGCCACCGGCTCGCCGGGGAAGCGAACCCGGTCGCGCACCAGAAGGAATTTTGGCGTCTCGACCGCGACCGTGCCATCGACATTGGCAAGCTTGGTCGGAATCGCCCAACCCTTGTGGCCGTCGGCCTCCATCTCGGCCGCCGTCAGCACCGCGACCACCCCGGGATGGGCGCGCGCCGCCTCCGCATCGATCGAAAGCACGGTCGCCGCCGCATAGGGCGAGCGGACGAAGATCACGCGCAGCGCGTCCGGATGCGACACGTCGTCGGTATAGCGCCCGCGCCCGGACACCAGCCGCTCGTCCTCCCGCCGCGTCACCGATTGTCCAAAGCTTATCGTATTCATGCTGTCCTCGATGCGGGCGGATCAGGGTGTGACACGGGGCGCGCGCGGACGGGCTCGGCGAGCTCCGGCAAAAACGCGGGGGGATGCCGCCGTTTTACACGTTTCCGGCCGCCGATTGGAAGACCTGTTCGGGAAGAGCGGAACGCGCGCAACGCAGGGCAGAGCCGCCAAAACAGGCCGCAAGCCCGGCGAATCGAGGCGGGCGGCCCACCGGGGTGATCTGCACTGGAAACGCCGTCGCAAAAGGCCTAGCTAGTGCCGCCGATCTGACATTTCCTGCACCACCTTTCGAAAACCGGACACTGGCCGAAATGGCTTTCACGATCTCCGACCCGCCGCTCGATCCCGCTCCGCGGCATTATCCGCCGACCGTCAGCCTTGTCCGCCGGTCGGCGCGCGGCCCTGCCGCGGCCCCTGCCGGCATCACCGTGCCGCAGATCGAGCAATGGCTGCTGCGTGACGCCGCGCGCGAGCCGGAAATGGTCCGCCTGTTCGAGTCGTTCGTCTGGCGCATGGTGGCCGCAGGGCTGCCGATCGACCGGACGACCGTCCATGTCGGCACCCTGCATCCCCAGCTTGTCGGCTATGCCTGGAGCTGGCTGATCAATGACGGGCTGTGCGACGAGGTGAAGGCCGACGACCGCACCGACGAATCGGAGGGCTATCTGAGGAGCGCGCTCTATCGCGTCATCGAGTTCGGCGAAGTGGTCCGCCGCCGGGTCGATGACCCCGCCGCGCAGGCCGAGTTCCCGCTGCTGGCCGAACTCGCGGAGATCGGCATCACCGAATATGTCGCGATGCCGATGAACACCGGCGGCGCGCATCACAACGTGATGACGATCGCGACCAAACGCCCGGCCGGCTTCTCCGATGCCGAGTTCGGCACCATCCGGCGCCTGCTCGACCTGTTCGCGCTGCATGTGGAACGCCACATCGCGCTTCGCGTCGCCGACAATGCCCTGAACGCCTATCTCGGCACCACCGCGGCCGCCAAGGTGCTGCACGGCTCGATCAAGCGCGGCATCGGCGAGCCGATCAACGCCGTGATCTGGGTGTCGGACCTCCGCGGCTTCACCGAGCTCTCGGGCCGGCTGGCTGACGCCGACATGATCGCGCTGCTCAACGCCTATTTCGAATGCCTGGCGACGCCGATCCTTCGTCAGGGCGGCGAGATCCTGAAATTCATGGGCGACGGCCTGCTCGCGGTGTTCCCGATCGCGCCGAAGGACAGTGGCAAGGCGGCAGCGACGGCCGCGCTTGCGGCGGCCCAGGGAGCGATGGACGCCATCGCGGCGCTGAATGGCGGCGGCAGTGGGCCGCTGCATGCCGTCGCCGGGTGGAAGCCGCTGCGCACCGGCATCGCACTGCACGAAGGCGAGGTGTTCTTCGGCAATATCGGCGCGCCGGACCGGCTCGATTTCACCGTGATCGGGTCAGCCGTCAACGCCGCTTCCCGCGTCGAAGCCCTGCAAAAGACGCTCGGACGCAGCATTCTGATCACCGAAGCGGTGGCGCGCCATTTCGACGACGGCTTCGACGATCTCGGCGCACATGCCTTGCGCGGCGTGGCGCAGCCGATGCGGATTTTCAGCCCCGTGCCGCGCGCCGATCAGGCGGGACCACTCCCCCGCACCGCGCGCAAGACCGGCGGCCGCAGGCCGGTCGCGAATCTGGTGTAGCGCAAGAGCGTCATGTCTGGATCACAAAGCCGTGCTTTCAGCCCGGGCTCGCTGATCTTGCGACCGGCCCGGCCATGCGGGCCGGCTTTCGCCGATATCGTTTTCGGGCGCCCCCGATGGTGAGCGGCTTGAATGGGCGGAAATCGTCATGATAGCCTCCGAGCCAATAACAAGCGAAGAGGGGAAATGCCATGAAGTCACGTCTGCTGCTCGCGCCATTGTTTATGGCTGCGACCCTTACCTATGCCAGCGCCCAGGAAATTCCGGTCGGCATCATCTCGGTGCAGAGCGGCGCAAACGCCTTCTCAGGCGTACCGATGGCAAATGGAATTCATCTCGCGATCGACGAGGCCAACAAGAAGGGATATCTCGGCGCAACGAAGATCAAACTGATCGACGGCGATTACGCCAATGACAAGGCGCAGGCCATCAGCCTCGCCAATCAGTTCATCAAACGCGACAAGGTCGTGCTGTCATTCGGGCCGTTGAACTCGCCCGATACGCTCGCCGTCGCCCCGGTGTTCAACGACAACAAGACGCCGGTTCTGGCGCTGGCGACGTCCGACCGAGTCATCGAAACCGGTCCGTTTGCCTTCAAGCTCGAAATCACGCCGACGGAATTGCTGGTATCGGTCGCGAAATACGTCGCCCAGAAAACCAAGATCCGTCGCGTCGCCGTGGTCTACCAGACCACCAATGACGCGCAGATCGAGATGAAGAACGTTTTTTCCGAGAACCTGAAGGCTGCCGGCGGCACCATCGTATCTGATGACGGCCTGTCGCCGAATGAGTCGAACTTCCTGCCGCTGGTGACGAAGATCGTGTCGTCGAATGTCGATGGCGTGTTCATCATCCTCAATGCCGAACAGGCGGCGAACCTGATGGTGCAGCTGCGGCAGGGCGGATTGGCGCAGAGCGTGCCCTTCATCGGCAGCACCTCGATCGTCAGCCCGCGCATGCTCGCGATCGCCGGCAAAGCGGCCGAAGGCGCCATCGGGCAGGCGGAATTCATTGCCGGCCAGGAGCGGAACAAGGATATTGAACAGGCCTACAAGGCACGCTTCGGCGTCGAGATCGATGCTTATGCCGGCCTTGGGTACTCGATGGGATTGATCGGTCTGCAGGCGATCAAGCTCGCCGGCCCGGACCCGACGCCGGAAAAGGTGCGCGACGCGCTCCTCAATGTCGGTCAGGTCGCGGTGCCCTTGGGCGACGGAACCTGGTCCCATTCCAATCGCAAGCCGAAATACGAATCTGTCATCGTGCAGGTCAAGGACGGCAAGTTCGTTCCGGTGCCGTAGATCGCGCCGCTGCTCGCGCTTCAATCATGCGGAAATTCTCGGCACCTGCCATGCCCGGGAGTTCCGCATGATCGCCGTCCGCCAACTTCCGTCCTCCACACATCCTGCTGACGGGTTCACATCGTGCTGACGCAACAGCTCTTTAACGGCGTCGTCATCGGCAGCGTCTATGCGCTGTTCGCGCTCGGATTCACGCTGCTGTTCGGCGTGAACCACATCCTCAACATGGCGTTCGGCTCCGTCTTCATGTGGGGCGCGTTTGCCGGCCTCTACGCCGTCACCGTGCTGGACCTGCCGTTCTGGCTCGCCCTCATCGCCGGCATGCTCGGCGGCGGCATTGTGTCGTGCCTGGTGGATTTGGTCGCCTTCATGCCGCTGCGCCGGCGCCAGGCGCCGGATTTTTCCGGCATCGTGTCGTCGATCGGCGCCAATCTCATTTTGCTGATGATCGCACAGAAGGTCTCGAACACGCAGATCATGCGGTTTCCGTTCGACACATTCCCGATCGTCATCTTCCAGGTGTTCGGGCTGCGCATCCAGTTGCTGCAGCTCATCATCATCGGGACGGCCTTGCTGATGGTCGTCGTGCTGGTCTCGCTGCTGTATCGCACCGGCCTTGGACGCCGCATCCGCAGCGTCGCCTTCTCGGAGGGCACCTCCAAGCTGCTCGGCATCAATTCCAGCCTGGTCAACGCCCAGGTCTTCTTCTTGTCCGGCGCCATGGCCGGCGCCGCCGGCGTCCTGATCGGCCTGACGTTCAATTCCGTGCACTATTTGATGGGCGAGCCGTTTCTGATGCAGGCCTTCGCCGTCATCATCCTCGGCGGGTTGGGCAGCATTCCCGGCGCGCTGCTGGCCGGGCTTCTGATCGGCCTCGTGCAGGCGATGTCATTTGCCTACATCTCGTCCGCGGCGGCCGATGCGATCACCTTCGCCGTCCTGTTCCTCATCATCCTGGTCCGGCCGACCGGCCTGTTCGGAAAAGCCAGCACAATCTTGCGGGTGCAACGCCGATGATGGACCTGTTCCTGGCCTATGAGGCGACCGTCGACCACATCCTGGTCTATGCGCTGCTGGCGATGAGCCAGTACATCGTGATGCGCGGCGGCACGTTCTCGGTGGGCACCGCGGGCTTTGCGGCGATCGGCGGCTATGGCACCGCCATCCTGATCACCCGGGCCGGCTGGCCGCCCGCCGCGGCGATCGCAGCCGGCACGATCATTGCGATGGCGGTCAGCGCCGTGATGGCCTTGCCGCTGTCACGTCTGCGCGGCGTGTTTCAGGCCGTCGCCACCATGGCCTTCGTGCAGGTGCTGGTGACGGTGATCCTGAACTGGGACAGCCTGACGCGCGGCGCGCTCGGCATCAGCGGCATCCCGAAGGTGGTCACGACCGGCTGGCTGCTGCTCATCGTGGCGGTCGTCGTGGTGTTTCTCCATGTGCTCGGCCGGTTCAGCATCGGCAAGGCAATGGATGTGATCCGTGAGGACGAGACCGTGGCGGTGTCGCTCGGCATCCGCGTAATCCCCCATCAGGCGCTGTCCTTGGTGATCTCCGGCGCGCTGGGCGGGCTCGGCGGCGCCATGTTCGCCTGCAATTCCTATGCGATCACGGCCGAGGATTTCGGCTTCGGCATGCTGAACAATGCGCTGGCGATGACGGTGCTCGGCGGCCGCAAATCGGTGTGGGGGCCCTTGATCGGCGCCGTCGTGCTGGTGATCCTGCCGGAAGTCTTCCGGCCCTTCGCCGAATATCGCTACGTGTTTCAGGGCGCGCTGTTGATGCTTGTCATCATCTACCTGCCGAACGGAGTTGCCGACACGCTGTTCGCGGCGATCCGCGAAAGACGGGTGCGATCGAGCACGTCGGCTGCCGCAGCGAGGACCAGCTGATGACCACGCCCGACGTGTTGCAGCTCGAGGGCGTGTCGCGCCATTTCGGCGGCGTTCCGGCCGTCGACAATGTGAGCATGACTGTCAGGGCCGGCGCCATCACCGGGCTGATCGGTCCGAACGGCGCCGGCAAGACCACGGTCGTCAATCTCGTGATGGGCTTGCTGCATCTGTCGGAGGGCCGCGTCCTGCTGTCGGGCCGGGATGTGTCGCGGCTGGAAGCGGCGGATCTCGCCCGCTCCGGGGTGGCGCGCACCTTTCAGAACGTGCGGCTGGTCCCGAACGACACCGTTCTCGATAACGTGCTGTCCGGTTTCCACCGTCATCAGACCGCGGGCATGTTCGCCAATGTGTTCGGCCTGCCGAGCGCGCGGGCCGAAGCGAAGCGGCACATGGCCGAGGCGCGCGTCCTGCTCGAACGCTTCCAGATGACGCAATTCGCCGGTCACCGCGCAAGTGCCTTGTCCTATGGGCACCAGCGGCGCATCGAAATGATGCGCGCGCTCGCGATGAAGCCGCAGCTCCTTCTGCTGGATGAGCCCGTTGCCGGCATGAACGACACGGAAGCCGCGAGTCTCGGCACGATCTTCAAGGAGATTGCCGCCGAGGGGGTCGCCGTGCTCTTGATCGAGCACAACATGCGCTTCGTTTCCTCGATCTGCTCTTATCTTTATGTGCTGTCGTCGGGACGCCTGATCTCCGAAGGCCTGCCGGGCGCCGTGCTGAAGGATCAGAAGGTCGTCGAAGCCTATCTGGGGGCCGCATGAACCCGCCAAACCCCGCGGCCGCCCCATCCGACGCGCTGACGCTGCAAAATCTCGAAGTGCACTATTCCGGCATTTTTGCCGTCCGGGGCGTGACCCTGACCGTCCGCAGGGGCGAGATCTTCACCTTGATCGGCCCGAATGGCGCCGGCAAATCGAGCCTTGTCAATGCGATCAGCGGCATCGTGCGCTCGAGCGGCCGCATCGACTTCGAGGGCCAGAATCTCAATGCCGTTCCGGCCCACCGGCGCTCGCGGGCCGGCGTGATCCAGGTGCCGGAAGGCCGGCGCGTGATCGCGCCGATGTCGGTGTATGAAAATCTGGAGCTCGGCAGCGAGGCCGGCGCCTCGCGCAATGATTTCAAGGCCGACCTCGCCTTCGTCTACGATCTGTTTCCGATCCTGGCCGAGCGGCGCAACCAGCTCTCCGGCACGCTCTCCGGCGGCCAGCAGCAGATGCTGGCGATCGGACGGGCCCTGATGGGGCGGCCAAAAATGCTGCTGTTGGACGAGCCGAGCCTCGGGCTCGCGCCGGTCATCGTCGCCGATGTGTTCAAGGCGCTGAAGCGCCTGAACGACCAGGGCATGACCATGCTGCTGGTCGAGCAGAATGCGCGCCTCGCGCTGCAGACCGCCCACCACGCCGCGGTGCTGGAACAGGGGCGGATCGTGCGGCAGGGCACCGCCGCCGAGCTCGCGGCCGATCCCGCGATCACCGACCTCTATTTCGGCCAGGCCACGGTGCACGAGGCGATCTAGATGTGATCCGGAAAAGCGGATGAGGGCCGCCCGTTTATTGCGCTCTCAAGCTCGCCCGGTCACTTCGCGAGCACGCGGGCGAGTTCGACCAGTTCGGCTGTGATCGGCTTGGTGCGTCCGACGATCTCGGCCAACGGCGTGCGCGTCACCTCGCCATGCTGGGTGCCGACCAGCACGCCGAACTCGCCTTCGCTGAGCGCCTTCAAGGCATTGACGCCGAGCCGGGTCGCCATCACCCGATCGAACGCGGTCGGCGGCGCGCCGCGCACGACGTGGCCGAGCACGGTTGTGCGCAGCTCAAAACCGACCAGCCTTTTGTCGCGCTCGAAAAAGCTGAGAATCTTCGCCGCGTTTTCCTTCACCCCCTCGGCGATGACCACGATCGCGTGGGTCTTGCCGCGCTCATAGGCGGCACGCAGGCGCTCGGCGATTTCGCCGGCGCCGACCTCGAATTCCGGCGTCGAGATCACTTCCGCACCGCCGGCAAGGCCGGCCATCATCGCAAGGTACCCGCAGTCCCGTCCCATGGTCTCGACCAGGAAGGCGCGGTTGTGCGAGGAGCCCGTGGTGCGCAAATGATCGATCGCCTCCAGCGTGACATTGACCGCGGTGTCGCAACCGATCGTCACATCCGTGCCGAACAGATCATTGTCGATGGTGGACGCGATCCCGACCACGGGAAAGCCGAGCTGGCTCAGCATGTGCGCGCCGGTCTGCGAGCCATTGCCGCCGATCACCACGAGCCCTTCGACGCCGCGCGCGGTCAGGTTGCGCAGCGCCTTGGCACGGCCGCTCTCCTCACGAAATTCCTTCGACCGCGCGCTGCCGAGCACCGTGCCGCCGATCTGAATGATGCCGCCGACATCGCGGGCGCCGAACTGCTGCATCCGGTCATCGATCAGGCCCTGCAGGCCCTGACGCACGGCAAAGACTGTCATGTCCTTGTCGAGCGCCGCGCGGGTCACCGCGCGGATCGCCGCGTTCATGCCGGGTGCGTCGCCGCCGCTGGTGAGGACTGCAATGCTTTTCATTGGTGACAGATTATGGCTGGGATCGCGCGCCGTCCACCATTCGCGACGTTCAGCCCCGGCAATGCCGAAAAAAGCGGCGCGAGTGAATTAACGCCGCGGGTCACCCGCTGTTCCGCAAGCCCGCAGAAATTCCATTGATGGTCAGCTGAACGCCGCGCAGGATCTGATCGCTCGGGCGCTGGCGATGCGCCCGGAGCAGTTCGACCTGAACATTGTTGAGCGGGTCGAGATAGGGAAAACGATTGCGGATCGAACGCTCCAGCTCCGGATTGCCCTGCAGCAGCCGATCCTGCCCCGTGATCTCCAGCAGCGCCTCGATCGAGGCGTGCCATTCGGTGCGGATCAGGCCGAAGATCCGCTGCCGGATGGTCTCATCCGGCACCAGGTCAGCATAGCGCGAGGCGATCGCGAGATTGCTCTTCGCCAGCACCATGTCCATGTTGGCGAGCAGCGTGCGGAAAAACGGCCATTCGCGATGCAGTTCGCGCAGAAACGCCACGCCCTTGTCGGGATGCTCGGCGGTCCAGGCTTCGACCGCGCTGCCAAAGCCATACCAGCCCGGCAGCATCAGGCGGCATTGCGCCCAGCTGAAGACCCAGGGAATGGCCCGCAAATCCTCGATCTGCCGGGTCTTGGTCCGCGACGCCGGCCGGCTGCCGATATTCATCGTCGCGATTTCGTTGATGACGGTCGAGGACCAGAAATAATCGACGAAGCCGTCGGTCTCGTACACCAGCTTGCGATAGGCCTTGAAGGCGATGGCCGACAATTCCTCCATCGCATGCAGGTATTCGCCGCGCGGCGCGCTCTGCTGCGGCTGCAGCAGGCTCGCCTCCAGCGTCGCCGCCGCCAGCGTCTCCAGATTGGAGCGGCCGACCTCGGCATTGGAATATTTCGACGAGATGATCTCGCCCTGCTCGGTGATGCGGATCTGGCCGTTCACGGCGCCGCCCGGCTGCGCCAGGATGGCGTCATAGCTCGGTCCGCCGCCGCGCCCGACCGATCCGCCGCGGCCATGAAACAGCCGCAACCGCACGCCGTGGCGGCGAAACACCTCGACCAGGCCGATCTCGGCCTTGTAGAGCTCCCAACCTGACGTGATGAAGCCGCCATCCTTGTTGCTGTCGGAATAGCCGAGCATCACCTCCTGCACGTCGTTGCGGCTCGCCACCAGCCGGCGATAGGACGGCAGCGAGAACAGACGGTCCATGATGCCGGCACAGCGCTGCAGGTCGTCGATGGTCTCGAACAGCGGCACGATGTTCAACCGGCTGGTGCCGGAGGCATCGACCAGCCCGGCCTCCTTCAGCAGCAGCGCCGCTTCCAGCAGGTCGGACGCCCCCTTCGTCATCGACACGATGCATTGGGCGACCGCCGCCTCGCCGAACCGCGCCTGGCTCTCCGCCACCGCGCGAAACACGTCGAGCTCGCCGGCGGTCTCGGCACTGTAGGCCTTGAACGGCGACACGATCGGCCGCGACGAGGCGATCTCGCGGCTCAGCAGCGCGACGCGCTCGTCCTCCGTCATCCCGGCATAGGATGCGACGAGGCCGGCGCCTTCGCAGAGTTCGGCGACGGTGCGCTCGTGCACGGCCGAGTTCTGCCGCACATCCAGCGTCGCGAGGTGAAAGCCGAAACAGGCGATGGCGCGACGAAGCTGGCGCAGGCGGCCGCGCGCGATGATCGCGCTGTTGTGGGCGATCAGCGAGTCGTGGATCACCTCGAGATCGGCACGCAATTCGCCGGCATCGGCATAAGCCGTCGCTTCGGCGATCGTCTGCCGTCGCGTTTCGATCCCGAGCCGGGCGGCGGTCGCAACCAGGCGGGCGAATATCCAGCTCAAGGCCAGCCGGTACGGCTCATCGACACGATGCGGCCAGATCGAGGCCGATCTGGCCGCAAGCTCGCGCAGCGCGGGGCTGATTTCGGCCAGATTGCCGGCGAGCGACAGCTCGGCACCGAGCGTATCGACCTCCGAGAGATAGAAGCGCAGCGCGCGCGAACTCTGCAGCTGCAGGGTGTCGCGCAGCATCTGCGCGGTGACGAAGGGATTACCGTCGCGATCGCCCCCGATCCAGCTGCCCATGCGCAGGAAGGACGGCAGCGCATCCTCGGGCGCGGGCGCCGTGTCGTCGGCGAGCTGGTCTTCGAGCGCGCAATGCAGCCGCGGCACCTCGCGCAAAAACGTGTAGTCGTAGAACGACAGCCCGTTGGCGACCTCATCGAGCACGGTCAGCTTCGAGCGGCGCAACAGATTGGTCTTCCACAGCGTCAGCACCGCCCGGCGCAGCCGTTCGTCATTGGCGCCGAACTCCGCCGGCGTCAGCCGGGTACGCTCGCGGCTCTCGATCAGCTCCGCGATCTCCATCTCGCGGTCCATCGTGCTCTTGCGGCGCACCTCGGTCGGATGCGCCGTGAGCACCGGAGACACCAGCGCATCGGCGAAAAAGCGTCGCAGCTCGGCGCTGTCGATTCCGGCCGCGCGGGCGCGGGCGATCGCCGCCGCAAGTGTGCCCGACCGCGGCTCGCCGTTTGCAAGCTCGGCGTTCCGCATCTGGCGGATGTTGTTTTCATCCTCGGCGATGTTGGCGAGATGCGAAAAATAGCTGAAGGCGCGCACGATATGCAGGGTGTCGTCGATCGAGAGGCTCTCCAGGATCGCCTCGAGTTCCTGCCTCGCCGGCTTGTCGTCATCGCGATGGAACCGGATCGAAGTCCGGCGGATCTGTTCGACCAGGTCGAACACCGCCGCCCCTTCCTGGTCGCGCACGGTGTCACCGAGAATGCGGCCCAGCAGGCGGATGTCGTCGCGCAGTCTCGCGTCGCTCCGGGCCGAAATCTCGGGATCGTCCATTGGGCCGTCATCTTTCGCGAGGAAGCTCGATCGTGCCGGCCCAGCTTAATTGGGTGCGAGGCACAGTCGAGCGAAATCTCCCGGCCCGCGACGGGCCGCCTGCCCATTTGCTGCGCTGGTCGGCGGCCCTCTGTCCTGACGCGAGGTCTACTTCGTCTTGCGCGCGACCGGCTTCACGTTGAACAGCCGCGCACGGCCGAGCCGCAGCACCTCGACCTCGACAGACCGATCGATCCGGTCGCGATCCAGGAGCCGGATCAGATCGTCGACGCCCGAGACGGCCTGGCCGTCGAGCTGCACCACGACATCGCCGGACAACAGTCCGGCGCGGCTTGCCGGCCCCTCCTGCTCCAACCCGGTCAGCATGGCACCCATGCGGTTGTCGATTCCCGCGGCGACCGCATGACGGCGCGGCACCGGCACGGTCTGTGCCGAAACCCCGATGAACGCGCGGCGCACATGGCCGTGGCGGATGATCTCCGACAATACGAACTGCGCGGTGTTGCTCGCGACCGCAAAGCAGATGTTCTGCGCCCCCATGATCACGGCGGTGTTGATGCCGATCACCTCGCCGCGCGAGGTCACGAGCGGACCGCCGGAATTGCCCGGATTGAGCGCGGCATCGGTCTGGATCACGTCCTCGATCATGCGGCCCGAGACGGCGCGGATCGAGCGGCCGAGCGCCGAGACCACGCCGGCGGTGACGGTGAATTCAAAGCCCAAGGGGTTGCCGATCGCGACCACGAGCTGGCCGCGCCGCAACGATTTGGAATCGCCGAGCGTCGCCGCCGGCAGCTTGCCGTCGGCATTGGCGCGCACCAGCGCGAGATCGGTGTCCGGATCGACGCCGAGCACGCGCGCCTCGGTGACCAGCCCCTCGCTGTTGGAGAGGCGAATTTCGCGCGCGGAGCCGACCACGTGATTGTTGGTGAGCACGAGGCCATCGGGCGAGATCACGATGCCGGAGCCGACGCCGCCCGGCGCCGCGCGGCCATGGCCGTCGGCCCTGGCGCGGGTGTCGACGCGAACGACGGCGGGACCGACTTTGTCAGACACTGCCATGACGGCGTTGGAATAGGCGTCGAGCAGCACATCATCGGCCGGCACGGACGATGATGCCGCCTCGTCCTCGTCGGCAGCGAGCAGCGTGTTGGTGGTGAAATCAAGCATGATGAGACCCTCAGGGATCGATAGGTAGGGACCCTGGCCGCGTTGCGAAAGACCTTGAAAACCAGGGGCTGCGTGCCCACTGGACACCGCGCGCAGGTGTCGGGCCGCGAACGCGCAGGCGCGCCTTTGGCGGGACCGGACCGCTGGCGCGGTTTTGACTTGCGCCCGGCGGTGGCGCATCCAACAATGGCCCCCATGAGCAAGATGACGGTCCTCGCCCTGATTTGCGTTGTGACTGTGCTGCCGCCCTCAATGGCCGGCGCCCAGCAGCGCGCGGCGGCGGCGCCGGTCCCCTTCACGACCACGCTCTCCAACATCGCTCCCTTGCAATTCGGCATGACGCCGGAGCAGGCGGCGGCCGCGCTGAATGCGCCGATGACATATATTCGCGGCCGACCGGGCGACGAGGTCTTCGCCGTGCCGCGTCCGGCGAGCGCCGGCTATTTCGAGCGCAACGACCAGCTCTTCCTGCAATTCCGTCGCGGCCGCCTCACCGGCTGGAAAGGCGATTGGGGCCGCAACTGGATGTGGCAATGACCCGCGCGCCGCGTCGACAGAGCGCCACCGCCTGAACTCGATCGCCCCGCTCCCCCACCGCCCGCAACCAAGAAACACAAGGATCCAGCATGGGACAGCACGTCACCCTGACCGCTTCGGACAATTTCAAGCTCGGCGCCTATCGCGCCGATCCGGCCGGTCCGCCCAAAGCGGCGGTCGTCGTGATCCAGGAAATCTTCGGCGTGAACCATCACATCCGCGCCGTCACCGATCGCTTCGCCCAGCAGGGTTACGTCGCGGTGGCGCCGGCGATCTTCGATCGCGTCAGGCCCGGTTTCGAGAGCGGCTATTCGCAAGAAGAAATCGCCGAAGCGCGCAAATTCCTCAATCCGCCTGATATCGACGCCGCGCTGCGCGACATCCAGGCCGCGATCGATTCGGTGACATCAGTGGGCCCCGTCGCCACGGTCGGCTTCTGCTATGGCGGCACGCTCGCTTTTCTCGCGGCGACGCGCTTGCGCGGCCTTGCCGCGTCCGTCGGCTATTATGGCGGCATGATCGCGAAATCCGCCGACGAAAAACCGAAGGTGCCGACCATGCTGCATTTCGGCGAGAAGGATGCCGGTATTCCCTTGAGCGACGTCGACATCGTCAAGGCCAAGCGCAGCGACTGCACGATCCATGTCTATCCCAACGCACAGCACGGCTTCAGCTGCGACGAGCGGGCGAGTTACGACAAGCCGAGTGCTGATCTCGCGGGCACGCGGACGCGCGACTTCCTGGCCCAGCATCTGACGGCCTAGCGCTTGGAACTCATCAGAACCAGCGTTCGCCGATCATCACGGTGTCGCCGGGGGCCAACGGCGTATCCGGCGAAATCACCACGGTCATGGCGCCGCTCTCGTTGCGGCGGGTGAGGCGGAACGAATTCTTCAGCGCGCGTGGCGTGTAGCCGCCGGCGATCGCGACCGCGCTCTCGGCGGTCATGTTCGGCACGTAGGGATATTGGCCGGGCGCCGCCACCTCGCCCAGAATGAAGAACGGCCGATACTGGTCGATCTCGGCGGCCACATAAGGCTCGCGGATATAGCCGTTGCGCAGTTTGGCCGCGACCGCCTTGGCAAGCTCGGCCGGCGTCCGGCCGCGTGCCGGCACCGCGCCGATCAGCGGCATGGTGATGGAGCCGCCGGCATCGATGGCGTAGCTGTTGGTGAGACCTTCCTGGCCATAGACCACGACGCGCAGCTTGTCGCCGGCATCGAGATGATAGGGCGCGTCGTAAGGCGCGGGTGCAGGTGCCGACGCGGCGTAGGCAACGGGAACGGGCGCCGGCGCGGCGGCAACGGGTGCAGGCCCGGCATAGGCGATGCTGTCGAGGGTCGGCTGGGGGGCGGCCGCGATGGGCGAGGTGCTGCGCATGCAGCCCGACAGCGCAAGCGCGGTCATGGCGGCGATGATCGGCAGACGAAACGCGCGCGCAACCCGCACCGGAGCCCATCCCTCAAAGCGAGACAGCCCTAGTCTTGCACTCGTTATGGTTAACAAATGGTTTTGCGAAGTTCCCTCTCCCCGCGAGAGCAGGGAGAGGGAGAAGAACGTCATGCCGCGTTGACGCCGACGCCGATCGGGCAGGACACGCCGGTGCCGCCAAGGCCGCAATAGCCCGCCGGGTTCTTGGCGAGATATTGCTGATGATAGTCCTCGGCAAAATAGAACTGGCCGGCGTCTGCGATCTCCGTGGTGATGGCGCCGAGACCCTTTGCGGAGAGCGCCTTCTGGTACATCGCCTTCGAGGCGTCGGCGCCTTTCTTCTGCGCGTCGTTGAACGTGTAGATCGCCGAGCGATATTGCGTGCCGACGTCATTGCCCTGGCGCATGCCCTGCGTGGGGTTATGATTTTCCCAAAACGTCTTCAGCAGTTTTTCGTAAGACACCTTCTTCGGATCGAACACGACCAGCACGACTTCGGTGTGGCCGGTGCGGCCCGAGCAGACCTCCTCATAGGTCGGGTTCGGCGTATAGCCGCCGGCATAGCCGACGGCGGTGGTGAAGATGCCGTCACCGAGCTCCCAGAATTTCCGCTCCGCGCCCCAGAAACAGCCGAGTCCGAACACGGCCTGCTCGAAGCCCTCAGGGTAAGGCGGCTGCAGCGCGCGGCCGTTGACGAAATGGCGCGTGGCGGTCGGGATCGGCGTGGCGCGGCCGGGCAATGCCTCGGTCGCACTCGGCAGCGCGGTGGTCTTGCGCATGAAAAACATGGATTACCTCCAGGCGGGACTTCCGGCCGAGGCGCCAACGGCCCGGGCCGGGTGACATCTATATATGTCTTTACGCGAGCCTTGGCAGTCCCGTTACGACCGCAGGCTTCCCGGTCAATCCCTGGTATAGCCGATCAGGGGTTTTCGCGGACGGAACAGGATCATCAGCAAGATGCCCAGAATGCCCATGACGGCAAAGACCGGCTGATCCAGCACCACCTTGACCACGCTGTTCCAGAGCCAGGGCACATTGGCCTCGACCCAGGTCTTGAACGCCTGCTGGCTGGACTGGTGGACGTCGTTCCAGAACTGGCCGAACCGCGTGAAGCGCAGGTTCTGGTCGGCGACCCAGCGGGCGCCGTCATAGACCACGAAGATGAATCCGCCGGCCAGCAGCAAGAGGCCTATCAATCGGAAGAAACCGCGGATCATGCATCACCCAAATTGCAAGGCGCCCCTGAAATGCCGTCAGCCAATACCGGGGCGGACGGAGAAATTCAACCTCTTCAGCACCTTATCGCCCACCCCAAGCGCCACTTTGGGGCTGCGTTTAGGCCCGGAAAGCGTTGACGCTTGCAAGTACGCCCTCTATAAGACCGGCCAATGGCGGCGGGCGCAATCCCGCCGCCGCTGTTCTTTGAGCGGCGCCGCGCCTCGCGAGCAAAGTGTGCTCCGGCCTTGGCTTCCTTAAGAGAACACCGGAACACATATCAGCGTCGATTGCGAGTTTGCAGCGCCGGGGCAAAAGCTCAAGCCCGGCCAGCCGCGGTCGGTACCTGTCGAAGGATATTTGAAGAGATGGCCAATACGACTTCCGCCAAGAAGGCGACCCGCAAGATTGCCCGCCGCACCGTCGTCAACAAGGCGCGCCGGACCAAGCTGCGCACCGCGGTGCGTTCCGTCGAGGAAGCGATCAAGAGCGGCGACCGTAACGCGGCGGTCACGGCGATGAAGCGCGCCGAGCCGGAGCTGATGAAGGCGGCGCAGCACAACATCATCCACCGCAACAATGCGAACCGTAAGGTGTCGCGCCTGACGCATCAGATCGCCAAGCTCGGCAAGTGAGCCGATCGTCGACTGATAAAATTAGAAATTCGTCAAAGGCCCGGTTCGCCGGGCTTTTCTTTTTGCGCCGCGCCTTTTGTGTCGGCAATTGCCGGCCGATGCTTTCGTGTCACAGTCGAGCGCAACATATTTCTTGCGCGCTCCCGTAATTCTACGAGTTCCGCGGGATCGCTGCGTGTTTTGCGCAGGTGCGAGAGAGCCGGCACCGGCGCGGGTTACCCGAAAATTTAATCGCGAAAAACTTCGTTTCGCTAATCACTTATCCACATAGCGAGTCGACTCGTTTTGAAAAGCCGCGTTCGCGGCGGCGAACGTGAAAAATTTGCGAATTTTTTTTGCGAGTGCGGCATCTTTTGTCACACGCGCGATTCTGTGCGGTGAATCAAAAAGATGGTTTCGGCGTCGGCATGTGCAACGTTGCAACAGTCGCGAAGAGTCACCGCACACATGAGATTCCGTGATTGTCAGAAGCCCACCATCGTGTAGGTTCAAAGTGCTCGCGGCGTTCAGCGGTTCTTAAGATCAGCGCGGTTTGAGAACTCTGAGCGGACGCGCAAATCGGCGGCGGTGTGCGCGTAGCGACGCTTTCCAAGCGAAGCTGGGTTCGTAACTCATAGCGATATGAGAACGGTTGTTCTGTGTCTGAATTTCCCCGAGCGCAAGTTGCGCTTCGAATGAAGGAAAGAAGCGCAGGACCAAAGCGGAGGCGAGGAACGCGAAGCCTGTAAGCGGATTGAACTAGGTTCAGCCTAGGTTGGACCAAAGGGGACTGAGGTACGCGGCGTAGCGGCGCCGGACATCTCGATGTTCGGCAGAAGCGGACTGAGGTTTAAGTCACTGGCGACATGAATGACTCGCCGCCAGATGTTGCGGCGGGAGGGGGAGGCAGCATGCTTTACAGAATCAACGCGGCATTGAACCAAATGCAATTTTCCAATGACTCCGCATCTGACTCTGGCGCTTTCTCCGCCCAGTTCCGCACGCGTGCTCCAGCTAGACCGTCGAGTACGCGCTGACCTCGCGAAGCGAATTTTCTTTTCAGTGGATGATTTCAGCTTGGCGGCATTTTTGCCGCACGGCCGATCTATGCCCTGAGGGAGTCGTTTTCGATCGAGGTCACGCCGTGCCGCACCGAATATGCACGGCGATTTCACAACACTCTATTCCTCTTTGAGAAAAGTTTTCGAACAATGACAAACACAGAACAGGATCGCTGGTCGCGGGTGAAGGGCAGGTTGCGGTCGAGTGTTGGGGAAGACGTCTACACCAGTTGGTTTGCGCGCATGGATCTCGAAGGCGTCCAGGACGAGAGCGTGCATCTGTCGGTTCCGACACGGTTTTTGAAGAGCTGGATCCAGGCTCATTACGCCGAGCGCGTGCTGTCGGCGTGGCAAGCCGAAATGCCGGAAGTGCATCGCATCGATCTGACGGTGCGCTCGGCGATGCGTTGCGCGACGCCCGCAAAGGAGGCGACTGCCC
>Ga0081455_10000530_pt1 | contig 49483 bp, 50 predicted proteins | sample TabmetS3T2R1_FD_70207 | JGI IMG/M metagenome (GOLD analysis project Ga0081455, IMG submission 70207) | Tabebuia heterophylla rhizosphere microbial communities from the University of Puerto Rico - S3T2R1 | ecosystem: Host-associated > Plants > Roots > Rhizosphere ...
GGAGGAGCCCATACCGCTGTTGTATGGGCGACGACGAGAACGCCGCCGGTCGTCGTCTGGGCGTCGATCCGCGCCGCCAGTCGACTTTGCGACAGGCGCTAGGGGTGCCGGTCCTCGGCCAGCGGCAGGCGGAGGACGGCGCTGACCAGGATGTCGGTCAGCAGGGCGGCCTGGCGGCCGTCCGGGTCCAGGTCCGGGTCGTACACGGTGACCTCAAGACCGACGCAGTACGGGCTGCTGACCAGCGCCGAGAGCAGGGTGGAGAGCTCGGCCGGGAGGAGCCCGCCGGGGTCGGGCGAGTCCACGGCGGTCAGCACCGACGGGTCGAGTACGTCGGCGTCCAGGTGCACCCAGAACCCGTCCAGGTGCGGCGCCTCCAGCCGCGGCAGCGCCTGGGTGACCGCGGCGACCGGGCCCTCGGCGCGCAGCCGGGCCGCCGGCCAGGTCTCGATGCGTAACTCGGCCAGCTCCGCCGTTGCCGCGTCGCCCTCCCGGATGCCGAACACGACGGTGTCGGCGTCGCGGACGTACGGCCGCAGGCCCTCGAGGTCGACCAGGTCGCCCTGGCCGCGGCCGGTGACCAGGGCCAGCTCCTCCCCCGCCGCCGCGCCGACCGAACGGGGTGGCGCGGTGCCCGGGTGGCGGAAGTCGGAGTGGCCGTCCACGAAGGCCAACCCGTACCGGCCCAGGCGCCGCAGGCCCAGTGCCGCGCCCAGCAGGACGCTGCAGTCGCCGCCGAGCACGATGAGGAACTCGCCGGCCGCGACGTAGCGCGTGACGCGGCCGGCGAGCCGCTCGCTGAAGGCCGCGATCGCGGTCGCGTTGAATACCCCGTCGCCGGGCTGCCAGCCGCCCCGGTCGTACCGGCCGGGCACTACCGCGCCGCCGTCGGAGGCGCCCAGCCGCGGCAGCAGCCCGGCGTCCCGCAGCGCCCACGGCAGCTTGTAGCAGCCCGGCACGGCGTGCTCGACCGGCGGGCGCAGCCCGAGGTTCGACGGCGCGTCCAGCACCACGATCCGCGACCGCATCGCCCCGGCTACCCCGAGGTCACCGACGGCCGCACCACGCCGACCCCGGAGTGGAACGCGTCCAGCTGGTCATCGGCCGGGCACCGCCCGCGCAGCGGGTACCGCTCGAAGAACGAGGCCACCGCGGCGGAGACCTGCTCGGGCACCCCGAGGCGGGGCAGCGCTGCCATGGCGGCCTCGAAGCAGGCCCGTACGGCCGGGCCCAGCAACGGGTCGCTGGCGCCGTGCCGGGCCGCGCGCAGCCAGGGGTCGCGCTGCCGGCGGGCGGCCAGCGGCTGCACCACGGCGCGCGCGGCGTCGGCGGCCACCGGGTCGTCCAGCAGCGCGGTGACCACCGCGAGCGGCACCCACCAGTCGTCGCCGACCTGGGTGTCGATCATCCGCAGCTCGAGGTAGCCCCGCGGGCGTACCGGCGGGAACAGCGTGGTGAGGTGGTACGCGAGGTCGTCCCAGGTGGCCTGCCGCGGACCGTGCCCGCGCAGCCAGTCGGCCAGGGTGAGCCCGGGCGGCGCCGTCCAGGGCAGCGGGGCCGGGCGCTGGAGGCACAGCAACTGCGCGTTCAGCGCGTACTCGGGCCAGACCTCGCGGGGATCGCCGCCCACCGGAGGCCGGGTGCGCCGCGGGTCGGCGCGGAACCGGAACGCCATCCGGGTCGAGCGCCAGCCGGTGGGCCGCCCGCGCCGCAGCGCCGAGTTGGCGAAGGCGGCGATGAGCACCGGGCCCAGCTCGTGGGCGAGCTGCCACCGGTACCGGTAACCGGTGACGCCGTCGCCGGAATCGCCCGCCTCCAGGCAGACCTGCACCGAGGCCGAGCCGCACATGAGCGTCTTGCCCTCGGTGCCGAACCGGCCGTAGAAGGACTCCATCGCCGCGTACCGCGGGTGCTCCAGCAGCCGCCGCGGCGCCCGGGTCGGGTCCAGCCCGGTGCCGATCAGCTCCAGGCCGTCGGCCGCCAGCAGGCTGCGCAGCATCGCCACGTCCGCGCTGGTGGCGATGAGGCAGTCGGCCACGTTCGCGGCCGGCTGCGAGGACAGCTCCAGTTGCCCGCCCGGCTCCACTGTCAGCAGCGCGCCACCGGGCAGTGGATTAGGGAGGTAGGCGAGCAGATCGGCGATGCGATCCAGCGGGACCGGGCGGCCCGGATCCCGCGGATCGGCCACCACCCACTCCAGCTCGACGCCGACCCCGCCGGGGGGCCGGTGCCGGATGCAAGCGTCGGCGATGTGCTCGCGCGCCTCGTTCTCCGAGATCGGGTCGGTCATCTACCCTCCTCTCACCCGCCAGCCCGCCGGCTCGCCACAGCGCGCCGGCTGCCCCGGTGCAACGTGACGGTGGAGGGTGGCGATCACCAATAGGGATGGTCGCGGGACACCGGATGGCCCGCCTGGGTCGCTGCCTCCCTTGGCAGCGGTAGGGAAATCATTGGGAGGTACGGCTACTGCGTCACCGGGTACGCCGCACGTACAACGGTCGGCAGACTCTACGCGATCCCGGTTGCGGCCACCGTTACCACGGAATGGTGTTTTGTCCGGGCAGTACCGTGATACACCATTCGTCGGCCCGGTGTTCACCGGGGGTTCGGTTGCCGGACGGTTCGGGCGGTCTGGGAAGCTTGCCCCCGTGCGACGGATCATGGTGACCGGTGCGACCGGCGGTATCGGCCGGGAGCTGGTCGGGATGCTGACCGCCATGGGCGAGCAGGTGCTGGCCTGCGGGCGCTCGGCGGACACACTGCGGGAGCTGCCGGCGGTGCCGGTGATCATCGACCTGAGCGACCCGGCGTCGCTGGCCGGCGACCCGGCGCTGACCGGCCTGCAACGGCTGGACGGGCTGGTCCACGCCGCCGGGATCGTCGGGCTGGGTACGGTCGCGGACACGCCGTACCAGGTGTGGCTGGACCAGCTCACCGTCAACCTGGCCGCGGCGGCGGAGCTGACCCGCGTCCTGCTGCCGGCGCTGCGCGCGGCCAGCGGCCGGGTGGTGTTCGTGAACTCCGGCGCGGGCATCCGGGCCAACGCCGGCTGGGGCGCGTACGCCGCCAGCAAGCACGGCCTGCGCGCGCTGGCCGACGCGCTGCGCGCCGAGGAGCCGGCGCTGCGGGTCACCACGGTCTTCCCCGGGCGTACCGACACGCCCATGCAGCAGGCCGTACGCGCGGCCGAGGGCGGCCCGTACGAGGCGGACGAATACCTGCGCCCGACGACCGTCGCCGAGGCGATCCTCGCGGCGCTCAACAGCCCGCAGGACGCGCATCTCACTGAACTGGTACTTCGGCCGGCGTAGGTCGGGGACCTCAGACCTGCGTGACCGGGCCGGGCTGGGCGCCGCCCCAGTCGTAGTAGCGGCAGTCGATGGACTCGCCCAGGTCGCCGTCCGGCTCGGCGGCGCGCAGCGTGACGCGGACCGGGCGCTTGGCCTGGTCCAGCCACACATCCGCACTCACCGAGGTCTGGCCGGCCTGGCGCAGCGCGGTGATGGCCTCGGCCACCGACTCATCGACACTGAGCCGGGTCGGCAGGTCGATGGACAGCCGGTAGCGGACCGCGACCTGACCGGAGACGCGGGCCGGGCCCATCCGGCGCACGTCGCTGGCAACGGTGAACAGCGCCGCGGCGGCGCGCGGGTCCAGGATGCGGCGCAGGCCGTCGACGGCCGCCGGGTCGGCGGTGACCTCGGCCGCCTCGGTGTCGGGTGTGACCACGATGTCGGCGGCCTCCGGCTGGCCGGTGAGGTCGAGCCATGAACTGGCCGTCACCTGCTGCCCGGCCGCGCTCTGGGTGACCCGCGCCCGGGCGCTGCCCGCGGCGTGCACCGCGGCCATGCTCTCCCGCGCGATGGTGACCCCGCGCGAGGGCGCCCGCCGGTGCGCCGCGGGCCGGTTGACGCTGTTGTTGTGGCTGGCCGTCTGGGCCGGCTGCGCGGGGTAACCGGCGAGCCCGATTGCGAACAACGCGGCGGCTGCCGTGAACCTGCGCATACAACCCCTCCGTACCCTTGAGCGGCTTCCATCCTAGGACGGACCGGGCCGCGATTGACGCCACCTAGTGGTAACCCGAGCTAGATTGCCGCTCATGGGCCGTTACCACGATGCATACCGAGCCAGCCTCGACGACCCCGACGCGTTCTGGCGGGCCGCGGCGACGGCCGTCGACTGGCATCGCGAGCCGGCCACCGTCCTCGACTCTGACAACGCACCGTTCTACCGATGGTTCCCGGACGGGGAGCTGAACACCTGCCACAACGCGCTGGACCGGCACGTGGCGGCCGGTCACGGCGACCGGCTGGCGCTGATCTACGACAGCCCGCTCACCGGCAGCACGCGGCGCTACACCTACGCCGAGCTGCTGGACCAGGTCGCCCGCTTCGCCGGCGTACTCACCGGGCTCGGCGTGGTGGCCGGCGACCGGGTGGTGATCTACCTGCCGATGGTGCCCGAGGCCGTCGTCGCGATGCTGGCCTGCGCCCGGATCGGCGCGGTGCACTCGGTGGTCTTCGGCGGGTTCGCGCCCGCGGAGCTGGCCGTACGCATCGACGACGCGCGCCCGGCGGTGGTGGTCTCCGCCTCCTGCGGCATCGAACCGACCCGCGTCGTGCCGTACCTGCCCATGCTGGACCGCGCCCTGGAGCTGGCCGAGCACGAGCCCCGCGCCCGCATCCTGTTGCAGCGCCCGCAGCTGCCGGCATCGTGGCGGCCCGGCGACCTGGACTGGCACCAGGCGATGGCCGCCGCGACGCCGGTGGACTGCGTCCCGGTCAGGGCCACCGACCCGCTGTACGTGCTCTACACCAGCGGCACCACCGGCAAACCCAAGGGCGTGGTCCGCGACAACGGCGGCCACGCGGTCGCGCTGGCCTGGAGCATGACCAACGTGTACGGCCTGGCGCCCGGCGAGGTGATGTTCACCGCCAGCGACGTCGGCTGGGTGGTCGGGCACAGCTACATCGCGTACGCGCCGCTGATCGCCGGGTGCACCAGCGTGCTGTACGAGGGCAAGCCGGTCGGCACGCCGGACGCGGGCGCGTTCTGGCGGGTGGTGGCCGAGCACGGCGTGTCGGTGCTGTTCACCGCGCCGACCGCGTTCCGGGCCATCAAGAAGGAGGATCCGGCCGGCGAACACCTGGCCCGCTACGACATCTCCAGCCTGCGCCGGCTGTTCCTGGCCGGCGAGCGGCTGGACCCGGAGACCCAGTCGTGGGCGGCCGACCTGCTCGGCATCCCGGTGCTGGACCACTGGTGGCAGACCGAGACCGGCTGGGCGGTGGCCGCCAACCCGTACGGGCTGGAGCCGCTGCCGATCAAGCCCGGCTCCCCCACCGTGCCGATGCCCGGCTGGGACGTGCGGGTGCTGGACGAGACCGGTACGCCGCGGCCGCCCGGCGTGGACGGCGCGATCGTGCTGAAACTGCCGCTGCCACCCGGCTCGCTGCCCACGCTGTGGCAGGACGACGCCCGCTACGTCGACTCGTACCTGTCCCAGTACCCGGGCTACTACCTGACCGGGGATGGTGGCCACCTCGACGAGGACGGATACGTGTACGTGATGGGCCGTACCGACGACGTGATCAACGTGGCCGGGCACCGGCTGTCCACCGGCGCGATGGAGGAGATCATCGCCGCGCATCCCGCGGTCGCGGAGTGCGCGGTGATCGGCGTACACGATGCGCTGAAGGGCCAGGTGCCGCGGGCGCTGGTCGTGCTCAAGGCCGGCGCGAGCGCGGATCCGCTGGAGTTGCAGGCGGATCTGGTGCGGCGGGTGCGCGAGGAGGTCGGCCCGATCGCGGCGCTGCGGCAGGTGGACGTGGTGCGCGCGCTGCCCAAGACCCGGTCGGGGAAGATCCTGCGGCGCACCATGCGGGGCATCGCCGACGGCCGGCCCGAGCCGGTACCGTCCACGATCGAAGACGCGGGGGTGCTGGAGGAGTTGAGGCCGATCCTCGAGGGGAGCGTGCGGTGAGCTGGTTCGTGCTCGAGCAGCGTTACCTGGACCAGGACAAGCGTGCGGCCACCCGCGCCGCGCACCTGGACTATCTGGGCGAGCAGGCGGCCGCCAAGCGGCTGGTGGCGGCCGGTCCGTGGGTTGCCGGCACCGGTTCGATGATCATCTACGACGTTGCCGACGAGGCCGCCGCGCGGGCGTTGTGGGCCGCGGATCCGTACACGACGGGCGGTGTCACCGAGCTGCTGTCGATCCGGGAGTGGAATCCTGTGGTCCATCGCGAGGGCTGATATATAACGCTGCAATTTCCGCCACTCTGAGCAGTGACACAGCGACAGCGTGTGTACATACTTACCCGATGGCGGAACAGGCTCGGCATAGTACGCAAAGTCACCACGGTGTGTACCGCCTGGTGGTCGAGTATGTGGACTGCCCCCAGTGCGAACTCCTGGCGCCGGCCTTCACCGGGCCGGAACCGCTGTCGGTGGTGGCCGACGGGACGATGAGCCGCTGCGGGATCTGCAAGTGGGTGTTCTCGCCGGGAGCGCGCCAGCCGCTGGAGTTGCGGCACACCTGCGACGACTGCGGCAGCACGATGCGGGCGCCGGTCGGTGCCGCGGTGCTGGTGTGCCCGGCCTGCGAGGCGTGGTTCCACAACCCCGCACTGGATGCCACCGGCCGGACCCGGGCCGAGGCGGCGCTGCGCGAGCAGGACCGGATCGCCGCCATGCTCGGCCAGGCGCCGGGGCCGGTCCGGTCCCGCGGTACGTTCCGCCGCAACTGGTACGACCACCGTTTACCCGTACCGCGGCGCTCCACGGTGCCGACCATGGGAACGGTCCGCCCGCTGCACCGGCCCCGTACCGGCACCGGCCAGCCGACCAGCGCCCCGGTCCCGGTGGTGTTCGCCTCGGCGCTGCGGCAGGCGGTGCAGGACGCCCTGCCGCCCCGCCAGCAGCGTGCCATGGACCTGCGCTACGGCCTGTCCGGCGGCAGTGGCCGCACCTTCGGCGAGATCGGCGTAGACCTGCACCGCTCGCCGTCGCGGGCCCGGGAGATCCTGCACCAGGGCATCCGCACCATCGTCGTGCTGGGCCGGGAGGCCGACGCCAGCCCGTCCCCGACCCGGTTGAACTGCTCGATCGTCATGCACCTGGCCGCGCACACCATCGGCGACCCGACCGACCCGGAGACACCGCCACGGATCGTCGACTTCCTCACCCGCACCCTGCCCGGCGCGGCGCCCGCGATCGGCACCGAACTACTGGTCCGGCTGTCCGGCCGGCGCGACCAGCTCGCCGGGCTGCGCCAGGACCGCGCGCTGTACCGGGCCGTCGCCACGGCCGCCCAACCCTGACCGATCCCACCCGTCCCGGCCGCTTCGGCCCCCGCACCTCCCGGGGCCCGCGGCCGGTACGCCCTGCCGCTGGCGCGCCGGGCTCAGAACAGCGCGACCGGCAGGACGCCCTCCAGCTCCAGCAGCGTCCGCTTGATCGCCAGGCCGCCGCCGAAGCCGCCGAGCCCGTCGGCGGCCAGCACCCGGTGGCACGGAACGACGACCGGGATGGGGTTGGCGCCCATGGCCGCGCCGACGGCCCGGGCCGCGCCCGGCTGGCCGACCGCGTCGGCCAGGGTCTGGTAGGTGACGACCTGCCCGAAGCCGACCGTACGGTAGAGGATGCCGAGCACGTCCCGGACGAACCCGCCGCTCAGCCCCCAGTCCAGCGGCAGGTCGAAGTCCTTCCGCTGGCCGGCGAAATACTCCCCCAGCTGGATGCGCGCCGGCTCCAGCCAGGCCGGCTCGTCCGCGACCGGCAGCGGCACCCGGGCCACCAGGTCCGGCCGGTCGCCGAACATGACCTGGATCAGCCCGCGCTCGGTGGCGCCGATCGTCAGTGCCCCGATCGGGGTGTTCCGCAGCACATCCCAGGTGACCCGCACGCTCCCAGGATGCCAGCCGGCACTGACAATTCCGGGTTCAGTCACGTCGGGACAGGTACCCGACCAGGAAGTCGCCGGAGTCGCTGAACGCCTTGATGGTGTTCTCCCGCTTGGTGAAGCCGTGCCCCTCGTCGGCGTACACGTCGTAGCGCACCTCGACGCCGCGCTCGCGCAGGCTGGCCACGATCTGGTCGCTCTCGGCCTGCACCACCCGCGGGTCGTTGGCGCCCTGGATCACCATCAGCGGCGCCACGATCTGGTCGGCGTACGTGATCGGCGAGCGCGAGGCCAGGAACTCCGGCTCGGTGTCCGGGTCCCCCACCCAGCTGGCCATGTGCCGGCGCCACGACGGCGGGACCGCCTTGGCGAAGGTGACCAGGTTGGACGGCCCCACCACCGACACCGCGGCGGCCCACAGCTTCGGCAGCCGGCTCACGCACGACAGCGTGGCGAACCCGCCGAACGAGCCGCCGAACACCCCGACACGGTCCTTGTCCACCCAGTCCAGCCCGTGCAGGTAACGCACCGCGTGGTCGAAGTCGCGCAGCTCGTCGCCGCCCCAGTCGCGGTGGATGAGCTTCTGGTACGCCGTGCCGTAGCCGGTGGAGCCCCGTACGTTCGGCGCGAGCACGCCGATGCCCTGGGAGAGCAGGTACTGGTAGAAGCCGCCGTAGTTGTAGGTGGCCCGCTCCTGCGACTCGGGGCCGCCGTGGATGGACAGCAGCACGCCGAACGGGCCGTCGCCGGCGGGCCGGTACAGGTACGCCGGGACCAGCCGGCCATCGTGCGTCTCGTACCGGATCAGCTCCGGCTCCACCAGGCTGGCCAGGTCCGCCCCGGTCGGCGCCGCGTCGGTCAGCCAGCGGAACTCCCCCGCCGCGATGTCCACGACGGCGACGTTGGCCGGGCGGGTCGACGTACTCATCAGCAGCGCGATGGTGTTGCCGTCGGCCGACAGCTCCAGCGCGGTCACCACGCCCGGCGGCAGCGCCGGCACCGCGAGGTCCGCGCCGGTGCTCAGGTCGCGGGCGTGCAGCGTCGACTGGCCGTCCTCGTTCACCAGCCACACCAGGGTCCGGCGGTCGGCCGACAGCGCCGCGCTCTCCACGTCCCAGTCCGGTGCGTCCACTGTGGACAGTGTCCGGTCGGCGAGGGACAGCGCCACCAGCGCGGTGAAGTCGCGGCCCTCGTCGGTCACCAGATACAGCAGGTCGCCGTCGGCGGAGAAGCCGACCGGCTGGTGCTTGGCCTCGGTGTCCCGCAGCATCTCCCGCTCACCCGTGGCCAGCGTGACCAGCGAGGGCCGGAAGTCGGTGTTGGAGAAGACCTCGACCACGCACAGCGCCTGCCCGTTCGGCGTCCAGCAGCCGGCCGAGAAGGTGCCGTCGGTGACCAGCAGCCGGCGCACCTCGCCGGTGTCCAGCTCGCGGACCAGCACGTCCTCGTCGGTCTCGGCCCGGTCGTTCGCCGTGTACGCCAGCAGCCGGCCGTTCGGCGAGAACGCGACGTCGCCCAGCTGGTGCCGGGCCTTGGGCGCGTCGGTCAGCGCGACCAGGTCGCCGCCGTCCAGCCCGATGGAGTGCAGCTGGAAGAACTCGTCCCCCTGCCGGTCCGCGGCGAACACCAGCCCGGACCCGTCCGGCAGGAACACCGCCCGCCGCACCGCCCGGTCCTCGTACGCCGTCAGCCGCCGCTCCGGCCCGCCCGCCGACGGCCGTACGACCAGATTGAACTGGCCCGAACCGTTGTCGGAATAGGCGACCAGCGCGCCATCGGCGGAGATCGCGACGGTGGGCTGGAACAGCCGGGTCGGCAGGTAGTCGGTATAGCTGGTCATGCTGGCCACCCTAGCCGTACCCCCCGATACTTCAGGCGCTTATACCGACGGCGGCGCGTCCCCCGGCTCGGCGCGGACCTCCTCGACGGCGTTGGCGGCGACGGCGCGGGTGTCGGGGATCTGCGGCGCGTCGATACCGGGCTTGAGCGAGGAGGTAGCCTCCGGCGGCACCGGGATGTCGGTGGACTTCTGGTCGAACCAGTCGGTGGTGTCCAGCTCGGGCGCCTGCGCCGCGGGCCGCTCCGACGGCGGGCCGCCGGCCGCGGCCAGCCACGCCGGCGGGCCGTCCGCACCGCTGTCGCCGCCGGCCATCTTCGCCAGCCCCTCCAGCGCCTTGCCGAACTCGCTCGGCACGATCCACAGCTTGTTCGCGTCGCCCTGCGCGATCTGCGGCAGCGTCTGGAGGTACTGGTACGCCAGCAGCTTGGGGTCCGGGTCGGCGGCGTGGATCGAGCTGAACACCGTCTCGATGGCCTTGGCCTGGCCCTGCGCGGCCAGGTACCGCGCGGCCCGCTCGCCCTCGGCGCGCAGGATGCGGCTCTGCCGGTCGGCCTCGGCGGCCAGGATCGCCGCGGTCTTCTGGCCCTCCGCGGACAGGATCGCGGCCTGCTTCTGGCCTTCGGCGCTCTTGATGGCCGACTCCCGCTGACCCTCGGCCTGCAGGATCATGGCGCGCTTGTCCCGGTCGGCGCGCATCTGCTTCTCCATCGAGTCCTGGATGGAGGCCGGCGGGTCGATCGCCTTCAGCTCCACCCGGTTGACCCGGATGCCCCAGCGCCCGGTGGCGTCGTCCAGCACGCCGCGCAGCTGCCCGTTGATCTTGTCGCGGCTGGTCAGGGTCTCCTCGAGGTTCATCCCGCCGACGACGTTGCGCAGCGTGGTGACGGTCAACTGCTCGACGGCCTGGATGTAGTCGGAGATCTCGTAGGTGGCATCGCGCGGGTTGGTGACCTGGAAGAAGATCACGGTGTCGATGTTCACCGTCAGGTTGTCCTCGGTGATCACCGGCTGCGGCGGGAAGGAGACCACCCGCTCGCGCAGATCGATCTTGGACCGGACGCTGTCGATGAACGGCACCACGAAGTTCAAGCCGGGGTCGAGCACGGAGTGGAACTTGCCCAGCCGCTCGATCACGTACGACTGGGCCTGCTGGACCCGGACCAGGCTGCGACCCATGATCACCAGCACCAACACGATCAGCACGCCGAGTGCGATCAGCACGCCCATTACGGATCTCCCCACACCATGGCCACGGCGCCCTTGATCTCCATCACGTTGACGACGCGGCCGATCTCCAGAACCTGCGCCGGGTCAATCGCGCGGGCCGACCAGTGCTCACCGTGCAGCTTCACCAGGCCCCGGTGCTGGTCGACGGTCTCCAGCACCACCGCCTGCTGGCCGACCAGCCGGTCGATCCCGGTCCGCGCGCCCGGCGACCGGTCGAGCGAACGCCGGGCGGCCGGCCGGACCACGAACAGCAGACCCAGCGCGCTCACCGCGAACAGCACCGCCTGGCCGGGGACCGGCACCCCGAGCGCGGCGCCGACGCCGGCCACCCCGGCCGCGCCGGCCATCATGATCAGGATGAGACTCAGCGACAGCACCTCGGCGATCGCCAGCACCCCGGCCACGATCAGCCAGATCAACCAGGCAGGCACGCAATCCATCCTGCCAGAAACCGAACAACCGGGTGGCCCGGTGGAGAGACCGACACCTTCGGGCAGCTACTTCTTCTTCCCGCCTATCCCCGCGCGCAGCAGCCACTGGGCCAGGATGCCGACGCCGAACCCGACGATCCCCAGGATCAGCCGCGGATACCAGTCCTTCGGTGCCATCGGGTACGCCTTGCCGTTGAAGATGCGCGCCGAGACGTGCTTGCCGGGCGTGTCGTGCCCGTCCAGCTTGCCGCTCCCGCCGGACCAGGTGGCGAAGCAGGTCCGGTCCAGCCCGCTGCCCTCGCACCGGGTGATGGTCACGCTCCGCTTCTCCCCCTGGATCGCGGCGCGGGCCGGGTTGATCAGGTAGTTCAGCCAGAGCACCAGGGTGAGGACGCCGAGCGCCAGGCCGAACAGGACGAACACCAGCCGGCCGGCGCCGCCCATGCGGCTAGCCATCGGAACCCGGGTCGGTGACGAAGTCGATCAGCTCCTCGACGGCCCGCAGCAGCGGCACCTCCAGATCGGCGTACGTCCGGACGCCGCGCTGCACCCGCCGCCACATCTCCGCGGTGTCGGACACCCCGAGCGCGCGGCAGACGCCCTCCTTCCACGGCACGCCCTTCGGCACCGCCGGCCAGGCCCGGATACCGACCGCCGCCGGTTTCACCGCCTGCCAGATGTCCACGTACGGGTGGCCGGTGACCAGCACGTGCGGGTGGGTCACGCCGGCCACGATCCGCGACTCCTTGCTGCCGGCGACCAGGTGGTCGACCAGCACGCCGAGCCGGCGGCCCGGGCCCGGGGCGAAGTCGCGGACCACCGCGGGCAGGTCGTCGACGCCGTCCAGCGGCTCGACCACGACGCCCTCGACGCGCAGGTCGTCGCCCCACACCCGCTCCACCAGGGTGGCATCGTGTACGCCCTCGACGTAGATGCGGCTGGCCCTGGCCACCCGGGCCGGCGCCCCGGGCACCGCGATCGAGCCGGAGGCGGTACGCCGGGCCTGCCGCGGCACCGGCGCCGCCGGGCGTACGAGGGTCACCGGCCTGCCGTCCAGCAGGAAGCCGCCGGGGCGCAGCGTGAACACCCGCCGCCGGCCGTGCCGGTCCTCCAGCGTGACCGTGTCCTTGGCCAGCTCGACCACCGCGCCGCAGAACCCGGACACCGGGTCCTCGACCACCAGGTCCGGCTCGGCCTCGACCTCGGGCGCCGCGGGTCGCCGCCTGGCGGGCTGCGCCAGGATGTCGCCGTACTCCTTGCTCCGCACGGACACCCACGGTAGTCCACCGGCTGCGCGACAACCTCCAGGACGTGCCGCACAGGTCGGATCGGCGTCCCCCGCCCCGCCCGGAGGGCTCGCCGCCCGCGACCTGCGCGACAGTTCTAGGCTCGGCGCATGTCGGTAGCACGATCGGGACTTCTCGCCGTCTGGGGCAGCGCGTTCCTGTCCGGGCGGGCCGGCTATGACGACGCCCTGGACCAGGTCGCCGCCGGGGAGGAGGTGCACCGGGTCAGCGGGCTGCCGGGCAGCGAGGCGGAGGTGCCGCTGGGCTGGGCGCTGACCGCCTGGCGCGACCGCGGGGCGCGGGCGCTGCGGCTGGTGCTGCCGGTGCCGGGCGACCCGCGCGGGCTGCCGGGGCCGGGTGGGTTCGCCGACGCGGCCATGGCCGCCGGGCAGGGGGTGCTCGGCGCCGGGCTCGGGCTGGTGCCGCGGGTGACCAGGCACGGCTCGGCGGCCGGCAGCGCGACGTACTCGGTGACCTGGCTGGCCTTCGCCGACCTGGCCGAGCCGACCTGGTCGGTGCCGCAGGTGACCGAGGCGGAGTACGAGCTGACCGTGGCGCTGCGGGAGGCGACCAGCGCGCTGCGCTCGGCGGAGGCGACCTCGTGGCGGCCGGAGGTGGCCGGCGATGTGGACCGGCTGCGCCGCGCGGTGGAGCCGGCCTTACCGCCGGGGCACCCGCAGCGGGCCGTCCGGCTGCTCGCCCAGGCCGACCGGCTGGCCGCCCTGCTGGAGCTGGCCGAGGCCGACGGCACCGGCCCGCTGACCGCCGCCGCGGCCGAGTCCCGCACGGCCGCACTCCGTCCACTGTGGACAGCCGTACGCCAGGCCCGGCTGGCCGCCTACAACGCCGAGGTCCAGCAACACCGCTGAGCCCCCCGGGACCGCCCATGATCAACGCCGACTTGGCACCTGTCTTCCGGGCGTGACTCGGCGTTGATCACCGGGCCGGGCGCCGCGGGTGCGGTTACGCCGTGGTGGGGCGGCGGGGTACGGGGCAGCAGCCGTCCGGGCAGACGTCGTGGCTCGGGCCGGCCGGACCCAGGGCGCGCTTCGGTACGCCCGCGGTCCGCTCGGCCACCAGCTCGGCCACCATCGCCACGAACCGCGGGTCCACCCCGACCGTGGCCGCCCGCGCGTACGGCAGGTGCAGCTTCTCCGCGGTCTCGGCGGCCTCCGCGTCCAGGTCCCACAGCACCTCGACGTGGTCGGAGACGAAGCCGACCGGGGAGACCACGACGGCGGCCACGCGCTGGTCGGACAGCTCCACCAGGTGGTCGTTGATGTCCGGCTCCAGCCACGGCACCTGCGGCGGGCCGGACCGCGACTGCCACACCACGTCGTAGCCCAGCGGCCGCGACAGCGTGCTGTTCACCGCGGCGGTGACCAGCCGGGCCGCCTCGCCCACCTGCCAGGCGTACCAGCCGTTGCGCTCCGGCCCGGCCACGTCGTTCATCGCGGTCGGGATGGAGTGCGCGGTGAACACCAGCCGCGCCTCCTCCCGCACCTCGCCGGGCAGCTGCGCGAGCGCGGCGCGGACGGCGTCGGCGTTGGGCTCGATGAAACCGGGGTGGTTGTAGTAGTGCCGGATCTTGTCGATCGCCGGCGCGTCCGGCCCGACCGCCTCGCGTGCCCGGGCGATGTCCTCCAGGTACTGCCGGCACCCCGAGTACGAGGTGTACGCGCTGGTCACGAAGCCGATCGCGTGCCGTACCCCGTCCGCCCGCATCTGCGCGACGGTGTCGGACAGGTACGGGTGCCAGTTGCGGTTGCCCCAGTAGACCGGCAGGTCGAGGGTGTCGCGCAGCGCGGCGAGCAGCGCCTTGTTCTGCGCGTTGATGGGCGAGACGCCGCCGAAGTGCTGGTAGTGCTCGGCCACCTCGAGCAGCCGCTCCCGCGGCACGCCCCGCCCGCGCACCACGTTCTCCAGGAACGGCAGCACGTCGTCGGGCCCCTCCGGGCCGCCGAAGGACACCAGTACCAGCGCGTCGTAGTCCACGGCGACCATCCTGCCCGGTCGGCGTTCCCGGCCGGCAGCCCCCAGGGGTCACGCCCCCTGCGCGTGGAATCCCCCGTCGACGTGCACGATCTCGCCGGTGGTGGCGGGGAACCAGTCCGACATCAGCGCCACGCACGCCCGCGCGGTCGGCTCGGTGTCGGTGAGGTCCCAGCCCAGCGGCGCCCGCGCGCTCCACACGTCCTCGAACTGGCTGAACCCGGGGATGCTCTTGGCCGCCATCGTGCGCAGCGGGCCGGCCGCGACCAGGTTGACCCGGACCCCGCGCGGGCCGAGGTCGCGGGCCAGGTAGCGCGCCGCCGACTCCAGCCCCGCCTTCGCCACGCCCATCCAGTCGTACGCCGGCCAGGCGAACTTCGCGTCGAAGGTCAGCCCGACCACGCTGCCGCCGCCGGACAGCATCGGCAGCGCGGCCACGGCCAGGGACTTCAGCGAGTACGTCGACACCTGGACGGCGGTGGCCACGTCCTCCCACGCGGTGTCCAGGAAGTTGCCGCCGAGCGCGGTCTGCGGGGCGAAGCCGATGGAGTGCAGGACGCCGTCCAGCCCGTCCACGCCGGCCTCGGCCCGTACCCGCTCGGCCAGCGAGTCCAGCTGCGCGGTGTCGGTGACGTCCAGCTCGACCACCGGCGCCGGCTCCGGCAGCTTCTTGGCCACCCGCTCCACCAGCGACATCCGGCCGAACCCGGTGAGCACCACGCTGGCGCCCTGCTCCTGCGCCACCCTGGCCGCGGCGTACGCGATCGAGGCGTCGGTGATGACCCCGGTGACCAGCAGCCGCTTGCCCGCGACGATGCCCAACTCCCCGTCCTCTCTCAATGACCCATACCCATGCCGCCGTCCACCGGGATCAGCGCCCCGGTGATGTACGCGGCGGCGTCGCTGGCCAGGAACGTGGCCACCCCGGCGATCTCGGCCGGACCGGCCAGCCGGTTGAGCGGGATCTGGCCCAGGATCTCGGTACGCCGCTGCTCGCCCAGCACCGCGGTCATGTCGGTGTCCACGAATCCGGGTGCGATCACGTTGGCGGTGATGTTGCGGGCGCCCAGCTCCCGGGCCAGCGAGCGGGCCAGCCCGATCAGCCCGGCCTTGCTGGCGGCGTAGTTGACCTGCCCCGGCGAGCCGGCCATCGCCACCACCGAGGAGATGAAGATCATCCGACCGGTACGGGCGCGGAGCATGCGGGCGGCGGCGCGCTTGGCCACCCGGTACGCACCGGTCAGGTTGGCGTCCACGACCCGGGTGAACTGCTCCTCGCTCATCCGCAGCAGCAGCGTGTCGTCGGTCATCCCGGCGTTGGAGACCAGTACCTCGACCGGGCCCTGCTGCGCCTCCACCGCGGCGAACGCCTCGTCCACCGCGGTCGCGTCGGTGACGTCGCACTGCACGCCGAACATGCCCTCGGGCGGTCCCGAGCCACGGTGGGTGACCGCCACCTTGTCGCCCTGCGCCAGGAACGCCTGCGCGATGGCCAGCCCGATGCCGCGGTTGCCGCCGGTGACGAGGACGGATCGACTCATGCCGCGTACCCTACCGAGCCCCGCTGACATGGACCGCGAGCAGCGCGATGTCGTCCTCTCCCTCGGTCTGCCGGTGCCGCAGCACGGTCTCGCAGGTCTGGTCCGGCGACTGCTGCCCGGTACGCCGCAGGATCGCGCACAGGCCCGCGATGCTCTCGTCCAGGTCCTGGTCGCGCCGCTCGACCAGCCCGTCGGTGTACAGCAGCAGGGTGGCGCCGCCCGGGACGGCCACCTCGTGCTCGGTACGCCGGGCGGTCGGGCGTACGCCCAGCAGCAGGTCGGGCGGGTCCTCCAGCACCGTGACCGTGCCGTCGCGGTCGCGCAGCAGCGGCGGCGGGTGCCCGGCGCTGGACCACACCAGGCGCCGCCCGCCCCCGGGCCCGACCGCGGCCCCGATGCGGGCGACCAGGGCGGTGGCCAGCACGTCCACCCCCAACCCGGCCAGCGTCGCGTCCAGCCGGCTCAGCACCCGGGCCGGGCCGTCGGCGGTGTCGTACGCGAGCCCGCGCAGCAGGTTGCGGATCTGCGCCATCGCGGCCGCCGCGGCCGTGTCGTGCCCGGCGATGTCGCCGACGGCGAGCACCGTCGCCCCGGAGGCGTCCACGAACGCGTCGTAGAAGTCGCCGCCGACCTTGGCCAGCTCGGCCGCCGGCAGGTAGCGGGCCGCGATCTCCAGCCCGGCCGGCGCCGGCGGCCGGGTGAGCAGCGACAGCTGGAGCGCCTCGGCCAGGCGTGCCACCCGCAGCGCCGTACTGCGCTCGGCCTGCTGGTGCTGGATGCGCTCCAGCGCCTGCCCGCACTGGGCCGCGAACGCCTCCAGCAGGGTCACCTCGTCGTCGGTGAACGCGCGCTCGGCGCGCCAGCCGACCGCCAGCGAGCCCAGCAGCCGGTGCCCCGAACGCAGCGGGAAGAACGCCCACGCGTCCCGCCCGGTCTGGCCGTACCGGTGGCCGGCCTCGGCGGAGAACTCGACCCGGGCCGCCCTGGTCGGCAGCAGCAGCCGCCGCCCCGAGCGGGCCACCGAGGCCATCGGCAGGTCGCTGTCCAGCGGCTGGGACCAGTCCGGCAGGTGCCCCAGGCTCTCGCTCACCGTGACCGCCAGCCAGTCCTCGGCGCGTACGGCGACCATGCCGGCGTCCGCGCCCAGCACGCCCACGGCCCGCTCGACCACGTCGTTGACCAGTTCGTCGATGGTGTCGGCCGCCGCGAACGCCAGCGTCGCGCCGACCAGTTGCTGCAGCCGCTTCACCGCCCAGGCCTGGCCGTGCTCGACCATGTCCAGCCGGCGCTGCCGTTCCTGGACCGCCTCCTCGGCGTCGGTGATGTCCAGCCCGGTGGCGACCAGGTACGGCACGCCGCCCTCGACGTCGATGACCGGGGACAGCGCGATGTCCACGACCCGGCGGCTGCCGTCGTGCACGAAGTAGTCAGACCTGGCCCGCAGCGCGGTGCCGGTGTCCAGGCAGCGGGTGCACCACGACCGGATCTGGTCGGCGACCACGGGGTCCCGGTTCCACCAGCCGCAGTCCCAGAACCGGCGGCCCAGCACCTGCTCGCGGCGGAACCCGCACCCCTCGACGGCCAGCTTGTTCCCGTCCAGGAGCCGCCCGTCGGCGTCCAGGATGCCGGAGAACAGCAGCGGGGTCTCGTACAGCGCCTGCAGCCAGCGCCTGGCCAGCTCGACGCTGACGCGCTGCCCGCCGGGCAGCACCAGCAGGCTGTCCGGCCAGGTGTCGGCGACAGGATCGATCATGCGCGCGCCTCCCTGCCCCCGACAGCCCTGGCACGGCGGACCATAAACGTACCGGCCGGACCGGGCAATGGCGCCGCACCGGCGCTAAACGATGCGGTTGGTCCAGAACATGGCCAGGCCCAGGCCCAGGAAGCAGCCGATCAGCGCGGCGCCGACGAACCAGCGGGTGATCTCCTGTTTCTGCTTGGTGTAGCCGATCTGGCTGCCGAGGTCGGAGTAGACGTCCTTCAGCTCCTCGGCGCTGGCCGCGGCGTGGTAGACCCCGCCGGTCTCCTGGGCGACCCGGCTCAGCGTGATCCGGTCGGCCGGTACGGGCACCAGGTCGCCGCCGATGTCCACCGTGCCGTCCTCGGTGCCGAACGCGATCGTGGACACCGGCACCTTCGCGGCGCGCGCGGCCGAGGCGGCGCTGTTGACCGGGCGGCCCTGCTTGCTGTCGCCGTCGGACATCAGCACGATCGTGGCCGGCACCTGCTCACCGCCCTGGTCCTGCACCGACACCGACGTGATGGCGTCCAGCGAGGAGTAGATCGCCTCGCCGATCGCGGTCGACTCGCGCAGCTGGATCGCGTCGATGGCCCGCACCACCGACTCGCGGTCGGTGGTCGGGCTGACCGCCACGGTCGCGGTGCCGGCGAAGGTGACCAGCCCGAGGTTGATGCGCGGCGGCAGCAGCCGGACGAACTCCTTGGCCGCCGCCTTGGCCGCCTCGATCCGGCTCGGTGTCACGTCGGTGGCGCGCATCGACAGCGACACGTCGATGGCCATCACGACGGTGGCGCGGTCGCGCGGCACCCGCACCGACTTGGTCGGTTTGGCCATCCCGACCGTCAGCGTGGCCAGCGCGAGCAGCAGCACCGCGAAGGCCAGGTGCCGCCGCCAGCCGGGCCGGCGCGGCACCAGCGTGCCGAGCAGCGCGGTGTTGGTGAACCGGACCGCGTACCGGCTGCGGCGCAGCTGCAACACGATGTACGCCGTGGCCAGCGCGAGCACCGCGAGCAGCAGCCACAGCCACACCGGGGCCAGGAAGAAACCCATGATCGCCGCCTCCTACCGCAACGCCCCGCCGCTGACGCCGCGCCGGCGGGCGGCGACGAAGCGGACGATGTCGATCAGCCAGTCGCGGTCGGTGCTCAGCCGCAGGTGCGCCGCCCCGGCCCGGCGCAGCGAGGTCGCGATGGCCGCCCGCTGCGCCTGCGCCGCCGCCGCGTACCGCGCGCGCAGGTCCCGGTCGGAGCTCTGCACCTCCAGCTGCTGGCCGGTCTCGGGATCCACCACGGTGAGCAGACCGACGCCGGGCAGGCTGAGTTCCCTCGGGTCGAGTACTTCGATCGCGAGCAGTTCGTGCTGGACGGCCAGCGCGCGCACCGGCCGCTCCCAGTCGTACCGGTCCGCGCCGCTCACCCCCGCCGCCGGCGTCGCCGGCATCCCGACCGGAGCCGGCACGGCCGGGCCGCTGGGCTCGCCGAGGAAGTCGGAGATCACCACCGCCAGGCCGCGGCGGCGGGGCGGCCGGCGCAGCATCTCCAGGGCGGCGGCGAGGTCGCCGCGCTGGCCGCCGGAGGCCCGCGGCAGGGTGGCGACCTGGCGGAGCAGGTGCCGGGCGTGCGTACGGCCGGGCAGCGCCGGGATGCGCAGCACCTGCTCGCCGGTGGTGACCAGGGCGCCGAGCCGGTTGCCGCCGTGCTGGGTCAGGTGCGCGATCGCGGCCAGCGCGGCGATGGCGATGTCGCGCTTCTCCCGCTCCGCGGTGCCGAAGTCGAGGCTGGGCGAGAGGTCCACCACGACCCACGTCTCCAGCTCGCGGTCGGCGATGGTCTCCCGTACGTGCGGGGTGGTGGTGCGCGCGGTGACGGCCCAGTCCATCCGGCGCACGTCGTCCCCCGGGTAGTACAGCCGGGCCTCGCCCGACTCGCTGCCGGGTCCTGGCACCAGGCCCAGGTAGTTGCCCTGGAGCAGGCCGTCGAGCTTGTTGCGTACGGTCAGCTCCAGGTCGGCGAGCACCGCGTCGACGGCCGCCTCGGACTGCGCCGCCACGTCGTCGCCGAGCACCGCCGAGCCGACCGCGCCGCGCTCCGGCAGCACCCCGGGCGCCGCCACCGCCGCCTTGCCGCGCCTCCTCACCCGCGCCTCCTCACCTGCGCGCCCGGGCCGTCCGGCGGCCGCGGCGGCGGTGCGACGTCGCGGCGAGGGTTCGCTGCCAGCACCCCCATCCCCTACTGCCGGCCCTGCTCCGCGGGGACCGCGGGCGGCGGCACCGCCGGCTGCGAGCCGGTCGGGTGGGCACCGGTGGGGTGCGCGTTGGTCGGGTGCGGGCCGGCGGGCCGGTTCGGCGCGGGGCCGACCGGCGGTGGCGCGGGGAGCACCGGCACGGGCGGGCCGCCGGCGCGCTGCCGGGGGCTGACCTGCGGCAGCGGCACGGTCTGCAGCACCCGGCGTACCACGTGCTCGGCCGGGACGCCGTCGGCCAGCGCGTCGTAGGACAGCACCAGCCGGTGCCGCAGCACGTCCGGGGCGATGTCCAGCACGTCCTGCGGCAGCACGTAGTCGCGCCCGCGCATCAGCGCCAGCGCCCGGGAGGCGGCGATCATGCCGAGCGAGGCGCGCGGGCTGGCGCCGTAGGACACCCAGCCGGCCACGTCCGGCATGCCGTGTTCCTTGGGCGTACGGGTCGACAGCACCAGCCGCACCACGTAATCGACCAGCGCGTGGTGGACGAACACCCGGCTGGCCTGGTCCTGGAGGCGCATCAGGTCGGCCGGGGTGAGCACCTGGTCGGCCACCGGCGGCTCCACGCCCATCCGGTAGACGATCTCCCGCTCCTCCTCGGCCGAGGGGTAGTCCACGATGATCTTCATCAGGAACCGGTCGCGCTGCGCCTCCGGCAGCGGGTAGACCCCTTCGTGCTCGATCGGGTTCTGGGTGGCGAGCACCAGGAACGGCGACGGCATCGGGTAAGTGGTCCCGCCGATGGAGACCTGCTGCTCGGCCATCACCTCGAGCAGCGCGGACTGCACCTTAGCCGGCGCGCGGTTGATCTCGTCGGCTAGCACGAAATTGGCGAACACCGGCCCCAGCTCGGTGTCGAACTTCTCCGAACCGGGCCGGTAGATGCGGGTGCCCACGATGTCGCTCGGCACCAGGTCCGGGGTGAACTGCAACCGCGCGAAAGTGCCGCCGACGACCGTGGCCAGCGTCTCCACGGCGAGGGTCTTCGCCACGCCCGGCACACCCTCCAGCAGGCAGTGGCCGCGGGACAGCAGCGAGACCAGCATCCGCTCGACCATCCGGTCCTGGCCGACGATGACCCGCTTCACCTCGAACATCGCCCGCTCGAGCAGGGTGGCGTCCTGGGCCGGCGTCTGCGCAGGCAGCGGCGCTGGCGTCTGGGCCGGCCGCTCGAACGGCGGGCCTGCCTGCGGACCGTTGGTCACCCGTACCTCCTCGATCCGGAACCGGCCGGGCAACGGCTCGGCCGGGCGGGCGCGCGCGGGGGTCGCGTGCTGCCTCCAGCCAACCGTACGGTGCGTGAACTCGGCGTGAGATTCCGGGCGGACGGGCCCGGGCGGCGGCCTCGCGCGGGGTGCCGCCGGGCCCGGCGTACGCGTGAAAAACGAGAGCCGTATGTCATCTGGGATCGGGCGTCCAATAACCTCGATAAGAACACGACAGTCATTCGGGTGACATTGCCGGTGACGACTCGCTATCCCTCAAGAGCGTGGTGTAACGTCATGTCCACGTCGGGCAGCTCCCCCCGTGGCTGCCCGACGCTTGTCTTTTCCGGGACCATTTTTCGGCCCTCGATAGGGCACACTCGGTCCCGTGAGCGACTACCCGCAGTGCTCCGCGAAGGCGTGCCGCGCCGCCGCGAGCTGGGTGCTGGTGTGGAACAACCCGAAGCTGCACGCGCCAGACTACGAGAAGCGCTGGCTGGCGTGCGACGAGCACCGCGGCAGCCTGTCCGGCTTCCTGGGACTGCGCGGGATGCTGCGCCGGGTCGAGCCACTGCACCCGCCCGCCGATCAGCTTCCGGGGCGTACCGCGCCGAAGTAGCCGCCGAACCACATCGGCGAGATGCGCACCACGTCCCCGCTCTCCGGCGCCTGCACCACCTGCCCGCCGCCCAGGTATATCGCCACGTGGTGGATGCCGCCCGCGGTCCCGTCGTAGGACCAGAACACCAGGTCGCCGGGGAGCAGCCCGCCGGCCGAGGGATGGTACGAGCCCGAGTTGTACTGGTAGCCGGAGTAGTGCGGCAGGTAGATGCCGACCTGCGCCCATCCCCACAGCGCCAACCCCGAGCAGTCGAACCCGAACACCGACCCGTCGGCGAAGCCCGCGCCCGGCCCGTTCACCCCGTACGAAGGCCCGCCGTAGGTGCCGCCGCCCCAGGCGTACGGCGTGCCGAGCCAGCGCAGTGCCGCCTGCGCGACGTACCGACCCTTGGCCGCGGTCCAGGTGCCGCCGAAGCCGCCGGTCCAGCTCGACCCGCCGGCCTGGGCCGCCTGCCGGCGCAGCGCCTCCTGCCGGGCCCGCTCCCTGGCCGCCGCGACCGCGATCGCGTGCTGCCACGCCTGGTACCGCTTGCGCTCCGCGACCAGCCCGTTCGCCCGGATCCTGGCCATCGTGAGCTGCGCGTTCAGCTGCGCCTTCTGCTTGCGCAGCGCCCGCAGCTGGGTCTGCGCGCCGGCCACCCGGCGGGCCGCCTCCAGCCTGGCCCGCTCCGCCCGCGCCGCCGCGTCGCCCCGCTGCTCGACCGCCGCGCGGGCCGCGGAGTCCGCGTTCGCCTTGGCCACCCGGGCCCGGTCGAGCCGGCCCAGCACGTCGAGCTGGTGCTCGGAGGCGTAGCGCAGGTACTCGGCCTGGCGCAGCAGCTCGCTCGGGCCGCGCGCGGACAGCAGCGTGGCGTAGGAGTTCACCGCGCTGCCGGCGATGTAGCTGGCCCGGACGAACGCGCTGGCGGCCCGCTTGGCCTGCGCGACCCGCCACTGCGCGAGCGCGGCGGCGTACGCGCTGCGGCGCTGCGCCGCGGTGGCCGCGAGCAGGTCCGCGCGGGCCTTGTTGTACTTCTCCATCGCCAGCTCGGCCAGGCTCCGCAGCCGGTCGATCTCGGCGTCCTTGCGCGCCACCTGCGCCGACAGCCGGCCCACCTCGGCGGCCCGCTGGCGCACCTTCTCCTTGGCGGCGGCGATCTGCGTGTCGCTGGGGTTGTGCGGCCGCGCCTGGGCCGGGGCGGCGCCGACCAGCACGGCGGTGCCGGCAAGCGCGGCGCAGAGGGCCGCGGCGGCGGCGACCCGGGTCAGGCGGAGTCGGGGCATTCTGGGTCCTTGCACAGAGAGTAGTCAGTCAGTCACTCTGTGCACTCTTACATCACTGGTCACACTGGCGCCAGTATTCACGCCGGCCATTTCGATGCTTGCTTGCGGGCAAAAGTGGACTATTCGGGTGAACCACGAGCCAATTCGATAAGTTTCGGGAGAACGCCTCCGATTGGCTCCCGCAGTACGGCGTCGGCGCGTTGGTCGTACGGGGTCGGCTCGCCGTTGATGACCGCGACCCGGGCGCCCGCGGCCGCGGCGATTTCCGGCAGCCAACTCGCCGGGGCGACCATCAGCGAGGTGCCCACGACGAGGAAGACGCCGCAGTCGACCGCGGCGCGCTGGGCGGCCAGCAGGACGCTCTCCTCCAGCATCTCGCCGAAGAAGACCGTGGCCGACTTCAGCACTCCCCCGCACGCCAGGCACGGCGGGTCCGGCTCGCCCGCCTCGACCCGGTCCAGCGCCTGGCGCATCGGGCGGCGCTCGCGGCAGCCCAGGCAGGTCGTCTCCATCATGGCGCCGTGCAACTCGATGACCCGGTCCGGGTCGCTGCCGGCGCGCTGGTGTAACCGGTCGATGTTCTGGGTGACGATCGCGCGCAGCTTGCCGGCGCGCTCCAGGTCGACCAGCGCGCGGTGGGCGGCGTTGGGTTGGGCGCGCCACGCCTCGTGGTCGCGGCGGCGGCGCCAGGCGAGGACCCGTACGGCCGGGTCGTTGGCGTACACCTCGATGTCGACCATCCGCTGGGCGGCCGGATCCCTGGTCCAGACGCCGGCCGGGCCGCGGAAGTCCGGGATGCCGGAGTCGGTGGAGATGCCGGCGCCGGTCAGCACGGTCACCTTTGCGGTGGCGCGGATCCAGCTCGCCACCTCGCGTACCGCCGGGTCGGTCGCCACCGGTTCAGCCACGGTTCCGACGCTACCCGGGGGCGCTGACATCCCGCCTGTTCAGAGCGGCTGTTCGAATAGGCAGCTGTGGACAACGTCGCGTTGTCCACAGCGGGCGAACCTGAGCGGCGCGGCGTGGTGTCGATGCGCGAAGATGGACCTCGAGCCCAGAGAGGAGACCGGTGTGACTAGCGCTGGGACCAGCGACAGCTTCGGTGCCCGCGGGACGCTCAAGGTAGGCGACAGCTCGTACGAGGTCTACCGCCTTGCCGCGGTCGACGGCGTGGACCGGCTGCCGTACAGCCTGAAGATCCTCGCGGAGAACCTGCTGCGCACCGAGGACGGCGCGAACATCACCGCCGACGACGTGACCGCGCTGGCCGGGTGGAACCCGGCGGCAGAGCCGAGCCGGGAGATCCAGTTCAGCCCGGCCCGGGTGGTGATGCAGGACTTCACCGGCGTGCCCGCGGTGGTCGACCTGGCCACCATGCGGGAGGCGGTGCGCGACCTCGGCGGCGACCCGAACAAGGTCAATCCGCTGGCGCCGGCCGAGCTGGTCATCGACCACTCGGTGATCGCGGACGTGTTCGGCGGGCCGGAGGCGTTCGGCCGCAACGTGGAGCTGGAGTACCAGCGCAATGTCGAGCGCTACCAGTTCCTGCGGTGGGGGCAGACCGCCTTCGACGGGTTCAAGGTGGTGCCGCCCGGGACCGGGATCGTGCACCAGGTCAACATCGAGTACCTGGCCCGGGTGATCTTCGACAACAACGGCGTCGCCTACCCCGACACCGTGGTCGGCACCGACAGCCACACCACGATGGTGAACGGGCTGGGCGTGCTCGGCTGGGGCGTCGGCGGCATCGAGGCCGAGGCGGCCATGCTCGGCCAGCCGGTCAGCATGCTGATCCCGCGCGTGGTCGGCTTCAAGCTGAACGGCGAGCTGCCCGACGGGTCCACCGCGACCGACCTGGTGCTCACCATCACCGAGATGCTGCGCAAGCACGGCGTCGTCGGCAAGTTCGTGGAGTTCTACGGGCCGGGCGTGGGCAACGTCCCGCTGGCCAACCGGGCCACCATCGGCAACATGAGCCCGGAGTACGGGTCGACCTGCGCGATCTTCCCCATCGACGCCGAGACGCTGAAGTACCTGACCTTCACCGGCCGGCCGGCCGCGCAGACCGCCCTGGTCGAGGCGTACGCCAAGGAGCAGGGGCTGTGGCACGAGCCGGACCGCGAGCCGGCCTACTCCGAGACCCTGGAGCTGGACCTCGGCACCATCGAGCCGTCGCTGGCCGGGCCGAAGCGCCCGCAGGACCGGGTGCCGCTGCGGATCGCGAAGAACTCGTTCCGCTCGGCGCTGGAGGACTACGTCGACACCGACGGCGTCGAGTCCACTGTGGACGAAGCGGTGGCCGAGTCGTTCCCGGCCTCCGACTCCCCCGCGGTGGGCGCCGGCGGCAACGGCGGCGGCGAGCCGCACCTGCTGTCCGCGGCGGCCACCGCCGCCGGTCGCCCGTCCTCGCCGGTCCAGGTCGCCAGCGGCGACTACGAGCTGGACCACGGCGCGGTGGTGATCGCGGCGATCACCTCCTGCACGAACACCTCCAACCCGTCGGTGATGATCGGCGCCGCCCTGCTGGCCAAGAAGGCCGTCGAGCGCGGGCTGAACCGCAAGCCCTGGGTGAAGACGACCCTGGCGCCGGGCTCCAAGGTGGTCATGGACTACTACGAGCGCGCCGGCCTCACTCCCTACCTGGACAAGCTCGGCTTCAACCTGGTCGGCTACGGCTGCACCACCTGCATCGGCAACTCCGGCCCGCTGCCGGAGGAGGTCTCGGCCGCGGTGAACGAGGCGGACCTGTCGGTGGTGTCGGTGCTGTCCGGCAACCGCAACTTCGAGGGCCGGATCAACCCCGACGTCAAGATGAACTACCTCGCCTCGCCGCCGCTGGTGGTGGCGTACGCGCTGGCCGGGACGATGGACCTGGACCTGACCACCGACCCGCTGGGCACCGACAAGGACGGCAAGCCGGTCTACCTGGCCGACCTGTGGCCCACCGGCGCCGAGATCGAGTCGGTGATCGAGTCGGCCATCGCCAGCGAGATGTTCACCCGCGACTACGCCGATGTGTTCGCCGGGGACGAGCGCTGGCAGGACCTGCCGACGCCGGGCGGCGACACCTTCGCCTGGGACGCCGAGTCGACCTACGTGCGCAAGCCGCCGTACTTCGACGACATGGAGCGCGAGCCCTCGCCGGTCTCGGACGTCGTCGGGGCGCGGGTGCTGGCCAAGCTGGGCGACTCGGTGACCACCGACCACATCTCGCCGGCCGGCGCGATCAAGGCCGACTCCCCCGCCGGTCGGTACCTGACCGAGCACGGGGTGGTGCGGGCCGACTTCAACTCCTACGGCTCGCGGCGCGGCAACCACGAGGTGATGATCCGCGGCACCTTCGCCAACATCCGGCTGCGCAACCAGTTGGCGCCGGGGACCGAGGGCGGCTTCACCCGCAACTTCGCCACCGACGGCGGGGTCACCTCGATCTACGACGCGGCGCAGGACTACGCCGCGGCGGGCACCCCGCTGGTCATCCTGGCCGGCAAGGAGTACGGCTCGGGTTCGTCCCGGGACTGGGCGGCCAAGGGCACCATGCTGCTCGGCGTACGGGCGGTGATCGCGGAATCGTTCGAGCGCATCCACCGCTCCAACCTGATCGGCATGGGCGTGCTGCCGCTGGAGTTCCCCGACGGCAAGAGCGCCGACTCCTTCGGCCTCACCGGCCACGAGACCGTCACCATCACCGGGGTCACCGAGCTGAACGAGGGCACCACGCCGCGCACGGTGCACGTCCGCGCCGACAACGTCGAGTTCGACGCGATCGTCCGCATCGACACCCCCGGTGAGGCGGACTACTACCGGCACGGCGGCATCATGCAGTACGTCCTGCGCTCCCTGCTGTCCCAGTAGTCGCCACGTCCCGCGGTCCGCGCCGGAGCCCGCCCGGCGCGGGCGCGGGAAGTGTCGGTGGGGCTGGGTAGCGTGCCGGTGGGTGGCCGGTGAGGCCGCTGACCGGGGATGTTTCAGGAGGTAGTGGGTCATGGGACTGCGCTGGTACACCGTGGTTGTCGACTGCATCGACGTCGCGGCCCAGGCACGGTGGTGGCAGCAGGTGCTCGGCTGGACGGTGGCGTACGAGGCGGCCGACGAGGTGGTGCTCGTGCCGCCGCACGCGTTCACCACCGGCAAGGACCTGCCGCCGGAGGAGCGCGGGCAGGGGCTGGTGTTCGTGCCGGTGCCCGAGGGCAAGCAGCTGAAGAACCGGTTGCACATCGACCTGGCACCGCGCGCGGACGACGACCAGGCCGCCGAGGTGGCCAAGCTGGAGGCGATGGGCGCCAAGCGGGTCGATGTCGGCCAGGGGCCCGACGCGACCTGGGTGGTCCTGGTCGACCCCGAGGGCAACGAGTTCTGCGTGCTCAGCCCCCGGGACGACTAGGCCCCTGTCGCGACGAAGCCGGCCGGCGGCTTCGCGGCGGACCCTAGGCCCGGGCGGTAGCGCCGCGCGGCCCGGAGCGATGATGAGTACATGATCATCTGGTTGAACGGGCCGTTCGGCGGGGGCAAGACCGCGGTGATGCGGGAGTTGATGGCCGCCTGGCCGCAGGTGCTGCCCTTCGACCCGGAATACCTCGGCGGTGTGGCCGCGGCGTACGCGCCGGAGCAGGTGGCGGACTGGCAGGACCTCACGCTGTGGCGTGACCTGACGGTGGCCGGCGCCGACGGCCTGCTGCGCCGGTACGCCCGCCCGCTGGTCGTACCGATGACCCTGCTGCGCGAGGAGTACGCGATCGAGATCTTCGACCGGCTGGACGTCCTGTCCTGGCCGGTCTTCCACCTGGTCCTGGACGCGCCGGCCGAGGTGCTGCGGGCCAGGATCGACGCCTCCACCGAGGGCGGACCCGACCCGGCCGGGATCGCCGAGTGCCGGGCCTGGCGGCTGCGCCACCTCGGGGCGTACGAGCAGGCCCGGGAGGCGTGGTTGACCGACGCGGCGACGTTGCTGCCCACCGCCGGCCGCGGGCCCGCCGACCTCGCCCAGGACATCCTGGCGCTGGTCCGTTCCGACACCGACGAAAGCTGAACCGCGATGCGGTGCGAGTCGTGTCTTGGGCCAAGGGGGTGCCGCGCCTGTGGCGGGTGACCAGGTGCCCCTTGAGCCGGAGCCTGGTTGCCTCCGTCCAGCTCCCGGCACGGTGAGGCGGGTGGCAACCTCCCGCGACGCCCGCCCCACCCGTGCCCACCCCAGCCCCCACAGCCCCCAAGCCCATCCCCCGGCGCCACCCCGGCCCGCGCCACCCCGGCCGGCATGCCCGCCGCCGTCACGGGCGGTGGCACTCGGGTCGGCGGCGAGGTGACGGGTGGTCGGGCGGTGGGGCGGCCTGCGCGGGAGGAGGTGGCGGCGGCGTACGGGCGGACTGTTCCGGATCTGCTGGGGCCTGGGCTGACGGTGCTGTTCTGCGGGATCAACCCGGGGCTGTGGTCGGGCGCGACCGGGCTGCATTTCGCGCGGCCGGGTAACCGGTTCTGGCCGGCGCTGCACCGGGGTGGGTTCACCCCGCGGCTGCTGGTGGCGGCCGAGCAGCACCTGCTTCCCGGGTACGGGCTGGGTATCACCAACATCGTGGCCCGCGCCACCGCCCGGGCCGATGAGCTGACGCCCGCCGAGCTGCGCGCGGGCGGGGCGATCCTGACGGCGCTGGTCGAGCGGGTCCGGCCCCGGTACGTCGCGGTGCTCGGCGTCACCGCGTACCGGACGGCGTTCGGCCGCCCGCGGGCCCGGGTCGGTGCGCAGGAGGAGACGCTGGGCGGCGCGCGGCTGTGGGTGCTGCCGAATCCCAGCGGGCTGAACGCGCACTACACGGCGGAGACCCTGGGCACCGAGTTCGGCGCGCTGCGGCGGGCCGCGTTCACGCCGCCGCGATGACCTCGATCTCCACCAGCCAGCCGGGATCCAGCGTCCCCACCACGATCGCGGTCGTCGGGATCACCCGGCCGCCGAGCGCCGCGGCCCGGGCCGCGCCGTTGGCCTCGGCGTAGGCGGCGTCGCGCAGGTAGGTCGTCAGCCGGACGACGTTGTCCACCGTCATCCCGGCCGAGGCCAGGATCGTGCGGATGTTGCCCCAGACCAGGTCGAGCTGCTCCTCGAAGGTCGCGCCCGGCACGCCCGCCGGATCGAGCCCCATCGTCCCGGCCACGAACAGCAGCCGCTGCGCCCCGCGTACCTCCATCCCGTGCACGTAGTCCAGCGTCGCCGGGTAGATGCCCTCGGTCGGGTTGTGCGGGATCAGCTCCATGGGGCGCACCCTACGGGCCGGCTCACAGGCCCCGGATCAGTCCGCCGTCCACCGGGATCAGCGTGCCGGTGACGAACGATGCCGCCGGGGAGAGCAGGAACGCCGCCACGGTGCCGAACTCCTCCGGCCGGCCGTAGCGGCGCAGCGGGATGGTGGCCTCCTGCCGGGCGCGGGCCGCGGCCGGGTCAGGGGCTCCGGCGTCCAGTTCGCGCAGCCGGTCGGTGTCGATCCGGCCGGGCATCAGGCCGAACACGCGGACGCCGTACGGGCCGAGTTCGTCGGCGAGGGTCTTGGCGGCCATGGCCAGGCCGGGGCGCAGGCCGTTGCTGACCGAGAGGTTCGGGATTGGCTGGCGGGCGGAGGTGGAGAGCACGAACCCGATGGCGCCGCCGTCGCCCAGCCGCTCTGCCACGACCCGGGCGGCGCGCAGCGGGCCCAGGAACACCGTCTCGAACGCGGCCCGCCACACCTCGTCGGCGGTGCTCGCGATCTGGCCGGCCGGCGGGCCGCCCACCGACAGCAGGGCGCCGTCCAGCCGCCCGTACGCCTCGGTCGCGGCGTCGACCAGCCGGTCCGCGGTCTGCGGGTCGGCGAGATCGGCCACCACACCGACCGCGCGCTCCGGCCCGCCCAGCGCGTCCACCGCCCGCGTCACCGCCTCGGCGTCCCGCGACGACACCACCACGCGCGCCCCGTCAGCGGCCAGCGCCTGCGCGGTCGCCCAGCCCAACCCGCGCGTACCCCCGGTCACCACGTACACCCGATCCCGCAACCCAAGATCCATACCGGAAACCTACCCGCCACCCCGGCTCGCGGGAGGCGGAGGCGGCGAGGCACGCGCACCAACCACCAGGGCACGGCCCGGGGATCGGCTGAGCACGCGGTGGGCGCGGCGGGAAGGGCGGTCGGCGAGGCGCGGCGCGGAGGGCTTGTGGCCGGGCGCGGCGGGGGTGGACGGCGGGTGGCCGTCTGGGGGCGGGGCTAGGCGCGGGGTTTGGCGGCGATGAGGTAGCTGCGGCGGGTGGGGACGTCCTGGGGGTAGGGGGTGCGGTCCAGGCGGGCCTGGACGGGGAGACCGGCGGCGGTACAGGCGGCGGCCAGCTCGTCGGGGTCGATGAAGTGGAAGTCGAGGGAGACCGGCTGGTCGAGCAGGCTCTGGGCGTGCACGACACCGCCGGCCTCGGCCATCGGCCCGTCGATGTGGAAGGCGGCCAGCAGCAACCCGCCGGGACACAGCACGCGGGCGAACTCGGCGACCGCGGCGGCCCGCTCCGGCGCGGTCAGGTGGATCAGGGCGTAGAAGCAGACGACCCCGGCCCACGCCCCGTCCGGTACGTCCAGCGCCAGCATGGTCCCGGTACGGAACTCCAGCTCCGGGTGCCGGGCCGCGGCCTCGCCGACCATGCCCGGCGACAGGTCGATACCCAGCGCCGGTACGCCCAGCGCCGCCAGGTGCGCGGTGACGTGCCCGGGCCCGCAGCCGACGTCGGCCACCGGTAACCCGCGCGGCACCTGCTCGGCGAACGCGGCGAGCATGGCGCGGTCCAGCGGCCGGCTGTCCAGCTCGTCGCCGTACGCCTGCGCGTACAGGCCCGCGACCCGGTCGTAGCTGTCGCGGATCGGCGCCGGGTCGGTGCGACCGGCAAGAGGTTGAGGGGGGTGCGGGTGCGGGTCGGCTGTCATCCCGCCAATGTGTCAGAACGGGCCGGCACCGGGTGGGCGGCTTGCCGTTCGAACTGCGTGCGGTACAGCTCCGCGTACAGCCCGTCCTCGGCCAGCAGCTCAGCGTGCGTACCCCGCTCGACGATCCGGCCGTCGTCCACCACCAGGATCTGGTCGGCGGCCAGGATCGTGGACAGCCGGTGCGCGATGACCAGGGAGGTACGCCCGGCCAGTGCCGCGGCGAGCGCGTCCTGCACCGCAGCCTCCGACTCCGAGTCCAGGTGCGCCGTCGCCTCGTCCAGGATGACGATGTGCGGCTCCTTCAGCAGCAGCCGCGCGATCGCCAGCCGCTGCTTCTCCCCGCCGGACAGCCGGTAGCCCCGGTCGCCCACCACGGTGTCCAGCCCGTCGGGCAGCGAGCGTACGAGCTGCGCGATCTGGGCGCCCTCCAGCGCCTGCCACAGCTCCTCCTCGGTCGCCGCCGGCCGCGCGTACCGCAGGTTGTCCAGGATCGTCTCGTGGAACAGGTGCGCGTCCTGGGTCACCACCCCGATCGCGTCCCGCAGCGAGGCCTGGGTCAGCTCCCGCACGTCCTGCCCGCCGACCAGGATCGCGCCGGCCGACACGTCGTACATCCGCGGCACCAGCATGCTGATGGTGGACTTGCCGGCGCCGGAGGGCCCGACCAGGGCGACCAGCTGCCCGGCGCGCGCGGTGAAGCTGATCCCGTGCAGCACCTCCTGCGACGGCGCGTTGTCCAGCACCGCCACGTCCTCCAGCGAGGCCAGCGAGACCTCGGCCGCGGTCGGGTAGGCGAAGCGCACGTCTTTGAACTCGACCGTACGGGCCGCCGCCGGCAGCGCCCGCGCACCCGGCCGGTCGTCGACCATCGGCGGCAGGTCCAGCACCTCGAAGACCCGCTCGAAGCTGACCAGCGCGCTCATCACGTCCACCCGGACGTTCGACAGCGCGGTCAGCGGCCCGTACAGCCGCGACAGCAGCAGCGCCAGCGTGACCACGGTGCCGGCGTCCATCTCCCCGCGCACCGCGAACCAGCCGCCCAGCCCGTAGGTCAGCGCCTGCGCGAGCGCGGCGACCAGGGTGAGCGCGACGAAGAACGTACGCCCGTACATGGCCGAGGTGACGCCGATGTCGCGGACCCGCCCGGCCCGCTCGGCAAAGGACCGCTCCTCCTGCGCCGAGCGCCCGAACAGCTTGACCAGGATCGCGCCGGCCACGTTGAAGCGCTCGGTCATGGTGGTGTTCATCGACGCGTTGAGCTGGTAGCTCTCCCGGGTGATCGCCTGGAGCTTGCGGCCGACGAAGCGGGCGGGCAGCACGAACAGCGGCACCAGCGCCAGCGAGAGCAACGTGATCGGCCAGGACAGGCTGAACATGACACCGGCGGTGAGGACCAGGCTGATCACGTTGGAGACCACGCCGGACAGGGTGGTGGTGAACGCCTGCTGCGCCCCGGACACGTCGTTGTTGAGCCGGCTCACCAGGGCGCCGGTCTGGGTGCGGGTGAAGAACGCGATCGGCATCCGCTGCACGTGGTTGTAGACCCGGGTACGCAGGTCGAAGATCAGTCCCTCGCCGATGCGGGCCGAATACCACCGCTGCACCAGCGACAGCCCGCTGTCGACCACGGCGAGGATGGCGATCGCGCCGGCGAGCCTGATCACGGTGCCGGCCGAGCCGTGGTTGCCGGCGATCTCGGTGACCACCCGGCCGGCCAGGATCGGCGTGGCCACCCCGATGATCGCGTCCAGGGTGACGGTGACCAGGAAGATGCCCAGCTCGCGCCGGTACGGCAGGCCGAAGGACAGCACCCGCCGTACGGTGCCCTTGGCCAGCTTGTGCGCGGTCACCGACCGGTCGCGCCGGAACGAACCCATCACGTGCCAGTTCTGCATTGCCACGGAACAGCCCACCTCCAGGGCGCTGCAACAACGTAATCACCCGGCTGCTTCCCGGAGATGCACGAAGATCATCCAGGATGTACGTTGATGATCATCAGCTGTCGGGAGGAGGTGCGGTGGGCTTAGTCGCTCGGGACTCCGGCCAGGTCGCGCAGCCGGCGCAGCTGCGCCTCCCGCTCGGCGGCCTCCTGCTCGGCCTGGGTACGCCCGGCGGCCCCGGCCAGCAGCGCCTTGGTCTCGACGCTCGCGTCCCGGTTGGTGGACAGCAGGCCGGCGACCAGGTCGGCGACCGCGCCGTCCAGATCGGCCCGGGCCACCACCAGGGTGGCCAGACCGATCCGGTCGGCCTCGTCGGCGCCCACCCGGCGGCCGGTCAGGCACATTTCCACCGCCCGCGAGTAGCCGACCGCCCCGACCAGCCGCTTGGTGCCGCCGAGATCGGGGACCAGGCCCAGCGTCGGTTCGGCCATGCAGAACAGCGTGTCGTCGGCGACCACCCGGATGTCGCAGGCCAGCGCCAGTTGGAAGCCGGCCCCGATGGCGTGCCCGTGCACCGCGGCGACCGAGACCAGATCCGGCCGGGACAGCCAGCCGAACGCCTCCTGGTAGGTGGCGATGGTCGCGTCAGCCTGCTCGGGCGGGAGGGCGGCCAGCCCGGCCGGGCCGGCCGCCTGGGCGAACAACTCGCGGTCCAGCCCCGCGGAGAATGCCCGCCCCTCGCCCCGGACCACGACCACCCGGGTGGAGCCGGGCAGTTCGCGGCCGATCTCGCGCAGTGCGAGCCAGAGAGTAGGAGTTTGGGCGTTGAGCCGATTCGGACGGCTCAACGTGATGGTCGCGGTCGGCCCGTCAAGGTCGTACCGCAGACCAGCCTCGATGAGCTCGTCGGACGCGGTCAGCTCTTCTTCCGGCGGGTCGCTCCACCACGGCCGCGGAGCGTGGCGCCGGATTCTGTCAGGATGCGGTGCACGAAGCCGTACGACCGGCCGTGCGACTCGGCCAGGGCCCGGATGCTCGCGCCCTGGTCATACTTTTTCTTCAACTCCGAGGCCAGCTTGTCCCGTGCGGTGCCCGTGATGCGGGCGCCCTTCTTGAGATCTGCCACCTGACCCTCCCGAACGGAGATGGCGGTAGCCGGCGCGCTGCCGGCTAAGGCCATGATCACCCAGGACCGGCGGTTGAGCTACCCCGGCACGTGATACCCGTAGGGTGACGGCATGTCATCGGGCCCGGTTTCGCTCGAAAGGCGTAACGAGCGGGCCGACGTGCTTCGCTGGGGCGTGGCGCTCGCGGCGGCGCTGCTGGCCACCTGGCTGGCGGTACGGCTGCACGCCCGGGTGGGCACCGCCGCACCGCCGTTCACCGGTCGGTACCGGTTGGCCATCAACCCACGCTCGGTGCTCGCGCCGCTGCTGGCCGCCGCCGTGCTGGCCGCGGTGGCGCGCGGCTGGGCGGACCGGCCGCGGTTCCCGGCGCTGCTCGGCGGGGCGTACCTGGCCGCGGCCGGGTGGGCGCTGTCGCTGGCGCTGGTCGACGGCGGGCGCGGGCTGGCCGGCCCGCTGATCGGCGAGTACCTCGCCGACCTGGCCCGGGTGGGCAGCACCCCCGGCGCGTACGTCCGGGACTTCACCACCGACCTGGCCAGCTTCACCCCGGCCACCCGCGACCACCCACCGCTGCCGGTGCTGCTGCTGTGGCTGCTGGACCGCGCCGGCATCCACTCCCCCACCGCGCTCGGCGTCGCGCTCACCCTGTTGGCCAGCCTGGCGGTGCCGCTGGTGCTGATCGCGGTCCGGTCGCTGGCCGGCGAGGTGGCCGCCCGCCGGCTCGCCCCGCTGCTGGTGCTCGCCCCGTACGCGGTGTGGGTGGCGGTCAGCATGGACGGGGTCACCGCGGCGATCGGCGCCGGTGTGATCGCAGCCGGCGCGGTGGCCAGCGAGCGGGGCCGGCGGTGGTGGGCATGCACCGCCTTGGCCGCGCTCGCGGGCGTACTGCTCGGGGTCGCGGCCCTGTTCTCCTACACCGCGCCGTGCCTGGCGGTCTCGGTCATGTGCCTGTACTTCGTCCGCCGCCGCCCGCTGCTGAACGTGGTCAGCGCCGCCGCCACCCTGCTGCCGCCGCTGCTGGCGCACGCGGCCGGCTTCGGCTGGACCGACGGGCTCGCCGCGGCCAGGACGGACCTGCTGGACCGCCTCGCGCCCTCCCACTCGGTCGCCGCGTGGGTGGTGCTGGGCATCGCGGTGCTGCTGGTGGCCGGCGGGCCGGCACTGGTGGTGAGCGCCCGCAAGATCCGGCTCACCCCGGCCTGGCCGTACCTGGTGGGCGCGGCCGGCGGGATCGCGTTCGCGGTGGTGGCCGGGCTGGCCGGCGGGGAGGTGGAGCGCTCCTGGCTGCCGTTCCTGCCCTGGCTGCTGGTGGCGGCGGTGGCCCCGGAGCGGCGCGGCGAGCAGCCGCCGGCCGCGCCGCTGTGGCTGGCCGGCGCCGGCGCGCTGGCCGGCGTGGTCGTCGAGGCGGTGCTGGCCAGTCCCTGGTGAATATCGGTCGCCCGACGCCCGGCCGGCCCGCTAAGGTCCGGGCGCACGATCACGAACGAGAGGAGGTGGTGAGCAGATGTCCGCCAACCCCCGCTCCCGCCCCGGATCGGGAGCATGACCGTCCCCGGAGGACGAGTTGCCCGACGATCTTGTGATCCGCCCGCTTGAGGCGGGCGAAACCGAACTGTTCCTGTCCTACTCGCATGCCCCGGTCCCGCTGGTCGGCACCGAGGGCGGCGGGCGGTCGTACGCCGAATTCGTGGACACCGGCCAGTACCGGCCGGAGTGGTCCTGGGTGGCGGTGCGCGGTGGCGCCGTGGTCGCCCGGGCCGCCTGGTGGGGCCCGCCCGGCGCGGACGTCCCGGGCGCGCTGGACTGGCTCGACCCCGGCACCGGCCCGGACCGCGTCGAGGTCGGCGCCGCCCTGCTGACCGCCGCGCAGCACCGGCTCGGCACGCACGAGTACCACCTGTTCCTGCCGCCGGCCTGGCGGGAGGTGCCGGCGGCGGCGCAGGCGGCCGCCGACCGGCTGGCGGTCGCCGAACGCGGCGGGTTGACCCCGTTCGTGGAGCGGCTGAACTACCGCTGGACCACCGGCTGCCCGGTGCCCGAACGGTCCACCCGGGTGGAGTTCCGGCCGGCCGACGACGGCGAGGTGCTGGCCGTTCTCAAGCGCATCCTGGCCGGCACGCTCGACGCCTACTCGCGCCGGGACGTGGCCCGGCTCGGCCTGGACAAGGCCGCCGACGAGCAGTTGGCCGAGCTGCACTGGTACCCCTCGCCGCGCGACTGGTGGCGCCTGGGGTACGACCACGCTGGCGATGTGGTCGGCGTGGTGATCCCCGGGCGGAACCATCAGATGCCGGTGGTCGGGTACGTCGGGGTGGTCCCGGAGCAGCGCGGCCACGGGTACGCCGAAGACCTGCTCGCCGAGGCCACGCTGCGGCTGGCGGGCGAACCGGACGGGGTGATCGGCGCGGACACCGACGTGGGCAACACGCCGATGGCCGCCACCTTCGCCCGCGCCGGCTACCCGGTGATGCGGACCCGGATCGTCCTCAGCGCACCGGACATCAGCGCACCAGAGCCGGGGTGACCGCCCGGGTCGCGGCGAGGGCACCGGCGCCGAGCATCGCCGCGAACAGCGCGTAGGTCGTGACCAGGCCGGCGGCGGGCACCAGCACGCCGCCGGCCGCCTGGCCCAGCAGCCCGCCGAACGCCTCGGCGGTGATCACCGCGGTGGCCAGCTCCACCGCGCCGTACGACTCGCCGGTCGTGCAGAGCAGGTACAGGCACGGGTACGCGATGCCGACGCCGATACCGCCGGCCGCCCAGCCGAGGACCGCGACCGGGAAGGCCGGCGCACCGAAGGCCAGCGCCGGGAAGGCCAACACCGCGCCGCCGGCCGCGGCCAGGGCCAGGCCGAGGACCGCAGGCAGGACGCCCACCCGGGCGTACCGGGCGGCCACCAGGCTGGTGAGCGCCCAGGCGAGCGGCGCGGCGCTGAGCACCACCGAGGCCCGGCCCAGGCTCACGTGGTAACCGTCGGTGAGCAGTACTGTCACCAGGGCGTCCGCGCCGAAGTACCCGGTGGCGAACAGGGTCATGGCGGCCATCGCGGCCGGCACGCCCCGGTCGAGCCGCCCGGTGCCGCGCGGCAGCAGCCCGGCGACCCCGACCAGGGCCACCAGCCCACCGGCGACCACCAGCGGCCAGCCCGAGTCGAGCGAGCCGGCCAGGACCAGCACCGCCACGCCGGCCGGGACCAGCCAGCTCCGGCCGACCGGTCGCGGCGCGGGCGGCGTGGCGCGGGCGACCCGCGAGATCAGCAGCCGGCCGCCGATCACGACGGGCAGCGGCAGCAGCAGCGCCCACCGCCAGCCGACGGCCCGCTCCAGCGCGAGGGTGGCCGCGGGGCCGACCAGCGCGGGCAGGATCCACATTGCCGAGGCGGCGGCCACGACCTTCGCCCGTACCGGCGGCGGCAGGTGCTCGATGACCGCGCTGATCCCGAACACGGCCAGCAGCCCGCCGGCCACCCCGTTCACGAACTGCCCGGCGGCGAAGACCCAGGGCGTACGCGCGGTGGCCGCCAGCACCGCGCCCGCGACGTACCCGGCCAGCCCCACGCTCAGCCCGGCCGAGGCCCCCAGCCGCGCGGCCACCCGGCCGGCCACCGGCAGCGCCACGAACAACCCGATCGTCGAGCCGGCGAGCAGCAGCGCCAGGTGCTCACCGGCGTGCAGGTCCCGCGCCACCACCGGCAGCAGCGTGCCGGCGACGAACCTCGACACCGCCGCGGCGAACTCCAGCGCCACCACCCCGACCGCGAGGGCGCCGGCGCGCATCAGGTGTACAGGTCGCGGTCGTGCTCGTTGATCTGGACCCAGGCGCCGTCCGGGTCCTGGACGCGGACCGAGCGGCCGAAATTCTCATCCACGATGGCCAGCGGGGCGAAGCCGGCCCCGGTCAGCCGGGCGACCACCTTCTCCAGCGGCTCCTCGGTCTCGAAGGCCAGCTCGCACTCGCCCGCCTCGTCCGCCTCGGCGAAGTGGATCGCCATCATCCCGGCGTCCGCCGACAGCTCGGCCCACTGCCGGGACCGCGACTCCGACCCCACCCGCAGGCCGAGCGCCGAGTAGAACCGGACCGCCGCGTCCACGTCCACGCTGTACCGGATCGGCATGACCTTCATCGCGCGTCCTCCTCGGTCTCCCGCGCCAGGTACGCCTCGAGCGCGCGCTCCACGAACAGCGACAGCGACTCCCCCGCATCGACCGAGGCGTGCTTCACCCGCCGGACCAGGTCGGCCGGCAGGTAGATGTTGAACTGCTGCTTGGCATCCGCCACACCTAGGATGCTAGCAAGCTACTAGGCTAGCGCGATCAGGTCCGCCAGATCCGGTGACCAGTGGTCCTCCACGCCGTCCGGCAGCAGCAGCACCTTCTCCGGGGACAGCGCCTGCACCGCGCCCTCGTCGTGGGTGACCAGCACGATCGCGCCCCGGTAGGACCGCAGCGCGCCGAGCACCTGCTCCCGGGAGGCCGGGTCGAGGTTGTTGGTGGGCTCGTCCAGCAGCAGCACGTTGGCCGCCGAGCAGACCAGGATCGCCATCGCCAGCCGGGTCTTCTCCCCGCCCGACAGCGTGCCCGCCGGCTGGTCGGCCGCCTCGCCGGAGAACAGGAAGCTGCCCAGGATGCGGCGCAGCTCGCCGTCGGTGGACTCCGGCGCCGCCGAGCGCATGTTCTCCAGCACGCTGCGGTCCAGGTCCAGCGTCTCGTGCTCCTGGGCGTAGTAGCCGATCCGCAGCCCGTGCCCCGGGTTGACCGTGCCGGTGTCCGGCGGCTCGACGCCGGCCAGCATGCGCAGCAGCGTGGTCTTGCCGGCGCCGTTCAGCCCCAGCACGACCACCCGGGCGCCCCGGTCCACCGCCAGGTCCACATCGGTGAACACCTCCAGCGACCCGTACGACTTGGACAGCTCGCTCGCGGTGAGCGGGACCTTGCCGCACGGTGCCGGCTCGGGGAAGCGCAGCCGGGCCACCTTGTCGGCCACCCGCAGCTCGGCCAGGTTGCTGGCCAGCGCCTCGGCCCGCCGCTCCATCTGGTGCGCGGCACGGGCCTTGGTCGCCTTGGCGCGCATCTTGTCCGCCTGCGAGCGCAGCGCGTCGATCTTGCGCTCGGCGTTGGCCCGCTCGCGCTTGCGGCGCCGCTCGTCGGCCTCCCGCGCGGCCAGGTAGTTCTTCCAGCCCATGTTGTACGTGTCCAGCTCGGCGCGGTTGGCATCCAGGTGCCAGATCCGGTTGCACACGTGCTGGATCAGGTCGACGTCGTGGCTGATGACGATCAGCCCGCCGTTGTGCGTACGCAGGTAGTCGCGCAGCCAGCTGATCGAGTCGGCGTCCAGGTGGTTGGTCGGCTCGTCCAGCAGCAGCGTCTCGGCGCCGGAGAACAGGATGCGGGCCAGCTCGACGCGGCGCCGCTGGCCGCCGGACAGGGTGCGCAGCGGCTGGGCCAGCACCCGGTCGGGCAGGCCCAGGTTCGTACAGATCCGGGCCGCCTCGCTCTCCGCGGCGTACCCGCCGAGGGCGGCGAACCGGTCCTCGCAGCGCCCGTACTGGCGGACCAGCCGGTCCCGCAGGGCGTCGTCGGCCGCCTCGGCCAGCTCCACCTGGAGCTTGGCCATCTCGTGCAGCAACTCGTCCAGTCCGCGGGCGGACAGCACCCGGTCCCGGGCGGTCACGTCCAGGTCGCCGGTGCGCGGGTCCTGCGGCAGGTAGCCCACCTCGCCGCGCCGGTCGACGGCGCCCGCGTACGGCAGGCGCTCGCCGGCCAGCACGGTGAGGGTGGTGGTCTTGCCGGCGCCGTTGCGGCCCACCAGGCCGATGCGGTCGCCGGGCTGGACGCGGAGGGTGGTGTCGGCCAGCAGGATGCGCGACCCGGCACGCAGCTCCAGGGCTTGAGCGGTGATCATGCGAATAACTCGTTTCGGGGTGGAGGACGGTCAGGCCACGGCGGTGCGTGGCCCCGTCAGTCCATCTGCACGATCACAACGGCCAGTGTACGTGCCGGGTCGAGCGAGTTTCCGGTGGACCGCCAGGTACGGCTCAGTACAGCAGCGCCTCCGCACCGGCCGGGATCCAGCCGTACCGGCCGCTGTTGCGGATCAGCAGCGCGTTCCCGACCGCGATCTGGGCCCACAGGTGGTCACCCTCGACCAGGTACTGGCCGGCCTGCAGCAGCGCCAGGCCCAGCCCGCAGTGCCGGTATTCCGGGTCGACCTCGACGGCCGCCTCCCACCGGTCGCCCACCCCGCGTCCGAGTGCGAGGCAGCCGCCGGTCGTCGCCCAGGCGCGTACGTCGCTGCGGTGCAGCGCCGAGCGGGCGATCCGCGGGTGGTGGTCCGGCCCGACCTCGGCCAGCCCGGGCATGTTGGGCAGCGGCTCATGCAGCTTGGGGGCGTACAGCATCATGTCGATGCCGTCGGTGACCAGGCCGCCGAGCCGGGCGCCCAGCGCGGCGAGGAAGGGGCCACTGAGCGGCCGGGACAGGTCGTCGGGCGGCAGTTGGGCCCGGATCCACTCCGGGTCCACGTCCGCGGCTATCACGTGGTGCTGGGAGAAGGAGAAGACTCCCGGACGCTGCTTCTCGGGCACGATCGTGACGCGCCCGTCCGGCGGCGGGGACTGGCCGGCGGCGAGGGCGGCGATGACCTCGCGCATTCCGAACGTGGCATCAGCACCCCAGCGGAGCGGCAGGGAGGGGACCTCTAACCCTGAACTCATCGCCTGATTCCCACTTTCTGGTGAAGTGACGGGCGATTCTGGCATGTGATTTCCCGGTAGTCATGGGTCTCGTCGCGTCGTTTGTCCCCCAAACGGCCCTAGGGGGCCGGCACACTGTGACCATGAGTGACGACGAGTTGCGCCAGGTCCGCAGGCTCTGCCTCGCGCTGCCGGAGACCACCGAGCGGCTCAGCCACGGCTCGCCGACCTTCTTCGTCCGGGACAAGAAAACCTTCGTGATGTACCTGGACGACCACCACGGCGACGGCCGGCTCGCGCTGTGGTGCGCCGCGCCGCCCGGTACGCAGGCGGAACTGGTCGCGGCCGAGCCGGAGCGGTTCTTCCGGCCGCCCTACGTCGGGCACCGCGGCTGGCTCGGCGTACGGCTGGACCGCGACCCGGACTGGGCCGAGGTGGGCGAGATCGTCCGGGACGCCTACCGGCAGGTCGCCCCGAAGATCCTCATCGCCCAGCTCGACGCGGCCGGCGACTGATCACCATCACCGTTCGTACTCGCGGCGGCGAGGTGGCCGAAACCGGCGTTGGCCGGAATCGGGCACTTGCTCAGTCAACCAGCAGCGCCTCGGAGCCGACCGGGATGAAACCGGCGGCCAGGAACGCCCGCACCGAGGCGGCGTTGCCGGGGGCGACCTGGGCCCACAGCATGTCGCCGGGGACCAGGTGGCGACCGGCCGCGGCCAGGGTGCGGCCCAGGCCCTCGCCGCGGTACTCGGGGTCGACCTCGATGGCCAGCTCCCAGCGCCCGCCGACGCCGCGGCCCAGCACCAGCACGCCGCCCTCGGTGGCCCAGGCGTGCACCTCGTCCCGGTACCGCAGGGCGCGGCGCACCCGCGGGTGCCGGCGGCCGCTCATCTCCGACAGCGGGATCGGCAGCCGGCCGACCAGCCGCGGCGCCAGCATGATCATGTCGATGTTGTTCACCACCCGCCCGGTCCGCTGCGCCAGCGCGGTGAGGAACGGCGGGTTGAGTGGGGCGCCCAGGTCGTCGGGCGGGAGCTGGTCGCGGATCCAGTCCGGGTCGACGTCGGCCGCGACCACGGCGTGCGCGGTGAAGGCGAGCACGGCGCACTCGCCCTCCCCCGGTACGACCGTGAGGCCGCCGTCGGCGGGGGGCAGGTTGCCGCCCTCCACCGCCGCGATGATGTCGGCGAGCCCGAACTCCGGCTCCGGCGCGCCGTGCCGGGAGCGGGGCGGCGCGGCGGGCGCACCGAGCGGGTTGCCGGCCGGCGCGTGCGGCACCGCGGAGCCGTTCACCGGCGCGATCATGCCCGGCGGCATCGTGTGCGGCAGGTTGCCGCCCACCGGCGGGATGGTGCCGGGCGGCATCGTGTGCGCCGCGTGCGCGCCGCGCGGGGCGATCCGGTCCGGCACCTGCCCGGGCGGCGGCGGTGCGGGCGGGATCACCCCCGGCGGCAGCGTCGTCGACGGCGAGAGCCCGGCCGGCGGGGCCCCGGCCGCGAACCCGGCCGCCGCGTACGCCCCGGTGGCGGCGCCGTTGAGTCCGCCGCCCTGGCTGGCCGCGTGCGCGTCGGCGTTGGCGGCGTACGGGTTGCCCGGGGCCGGGTTGCCCGGCGAGTTGCCCGCGTACGGGTTACCCGGCGAGGTGCCCGGGCTGCCCAGGGAGTTGCCCGCGTACGGGTTACCCGGCGTCGGGTCGCCGGGATACGGGTACGCCCCGGAGACCGCCGAGGGGTCCCGGGCGTACTGCTCGGTGCCGAACGAACTGGACGACGCGCCGGAGGACGTCCCGGCCGGGAGCGCCGGGCGGGCCGCCCGCGCCACCTCGGACAGGTGCGCCGCCACGCTGTCCCGAATCTGTACGAACCGCGGCACCAGCTGCTCGCTCAGCGGCAGCGTGGCCAGCGCCCGCTCGGCCACCGCGTGCGCCTCGGCCAGCCGGCCCTGCAACAGGAACGCGTACGCGAGCTGGTACAGCAGCGTCGGGTCGCCCGGGTACTCCCGCAGCGCCTGCGCGCACACGTCGGTCATCGGCCCCGGGTCGTCCAGCTTTGCCAGCGTGACCAGGTAGCCGTGGATCGCCTCCAGCGCCTCGTCCCGGTCGGTCTCCTGCCGGACCTGCCACAGGTGGTACTGCACCGTGGCCGCCTCGTGCAGCTTGCCGTCCTGGCCGAGCGCCCGGCCCAGCCGGGTCAGGTTGTGGTAGCTCGGCACCAGCGCCACCACCTGTCGGCCGAAGTACACCGCGTCGCCGGTACGCCCGAGGCTGAGGCTCACATCGCACAGCACACCGAAGGCGTCGTAGCAGTACGGGTAGTGGCGCACCGTCTCCAGCAGCAGTTCCTCAGCGCTGACGAACTCGCTGCGTTGCGCCCGGCGTACCGCCTCGTTGACCATCGCGTTGGCCCGCTCGGCGTCCTCACCGACCAGGCCCTGGCTCATCGCCGCCTCGGGGTCGTCGCTGAGGATGTCCACCCGCAGCTTCCCGTACGGCGTCGGCAGGCGGATGAAGTACTGCGAGCGCGGCGGTTCGCTGTGTTCAAGTACGGACAGCAGGTCCACCGCGCTCCTTTCGCATCACTCGGTTGCCCGCACGTTAGCCAACCCGGGGTGCGAATGGGGACCTTAGACGTTGAAACCCAGTGCGCGAAGCTGTTCGCGGCCGTCGTCGGTGATCTTGTCCGGCCCCCACGGCGGCATCCACACCCAGTTGATGCGGAAATCCTTGGCCAGGCCGCCGCCCGGCCCCTCGGTCAGCGCCGAGCGGGTCTGGTCCTCGATCACGTCGGTCAACGGGCAGGCGGCCGAGGTGAGCGTCATGTCCAGCGTCACCACCGGACCCTCGTCGATGTGTACGCCGTACACCAGGCCGAGGTCCACGACGTTGATGCCCAGCTCCGGGTCGACCACGTCGCGCATGGCCTCTTCGACTTCGTCAACTGTCAGCGGCTCAGTCACTCCGACACACCTCCACTGGCCCTCACTGTCGCATCCTTCCAGGCCATCCAGCCGAGCAGGGCGCACTTGATGCGGGCGGGGTACTTCGAGACGCCGGCGAAGGCGACCGCGTCCTCCAGCACCTCGTCGTCCGGCTCGCCGGCACCCTTGGACTGCATCAGCGCCAGGAACTCCTCGTGCACCTGCAGGCCCTGGTCCACGGTCTTGCCGACCACCAGGTCGTGCAGCACCGAGACCGACGCCTGGCTGATCGAGCAGCCCATCCCCTCGTACGAGACGTCCTCGACCCGGTCGCCGGCCAGCTTGACCCGGAGCGTGACCTCGTCGCCGCAGGTCGGGTTCACGTGGTGCACCTCGGCGTCGAACGGGTCGCGCAGCCCCTTGCCGTGCGGGTGCCGGTAGTGGTCCAGGATGATCTCCTGGTACATCGAGTCCAACCGCATATCAGCGCTCCACCCCGAAGAACCTGTTGACGTGGTGCAAACCACGGACCAGCGCGTCCACTTCCTCGCGCGTGGTGTACAGGTGGAACGAGGCCCGGGTGGTCGCCGGTACGCCGTAGCGCAGGCAGACCGGGCGGGCGCAGTGGTGGCCGACCCGGACCGCGACGCCGACCTCGTCCAGCACCTGGCCGACATCGTGCGGGTGCAGGTCGCCGAGCGCGAAGGACACCGCGCCGCCGCGGTCGGTCAGGTCGGCCGGGCCGATCAGCCGCAGGTTCGGTACGGTCGCCAGCTGCTCCAGGGCGTACCCGGTGATCTCCTGCTCGTGCGCGCGCACCGCGTCCATGCCGATCCCGGTGAGGTAGTCGGCGGCGGCGGCCAGCCCGATCGCCTGCGCGATCATCGGGGTGCCGGCCTCGAAGCGGTGCGGCGGCGCGGCGTAGGTGGAGCGTTCCATGGTGACCAGTTCGATCATCTCGCCGCCGCCCAGGAACGGCGGCATGCTGGCCAGCAGTTCGCCGCGCCCCCACAGCACGCCGATGCCGGTCGGCCCGAGCATCTTGTGGCCGGTGAAGGCGGCGAAGTCCACGCCCAGCGCGGCCACGTCGACCGGCATGTGCGGCACCGACTGGGAGGCGTCCAGCAGGGTCAGCGCGCCGACCTCGCGGGCCCGCGCGACGATCGGCTCGACCGGGTTGACGGTGCCGAGGATGTTCGACTGGTGGACGAAGGCGACGATCCTCGTACGCTCGGTCAGCAGCGAATCGAGGTCGGTGAGGTCGAGCCGGCCCTCGGTGGTCAGCGGGATCCAGCGGAACGTGGCGCCGGTGCGCTGGGCCAGCATCTGCCAGGGCACCAGGTTGCTGTGGTGCTCCATCTCGGTGACCAGGATCTCGTCGCCCGGGCCGAGCGCGAACCGGCCCGCCGTGCCGCCGAAGGTCGCCGCGTTGGACAGCGCGTACGCCACCAGGTTGATCGCCTCGGAGGAGTTCTTGGTGAAGACGATCTCGTCCCGGTTCGGGGCGTTGACGAAGGCGGCGAGGGTGTCGCGGGCCGACTCGTACGCCGCGGTGGCCTCCTCGGCCAGCACGTGGATGCCGCGGTGCACGTTGGCGTTGTGCCGCTCGTAGTACTCCCGCGTCGCGTCCAGCACCGCGCGCGGCTTCTGCGCGGTGGCCGCGCTGTCCAGGTACACCAGCGGCTGGTCGCCGTGCACCAGCCGGTCCAGGATCGGGAAATCCTTCCGGACGGCGTACACATCGAAGCTCATGAGACGGGCTCCGCGTACCGCGCGTACCCCTCTTCTTCCAGCCGCTCGGCCAGCTCCGGGCCGCCCTGCTCGACGATCCGGCCGGCGGCGAAGACGTGCACGAAGTCGGGGGTGATGTAGCGCAGGATGCGGGTGTAGTGGGTGATCAGCAGGGTGCCCACGTCGCTGGTCTCGCGGATCCTGTTGACGCCCTGGGCGACCACGCGCAGCGCGTCCACGTCCAGGCCGGAGTCGGTCTCGTCCAGGATCGCGATCTTCGGCTTCAGCAGGCTGAGCTGCAGGATCTCGTGCCGCTTCTTCTCCCCGCCGGAGAAGCCCTCGTTCACGCTGCGCTCGGCGAAGGCCTTGTCCATCTCCAGGCCGGCCATGGCCTCGTTGACCTCCTTCACCCAGGTGCGCAGCTTGGGCGCCTCGCCGCGGACCGCGGTGGCCGCGGTGCGCAGGAAGTTCGACACCGACACGCCCGGCACCTCGACGGGGTACTGCATGGCCAGGAACAGCCCGGCCCGGGCGCGCTCGTCCACGGTCATCGACAGTACGTCGACCCCGTCCAGCAGCACCTCGCCCCGGGTGACGGTGTACTTCGGGTGCCCGGCGACCGAGTAGGCGAGGGTGGACTTGCCGGACCCGTTGGGGCCCATGATCGCGTGCGTCTGCCCGGAGACGACGGTCAGGTCGACACCCTTCAGGATCTCGGTGTCGCCGACCGAGACGTGCAGGTCGCGGATCTCCAGCGTGGCCACTTCTCAGCTCTCCTCAAGGCGTACGTAGACGTCGCCGCCGTCGATCTTGGTCGGGTAAACGGGTACGGGCTTGGTGGCGGGCAGGCCGGTCGGGTTGCCGGTGACCAGGTCGAAGCAGGAGCCGTGCAGCCAGCACTCGATGGTCTTGCCCTCGACCTCGCCCTCGGACAGCGACACCGCGGCGTGCGAGCAGATGTCGTAGATCGCGTAGACCGCGCCCTCGGACCGGACCACCGAGACCGGCGTGCCGTCCAGGTCGACGTACGTCGCCCCCGGCTCCGGCACCTCAGCGAGCGGGCACGCGCGAATCCACTGGCTCATCCGCCCACCTGGGCCAGCTCTTCCTCGATGGCCGCGGTGAGGCGTTCCTCCACCGCGGGCAGGCCGATGCGGCCGATCACGTCGGCGAAGAAGGCGCGGACGACCATCCGGCGGGCCTCGCGCTCGGGGATGCCGCGGCTCATCAGGTAGAACAGCTGGAGGTCGTCGAACCGGCCGGTGGCCGAGGCGTGCCCGGCGCCGGCCACCTCGCCGGTGGTGATCTCCAGGTTGGGTACGGAGTCGGCGCGGGCGCCGTCGGTGAGCAGCAGGTTGCGGTTCAGCTCGTAGGTGTCGGTGCCGGTGCCGGCGGGCGGGATGAGCACGTCGCCGATCCACACCGCGTGTGCGTCCTGGCCCTGCAGCGCGCCCTTGTAGGTGACCCGGCTGCGGCAGTTCGGCGCGGCGTGGTCGACGAAGACGCGGTGCTCCTGGTGCTGCCCGGCGTCGGTGAACGACAGGCCCAGCAGCTCGGCGTCGCCGCCGGGGCCGCCGAAGCGGACCGTGGGGCTGATCCGGACCAGGTCGCCGCCGAGGGTGACCACGATGTGCCGCAGCCGCGCGTCCCGGCCGAGCGAGGCCGCCTGCGCCTCCACGTGCACCGCGGTGTCGTCCCAGTCCTGCAACGACAGCACCGTCAGCGCCGCGCCGTCGCCCAGCCGGTACTCGGTGTTGCTGGCGACCGTGCCGGTACCCACGTGGTCGACCACGACGGTCGCCTCGGCGCCGGAACCGACCTCGATCACCAGGTGGCCGTACTGCGTGCCGCCCTCGCCGCGCACCGTCAGGTACGCCGGCTCCGCGGGCGTGGCGTTGCGCGGGACGCTCACCACCAGCGCCTGGTCGACGCCGGCCAGCGCCAGCGCGGACACCCGGTCGGCCGGGGTGAGGACCGTACCCACCGACGGGTCGTCGCGGTTGACGTACCGGGTCTGGATCTCCTCCGGCGCGCGCACCTCGACCACCAGCTTGCCGTCCGGGCTGACCGGCTCGGTCAGCCCCCGCAGCCGGTCCACCGGGGTGAACCGCCAGTCCTCCTCGCGCCCGGTCGGCGTGCCGAACACCTCGGGGTCGGTGGAGTAGACCCGGCGGGTGAGCCGTTCGTCGGGGTTCACACCGACGCCGTGACTGTGCTGAGTGTCAGCCATGATCAGCCGACGGCCCCTTCCATCTGCAACTCGATCAGCCGGTTCAGCTCAAGCGCGTACTCCATGGGCAGCTCGCGGGCGATCGGCTCCACGAAGCCGCGCACCACCATCGCCATGGCCTCGTCCTCGGTGAGGCCGCGGCTCATCAGGTAGAAGAGTTGGTCCTCGCTCACCTTGGAGACCGTCGCCTCGTGGCCCATGGACACGTCGTCCTCGCGCACGTCGACGTAGGGGTAGGTGTCGGAGCGGCTGATGGTGTCCACCAGCAGCGCGTCGCACTTCACCGTGGACTTCGACCCGGCGGCGCCCTCGTTCACCTGAACCAGGCCGCGGTAGGACGTACGCCCGCCGCCGCGCGCCACCGACTTGGACACGATGGTGGAGCTGGTGTTCGGGGCGACGTGCACCATCTTGGCGCCCGCGTCCTGGTGCTGGCCCTCGCCGGCGAAGGCCACCGACAGCACCTCGCCCTTGGCGTGCTCGCCGAGCAGCCACACGGCCGGGTACTTCATGGTGACCTTGGAGCCGATGTTGCCGTCGATCCACTCCATGGTCGCGCCCTCGTGCGCCACGGCACGCTTGGTGACCAGGTTGTAGACGTTGTTCGACCAGTTCTGGATGGTCGTGTAGCGGCAGCGGGCGTTCTTCTTGACGATGATCTCGACGACCGCGGAGTGCAGCGAGTCGGAGGAGTAGATCGGCGCGGTGCAGCCCTCGACGTAGTGCACGTACGCGCCCTCGTCGACGATGATCAGGGTCCGCTCGAACTGGCCCATGTTCTCGGTGTTGATCCGGAAGTACGCCTGGAGCGGGATCTCCACGTGGACGCCCTTGGGCACGTAGATGAACGAGCCGCCGGACCACACCGCGGTGTTCAGCGCGGCGAACTTGTTGTCGCCGACCGGGATCACCGAGCCGAAGTACTCCCGGAACAGCTCGGGGTGCTCGCGCAGCCCGGTGTCGGTGTCCAGGAAGATGACGCCCTGCTCCTCAAGGTCCTCGCGGATCTTGTGGTAGACGACCTCGGACTCGTACTGGGCCGCGACACCGGCGATCAGCCGCTGCTTCTCGGCCTCCGGGATGCCCAGCCGGTCGTAGGTCGACTTGATGTCGTCGGGCAGCTCGTCCCAGCTCGCCGCCTGCTTCTCGGTGGAGCGGACGAAGTACTTGATGTTGTCGAAGTCAATCCCGGACAGGTCCGAGCCCCACGTCGGCATGGGCTTGCGGCCGAACAATCGGTGGCCCTTGAGCCGCAGGTCGAGCATCCATTCGGGTTCGCTCTTGCGGGCGGAGATGTCGCGTACGACGGCCTCGGACAGGCCGCGCTGGGCGCTGGCACCGGCCACGTCTGGGTCGGCCCAGCCGTACTCGTACCGCCCCAGGCCCGCGAGCTCGGGGTGGGCTGTGCTCGTCATCCGGACATCCTCCCGGTTACGGGGGTATGGGTGATTTCTGGGGAAACAGGCTGCCGGCAGGTGACCGGCAGGTGGGTCGTACAGACGCCGTCGCCGCGGGCGATGGTCGCCAGCCGCTTGACGTGGGTGCCGAGCAGCCGCTCGAAGGCCCGGGTCTCGGCCTCGCACAACTGCGGGAACTCGGCGGCGACGTGCGCCACCGGGCAGTGGTGCTGGCACAGCTGGTCGGCGTGCCGGCCGCTGGCGGCGCCGGCCACCGGCTCGGCGGTGGCGG
>Ga0081455_10000531_pt1 | contig 49399 bp, 54 predicted proteins | sample TabmetS3T2R1_FD_70207 | JGI IMG/M metagenome (GOLD analysis project Ga0081455, IMG submission 70207) | Tabebuia heterophylla rhizosphere microbial communities from the University of Puerto Rico - S3T2R1 | ecosystem: Host-associated > Plants > Roots > Rhizosphere ...
GGGGCATTAGCAGTTAGGTTAGCTTCAGGGGCATTAGCAGTTAGGTTAGCTTCAGGGGCATTAGCAGTTAGGTTAGCTTCAGGTTGAGGAACAGTAGCCTTAGGAACACTAACGTCTGGATATTTATTTTTGAAATAGTTTGCATCGTCAAAACAGTGTACTATTTCAACGCCTCTTAGATTATGACCTATTTTTGCTGCTAAATTTATACAATCTTGCATATTTTTATCTGCATTTTGATAAGCTCCTGAACCTTTCAAATCATTCAAAGATATCTTATCATCAATTAGAACGCCATTTTTTATATCATCTACTAATTTTTTCAAATTGTCATAATCTTTCAAAAGTGTTCCTTCTTTTTTTACTGCTTCTATCGGAATAAAACTGCTAATAAAAAAGAAGATTCCGAGACTTATTATTGTTACTACGAAAAGAGATAATTTGATTGATCCGACACTATTCATCAAAGAAAACTCAAAACCACCTTAAATAAATTGATCCTTTGTGAATTTCTTAGAATGTGATGAACTTTGTGCAGACATGTACGGCTGAATACTCAAATATTTTAGATTTTAATTTATGTTGACCATTTTTCTTTTGATATTATCTGATCTATCTAGGTTTTGTATAGAATACTGCATTAATTGATAGGAATATTCAAATTATAGAACCATAAATATTCCTCATAATGAACTTTCTTTGGTGTTATTTTTCAATCAAAATATCATACCAACATCAACAATATTGTTACAGCAGCTAATGCAAAGAAAATCTACAATCAACAACTATAGTAAATCGTATTTAAATAAAAATCGCTCATACTAACGTGCTTTTGACATTTGTTTGACTCTTATTTAGATAGATTAATTTTCTAATCTTGCGCGCATAGGACTAAAAATTCTGTCAAATTTGTTTCACAAGCTCTGAGCCCGTATAATACCATTAGCTTATAATTTAAGGATTAAACTCATTGTTTATAAAAATAGTTCATTCATTAAATAAGTTAAATTGACCGGTTACCATCCTGCTACATCTTTTTCACCAATAACTCTGATCGGTTTAATTTTTACAAACAGTTCTCCTTCTGTGCTATTTCTCTTTCCATACTCTTCTGACTTATTATAACCCATGTACCTTGCGGCAATAATTTTAGCCAATTTGTAAACTTCGCTTGGTTCATTACTAATTATTTCTGCTATACCATCAATAGTAACAAACGAGAAAAGAGGAGTCTGATCATCAACACATAAACGGACACGATTGTCACGTCTAATATTTTTTGCCTTTACTGATTTGTTACCTGTATTAAAAAGAATATTATCTTCTCCGTCTACTGTATACCATATTGGAACTACATGTGGTGTGCCATCCTTGTTAATAGTTCCTAATTTACCTGTAAAAGTTCCTTGCAAGAGAAAATTTTTGATCTCATCTTTAGTCATTTTGGACAATAGTATTATTTATTATGCTGAATTAATATAATTTTTAATCCAATAATCATTTTCTAGCTCTGTTAATTTTATTTTCTGTAAAACAACATCCCTAAATATGATTTTGTTGGAATAGTAACATGGGATCATCAAGTGGGATCGTTATAAAAAGACCTTCTGGTATAGTTGCAGGTTTGACTGCGGCTTGGGCAATTTTTGGATTATTCTTGGCCTTAGATCAAGAAATGGGACTAGAACCGGGTGCGTTGTTTCAAATGGTTGGGATTGCATTTGGAGTAGATCCTCCTAATGCTGTGTACGTTGGCTTTCTCCTGTATATGATAACTGCCGTTATTATTGGGATAGTTTACAGCGGTATATGTAAGAGAGTTAAAGTATTGTATATCAATTCTGTGCTAAAGGGAGTGGGGACTGGTATCTTGGCGGGAATAATTGTGTGGGGAGTTCTGTTCTTACCAATAAATTATTTAATTATGCAACCAACTTTACAAAAAATGTTGATAGAATCAGATCCGTCAGCTTCACAATATGCAATGGCAAAAAAGCTTATCGAGCTTTCAAACACGATCTTCTGGGGTTCATTATCATTACATATAGTGTTTGGTGGTGTGATGGGATTTTGTGCAAGACTCGCTATAGCTGAAACCAGTGTAATACATGATTAATTTAGTTTCCTACCCACTTTTATTAGAAAGGGCATTAAACGCCTAGTCTGATCTGATCTAATAAATTAAGTCAATTCTATGATTTCATTTGGTAGCTAGGGCAGATGTTTATTAAGTGTTGGTGATATGAACTTACATGACTAAAGTTGCGCTTGTGACAGGGAGTTCAAGCGGTATAGGATATGAGACATCTCTTTTGTTAGCCAGGAATCAATTTGTAACTTATGCTTCTATGAGAAATTTGAAGAAGGGAGATGAACTAATGAAAATTGCTTCTCAGGAAACGATCCCCTTGAAAGTAATTGAGTTAGATGTAGATGATCATGTTTCCGTAAATGACGCCATAGATACTATTCTTAAAGAGAATAGCCGAATAGACGTTCTGGTGAACAATGCGGGCTATTCCATATTTGGTTCTCTGGAAGAATTGAGCCTTGAGGACATTAAAGAAGAGTTTGAAACAAATTTCTTTGGTGCAGTACGAGCTGCTAAGGCTGTTATTCCAGCAATGAGAAAACAGTCCAGCGGTACTATTGTGAATGTAAGCTCCATTGGTGGAAAAGTAGGCCTACTTCCATATTTTACTGCTTACCACGCAAGCAAGTTCGCTTTGGAAGGTTATACAGAATCCCTAAGACAGGAACTTGTTGAATTTGGGATAAACGTAATATTGATAGAACCTGGCGCAGTTGGAACTAATTTTATGGACAATATGAAAACAGGAAAGAATTACAATCCGAATGAATCTCCTTACGCAAAAACAATACAGAGGGTATTTGAAGGAGCTCAAGTAATTATGGCCAACACGATTCATCCAAGAGAAGTGGCTCAAGTCATCCTAAATGCTGTAAATTCAACTAGCCCAAATGTAAGATATTCTGTGGGAAAGGACGCTGAATCGATACTCAAAAGAAGAGCAGAATTATCTGACACAGAAATGGAACAATGGGTACGTGAAAGCTATATGGAGAAAAAAGGCTTCATCCGCGAATGATTTCTAAACTCCAAGGATGGTCGCTTTTCAATAAATGCAATTATAGTTTGTTTATTATTTTACTAAAGTCAAGTGAGAATATCCCACTGTTTTTGAATCAAATTTGACTTCCGCTTACATCACCTAAAATTAATTCAGTCCAAATGGTAATGATTTTGGTAAGGTTGACTAGCTAGAATATTAGTAGTGTTCTACCTATTAGTATTCTTTGGTATCCGAAGTTAGGATAGGCCCCACGACGCCCACGATTTCGCTCAGCGCTTGTCGTACTCGTCGTGGCGGCGAAACCAGAAGCCCGTCTCGTTGCGTCCCTTGGGAGCGCGGTCCAGCCACTGGTACATCCCCCAGAGCACGTCGAGTCCGCGCGCATAGGTGGAATAGGTGTGGTACACGACGCCGTCCTCGAGCACGAACGCGCTCATGCCCGGTCTCTCGCGTGTGTACGTGGCCACATCGGTTCCAGTCATGGCCGCGATGTCCGCGACTGGCCCCTGGTCGCCACGTGACCGCCACTTTCGTACGGTCTTCCCTGCAAGCGGCTCACGCGTCGCCGCCTCGCGCCGGTAGTTGTATTCAATGCCTCCTTTTCGCTGTTGGTCCTCGGTGAACCAGACGTTGAAGTCGAAGTTAAAGTCGCCGCCGAGCGACGACGCCCAAGGGAACGTCCAGCCCATCCGTCGCTTGTACGCCTGCAGCTTCGCGAGAGGCGCCCTCGACACTGCGGAAAGTGTGACGTCGTGGTTGGCCAGGTGGACCACCAAACCATCGAAGCCGTCGGCGATCGCCGAGCAGGCCGGGCATCCCGCCGTATAATCGGGTCCGAACATGAAGTGATACACGAGGAGCTGTGAACGCCCTTGGAAGAGGTCTACCAGCAAGGCTCTGCCCTCGTCGGTCTCGAATTGATACTCCTTGTCGATCCGAACCCACGGCAGCTTCTGTCGCCGCCTCGCAACGTCGTCACTGCGCCGCGTGAGCTCCTTCTCTGCGTCTAGCAGCTTGAGTCGGGCTGCAAGCCACTGTTTACGAGTCCCGGTTTTGTGATTCATCAAGGCCCATCTCCAAAAGTTTTGCAATATCCAAATGTATCTGCATCTCCGGTAATCATATAGTTACCGTCACCTCCTATCACACATGTAGTGTTACCATTGACACGTACTTCACCATTATCATCGTCAGGATCAGACCCTCTGAATGTTCTGTTATAGCCACTTGATATTACCATTAAACTAATATCTTGTATGGCATATATTAGTTTGATAGTTTTGGTTTGCAGTGACCATAGAACCAGCCTTGCTAAGATAATCAATTGATAGGTATGAAGCCGTCGGGAACCATATTGTTGACAACTCGGATCCAACCAGTAGGATACGAGTGAAACTCTGTTAGGGGCAGCTGTTTGAATTTACATTCATTCTTATCGGAAATACATGTTGACACAAATGCGTTAACTAATTTTATTAACCAGAAAACGCTCATTAGATCGTGAGAAAATTACTAGTTCCAATACTAGTTTCAACAATCCTAATCATTTTGCTGATTCCATTGATAGCATCATCTGCCATGGCGGAGTCATGGTCAGAGGGAGCAGGTATGCCCACTGCAAGATCAGAAATTACTGCTACCAATATAGGAGATGATATATACGTTATCGGTGGGTTCGATAAATCAGGCGATACCTTGGACGTTGTTGAAGTTTATAATGTCAACAATAATTCATGGAAATCGATAGCTCCTATACCGCAAGGAGTACATCATACAGCTGCAGCGAGTTATGACGGAAAAATATACGTGGTAGGGGGATTCATTTCAAGGGAGTGGATTCCATCCAATCAATTATTTATTTATGATCCAGTAAAGGATCGGTGGACGGAGGGTAAATCGATGCCGACTCCGAGAGGTGCGTTAAATGCATTATTCGTTAATGGCACTCTATATGCCATAGGCGGACAAGACGAAGCTAGAATTTTGAATATAAATGAAGCTTATGATCCACTCACAAACAAGTGGATCTCAAAAGCATCCATGCCTACTGGCAGACATCATGCTGCATCTACAACAGTTGACAACAAAATATATGTAGTCGGTGGAAGAATAGCTGGATCTTCTCCTTTAGTAAATGTTAATGTTAATGAAATGTATGATACCGAAAAAGACAAATGGACACAAATTGAATCCATGCCGTCAAAAAGAAGTGGAATAGCGGCTGCCACGATAAACAATAGCTACTTCGTAATTGGAGGAGAAGATCTTACTAGGACATTTGGCAACAATGAAAAATATGATATAGGAAATGGTAAATGGACATCACTAGAATCAATGCCTACATCCCGTCATGGTCTAGCAGCTGTTTCTATTGGTAACAAGCTTTTTGTAATTGGTGGAGGACCTGAACCCGGATTAAGCGTAAGCAATGTTAATGAGATTTACGACGATACTATACTAAATTCTAATGCCACAAACAAATCTAGTCTTAACACTACAATGCCAGAACAATTGCCTTCTCAATCTATCAATGGAAGTAAAGCGGGTAAAATTTGACAAGCTAATAAGCTAATAAAAGTGCCTCTCTGAAATTCATTTCACCTTACTATGCTAAATTCAATTTAGAGAACTAATATTATCCCGGACCAGTGGGGAATCGTATTGTTAACAATACGGGTCCAAACCAGAGGATATGACTGAAACGTCATAATCAACAGAACAAGCACGTTATGCTGATTTCTCAGATCCGCTATACTAAGTAAAATAGGAATTAGGAAGTGAAAGACTTTACAAACTTGTCTTCAGTCGATGTGATTCGTGCCCTCCTTTGTATGGGGACGTATAACGAGAGCTTTTTAAGATTTGCGTCTTCAAAACTCATAGCATATTGATGACTAAAAGAAGCGTAAAGATTCCAGAGAAAGAAAGGGCACTAGTCCTTCAAGGCGGAGGATCTCTTGGTGCTTATGGTGCTGGCGTGTATAGTGCTTTTTATGAATCGCTATCTAGAATAGACGCAGAGGAAGGGAACAAAGGAAAGCCGATTTTTGATATCATTGCAGGCACTTCAATAGGTGCAATTAACGCTGCTGTTCTGGTAAGTTATGTAGTGGAAAATCAGACTTATGAAGGTTCAGCAGAGAAACTTGTCGATTTTTGGAACTATCTTTCCAAGGAATCAATTGCAGAGACTAATCCATTTTTTAAACCTTGGTGGGATTACTGGCATAGAGTCAATAGAGCAGTTGCGTCAGGGGAATCTGCAAGAAGATACTATTCAGCTAATGAATTCGCAATATTCGGAGTACCAAATGTGTTTTATCCTCATGGACCTACACATGATAACAAATTTTTTGATTCAAATAACACATGGTACCGATTCAGTAATGAACCATTAAAACGGAGTCTGGAACGGTTTGCAAAATTTCCAATAGCCACTACCAAAGAAGACGATCAGCCAAGGCTCTTACTGGTAACAGTCGACGTCGCAGACGGCATTCCAATAACGTTTGACAGCTATCCCAAGGAAGATGGCAGTCGAAAGACCGAATATGGGAGGTTCATCAGTAGGGATGATAAAAAAATTGGATTTGAACATATTGTTCATTACGATGAGGGTATCACATCAAACCACGTTATTGCAAGCGGATCCTATCCAGTCAATTTTGACTATGCTAAGATAGAAGTTGACAGCTATTATTCTATCCCGAGTAACAGATCAGTTAAGGCCGAGGGTGTTGCTAGTAAGAGTGACAATAATTACAGGCACACCAAGGAGATGAGATACTTTTGGGATGGAGGTCTCATGGCCAATACTCCTTTGATGCAATTAGTTTTAGGACATAGGGACTACTGGTACAAGGTGAGAAGACTAAAAGATACTGTTCCTAGATTAGGAATATGTGTAATCAATTTACATCCTAAAAAGCAGGCCGGGATTCCTACAGATAGAGATGGTGTAATAAACAGAAATAATGACATAACTTTTTCAGATAGGACCCAACAAGAGGAGGCTATGCTCTTGTTAATATCAGATTATATTGATTTGGTAAGGGTATTAACAAAGGTCGCAAGAGGGCATGGTGTAAAAGAAGAAATAATAGATGATCTCTTGAATCAGAAAACAAGATTCCATGGCGTATTCCAGCAACATGGACGATTTCGAGATATAATAGAAGGACGATTCCAAATAGATGAAATAATACAAGTAAATAGGAAAAATGACGAACATACTATTTCTAACAAGATATTTGATTTCTCCGTCAATACTATAGAGCTGTTACTTAAGGAAGGATATAATGATGCACTAATTGCTGCTAACGAGTATCTCGAGTCTAAAGGAAAACAGCCCATAGCCAGGTGACTAGATCCGTGCCTATACAAGATTTGGAGGCCGATATGCGTGCATGTGAGGTTGAGGTGCAGATGCTGCTGCTGCACTAGACTCGCTAACCTTGGCAGAAAAAATCTAATCCTTTAAGCGGTTCCTGGTTAGTGGAACATGATGTTCTACATGTCTTATCCGCCTTGTGTTTCGACTACTTTCTCATCCAATATCAAACATGAATGAAGCTGATAACTCTTAAGGAATGAGTTGTGCAGGAATTTAGGGACTATAATGTTATTATGGTTAAGAATGAATTGATAGGTATGGAGCCGTCCTACCCACGCCGCTATCGGTTCTAAAAATGGGTTCCTACTATAATATTAAGATACTAAGCTTTAAAATTTTCCTTTTTAGGGGATCTGAATCATAACTTGTTCTTATCAAAAATAATTCAAATGGCTACCTCGGGATTCGAACCTTTGCAAGTAGTAGGTTCACTCAAATAATAGTAGATTTCCCTTTGAATCCATGCGGTATTTTTAGCTTCTAATTCCAATACTAGTTTTGGATTTATCTTTTAAGCAAGGTTTGGTATGGACATTCTCATAACTCTCCTTCTTAACAGTATTGCTAGGAATATTGATGCAATTGAAAATACTACAGCAGTGAGGAATATCATATTGAATGATTCCAATGACGGGAAAGAATGAATAATTCCGCTGATATCTAATGGGGATTGGTGTGATTGCATATACATTCCTGCAAGAGCGGGGCCTACTGAACTTCCTATAATTCTCATAAGCATAGTCGTACCAAGCGAGATTCCTGTAAACTGTTTTGGTGTCGTAAGTATAATCACATTCATAGCTCCAACACTAGTCAAGGATAATCCAACAGAGAGAATCGCAAGGTTTAATGAAATTAGTAATTCACTTGAATGGAATGTCAATAAACCAAAGAAGCTGATAGCAGTAACTACAGAACCAGCTATTATTGGTTTTAATGATCCTAACTTCGATATAATGAAGCCTGAAGAAGCTCCAAAAACTAGAAGTACCACAGCAAATGGTAACTGCACATCCCCAGTTTTAATAACATCTTCTCCGAAACCTAGCGGCTGAGGATCTCTTACTAAAATCGGTATGGTTTGAAAAACCATGAACATGGACATTCCAACAATCATGATAATCAAATTTGCAGGTAAAATGGCCTTATTTAACATCAACTTAAGGTCAACCAATGGATATTTTGTACGCCTTTCTGTAATTATGAATAGTACAAAAGAAATTATTCCTATTACAAAAAATGATACAACCTGTATAGACAAATCAGATGAGTTATTGATAGTACTGTTGCCGGCACTACCTGTTTCCATATAGGTCAGGGCTAGCAGAAACGAAGTAACAGCAATAGCTAGTGTTATTGCACCCTTTATGTCAATTTGGCTTCCAGATGATTTACTGCTAATATTGGTACCTGTTTTGCTATCAATTCCTGCTTTCTGGATAGACCGTCCTTCTTCTTTTTGAGTTCTGCTTTCTTCATCTACTTTAATAAAACGTCGTATTACCGCCAAAAGAGTAATTGCAATGGGTATTATTGTAAAAAATGTAGCTTGCCACCCATAGTCTTGGATTATAGTGCCTCCAAATAACAACCCCATTACTGCCCCGGATGCAAACATGGAAGTGATCACACCTTGACCTATGGATATTTTCTCTCTGGGGAATTGGTCCCTTACAATACCAAACGCGATTGGGAACATTGACAAGCCAATTCCTTGTATTGCCCTAGCGATTAACATGAAAACTATATTTGTTGCAAGTCCTGCAATAGAAACACCTACCACATAAATTACCATTATAATTAGCAATATTTTCTTCTTTCCATAATGATCTGATAATTTACCTGCAATAGGAGTCATAACCGCACCTGAAATTAAGTATGCTGTAAGAATCCAAGACGACATACTATAAGATACGTCAAAGTATTTGATAAGGTCTGGAATTGCTGGTATTAACATTGTTTCGGCATACATTACCATGGTAGCGACACAACTTAGAATTGCAAGAGTTTTCCATGCACTGGCAGGAATCTTTACAGATGAGGATCGTTGTTGATGAAATACAGAAGAGTGAATGTTACTGTTCTTATTTACATTATTTTTTTGAGATGATGACCATTCCATTTTTTAGTTACGTTACTCCTTCTATAAACTTGACTTTCTTCTTTTTGACATTCTTGTTGGAGGAAGTTATTGATGTGTCAGCAGCAGAATTAGCAGTATCACTAATGTCACAGCCAACATTAAAATGGATATTCAGGTTCTCACAGATCTTTCCCAAAGAGTCACGCATAATTGTAATGTGCTTTTCAGAAATGTCTTTTACCGCTATTTTCCTTATTTTTAATGCACATTCAATCATTTGATCCCATAGGGCATCAGCTTTCTCTGTACGATATATCTTATTGTTTCGCCTATCATCTTGGTCCACTTGCCTCACAACCAAGCCTTCTTTTTCCATTTTATCGATAATTGGGATAAGAGTTGCAGCTTCTAGCCCAAGTTTATTAGCGATTTCCTTTTGGCTAATACCATCTTGCATAGACAACATTACAAAGACTTTCCATTGACCAAATGTTACTCCTACCTTTTCACGTAATTCAGAATCAAGAGCCTTGACGAATACCTTCGCTGTTCGGTTAACTATAAATCCGATACTGTTTTGAAAGTCGTAAGACTGCATTGCAATTGCCTACTAATCATTAGTATACTAATTATAAGTATATAAATCTTTAGCGCCTATCTGATTTTTACTCTCATTCCGAAAGAGTGTCTGAGTGGACGCTAGTACAAATAACTGTAGAATTACTAGGAAACACGGAATTGACAAAGAACTACAATTAATATTGGATTAGAAACTCTTTTCTAAAAGTTTGAAGTTATAACTTAAGTTGACCTTTAAATGTAAAATTTGTGGTTCGCAATTCGAAGAAAAAGAGCGACTAAGTGTTCATAAAAAGGTTCACGGAAGAAAGCCAAAGATTAGTGAATATGGAAGTCCGGAATTCAATCAGGATAGATTGAGAGGCTAAGCTAAATTACTCTACCTTGAATCATTGAAAGAATACAAACTATAATAAAAATAATTACAATTATTGAATAACTTATTATTAACATAAATGAACCAAGCAGTATGCCCCTCAATATTGATTCTGAATAGAATTACTAAACGTGACTTTATATTAAAAGGCACTAGTCTATCAGATATTATGAAAATTGGAATAATATCGGATACACATGATAACATTGAGAATATACTGAAGGCTGTTAAAGAATTTAATAGTAGACATGTAAATATCGTTCTTCATGCAGGCGATTTTGTAAGTCCAATCGCTGTTGAATCTTTTGCAGGTATCAAACTTGTCGGTATATTGGGAAACAATGATACAGATATTCCTGGGCTAACATCAGCCTTTAATAAGATACATGGAGAACTCAAAGGAGAGATTTTTGAAGCAGTATATGATGGTATTAAACTTGTTATTTATCATGGTACCAGTTCTTCAAAAAGAGAATTTTTAATCAATTCTGGAAAGTATGATATGGTGATTTACGGACACACGCATAGAAAAGCCAGTAACAAGATTGGAAGGACAATAGTTGTCAATCCAGGTACAGCTAAAGGTTGGTTCTTTGGATTTTACGCAACAATAGCTGTATTTGATACCCATACTAGAAACATAGAGTTTGTCAGTTTATAATCTTTGTAGTTACTATTAATAGGTTATGCCAAAGAGTAAGAGATGAATTTCAGGTTTATCAGTTAGTATTGAATCTAAAATAACTATGTCTTGAGGTTTTTATCAGAGCAAACTGGCGACGAAAAGTGCGAATACGTCGGGATATGACTGATTTTAGTCGGAGCAGTCTTAATTTCTAGATCTTGGCTTTACGAAATTGGAATCATTTTTGTCATAAATTTTTCAGCTCATATACATTATTTTCTGTTTTTCTGAATCAATGATATTAAATAAATAAGCTAACTGAATTTTTTTATGGATCTTTAATTCGTTACGATCAAAGTGAGGAATTAATAATATAGGATTTTCTGATTCTCCATTTCAAACAGAACGAAATTGTGTCAAGTATATATAACAAATAATGAATCATAGACGATCACTGCCTGATAAAAATGATTTCACAAGAAAAGAAAGATGTTGTAAGGAACCTGTATCTATCTGGAATTGGTGAAGAATTCATTGCGATGCAATTAGATTTAGAAATTCCCATAGTAATCGGTGTCCTGAAAGAACTTGGAATTTATAGATCAGAGAAGAAAGAGTAATTGGATTTAATGGAATTTAAGAAGCCAAAAAGATACACTAAACTCCCATTTTTGCAAGAATTCTGTTTGTTGATTAGATCTGTACAAAATCTGATATTACCTATCGGGATAGGCTTAATAATTGCGCAGGTTATCTTTCGATGAATGAACCAAGAAGAAATCCTAAAAAAAACCAACGATTTGGGACTGACTACTACCCCTGAAATTACAAACCAAATATCAGATATGGTTTCAAAGATAGCTGTTGATACTATGCTTTCCGCAGGCGAAGTTGAAGCATTGACAAATATCATGATATTGAAAGCATGCGATACTGCATTACTTGATAAAAGGACAATTATTACGGTTAATGATGTTCTATCATCACTCAATTTTGTGTGCGTTCCATTTTTTTACCCATGCGCTAAAAGTAACATACTGGAGAATCCGCGTATTACAGCTTCTGTTATTACACCTTCTGATGTAAATTTGCTTGAAAGTTTAGGCATTACAAAGAATGACGAATTAAATGCTACATCAACTACTGAAATAGCGAATAAAGCGGTAAGTTATCTTAAAGGTAAGGTTCCTTCAATGGATATTTCATCTCATGACTTTGATTTGTTTAGTAAGAGAATAGAAATTTGGAAACTACAGGCAAATATTCTGTCTACCTTAAATAAATAAATCGGCCAGGCTGATCTATTCAATTTAGCGGTCCATATTAATTGCAGCATCTGAGGAAATTCTTAGACCCTTATTGAGAACGGTTAGGGGAAATACGCAGTTACTCATTAAATCATATTACTGTACAACAAGTCTACAGCCAGCAATAGCGAGACCTATTGTGCAATTATGGTGTATTTAATGTCTTGAGCAAATTTAGTTTCCACCAACAATCAATTGCGTAAATCCATATACAAACATGCACTCGAATCAAAGTTCTTGAGATTAATTGGACATGCTGAAATGGAAAAACAAATTCAAAGAACTGTTAGGCAAGTTTCAGAAGACAAAAAAATAATTGAGAAAGAACTTCATGAACCAGTTGAATTTGACGAAGCACAACTGAAAAAATATGTAGAGTTTGTAATAAAAGAAGTAAGAAAAGGAAGCCAACCAATCAATTAAAAATAAACTGCTTATCGAGTGCTACTATTACTACAGAGCAGTCACAGAAAGGGCCCTATTTTCGTGTTCAGGAGACTTTAAAAATCCTGTTTTTCTCTCACTTATTCTAACATAATTTCTATACCTACTTATAACAATCCTGATTCTCTTATCTGTCTATATTTTCTACTAATATTCCTGTCTTATTCCTGTTGCCTTTGATACTGATAAATGCCTTCCAAGTGTCAAATGTGCCTCAGCAGAAATTTTGAAATCGCAGCCACAGCTCATTTCGCATACATTGGCTTGCTCCAATGCTCCAATCCAATCACAAACTTTTTAATAAATTATTAAATTTAATTTTACAATTTATTGTTTTTTTGTGCGCTCGCATTCATGAAGGCTTGTAAATAAAGAAGAAACTAACTATGTTAATCGATCCTTAATAATCTAGAATGAGTTAAGTGATATGATGTATATTCAAAAAACTTTGCGTTGCGGTCATGCCAACTGTAATGAGAATTTACCAATTAATGTTATGTCGAACACTAGTATAAGCCGTAGAGGTAACGAAGATAAAATTTCTATTCAGAGTGAACTTATGTTGTGTCAAAACTTGTATGAATCTGCAGTAAATTGTGAAACTATTAACTTTAGAGCTTTGACGAATATATATTGAAGCAGAAATGTCTAATCCCTACATGAATAACAGGTCCTATATCGGAAATATGTTCATATGGCTGGGCATATACATGGGTATTGGTTTAGCAATATCATTTGTTCTTCCATTTCCTATGTCACTACTTGCTATGTTTGGATCACTAATTGGGATTGATTATCTAAGAGCCAGATACAAGATGAAAAAGATGGGTATCACCAACATAAGACAGATGTTTAGTTCCTATTCTGCTCCGCAAACACGAGACCAAGCACTAAAGTATTACTGCATGAGTTGCGGAACCGAACACAGAGAAACTTCCTGTCCTAAGTGTGGATCTAAAATGACAAGGGTAGGTTGATTGTAACCAAAATGAACATTTTTAAACGTTGGAAACCAAAAGGGAAAATGTACAGTTTTAAATGCTTCCAATGCGGATCGGGCTTCCTTTCCAGCTTCAATCTTGAAGTGCCAATTTGTGGAAAATGCATTCAAAACGCCAAATCACTGGACTCCACCATTGATTATGAAAAAATGTGTCTCAAATGTGGTAACAGAGGAGTAATTTATGGTAAGGAGATGTGCTACTCTTGTTATTTCGGATTTCAAAAGAATCAACCTTCTTTACGATAACCTCCATACATAAGAAGATAACAGAAGCCATCGATATCCCTTTAATTCAATTATCAATAATAGGACCTAGAGGTTCAACGGATTTAAGGAAAACGGTATATATTCCGAAGATCAAATTCTAAATTGGATCAACAAAAGCACTATGTTATTCGAATTGCAAAAATATGGAATTTTTAAATTAGGTAATCCGCCGGAGCGATTTGACTGGATATCTCTTCGGAACTTTCGCAAATTTGGATGTATTAGTAAACATTAGGATAGACCTGCATGAGGTGTGTCTATAAGACAGATTAGTTTAATTAAGGAATAGTACATTGTATATCTAAACCATTCAATGTCTATCGCTTGGAAGAGAGACTCAGGACTCACTGCTCGAATGACCCTTAGCTTCATTATTTTAGGAATACTATATGTGGTATTTTTGAGCATACTACATTTTCTTGGGGTAGGATACATTCCTCTAGCCTTTATAGCAGGGGTTATGATCATGGCCCAATGGTACTTCTCCGATAAGATAGTACTCTGGACTTCTGGAGCCAAGATCGTATCAAAAGAGGAATATCCACAGCTACATAATATTGTTGAAAACCTTGTAAATAAAAATGGTATTCCGAAACCTAAAGTAGCTGTAGTTAATTCAGGCGTCCCTAATGCTTTTGCTACAGGGAAAAGCCCAAGGAGCTCTCTAATAGCAGTAACAACTGGGATACTTGGCCTGCTCGATGATGAAGAACTCGAAGCAGTAATAGGACATGAGTTGACACACGTTAGAAATCGAGACGTCCTGGTTCTGACACTAGCTAGCGTATTTTCTACGGTCGCATGGTATCTTGCTCAATTTAGTTTTTTTGGCGGTTACCAAAGTAGGAATCGTGACAGCGGAAATGCAACGATAATTGTAATACTGGTTGCAATAGTAACATGGGTGGTAAGTTTTCTCATAATTAGGGCTATTTCCAGATATAGAGAATATTCAGCAGATAGAGGAGGTGCAATCATGACCGGAAGGCCAGATAAATTGGCAGACGCACTTATGAAAATAAGCGGAAAAATGAGCAAGATTCCAGCTAACGAATTGCAAAAGGTACAGAAAATGAATGCATTCTTTATTATCCCTGCCTTATCAGGGAGTTCTATTGCTAACCTCTTCTCAACTCATCCACCAGTTGAAAAAAGAGTCCAGAAACTTAAGGAAATGATGACTGACATGCACAGATAACGAATTAGTATTTATCTACATTCACACCACAGGCGTAACAGGTTTTATTTCTATCCATTTTACAATTTAAGTTTGCATTATAAGTTGACTTTAGTTCAATTTCAATTGAAATATTTGCGCATCCTTGAATAGGAATTTAAATTCTTTATATCTGACTACCAAATCTTCTTAATCTAAATGGACAAGATAAACGAGAAGAGAACCCATGCTTACAGTGCAAAGAGAGCAGAAAGCAAAAAATACGCTAAAATCAAGAGGCGGAAGCGAACAAAACCGAGAATCTGACAAATCTAAAATCTTAAATCACAATAATGGCGCATTATATTAATGCGTATATTAGATGGAAGCGCCGGTTTTAGTGCACCATTAACTGAACAGGAAGCGAAGGAATTTCTGAGTGAGAGTAAATTAAACATCCATATTGCAACAGTAGATGAAAATGGACAGCCCAATATACACCCAACATGGTATTATTTTGATTCAAGTAAGGACAAAATTTATATCGAAACTTCAAAGGATTCAAAAAAGGCGTTTAATCTAAGGAAAAACAATACCGTCTACTTCTGTGTAGATGCTCCGAATATGCCTTATAAAGGAGTACGTGGAAAAGGAACGGTCAGAATTCATGAAGACATGGAGCATAACATGCCAATTACAGAAAAAATCATGTTAAGGTATCTGGGTAGCACTGAGCATCCAATCGCAAAGACTCTAATGAGTTATGTTAGAAAAGGGGATGCCATAATCCTTGAGATTATTCCAAGCTATTTTTCAACCTGGGATGACAGCAAAATTTCTCAAGGATGAATTTAACACGAGCTTCAATCGTTACTGAAATAAGATAATTATTTGCCAACTTGATGTACAAAGCCAATGTCAGCCAAAAGTTTTTCCCATGCAAATTATTCTTTTTGCGCGTTTTTAAAATTGAACTTTACTTGTACGAATAGAGGTTCTTCAATCCCCCAGCTCCACTTCTTCTTAGGAGCTACGCTGAACTAAGGTTTTGCCTCATAAATTATATTAAACAGTGTCTGAGTTGCACGTCTGAATTTGGTAAATCCAGCTGCGTATATTATCTCTTTTATTTTTTTTTCACCTGCCTGTGCACCTAATGCAGGACCATTATCTGCCAGAGAATTTGGGACACATACTAGAGTAGACGCTGCATAAAATGCTCTGCCTACTACGTTAAGGTTGTCTTCTAACTTGTCATTAGCCATTGGTTCTATAATCATACACGTCGCATCTGGCTTAAGTGAATTCTTTGCAAATTTCATTACTCCTACAGGATCGGCCATATCATGAAGACAATCAAAAAAAGTAACTAGATCATAATCATTCCCAATTGATTCATCATTTGCAGATACGGCATTAAATTCTACATTCACTATTTTTCTTTCTTCTTTTTCTTCTTCCTGTCTTACCTGGTCTTTAGCTTGTTCGATAGAAGGACCATGGTTATCAAAACCATAAAATTTAGAATTTGGATAGGCTTTCGCCATAAGAATTGTTGATATACCATATCCACATCCTATGTCAGCAACTTTTGCTCCTTGCTTTAATTTTTTTTCAACTCCATCAAGCGATGGAATCCATGAACTCACCAGATTTCCAACATAATTAGGCTTATAAAATAGCGCGCTACCCTCAAAGAGATCATGATGGTGCTCTCCCCATCTCAAACCTTTTCCGCTTTTGAACATTTCTACGAACTTATCTTCATCTTTAAAGTAAGACTTTATTGCTTGATATGCCCCCTGTAAATACACAGGACTATTCTCGTCTGCTAATGCCATTGCTTGTTCAGGCGGAAGAGAATATTTCCCATTTGTAGGATCATATGTTATATATCCTCCAGCAGTTTGATTTGCTAACCATTCCCTAATAAGACGCTCATTCGTATTGGTCACTTTCGCTAACTCTTCTGATGTAATGGGCTGTCCTAATTTCGCCATGGATTTGAATAAATCAAGTCTATCCCCAATAATCACAAGCATTGCGCTTATCGTGCTTGCAATGTCTTGAATGGCTTTTAGCATAAAGTCATTAAGTTTTTTTTCATCAATTTTGCCAGAATTGATATTTTCTTTCATTTTGCAAAATATTATAGATAATATTAGATATTTTAATTTAATTCAGTAAAAACAACATGAGGCTGACAAATTCAAAATTTCAGATACCAGGCTGTCGTGATTGTAATCGTATTATACTATTGAGTCCTTAGTTTATTATCTTCTGTATAAATGGTGTCTCGGGTTTCTGTCCCGTTCCCCGAAGCACTAATGCGGTAGAGGGGAAAGGCCAAATACGGGACTGGCCGAGAAAAGCCCCTTACCATACAGGAGATTTATTAATCAATTGGTATCGCCAACGACGCTATCGGTTCTAAACTAGATTCTTACTATAACAATAAAATACTAAGCTTTAATTTTTACTTCTTGATTTAGAAGTTCGGTGGCCTGACTTGGGATGTTTGTGAACCGTTTTCACCTCAAACACTAGTTCAAACCTCTTGTCTCATCAAATCTTTTATATTAAGATATTATATTTTCCAGAAGGTATTTGACGCCATTTAATCGTAAAATTAATTTCCGTGGTGGTGGTAAGAAGGCGGTCCTGATGGATAAAATAATTGACTTGGCTTCAGATATGCCAATAACCCAAAAGGATGCTATAGAAAAGGACGCTAAAAAAGTAGTAGAGCATGTTGTTTTTGAGTTTTCAAAAAAAGGGATTGGCGGTGACTACACTGGATATCATGACATAACCCATGAGCTTGAGGTGACATACTTTACTTTGCTGGCCGCCAAGTTTCATTTTGAACAAAAAGAATTCAATCAAAATGATGTCACTACGCTCTTTCTCAGTGCGCTTCTTCACGATTTTGATCCGTTAAAAGAATCTGAAAAGCCGCACAACGATAACGTTGAATCATTTATTAGAAATGATAAGGAATTAGCTAAACTTATCGTTCCTTTTGAAACAGATTTGAATATTGTACTTGCATTAATACGTAGAACTACGTATCCTTTCAATGGGAAACAGAAAGAACATGCCTTAGAAAGAATGCAAGAGCTATTCTCTTTAGCCAGGATTCATAAAGATGATACTGTCACTAGGAATCATTATGAACAACTCGGGTGGTTCTTGTCTATCTGTGATCGTATTGCTGGATACTCTCTGGGGGACTTTAAATATGCTAGAGAACTTGCAAGACGCAATGCTATAAGTATGGAATGGCCGCCATCAGTTATAAATGAACAAGTTGTTAAATATTTTAAGTCGTTAAAAGTAGAAAAAAAGATGCTTGATTATGTCTTGATGGGGGTTTCTGATGATTACAGGAAAAATCTATTTAATAACATTGCAGGCTTTAGGCGCGCATGGGAAAAAGAGGTTAGGTCAAAAGCAATTTAAAACCTCATTGATAAAGGAATCCCAAGCAATTAAGCCCTGGCATTCTTAGAAAACAGACGTCTTGAGCTGAAGCCTTTTTGAATTGACACCAATTTTACGAATTTGAATATCTAGTTCGATGAGAGAAAATAGAGTTATTTAAAACCCTTGTAAACTTTACATGACTGGATTACTGGAACGGTTCATTGAATTTTTCCCAAAATTACTGCGATCAAGATGACGCTTAGGACCACTATGGTTATCGCAAAAATTAGACGCCTGAATTCGATAGGATTCAATTTGTGTTCCTTTTTATCTCACAGTTAATACCGGACAATTGGCTAGCCTCACAACATCTGAAGTAACACTGCCTAATACCAAACTCTTAAGTTTTGATCTCCCTCTCGGCCCAACAACAATTAAATCAATATGTTTATCCTTCGCGTAATCTGCTATGGCATGAGCGACTTTAATTGAAGCGATAATTTCGGTTTTGACTCTTACAATATTCTCTGACTCGTCGTATTCGTGTATTTTTTCCGATATATCAGTAAGATATGCCTGTGCTTGCTTCTTAAAATCGATTACATGACTTGGGGTTACAGTTTCTGAATTGGTCTGTGTTCGGACGACGTAAAGGACTACTAGTATTGCGTTATAATCTTTGGCAATTCTAGTTGCATAATCGACTGCTTTGTCTGCCGATTTACTGGATTCATGTATGGCTACAAGAATTTTAGAAAATGTTTTTTTTCTCGCGACTTTATCCGTTATCAACTTACTACTTTATTTTTGTTGATAGTTCCTAAAAAGTGATCCTCCATTTATACCATTTAGCTTTAATGCTTAGTATAGGGGGTATTCGAGATTTAGTAACAGGTTTGAGAGCATTATTGGGAGTTGCAAATCAGGACTATTTTACCTGTGACCGACCCAGTTCCAAGTAGTTCGTGGGCCTGGATTGCTTGATTCAATGGCATTCGAGCTGCAATTTTAGGCTTTATCTTCTCGAGCTTCAGCAGATTAAAAAGTGCCTGCAGGTCTTCTCGAAACCAGTCAGGCTTACGTCTTTTCAATGTTTGAATACTGTAGGGAATAACTTTTCTCCTGTCAGGTATCAAATTTAACGCAAGAAGATTTAACCAATTAATGACATTGGATACTATTTGATGTGTTCGACGATGTCCATTTTTCGATATTGAACCGAACCCGTACCCTATTAATCTGCCACCTGTCCGAAGTGTCTTGTAAGAGCGCATTAGCGATTTTGTCCCAATACCATCGAACACTACATCCACTCCATTCTCAGTAAGCCTGAAAATCTCTTGAACAAAGTCAACTGATTTGTAGTCTATGGGCTTACCGCTAAGGTCCGATACTATTTTTTCCTTGCTTAAAGAGCAAGTGCCGTACATCTCCGCTCCTGTCAGTCTTCCTAATTGGAGCAGCGCGGTACCTACTCCACCTGCAGCGCCGTGAACTAAAATAGATTCACCAGATTTTATGTGAGCACAGCGATGTAGCATTTGATATGCAGTGGTGTAGTTAAGCACTAAGCTAACGGCATCAGCGGGGTCCAGCCCGGAAGGAACCGACACGAGCTCGTTAGGAGGAAGACACAGGTATTGAGTATATCCCCCAACTATTGGTAAGGCGGCTACACTATCGCCTCTTTGCCAAGTCGATGTTTTAGATACCTTCTCACCTACTTTATCCACTATGCCCACGATATCCCAACCAAGAGAGAAAGGCGTTCGTCTAAACACTGATTCAGGATGAATACCTTCACTTATGAGAATATCAGCAAGCGATACTCCAGCGGTCAAAATTTTCACACGCACCTCATGAGCGTCTGGTAATGGAATTTCTTCCTCAATGATACGAAGATTTTCTGGACCTCCAAATTTGGATACGATGATACGCGTGTTGTTCACTGCTAAGATATCTCCTTTTTACAACGATAACTTTTTTTCAAAAATCTGTTCACTGGCATGATTGAGAGCACATTTGTGACAATCAGAAATAAAGATTTAGAATATTGTGTAAACGAAACCAAGCAATAACAGGAGAAAATAGACGATTTGATCTCCAATCTTTAATAAGGTATTTGTGACATTTTAGGGAGACCAGGACTAGTGAGACAAAAACAACCATCCGCCAAAACAAAAGTAAGCTGGAACATACGTGCGTACTACTTGGACGCTTGTAATTGCGATTGGGGATGTCCATGTCAATTCAATGTCAAACCAACGCATGGGTACTGTGATGGAGTAAGTGGTGTCCATATAATAGATGGCAGTTACGGTAACAATGTTAAACTCGACGGACTTAACATGGCTTTGGTTGGTTCTTGGCCGGGACCAGTACACGAGGGTCGTGGAAAAGCCAGCTATTACATAGATGACCGATGCAACGACAGACAGTTTGAAGCATTAACAGAAATAATAACAGGAAGAGCAGGAAATGGTGGTCCGTTTTTAGTTTATGCTAGTACACTAGAAGAATATGATGAACCTAAAAGAGCACATATTAGCTTTCAATCAAAGGACATTAGGAGTTCTATGAATATTCGCAGTTTTGACAACGATGTTATAGATACTTCGCTTGAACCTATCCTGAATCCAGTAACAGGTAAAATTCATCGCGCTATTATTGAACTTCCTGAAGGTTTTGAAGCAACTAGAATGCACCAGGCTTCTACCAAGACCCTTTCCGTAAATACTGATCGACTTAAATTTATATACAACGGAACATATGGAAGTTTTGCAGAAACTGTTTGGAAGAGTTCATAAGTGACTAGGAAGGCATCTACATTACATCAGTAACGGTCTACAACTTTTTATTCTAGCTTCATAGTAAATAGATTACAATGTCATTATTAGAAGAAAGTGCTCCAGCCATTATATTCGTAATAGGTCTCGTGATTTCAACCGTCATAATCTTTATTATAACCAAGTTATTCGGAGGAAGAACAAACATTGGAAAAGCCTTCATCACAGCAATTATAGGAGCGTTAGTTTGGGTTATTACCTACTATCTCTTTGGACATGGATTACTGGCAACTGTAGCAGGAGGTATAGCTTGGTTATTAGCATTAAAGGGAATATATCGCCTTAGTTGGACTAGAGCTGCTATTATTGCTGTGATTATATGGATAGTGTCTTATTTTGTTGCAGTGGCCCTTCGTTTGCCTACTGCTCCTGGCCCGCTATGATCTGATGGTCCATGATCCAATGTAATTTATGACGAACTAAATTGGTTATAATAGTAACATTGAATTGCTAGATATTCGACCGTCGGGATACGTCTGAATATTCAGTCGGAACTTGTTACCATTGAATGCTTTATCAATGATAATCCAAGTCGAAATACAGAGGCCTTACTTATCTTATAACTATCCTGCCTTTGCTTTTTTAACATTGAACTTTCCTTGTACAAATACAGGTTCTTCAATTCCCCAACTCCACTTCTTCTTTGGAGTTATCCTGATATATTGGGGATTGGGGTGGTCAGTGTTTTCCATATAACCTCCTTGACGAGTAATTATATCAGCAGAGCCATAGATCCTTATTCCTCTTGGATCCCATGGATCGATACTCTTCAAGTCATCAATCACAATTGCAACCTTGTCATTTTTCAAAACATTTCTAAATTTTGTAGATTTGAGAAGGTTCATTCCACCTACATAAATATATTCTCCATCAAAATCAAACCCAACAGGAACAACATCAGGTTGTATAGATTTTTCTTCTTGTGTCAATGTTGCAACAGTAGCTATTCTTGCAAGACGTTGGGATTTGAGGTATTCTATTTCCTTTTGGGAAAGTATAGATTTATTCATATTGATAAGTAAGCATTAATAAAAGATAAAGTTAACTTAGCAATTAGTTCATGAAACTGCTCTTATGGGAGATTGCCAAATTAAGATCCATGACGAATTTAAATTGCAAGATTAAAGAACCAGCTTTATCATCATAAAGCTACTAACCTTCACATAAAAGAACTAATTTTAGTATCAAATACTTTATTTTATTTGATCTGTTATATTCGTTAGCTTACAATGAAATTCAGAAAGATTGTTGAAACGTCAATATATTCATCTCATTTAAAAAAAATGAAAGAATTCTATGTCGATAAATTAGGTTTAGAGCTCGTCTCTGAACAGAAAGGCAGGCATGTATTCTTGAAGACAGATAAAAATATGCTTCTTATTTTTAATTACCGGGTAACTGCATCTGAAAAGGAGACCAGTCATGGTGCACCTACCCCTCCTTTAATGGTTCATGTTGCCTTTGAAATCGAACCAAGCGAATATGAGGAAGCAAAGGACCTGCTAGAAAAAAATAATATACAAATTGAAAAAGAAATAGTGTGGGAAAATGATAACAGATCCGAATCAATTTATTTTCGAGATCCTGCTGGAAACCTTGTCGAATTCATAACAAGAAATTTCTGGCCAGTAACAGATTGATTTTCAAAATATATCGGAAGATTTTGTATGGGACGATTTATAGCTTATTATCATTAACTTCACGACAATTCTTCTTTCTCTTGATGAACAAATTTGATTGCTTGTGTAATGACATATCATTAACTCACGACAATTCTTCTTTCTCTTGATGAACAAATTTGATTGCATGTGTAATCACAATTTCGTTGGTAACAAGCGCCATCAATACATAAATAATTAGATTAGTATGAATTAAAGTGGAACTCGGGAGCCAATAATGATAATTACGACTCAAGCTCTGAAAAAGGCAATCCTTGCTGCATTGGCTGACGAGGATATGACAAAGATATTGAATGCAGTTATGGTCATGTCAAAATCAGTCAATTCAATCATGAGAGAACAGAATATCCCTTACACCACGGCATATAGGAAGACCAAGTGGCTTCTAAAGCAAGGACTTCTTGTAGTTGATAGAATTGAAATTACGCCAGATGGAAAGAAATCGAGTTTGGTTCATGCTACACTTCAGTCAATAGCTGTCAAGTTCGAACAAGATGGTACCATTATCGTTGATGCTGAAGAAAATCTTAATGCACTAAAAAAAGTAATGAAAAAATTCCTTTCAATGGAATGAAAGCAAAGAATGAAATCTTATTTTTGAGTATCAGTATCAGCAGGGGTATCGACAAGATTTTTGATACCTATTTCAGAATAATAAAATCGAATCCATATAATAAAGGTCGGAAAAATTGTTGCACCAACATGTATTTGTGACCCTAACGATTCAGGTATGGATAATAATGTAGCAAGCTCTTTGATCTCAATTATCTCTCCTAGAACATACAGTCCTATGAATAATGAAATTTGAAACTGAAAAGTCCTGATACTCCTGGATTTAATTGATAACAGCACAAAGAAAGCCAAAGATACTAAAAAAAGAATTGATGTGATTATAGACATAGATGGAATGAATAGTGGATTTAAATCGAGATTCAAATTAGATACTAGCCTCTTCCTCTTTTTTCTTCATCTTTTTTATTGAAAAGTAATAGATAATTGCGAATATTGTTAATGCCACTGCAGTTATTGGTTCAAGAATTCCTTTTGAGAGTAGCTTCAGATTTAACATTCCGGCAATATGATAAATGAATTGGATTAACATAAAACTAGCAAATAACATCATTAGTTTTACAAGAATATCACCTTCAATCTTTTTACTTCTTGACTTCAAGATAAAGTAAATTGGGATTGTAAAACCTGCAAAATAAAAAATTGCATCTATTAAGTGATATTCAAATTGTATCAATTTAATTAAATTACCATTTCCTTCTACATTGAGATTCTTTAACGTATGCAACATAGACATTAGAACTTAAATATAGATCTACGAAATCCACATCTGAACTTCAGAGCTGGATTTCAAACTTAAGCTTCGTCTTTTCGTTTATATCAAAAACAAAAGGAACACACAATACCGAAAATGAATAAGCAAAAAAATAAGTCAGAACAAAAATGGCTGATAGCAACGACTCTTATGGTCGTCATATCAGTAACAGCTATAATAAGTGGAACCAACGGCCAAAGTTTACAAAAGACGTTCGCAGAAAATACGACGACATTCAAAATGGTCAATCCAAACCAATCGACAAGCAAGGAATTCTGGATAAATACAGTACACCTTGACGGAAACACAAACTTGAATCCTGGCGTAAAATGTGATACATGTCCTCAAAACACTCCTCTGCATCCAGCTGAACAGCCTCCTGCAAATTCAACAATTCCTGTTGGTGGAGGTTTAAGAATAACAGAACCAAATAAAGTTGGAGCTTGGGACTTCAGATCGTTCACATTCTCGCCTGACCAAATAGTTGTCAACCAAGGTGACAAGGTCACTCTGCACTTCATCGGGGTACAAGGAGCACACCATGTCGTGACTGTTCAAGGAGTGGAAACCTTTGAACTGATGAGGGGACAAATACACACTGTATCATTTGTGGCGAACAATCCGGGAACCATAACATACATTTGCCACGTACATTTGCCTAACATGGTAGGCCAGATATTGGTCTTACCGAAAGCTGCATAGCGAAGATAGGATGTAATGTTCAATGGCTGTCTTCACTTCCACTCTTTTTTTTGATTTCGATTTTTACTTGAATATGGCAAACTAATCTTCATCAAAAAATGGTAGCCCGAGTTCAATACTAATTATTCAGATTAGCAAAGAATCCGATAACGAGTTTATAAAACCCAAAGTAAACATGTTGGTAATTGTTGCCCAAATAACTTTTTTCATGATCTTATATTCTAAAGTTAAAATTTGTATTCTTTCAGCGATATGAATTGATTATTTGAGTCAAGTAATAGGTTGATTTTCCTTAGTCCTCTGCCAGATATCAGAGATAATTTCATATACAGTTTGGCTAACGGATCCATTGAATTTTTCGCTCCATATTTTCGCTACGTACTCTCCTGGAGAAATTCTATTTTCTAGTCTTTTATCCAAAATATTAAGGAACCCTACATTGATACCTAAGTCAGTCAAACCTTTTCGTCCAAAATTGAGCTGACTTCTTATAATATCTATAATATTGAAATGAGTTTTGGCGTTGAAGCCATATTGAACTGCCGCCGTCCTCTCCTCCCTTAATGTAGAAAGTACCCTCAGTTCCCTTTCTTCATGAATGGCTCTGCTCAAATAACCAATAAAGAACTCAGCCATTGCCATCAAGCTTTTTGGAGTGGGTTGAACAGACATAATTCTAGTCTCTACACGATAAGAATCAGTACCGATTCGAATTCGTGCATCATCATGTCTTTCTTTCTCTAATGTGAAATAATCTTTCGTCGTATTTTGTTCACGCGACGTAATATAGTCTATATAATTTTCAACCCCGTCAAGGTATTTTGGGATGGCAGGGAATCCTGAATTCTGTTGTTCTGATTGATCGTACAGGTGAATTCTTGGTTCATGCAATGAATATATTCTTCCAGCAAAGAGTCGGCTGTTAGCCCCAAGTACAATTGCAGAGGGCAATATATTCAAAATATGGTTGAACATGATTGCAGTATTCTTAGGATTTTTCCCTTGCAGATGGAGATGAAATCCTTGAATCGCTGTCGCGACATAAGCTGCTCTGAATTTGTTACCGTCAATTTCAACATCTGGAAGATTGTTCTGCCACGATGCCATCTTATTATATCTTGGTTTGTCAGTTATTGTACCTTCTTTCATGATTTCAGGTGATGGATTGGCACCAAGAAAGACTGGAATGACTTCCTTCTCCTTATACACTTTTTTTATGAATTTATTCAGATTTTCCATGAAATTTTCGAATACAATATTGAGATATTCGAGGTTGTCCATCCCTACCGGAGATGTCTTATATTCAAATTGACAGCTGCCATACTCATAATCAATTTCATAGATATTTCCCTCAAGTTCTTTTATTAATGGCTCTGCGTTAACTGGGGCTCCCTTTTTGTCAAGTAAACATGCTTCAATCTCTACTCCAACCCTGAAGCTTTCATCGATTCTATCTACATCATGATGAACACGGTCTCTTAATTCTTGTACCTGTATTTCTCTAGAATGATCCAATTAAGCTATATCGTGTTTGTTGAGATTTAAGCTAAGTGGTAATAAAATAAAACAAAATAAATCAGAGGTTACCAATTACAGTATTTTATCATTATTTAAGCTACCGTCGAGTCTCGATAAGAAATGATTTACGAGGAAGGTCAAAATAGAAAACTTGTGATTGATAGTAAATGCAAATTACTATTTATGAGATTTATGCGTAGGAATGGAAATATCTATTTGTTATGGCATAGAAACTCTCCACTTCATAGACTCGGTAAAGAATTTACTTGTTGTTGACAAGAAAGTAATAGTTCTAACACATCATAAGTTACAACATCATCTAATCGAGCAGTTCAAAAAGAAAACTGGGCTAATAATCAATATTGATTTTGAAAACAGAGCAAAAGTTAAGCAAATATTGCTTAATAGACAATTGGTTGAATAAGATATGCAATAAGGATATTCAGATAAATATTGGCACAAGACTATTTCCATTAATAATCTACAACTATATGTATCAATTACATTAAGAGTTTTAATGAAATTGATCAGTTTCGGAATACATTTACCCATGATGGGATTTGTTCAAGGGGAGGGTACTTCAAGAGAGCACATAATCTCATTTGCACAAAAGGCCGAAGAGTTAGGATACGACTCATTGAGTGTTAATGATCATGTTGTTTTCAGAAGGGGTTGGATTGATGCAATAAGTTCCTTATCGGCAATTGCTGCTGTTACCAATAGAATAAAAATTGGTACATCAATACTGAACATAGTTATAAGGAATCCAGTTATCTGCGCTAAAGCTTTATCAACAATAGACATCTTATCTGCAGGCAGATTATTTGTAGGCTTGGGTCCAGGATCTTCTAAAGGAGACTATGATGCTTGTGGAGTTCCATTTGAAGACCGGTGGAAGAGGTTTTCTGAGGCCTTGGAGGTTATTCACGCCCTTTGGAATGAAAAAGGTGAGCCTGAATCACAGTTACTAGATTATGATGGTAAATACTATAGATTGAAGGGAGTATGTATTGACCCTAAACCATATCAAAAACCTCGTCCTCCTATCATGATTGCAAGTTGGGGTTCTGAACAAGGCCTAAGAAGGGTAGCAAAATACGGAGACGGTTGGATGGCATCAGCTTATAACATTACACCAAACAAATTCAGAGAGAAGTGGATGCTACTTCTGAATTATAGAAGAGAGATGAATAAGGACGTGGAGTCATTTGAAAATTCTCTCATGACAATGTTTGGATATATAGATAATGATAAAGAGAAGGTGCAGAGTATGGTAAAAAATGTACTGTCACCAGCTCTAGGAAGGTCCGCTGATGAACTGAATAATTTACTCCTGTTTGGCTCTCCCGATCAGTGCCTTAAGAAGATTTCCCTCCTTTACGAATCAGGAGTAAAACGTATCCATTTCTGGCCACTAAATAACTACCTACAACAAATGGAGATATTTTTTAAGGAGATAGCCCAGAATTTTGGTTAAATTATTTGCTAAAGACTACTCGGCAGGTTAGGAGAAGACTAGAAATAAGATGAGCTTTACTCTGAAAAAGATCTCCAAAACCGGAAAAGCAAAAGGGTCAAAAGGGTGATCGCAACCAAGTATATGATGAGCTATGTAAATTGGCTTTTTAAATGAGGCAGATTGTATATTTAATTAGTAACATGGTTCACCTTATCAGTTTTTAGTATTTACATAATTATTAATAAAATGTTGTAACCATTATCAGGTTCATCGGGATTCGAACCCTGCATGTATTATGGTTCTACTAACTTCTATTTTAGTTTTATTTATAGTAACGATTAGAAATTGTATGATGAAAAAATGATTATTTTTAATTACGATATGAGTTTACTTCGACTATGGCTTGCGGTATTCCCTTCTTTAGGTCATCGAGGCTCATTACTGGATGGAGCTCCACATGAGCACCCATTCCAGTAAACAGAGGCTCAACCAAAACTGGTATCTGCTCCGCGCTCTGTAGATCAACGATGAAGGCAGCTACTCTATTGCCATCCGCTTCAAAGAAATATGTTGCTTCAGCATTTACTTTGTCTATATATCTCTCCAGTTTACTCAAAAGGTTTGGATCTTGTACCATTAGATTTCCTGCTTCTGTAGGTATCTTTGCACTTATTAGAAATCTCATCTTTTCAGGCCTCAATCCAAGGAGCAACCTTACGATTGGTCAATAAGAAACGCGAAATCAATTCAGAAATTAGATCACCTTCTTCTTCTAACGCGAAATGTCCAGTATTCAACAAATGAATTTGCACGTTCTTTAGGTCACGTTGATAAGGAATAGCCCCCTCCTTAGTAAATATGATATCGTTTCTGCCCCAAACTACAAGTGTAGGTGGTTGATACTTTCTAAAGTACTCCTGCCATTGAGGATATGACGGAGGATTAGATTTGTAGTCATAGAATAGCTGAAGCTGAATTTCATTGTTGCCTGGACGATCAAGTAGTAACTGGTCATGAATCCAATTGTCAGGACTTATTGCATTTTCGTTCTTTACGCCGTGTGTATACTGCCATCTAGTAGCTTCGAGAGTAAGAAATTTCTTAAGAGCATTCTTGTTCTTCTCATTGGGCTCGTTCCAATAGGCCCTGAGTGGTTCCCAGAATTCTCCTAAACCTTCATCATATGCATTTCCATTCTGCACTATCAAGGCTTCTATTTTCTCAGGATGTTTGACTGCAAGACGGTAGCCTACTGGTGCACCGTAGTCCATAACGTATAGGCTGTATCTTTCTAATCCTATCTGGGTGACGAATTTATCTATGATCTCGGCAAGGTGGTCAAAAGTGTACTCGAACTTGTCTACAGGAGGCATGGAGCTATATCCAAATCCGGGATAATCCGGCGCAACCAGATGGAATTTGTCTGCCAAGGCCGGAATGATGTTCCTGAACATGTACGACGATGTTGGGAATCCATGAAGTAGTAGGATTGTCGGTCCCTTCTCTTTGTCTCCAGCCTCTCGATAGAATATTGTCTGACCATGAACAGTGATGGTTTGATTTTTGATTTCTGTCATGTATAAGATATCTAGATATCTGTTATTTAATTGTATCTGAATTAGATATCTAGATATCTTTAATAATGGTAGATGAATAGTAAAAGCATGGTAAAGGACCTATTCGTTAGGGATTTCGATGAAAAACTTCATGCAAAAGCGACCCAGATTGCCACAAATGATGGCATAACTTTGGCATCAATCGTAGCAGATGCTGTTGATAAATGGATAAAAAATCATGATAAAAACCGACACCGACACAATTTAATATTGTATGATAATGAGACAAGTTTGAATAAACTACTTGATGAAATCGATAAATTGGCCTCAGGTAATTGGTTCAAATCCTCCTGCGGTTCAGCAAAACACTATGGCATGCAATATCTCAACAAAAGACGGTGGTTTGATGCAACTGCCGGTAATTATGACAAGCTCTTAGAAAATCCGCAAGAAACGGGAAGCAAGGTCTTGGAGATAATTGGAAATAAACTAGGCAACAAATTTCCTTTAACAGTTGCTTTTTTAGTTGAAGATCTTGCGCGGGAAGAATCAGTAAAAAAAGCAGTAAGGTTTTGTGAATGGTATGAAAGAAAATCTCTCCCAGGAATTACCTATTGTATTGCAAACACTAGGAATGTTATTAGCGGATCATTTGATGATCTGTTTGACTTGTTTAATGTCCATAATGCTGTATTCCTAACGAAGGGTAACAAGTTATACAAATTACGATTAGATGAAGAAAGATTTTATTCGCTTCTCATTTGAATATGTACCATTACACTATTGGAAATGTTCTTCAAAATGATATTAATTAATTTTAATTATGATATAGCCCTTAACTTCAGACACCGTATATTATGACGAATATTGTGATAATTTCTTATAAATTATAGGTCTGGAACCCTCGGATTGTGAACTGTTTTGACAGAAATTTTTAGCCCGATAGAAGTATCTATCACATAACCGTATTGTTAGTATCCACTCGTCAAAAATTAGCGGACTGTTTAAGGAATAATGGAATATTCAAAGTAGATTTACAAAACCTATGATTTTTTAATGAATACGTTACCTGAATTCATTTACAGAAATTCTTATAAACGATAAGAAAGAACACTCTCCAAAGAGGACAAGTAAAAAATGGAGGACTCATCAACAAAGGTAGAGAACTTCATCCTAGGACTTCGTGGCGTTCGTTATCAAGTCAAAGAAGTTCAGCGTTCAGTTGCGTTCTATACTAAGATGCTCGGTTTCAATCTGGACTTTCAAAATTTGCCCGCTTTCGGTCAGGTTTCGATCGGCAGTTTCAAAATTATTCTCAGCGGTCCGGGAGCTTCGGGTTCCCGACCGCTGCCCGATGGGCGTCAGCAAGAGCCAGGTGGATGGAACCGGATAGTTCTCCAAGTGCAGGATTTGCCTGCATGCATTACCGAACTTAACAAGGAGGGAGTGCATTTTAGAAATGAGATGGAAGTTGGTCCTGGCGGAAGACAGATCCAATTGGAAGACCCGGATGGCAATCCGATTGAATTATTCGAGCCTGTCGAGAGTTAGGGAGTCAGACCATCATATCAAATGGCCTCAAGCGTGACTAACCAATAACTCTTAAATTCTGAACAGGTCTTTAAATTTGTTCACAATACTAGTTCTATATAAAAGATAAGTGACACATATAGTTATGTTAGCGCCAAATATTGTAACTGATGAGCTTAATTCCTTAAACATACCTAGCGGTTTAATAGACTTGTTAATAGAAAATTCCTTGAACAGAGAACGATTATTAAAAATGACTGTGGATGATCTGGCTTTCATATTAAGTATTGACATCGAAGCTGCAAAAATAATCTTAAATTCAGTAACAAATTACTCCAATTTGATGGTCCAGGATATGAGAGAACTTAGATAAAGGAAGCAGAATCCTAATAACTTCTTTTTGTGATGGAGCAAAATCGATACCAATAATTCGATAAATTTCAAGGTCTGGAGCCGTCTGGATACGACTGAATATTCAGTCGGAAGTTTTTTTAAATTCTAAATAGTAGGCCGGTTCTATGGTTACTAATATAGCTACAAGTTTACAATATATTAATTAATTTATTCATTACTTCTTGAGAAGGATTAAAGACAAATTAGTCCCTAGAAAAGGACTTGCCCTAAAGAAAATGGGAAACCTAATAAGGGAATGCAAAAGTGGAAATATTTCATATATAAATATAGAATCAATATCTGATTTATGTCTAGCTATCAAAAAATAATATGCACAGAATACTTTAATAGTATATTACAGTAAGAAGCCTATGTCTACAAACACTGTTCGTTTACATCGTGTACTTACAGCAAAGCCAGAGAAAATTTATCGTGCTTTTCTTGACCGTGATGCCATGGTTAAATGGTTACCACCCAATGGTTATACTTGTAGCGTTCATCACATGGATGCAAAGATAGGAGGAACCTACAAGATGTCTTTTACAAACTTTACCACTCAAAAGAGCATGTCATTTGGTGGAGAATACCGTGAGCTGGTAGAAAATGAACGCTTACGTTATACGGATAATTTTGATGACCCAAACCTATCTGGAGAAATTCAAGTAACTGTAACCTTGAAGAAGGTTTCACTAGGAACAGAAATGACCATTGTACAAGAGGGTTTACCCACTGTCATTCCTCTTGAAGCGTGCTATGTAGGCTGGCAACAATCATTGAATAATCTAGCAAAACTCGTTGAACCTGAAATCCCAGAGTAAAGTTAGATTTTCTAAAAAAATAACATCAGACTCAAGCGACCTTTTCATTCACAGGTTTTCTTTCAATTTCCTTTATCAATACTTACTGCTTTCATTCATGCTAAGTGGATCAATCAAGCATACTAGGGAAGCAATAAAAAAAATATACGTGGCATGAATTTGGTGATCTAAATCTTATACTGTATAAATATCCAGTTTACTAATTTTGATTATTCTAATTTATGTTCAGCATTACTATCAATTAGAAATTCTTATAAAATTAGATACTAATAGTAGGTGTAGATTCATTGGTGTGGAGCCGTCGGGATGGGAATTGTTAACAATTCGAACCCAACACTAGGATAATGATGATGATTATATTTTTAATTCATACAAGTTCTGCTTTTGCAAAGCGTTCACCAATACTAGTAATTCTTATCTTGGCTTTCTGTCCAGCTTTTGCACCTTCCACAAATATTACAAACCCTTGGACTCTAGCAATTCCGTCGCCTCTTTTACTTATTTCTGATATTTCAACTTCGTATTCCTTTCCCATTTCAACCGGTTTTGGACTTGAACCAAAACCACTTCTGTAACTCATAGTCAGAAGAACGTCTATTCGTTCCACCATATGAATGTAGTACCTTTAAAGATTTTTTGATGAGAGCTCAGAACCAACACCTGACTCTTGGACAACCTTAATACATAAACCATTAATCGAACGTCAAAAAGAGGAATATTTCAAAGTTTTATGATGATTTAGTTTTTAATGTAAAGTTCTCCGTTGACGAATATCAAGAAATAGTAAAAAACTACTTGCTCGAACTACACATTGGCAATGAAGCCCTTATTAGTAATCTTCAATCCACGTAGTATCCCAGAATTTTACAAGTCCATCGAAAAGATAAACGGGATCTCTAAACTATGGATTAAATATTTTCCGCAAAACGAAGCATACAACAAAGCAAGAGAGTTCTTTCTGCAAAGCGACTATACTCATTTTATGATCCTGCCCGACGACCTTATTGTGACTCAAGCAAATGTTGATGCAATAGTAAATTATGACGAGTCATATGATTCCATATCTGGCTGGTGCAATAATACCGGCCGTGATGATACCAATATCGATACTAACATCTCGGCTTTCCTGCCTCCAGATCCGCCCCGCACTGCAACATATGAAGGATACCGTTGGTATAAGATAGCACAGTTTGAATCGTTGCTATCCAAAGTAGAAAATTTCGATGCCATAATTCCTGTATTGCATCAAGGGTTTGCTTTGTCGCGTCTGTCGAGAAGACTCATTGAGCAAGTGCCATTTAGGACGGATGCGGGTTGCTGTGTTGATTCTTGTCTTTCGTTAGATTTAATGAAGTTTAGAGTTGGGTTTACTCAATACGTTGATATTCGTATCAGGATGAAACATCTCAAGATTCCTCGTAGTGAATTGTTGGTAGGAAAAGAAAAGGCAATAATGTTGTTTGAAAATTAGTTAACCAATGAGAGATGTTGATTAGAAGGACCCTGTAGACTTTGGACATCTAATTTCCTTTTTAAGGACCTCTACTCCTTCTATTATTTATAGTTGGAAGATATTGTTTACTTCGCTGACGTTATCGGTATTATTGCTGGAATATTGGTCATATCTTCCTTCATTCCTCAACTAAATAAGGCCTATAAAACAAAAAGAATGATAGACGTTTCAATCTATTTGATGGCTCTTATAGCAACTGGAATGTTCTTATGGGTAATATACGGCATAATAAGGAGGGATCCTGTAATAATTGGCACTAATGCTGCAGGGTTTATTCTGAATATTATTCTGATGATATTAAAATTAAAGTATGATAAGCTCCATCAATAAAGGACATAAGTATGAATTTGATCCCATTCAAGAGATCGAGTTAAGTTTCGAAGACTATAGATAATTCTTCCTGCTATTGCTATTGTTCTAAAGAAATGTTGGTACTATTTCCAGAAGAAAGTAGATTTACTCACAAGATCACTAAGGTTAGATTTCGTCTTTCAATGTTTTAAGCACTTTAGTGCTTGGGTGAACTGAGCCCAGTTGTTCATTCAGAAAATCAATAAAGTTAGTCGCAGTTACTATTCCCACTGCTTTGTCATCTTCTTTAACTATAAGGTGTCTAATCTTATTCTGTATCATCACATTTGCAGCCGTTTCCACAGATAAATTAGGTTCTATCGTAGACAGTGGAGAGGTCATTAGATGGTGTATCTTGTATTCCTTACTTGGAAAATCATGAATACACACTCCCCTAGTGATATCGCGTTCAGTAACGATTCCTATTGATTGTCCATCTTCATCGATTACTACTAGGGAACTTATGTTCTTGTCTAACATCTTCTTTGCGGCATCTTTGGCGCTTTCATATTTTCCAATAGTTTCTAATTTCGTTGACATTATGTCGCTTATTCGTTGTGTCACAGAACTTTGTAGTGTCAAAGTTTAATATATTTTAATTCGCTAATCTTCGACCGTCGGGATTCAAAACTCCTTCATTTTAGAGTCTCAGGATATGAGTTTTGTTAAGAAGAACTTGCCTCTGCTCAAACGTTAAAATCATATATATTTAGCTCGATACCATCATTGATAAGAAAAGTGGGTTCGTCAAACAGCGGTTCACTTCCGCCATCATATATATTTAGCTCGATACCATCATTGATAAGAAAAGTGGGTTCGTCAAACAGCGGTTCACTTCCGCCATCAAATACTGGAGGAGAAGAAAATCGCCCTGTAGAAATAATTTTGGCTGGTTGGGTGGATAGATTTGTGGCATGGCTAATTGATTTTATCATAGTATCAATAGGTTTAGGAATCTTATTTGCATTGTTAGCAATTCCATTTTGGTTTTCCTATCATAGTAACGATATGGCATTAGAGCACAAAAATTTTGAACCGTTTCACTATCTTCTGTCAAGCCTTGCATTCTTTGGATATTGGACTTACTTTGAGCACACAAGCGGGCAATCGATAGGCAAGAGACTTTTGCATATAAAGACCACGGACATGTCTGGGAAAAGCGTTGATACCAAAAGTGCCGCATTAGAAAGCTTTGGCAAATCATTCTTACTCCCGATAGACTTAATCTTAGGATGGCTTTTTACTAACAATAAGAGACAGAGAGTATTTAATAAAATAAGCAGGACTATAGTAATTAAGTTAAGACCTAGAGAAGAACAAACTGAAAACATTAGATACAGAAAGGACTAATTTGGTACCGTCTCTTTAGACCTATTAGAGAACTAATAGCGTAAGCAATTAGGCAGAATGAGATACAGGTCCGAATGCGTCGAGATGCGAATTGCTAACAGTTCGGATCCAGATCCACCGAATACCTCTTGTAGTGGATTATCTCAAAAATGCCCTTCATGTTATTTTCTTTACCATCCTAAAGATTTTGCAGATTTCACTGCGGCGTCTTGCAATGCTTGCTTAGGATCTTTTAAGCCATAGTAAACCTCATCTAGTGCCTGTCGTATGTTTTCAGCAATAGCGGGATATTCTGGAATAATGGGTCTACCTTTAGCTTGGGGAATTATTGAAATCATATCGTCATAAAAGGGAATAGCTCTTCTAAGAAGATTAGCGTATGATCCATTGCCTTCGCCAAGACTTATCTGAGTTGGAAGATATCCTTGCTGAGCTATCCAAGGAGCTAATATTTGTGGCTCTAACAAGATTTCAATTAGTTCCCATGCAAGCTCTTTGTGAGTGGACGTTTTTGGAATGCTAAATTCCCATCCACCGAGTAAACTGGAAGACTTAGTGTTGTTATCAGGTACTGGAGACATGGGAATAAATGCTATATTACCAGATAGTTCTCGCGTTGGTAGATTAGACGGCAGGTAAGAACCTTCGATCATTACTGAAAAATTTCTATCCCCAAATTCTTTGCCCCAGAAATGCTCTTTCTGTGGTTTTATTCCTGCATCAATCTGTGCCTTGATAAATTCTAGGGCTCGAACACCCTTAGAGCTGTTATAAATTGGAAACCAGTAATCGCCCTTCGTGGGATGTCCAGGCTTTTGCGCAATTATGTCTCCTCCAAGCATCCATAGGTAAGGATAAAATTCAATGTCAGGCGAATGATTTGCACCTACAAGATGCACTCCCTCTATTCCCTGAGGTCTGAGCACAGTATTTAGTTTCTTTGCAGATTCGATATATCCATCCCACGTCTTTAAAGAGTTAGGATCAACCCCAGCTTCGTTCAATAAATCCTTCCAATACCATATCCCTCTGACGTCAGTCCACGCCCATATACCATATGTGGATCCGTTATATGTCATGCCATCCCGGGTTGACTGATACCAATCAGAAAGGTGGCCCCACTTTTTAGTATAATTAGTAAGATCTGTTAACAAACCTTTTTGTGCAAATTCGCCAAGCCATGGATGATCTAGAGTTAATACATCAACAGCGGTACCATTAGTTAAAGCCTTGAACATCTGATCTCGGGCATTATCATATTCAGTTTCAATGAACTTTACATTAATGCCAAGTGTAGGATGGTTGGACCTTAATTTATCAATAGCATTATCTAATAACGTTTTCCCTGCTTTTTTGTTAAAGTTGTTAAAGATAACTGTTAGGGTAACATTCTCCTTCGGTTGATTGGTTGCTAGTACAGACCATTTGTTTTGTATCATCTCCGCTGAAAAACTCACTACCAGTATCCCACTAACTATCACGAGGGCCAGAAACACAGAGCAGGTACTCTTATTCATTGCTTGAATACTACGCTGAATCTTAATATACTTTCCTTATGTTACTGTGATGAGGTTTGTCAGTGCTATAAGTCCTAGAAAATGTATTTGCAAGTATCTATGTGTTCAGATGTTACTATTAACATCCTGTAAAAAATATAATGTATAAAAATGATAATCGGGGTTAAAATATTAGAGCCACCAAATGACAAATTAACTATCCGCCAACTTAGTAACATACTTCACATTATCTAGCCCATGATATTTTGAATAAATGTATTGAAAAGATGTAAATTTTATATCGTGCCCGTCGGGACTCGTATTGTTAACGATTCGGATCCAAAAGTCCAGAAGGGCTTTTGAAAATTAAAGAAAACAATTAAAACAACACTATTACTTGACTATGACACTTCCAGTCATCCAAGGATGCACATTGCACAAATAAGGATAGGTGCCAGGTTTTTCAAATATTACTGTGAATTTACTAATAGCAGGACCACCTGGTGGTGCCTGTCCTTCGGGCCAAAGCCATCCAGAATTGACATAACTTTCAGTTCCATCCATAGTGTAATTTGAATTCGGAGGAAGGTTTGTTACTTTCTTGCCGCTCGAATCAAGTACTACAGGAAGATATGCTCTTGCATTTACTGTAACAACGGTTTTAGTTGTCTCACCCGGCTGAGGGGGTGCAAAGACAGGTTCCGCGTTAGATTTTGGATCTAATGGTTGAAACCCAGTCGAGTTAGCCACTTGAAATGGTGCTGCATAGTCGGCGAAATATTTTTTGTCTTTTAGAAAGGTAACAGAATGCGGTTCTGGAACGGTGGTTGGATTAGCCCATGTAATGCTCTCGCCAGGCTTAATTTCTATAGTTTGAGGCACGAAACTGATGACTACATTACCAGCATTTCCTTCACCTGCGTGGACCAATTTTGTAGCCGATGCCGGAGTCTGAGCATTAGTCGGAGTAAAATTCGTCACTACCGTTAGAGTCAGAACAAATGCCAAGCTGACAGTCACCAAAATTATGCTTGAATCTATTCTTAGCAATAAATATACCCAAAATTACTTGTATTTAAAGATCCGTATCTAGTGTGTTATCTACCGAGACATAGGCTTGTCCAAGTTTGTCCGACAATTAAAAGAGGTGTCTAGCCAACAACTTCATCATTTGTTCGTGATTAGTCCTTTACATAAAACTTTATTATTTTAACGTCTATAGACTTAATGAAACATGTTTACTGATGAGAATCTTGGTAAGGCCATCGATTTTGTAAACCCTAAGGTCAACAGCTGGGCAAAGGACTTGTTTGGAAGCTTTGAACAATTGAATTTGACTAGACCTCAGAAGGAGCTAATTCAGGTTTTGACAGCTGAAACTCTCCTGTACAATACCATTATGTCAAATGAAGAAATCATCGCAATCTTGTCTGACATAATAAGAAATATAGCAACCTGCCACGCTTATGGAATGTTCCTTGACTGGGGTAAGAGAGCCTCATTATTCAAGGCAGCTGATAAAGAAAAATGAATCAGTGACAATGCCCTTAGGATACTTTTTAGAGGTAACTATAGATTTAGAGCTAATATCAGGACCCATATTATCAGTTGTAAATCAAGACCCTAAGGAATACTAAGGCCCGTCTCAAATTCCTGTCTGGTAAGTTCAAAACTCCCCTTCATGGCAACATCACGATAGTATCACATCTTTGGTAATGATACTCCAAGCTCCATTGATCGAAAGTTATTCAAAAGCTTTATTATTCTAGTAGCCATGATTAATTCTCCTGAATTGTCAAAAAATAATGTGTTCTGAAAGTAAAAGGAGATTTATATACGAACAATTTAAAATGTACAACGGATGAATGAGACTTCTTATATATACGGGTAAAGGTGGAACCGGTAAAACAGTAATTTCCTGTTCAACTGCTATTAAGCTAGCTGAAAAAAAATACAATACATTAATTATTTCTTCCGATCCGGCTCATACATTAAATGATGCGTTTCAGCTAAATAGCGATGTTACCAGAAATAATAATGATAATCAAGCAGTAGAAGTATTTCCCTGTCTTCAGGCATTACAAATCGACCCAACACTGGAGATGAATACACAATACCGTGAGATTATTTCTTATATGGCTTCTATGTTTTCATCTAAAGGTATCGATGAAATATTAGCCTATGAGATTGCAATGATGCCTGGAATGACACAATTATTTTCTCTTCTCAAAGTTGAGGAAGTCATGCGTCTCAGATCACACCAAGTTGTGGTTTTGGATATGCCTGCATCAGGGGAAGCGCTGAGATATCTTTATTTTCCGAAACTTGTTAGTAAGATTGGTAATAGAATCACTAGTTTATTAGGTACTTTTTCTGGGTTTGCAGAAATTTTTCAAGCTTTTTCTGGGATTTCTTTTCCAACTAAAATGTTACGGTACGAGAAGGACTTATTCAAGATCCTTAACCAGCTTTCAGATATAATTAAAGACAACAGCATAACAACGCTAAGATTGGTTGCAAATCCGGACTCATTCAGCATAGAAAATGCCAAAAGGGCCTTCATGGCTGCTAGCCTGTACGGAATTAACACTGATCTAGCTATAATTAATAAGATTTTGCCTGATAAATATACTGGAGTTAAGTCAAATGAATTTTATACTAATTGGACAAAATTTCAACACACTAAAGTCGCGGAAGCCAAATCAAATTTTTATCCACTTCTTATTAGAGAGGTTCCTCTTCATAGTACTGAACTTGCAGGAATAGAAATGTTGCGTGTTAATGCTGACATTATATTTGGAAAAGACGATCCATCCAAGATATTCTATACTGGTAAACCATACTCTATTATCGACCAACCTCCCAAAAATCTAAGAATCTCAATTAAGGTTCCTTTTACGGAAAAGCAAGACTTTGATATTAAACGACTGGGTTCAGAAGTTATTATTAAGGTAAAGAGTCCTGCAGGCTATTTGGTCAATGTTATTCCTTTGCCAACTATAACCCTCGATATGAAGATGATTAGTACCACACTGCATAATAACACTCTAAATATATTATTCGAACGAACTGCTTATAGCCATTGAACGTTACTTTGCGTATTGTAGTAACTGCTTTGAGATTTCGATTGATTGATCTATATTTGGATATAGGGGGGAGAAAAACAAACCAAATACAATATGCTCTATGCCCATAGAATTAAATTCTCTTATATCGTTACCTACTTCTTCAATTGTTCCTGTCATTGGAAACCTTTGATCTCGGCCTGTGTTTTTTGAATCAGATATATTAGGATATGTTAAAAGAATGACCTTGAAGGAATTTGGGTCTTTATTTCCTTTGGTGGCAAGATCAGATATTGTATTCACAGTAGTTCGAAGTTGTTCCAGAGGTCCTAATGGTACGCCTAACCAGCCGTTTGTGTCATATTTTACAATTCTAGAAAGTGTAGCTGGACTAAACCCACCCATGTAAATTGGTATATGAGGCTTTTGTATAGGTTTTGGGCCTATTTTTGAAGCGGGTATATTGTAGTACTCACCCTTAAATTCTACTACATCATCGGTCCATACTCTTTTCAGTGCTTCAAGGAATTCATCTGCTCTTTTACCTCTATTCTTAAAAGGTATGTTAGAAGCTTGATATTCATCTTTTGACCAGCCGATACCAAGACCACATATAGCTCTTCCTTCCGATAGAACATCTAGGGAAGCAATTCTTCTGCCCAGAACGACAGGATTATGGAATAACATATCTATTACTGAAGTACCTAATGAAATTTGTTGTGTTTGCGCAGCAACAAACGACAGAGTTTCTAACGGATCAAGTACGTTTTGATAGTCTAAAGGAAGGCTACCGTCAGGAGTTGCCACATAAGGCGTACGTGGGTTAATCGGCCACAGAAGTCTTTCTAGTACCCAAACAGAGTCAAAACCCGATTCTTCAGCTTTACTAGCAAATTGAATTAAATTTTCTCTCGTAGCTTGTTTTCCAAGCTGAGGAAGTGTAATGCCAACTTTCAAGATAATTTCAAATGCAATCAATAATATTAAAGAATAGCCCGAAAACATGGCCGACAAAAAATCCTATAGGAATAATATCTGGTACTTTTTCCCTATCCTCAGGCCATCAAATTTTCAATCAACAAATTTCAAATGTAGTAGAGTGACTCTGCAAGTAAATCTTGTATTGGAATGGTTAGGATCAGGTGAATTATTAGAATAAAAGGGGCCCGTCGGTACCCAAGGCGCTATCGGTTCTAATTTAGGATTCTGATTTAATTATGAATCGAAGAGCTTTAAATTTTTCTTGCAGGATAGAGTTCTGTGGGATTTGAACCTTGTTAATAAATGGGTCAGTTAATTGTGTTATATAATAAGGCGGGCCGGAAGGGATTTAATTTGTTTACAATGTGAATCGTTAGATTAGATTAGTACTGGGCTCCCTTAATTGTTTAAAAAGTAGAGACAAAGCCCTTTTATGAGAATGTCCCATTACGATAGTTGTGATAAAAAACAACTCTCGCATAACTGATAGGTATCAAACAGCCTTAGTTCTACAGGGTGGAGGAGCGTTGGCAGCATATGAGGCAGGGGTGTATGGAGCTCTGTACTTTTGGATAAAAAAAGATTTTGTAGAGAAAGATGAAAAGAATGTCTTTGATATAGTTGCTGGTACATCTGGAGGAGCAATAAATGGAGCGATAATTGTAAGTCACGTACAACGTAGAAGGAAACAAGGTTTTAGTATAAGAGACAGCTGGCAAGGTTCATTAAGGAAACTTCTAAATTTCTGGAATTATACTTCCTCAACGCCAGATTTTACTATATGGCGTCCTTTCTATAGTTTCTTTTGGCCGTTATATAGAGATGAAAGATCATGGATCTCTGTCTGGAACAAAAGTAACGCTCTCGATGACAGAATAGCTAGAGGCGAAGCTGCAAGAAGGTACTACTCAACGAAGGAATTTTTATATTATGGAGCGCCAAACGTTTTTTCAAATCCGTCCGCAGAAGACGACAAAAAATTTTTTGATAACTTCTTTATGCCCTCTAATATTTGGCAGCATTATGAAAATGAAGAATTGAGAAAAAGTATTGAAAAATACACGGATTTTCCAATTGCGACTACATACGATCGTGGATCAGATAAGGAAAAACAACAACCAAGATTGTTATTAGTGAGTACCGATGTACGAGAAGGTGAAGCAGTAACATTTGATAGCTATGAAAAAGACGACGGAGGTAGAAGATCACAATATGGGGATTATATTAAAAGCAAAGATGAACAAAGTACTATATTATATAATGAAGGCCTCATGGTAGAGCATATTATGGCAAGCTCCTCTGTACCTGTAAATTACAGATATGCCATGTTGCCCGTAAAATATGGACAAAATTCAACTGGCGGCAGACGTGAGTTTTGGGATGGAGGAATATTAAGCAATACTCCTCTAAGAGAATTAATACAGTCGCATGAAGATTACTGGGAGACGCGGAAACCTAACAATATTCCGGATTTAAAAGTCTATATAGTTGATATATGGCCACACAAAGGAAATGCTCCTTTAGATCACGATGGTGCCGTGAACAGACGATACGACTTGACTTTTCAAGAAAAGACTCCACATGAAGAAAAAATTGCATATTTGATACATGATTATATTGACTTGGTTCAGGCATTAATTAAAAAAGCAAGAATCCCTCCATCTGAACTGGACGAAATTCTTAATCAGACCGGACAGAGTAAACGCCGAAATGGAGAACTAAGAAAATATCAAAGACTTCTTGAGAAAGTTCGAATATCTGATGTAGTGCGTCTTGAAAGGAAACAAGACATCAATGAAATTTCATTCAAATGGTGTGACTATTCCGCAGATACAGTAACTATTATGATTAAAAATGGAATAGAGGAGACGCTGGCCAGGATGTCAGAAATAGAGACAAATGGTAACAATAAGACGAATGTCTGTGACGAGTTAGATAAATTCATTACAATAATAGAAGCTGAAAAGGAGAATGAACTGCTGACAGATAAACTAGACACAATTCTAAATCAGAGTACGCCTTCAGATTTACTGAAGGAGTCTGCAATAATTATCAAAGAATCATTAACTTGCGCATAACTGTTTACTTAAATTTGGGTAGTCCAATTGGACAATTCAATACGCTTCTAAGTTAGATAACTGTCACAATCACCAATAACCATATACTTTCGGCCTTATTCAATCTTAAAAGTCTGGCCCCAGAATGGATTCTCATTGTTTACAATGTGAATCCTTTGGGTGGTATTAATATAACCAAAATGAAACTAGGCTCTTGCAGGGCTGGAAGAGACAAGTACCACGTTTACTCTGGTAATGAGTAGTAGTAAAAATCGTAACAAAGTAAACGTCGGCTTTGGGTCATGGATCCGTTTGAATATGACTTTGTTTATTGAAATAATATCACGACTAAGAACTATCATGTTTGCTCGTTTGCTTATAACTTGACTTGAATTATACCTTTGATAAATATGAAACTTGGAGTAGATCGTTGAAAGGACCAATAACAAATAAAAAATGTGGGGTAAAATTGCTTTATTCTACAGGACTAATCTGTCCGCGTATTTCTCCGTTAGGATTTATCTCGGTATGAACATTCACGTAAGCTTCACCACGTTCCAGGGCCCTGATTATGTCGCGAAAAGGGCTTCCCTGCATCTGCCCTTCCAAATTAGAAGCTGTGATAGATCCATTGGCCAGACTTCCTGATATTTGGCCAGTCGGACTATCGGCCTTAAACAAGGTAACTACGACTTCTCCATTTTCACCTTTGGGTGCATTGTGAATATGTGCTGCAGTAACCTTATCCATGCCAGTAACGTTCACATCATATTTAATTGATTCTCCTCCTTCCACAGTAAATGATGCAACACCAGTAGCAGCAGTATCTACTGGAGGAACTTCTTCTCCTCCTGAAAGCATTGCGCTAAAAGGTTCTGTCTGCTCATTCTCCTGTGCAAATGCCAAATTTATGTGTGCCAATGAAAATGAAACTAAAGATATCGCAACAGCAAGTGCTAGTACCAGTATTTTTGGTTTATACATTGCAAACCGATAATAATCTAACGCATTTAAATGAGATTATTTTAAAAAATGCCTTTCTTTTAGTAGAATTAATTCTGCATGTCTGGAGATGTCGGGATGTGAATCAAATTTGACACAAATTTTGGGCCCACATCTTGATTAAAATGTGCCGGCAAAATGGTATACTGGATCTAAATAACGACTCGCGAGAAATATGATGCTAAGACCATGATATTGGAACCCAAAACTAAGCTCTTCGTTCACATTTGTTTCAATTGGTGTGATCATAGCTTCTAGCAGATCTTGTAGTCGTAATATCAACTCTAAAGTTATGTTACCAAAGATAAAATACTTTATCTAGTTCGGTTACATTATTCAGTTGACTGTAAGTAAATAAGTTGCATCACCGTTAACATTTGAAAGGTATGTTCCTGGCATTTTTTGATCTAGTTTGAATTTGTAAGTTAGGCTATGTTCGCCTGGTGGTAGAGGCTTCAAGATTAAGTAGTAGCCATCAACGACCGCAGGATACACTCCAGCATCTGCTTCATATCTGTTCAGCTGAGGTATAGTGATATTGAAAACCGAAGAATTCCTTACTAGAATATTATCAATCAAATGTTCATTTACCTCTTCGTTCCCAGCCTTCTTAAACAAAACACGATTATCCAGCCTGACTTCCCACGCATTAAACCCTTCATCAGCATCCTTTGCACAGGCCCACAAGTCTTCGATTTTGGCAGTTTTGCTTCTTGGCTCAGGCACTGTTGGATTGCACTCCCCTGCGAGCAGAGGAATTAAAATGGGCTTGGCCGACGATATATTGCACTTAGTAGAGTATGTCAGACCGTAAACCCCTAAGAGGAGTGTCATAGTATTCTGTCGATCAGAACCGACGATGCATTTATCCAGATTAGTATTAACATCTTTGGGGATATCTCCTGGAGGCACCCCAATATTCCATTGCCAATATTCTTTAGCCCATTCTTCAAGAGGCTTGCCATAAGGTTTTGGATCTGTAGAGATTTCATTGCTCTGTGCACCTATTAATGGAGTAAAATAACTGAAGATTATAAGAAAAGTTACAACGGATACAATTGATGATAGAGTTGTATTGAACGACACACTTGAAATTCTATCAAATCAATTGTTATAAGAATATTTTCTTTAGGTACAATAAATCCAATAGCTCAATTGATTCTCTAATATTTTATAGAATTTCAAAGTTTGATACGTTTCTGCTAACACCTGTATTTATTTTTTCCTTTGTTAGGATAGGAGGTTTCTAGAAATGACAAAAACAATTACTGATAATTACCAGACTTTGGAATCGATATTAATCTTAGAATACCACTTACAATAATTACGATAGTTCCAGTTTGTGCCATTCTTATTTTAATAACAAAAAAGGTAAGATATTCAACTCAAGAGATCTCAACTAATTTTCGGGTGAAGGTGGATGCGAAGATGAAATGCCTGCTGTGTACAGTAATGGTTCGGCATTCTTATCACGATCTCCTGTAAAATAACCATGGCCGTTACCATCACATGTTGTAGCAGGTGAGGACCCAAGACTCCTAAGAGCATTTCTGATATCTGAGGGTGTTGCGTCGGGATGCTCAGATTTATATAATGCCGCGGCGCCTGTAACATGAGGAGTTGAGGCGCTCGTACCACTAAATGTGGTATAAGAATTCCCTTTTGTTGTTGTTTTGATCTGTACTCCTGGTGCAGCCATATCAACTACTGATCCATAATTACTAAAACTTGCGAAGTTATCATCCTTCCCCGCTGTTGTAGATTTACCAATACCGCCACACTTCCCGTCAGTGTCAACAATTGCTGATACGGCTATTACTTCTGGGAAACTTGCGGGAATTACTGATGAGGCATCCTTTGCGTCATTCCCAGCAGCCACTACATAAGTTACTCCAGCTGCCACAGAATTAATGATTGCAGTATGAAGAGCATCATTTGGACCATCTTCTCCAAAGCTCAAATTCACAACATCTATCTCGTCTGCATGTTGAGTTACATAATCGATCCCCTTTATTAAATCGGAAATAGAACCAATGCCGTTTCTGTCAAGAACCTTAATAGCCCATAATCTAGCGCCTGGGGCGAGACCCACTACACCCTGAGAGTTATCTTTTGCCGCTACAACCCCGGCCACAGCTGTACCATGACCATAATCATCGTCGCCGTTACTTGTTCCTGAAACAAATGTTACATCTCTGTATACGTTCAAGTCCGGATGATTCAGGTCAACTCCACTATCCAGGATGCCTATGTCAACATTTACTTTACCGCTCCCATCTCCAGATTTAGTTGAGCTCAGATCGCCATCTACTCTGTCAACGCCAGTTGGTAAACTCTGAACGAAGGCTTTTAACTTAATATCAGGCTGTACATAATCTACTTCAGGATTTTTCACAATTGCCTCAAGCGCCTTCTCATTAGGGACTCTAATAGAAAACCCTTGTAAAGCATGATCATAAGTATGTTCCAATGTTGCTCCTTCATTTATGGCTTCGTGAGCTAAAGACCTTGTTGTGGAGGATAAAAAATTGCCATGCTTTAGCGCTACGATGTATTCATTTGGTATTTTCTCTCCCTTAACCTCCCTTAATTTTTTTGCCATATTCTGTAAATTAGCCCTAAGTTCATCAATTTTGGTCTTAAGGTCATCAATTTTGCCTTGTCGTGATGTTGTATCGGGTTGCTGCGCCTCTACTTTAGACAAAAAAGTTTGTGACATTGGACTTAATATCCAGTTAGAAAATAAGAGCGCTATCAAAGTACTTACTGTAATCGTAATGAGCAAGCTGGTCCCACCTTGAGATCTTAGTTTCTCTGCCATAGCTACAATACCATTGAACCTTGAACAGATGTCTGATGGAAACATTCAATAGATAGAAATTGAAGTCCCGTAACCATAAACCACATGAGCCTTTTTGATATATATCAGCTGGTTAAGATGATTATGAATGATATGACTATGAGAATCATTTGAAACTATCTTCTAACCTAGGGAACCTCTTCCTAAAACTTCAAAATTATATGGAGCATATAGGACAACTGATGTGTCATGTTTAGACATATGATCAGAAAACTTATGATGTCCTTATTGATGGTAACAGAATAAAAATCAGTGCATGACTTTTTGTTTCGGACATGTTAATCGTTCGTTAAGATTCGTCTTTTTTGCAATTTCTTGACTGGTAGATGGTTTTGACTCTGACATATGATCAAAGAGTCCAGTCTTGTGACCTATGCTAATCATAAGTGATAGCATTCCATCCTTTAGAAACTGAAGCATCTTTGAAGCAAATTCTTCAGCCATGGGTTTGTCATAATCTTGATTTGCCAAGTGAAATTGAGTCCATATTAATTCAATTTAAATATTATTCAACTGTTGAATTTCAAAAACACATACGCGCCACATTTGGTGATATAATCCCGAAATTTTGCTATTGGTATTTGTCCAATAGATTGATTGATTTTGGATTAAATCGTTTCGCAAATAAAAAATTTATAGTATCAGCTATTGCAATCTCAGTATATGCTTGATAAGATGACGCCTGAAGAAGTGCTTAATTCAGTGACAGAAGGTATCAATGCCGGAAATCTAGATTCCTTAATGACATTATACGAACCTCTCGCATGTTTCGCTTCTCAACCAGGAAAGCTTGCTAAAACTCCAGAGGGTATACGTGAAAGCCTGCGCAGTTTCATTGATATGAACGGGAAACTGGACCTCAGTGTACAGAGAGTACTTAAGGCAAACGATCTTGCTCTTGTAATTACCGAATGGTCATTCAGTGGAACTAGTCCTGACGGAAAGCCTGTTGATATGAGTGCTAAATCTGCAGACGTTCTACGTCAACAGCCTGACGGAACTTGGCGATTTGTTATCGATAATCCTTGGGGAACAGAGTAATCCTCTAGGAGGAATAAAAAATATTATTCTATCAACGAACAACTAATAAACAATTGTCAGGTCTGAAACTTCAATGCCATGATGTGACCTGCAACCAGTGATGATACTTAATTAAGACTTTACTACAACTACCGAAGTTCCATTAGTGATGGTATCAAATGCAGGTGAAAATCTCTCCCCAATATCATACAACTCATTTATTTGTTCCTTTGAGGCAGTATTGCTTTTAATATTCATCTTTACTCTGAGTTGCTGAGCACCTGGTCTTACATTATTAGAGATACCAGTCCAACCACGCATGTCAAGATCACCTTCCACGTTAATGTCAATACTATCAATCTTGATACCTCTGGATGTTGCATGACCTACAATAGTTTGTGTCAAACATGCTCCCAACGCACCCATACAAGCCTCACATACGGTAGGACCTCTTCCCTGTCCTGAGAATTGATTCGGATAATCATATTGCGTCTTATATTCAGTATTTCTTTCTATATTTTGGACTCCCATACGAAAGTCTTTGGAAGTAGTTGTTACACTAAAACCACCATTCCATTCTGATTTTGCAGAAAATGTTACTTTCGCTCTTTCTGGAACGTTTCGCATGGAATCAAAAGCTGTGTTTAGTATTTGCGTATTTATTCCATTGAATTCATAGTTATTTTTCTTGTCGTGCATTTAATGCATGTATCAAAGAAGGTCTGTAAATAATGTTGTTACTTCTCTTCACTCTATGATCTTGGACAGCATTGATTAAGACTATAATGTAACAAGTCAAAGGGAGTGAAGCCGTCGAGAGTCGTACTGTTAACAATTCAGATCCAACTTGGACGGATAGATTGGATATCCTATCTGAACTAATTATGATTATTTCAATTCGTCGACTATTCTTCTCGTTTCATCCAGACCAAATGCTTTAAGAGTTGTAACTCGCACATTTCCCAACGCGCCGGTACCTAAGGAAACTGACATAGCTATTTCATCGCTCGGTAATTCTGCTGTTGCCACTAGATCGTATTGTCCAAAAGTGTAAAATAAATCAGTTAGCTTGCCACCTCTCTTCTCAAGATACGATTTAAAAGATTCAGCCCGCTTAATTGTGTC